>Ga0209517_10003910_pt1 | contig 19901 bp, 11 predicted proteins | sample PeaSoiMetSII2010_FD_187695 | JGI IMG/M metagenome (GOLD analysis project Ga0209517, IMG submission 187695) | Peat soil microbial communities from Weissenstadt, Germany - SII-2010 (SPAdes) (version 2) | ecosystem: Environmental > Terrestrial > Soil > Wetlands > Peat | place: Germany...
TGGGTCGCCGGTCGCGCCGGGATTGTATTTGCGAAACTCGACGGTGATCTTATTCTCGAAAGGAAACATGTAATACATCATCGAGTAATTGAGCGCTTTCAGATCCGGCAGAGCGGCGAGGAAGTCTTCGAGACTGTAAGTGGTGTGGTGCACGTGCATCGGCGTCAATGGACGAATTGAATAGGTGACCTCGTAGATGATTCCAAAAAGGCCGTAACTGGACCTGATCTTCTGCATCAGGTCGGGTTGGGCATCTTCGGTGACTTCAAGGAGATCGCCGCTCGGAAGCACCATCTTGGCACCTGTCACATATGAGCCGACCTGTCCGTATTCGCCGGGGAAGGAGGCATCCTTCGTCCCTGCGCAAGCTGCGCTGCCGGCAGAGAGACTTCCGATTTCCGTGTTCACGTAAAACTGCAGGTTCTGCGCTTCGAGTGCCTTCGCCATGTCAATATGCACGGCATCGGCCTGGACCGTAAGGCTATCCGGGGTGATACTGAGGATCTGGTTCATCTTCATCCGGATCAGGGTGCCGGTGTCTGCTACGCCGCACGGCGCCGTTGAATGATTGGATCCGACAGCGCGAACCGGCGAGGGATAGGTCACAGGATCCTTCATGACTGCGGCAATGTCGTCAACCGAGTTTGCATCGACAATCACGCTGGGATGCGAGACGATATTGCCAAACCAGTTCGTCACCGTATTCGTTGCCATATTCCCTCCTCGGGGGCTCAGGTTGTCCAACGACATCACAATTACTTCTGCATGTTACAGAAGACTGAAGAACCGATTAAGAGACGCTCGGTTCCGTCTCAGATGCATGGTGTGAAATCCCGACTCACTGAGTGAGCAGGCTGGCAAACATCTTCGTCAAGTTCGATCTCCGATCGCCTTGCGGCAACAGCTGCTCCCAGGAATCCGGTGGACCGGTGGGAGCTACATGAGAGCTACTTGTCTGCCAGCGCGCCCACCCCTGAAATCCGACGGTTGATTTGTTCGAGCAAATCAACCGTCCGAGTGCCGAACTATTGGTTGAGAAATGAATCATCGGACTCCGCCCCGGGACGCGGCTTCCATGCCAAGCTGTAGTACTTGCCTCGATCTCGCGCCCAGGGATCGAAGGCGTTGACCACGTTCTGCAACTCCGGAGTTAGCTCCGGTATGTTACGCATCAGCATGCGCTTCATTGGGGAAACGGGCTGCTGATGCCCATTCGGGGCTCCGTCTTCGATCATTGCCGGGCCGGGACCGTTATTGTTCACCCAGTCGATACCAAGTTTTGTGTAAAACTCCGGGCGGAAGCTGGAAGTAAAAAAACGGTCGCTGAAAAGCCTGCGCGAGGCATTGAGAATGAAGACAACGAACTGAGTTTCTGAAATGGCGAATCCATGCGGTCGTCGATACTCCGCCAGGTACCCCACGGCAGTGTCTACATCCTCAATGTTGTCGACGAGGGTCCCATTGGGATGGCCAAGGCAGTCGTTGATTGGCGAGCCATCCTCATTGACTTGTGCATCGGTAATGATTTTCGACGCATCGCAAACATGCTGGCCATAGACCTCGCGCAGTGTCTGCACGGTAGCCTGCTGGTCGAGTTTCTCCGGGGAGCCGGGCGCAACGGCGGTATCCATAAAGTCGTCGAAGCTGGTCAGCTGGCGCAGTCCGTATTGCCGCCGGAATTCATTGAAGCGCGGCACGCCGTGCTCCCGGTCGCGAAGGATGTCAAGCGCCACCACGTCGATCTGCTGCGTCTTGCTGTCGAGTCTGCCCATCTTCAGGTTTTGAAGAAAGAGCGGCGAGTTGTGCAAAGTGAGGAGCCCCAGCCTCTGACGGCCCAAGGTCAGCCCCCAGTTTGCGAGCCCCATGGAGTGCGTGAAATCGGTTGCCTTGCCTTGGAAGGTATCGACCACCGGAATGCGTTCGACGATCTTGTTTGGGTCGGCCTTCAGATCGCGATACTCAAGAAGATCGGGAACGAGCGGATGCAAGCGGTACACCGAGACAAATTCCTCAGGGAAATTGAATGGCGAGCCGAAATGATTCACGCCGCCATTGGTGTATCTCGGGTTGGTAATGTCGTAGCCATGCGCCTTGCTGCCAAGGCCAAAGATCCCGGGTCCAGACGCGAATACGGAATACCAAGCCGTGGCCTTTGCGGCATCCTTGGACTTGCCAAAGTTGTCCACCACAACGTCGCTCAGGGCTTTGGACAGCAATCCACCTTGATCGCCGAGGAGTCCATTCCAGTTGCCGTTCATTCCCAGGTAGAGAGGCTCGTTATAGAGCAACTGCGGCGTCCATTCGATGGTGTGGATCTTGGCTATTTCCGCCGCGACGACCAGCCGGGCGATTTCAAACAACTCGTCCGGAGTTACATCCCGATAACGAATGACGTGCTTTGGCCGAGCCGGATTCCGAAGGCCGCAGTCTGCGTTGGGCGTCTGCGCGGCGAGGCGACGAAACTCGGCGACAATCGAATTGTGCTCGCGGGCAAAAAGGTTATGCAGGAAACTGAGACCAACTGTCCAGTTATCCGGAAATCCCGCAGCCTCCTGTCCAGCCCATTCTGGATTGATAGGGTCATTCGGTCCGAATACCGGCAGATATCCAAGACTCGACTGGCCGGCTACCGGAACCAGGAGTAACTTTGCTGCGTCGGATGGATCGCGCTTCACTCGCTGGCGAGACGTGTCATCGAAGCCGTAGAGTTGCGAGGCGTCCCACCAGGCGGTGTTGTTATTGCTCGTGGTCCTGGGTGCACGATCAATGTAGGTGTGCCCGCCAGAAGCAAAGGTGCCTGGTGCGGAATCCTGAGCAACATATCCCTTGTCCATCCGGTCATCGGGGCGGCAACCCAGTTTCTCGATGTCCTCAGGGTTGAGCGGCACCACGACGTTATTCACCAACTTTGTCTCGCAACCAACCTTCATGTATTCGGGTTGATTGTGTCCTTCCTCAAGGTGCGAAAACCAGTCGTGTGTCATGAACTGGATCCAATAGGCCGCGAGCACGTTGAAGAAGGGAGCCTTCTGGTAATCGCAGTTCGCGTCCTTTGAATAGCCAGGCAGGCCATATCCTGCCATGCATTTGTCGGGATTTGATTGGACTCGTGTGAAGAGGCGGCGGCTGATCACCTGCGGGTCAGGCTCCAAAAGCGAAAGCCGGTTCCCGTGGCGATTGCGCGTCAGCTCGTTCAGTCCAAGATCAGGAAATGAAGTTTCAAACTCCACGTTCCGCGCAAACAACATACCCGTAGAACCCATGGCGGGATTCAGGATGTCATTGCAAATGCCGGTGACAGTGCGCCAGCGGATCAGGTCGCCTTTGCAAACCTGCGTACCATCGCCGCCGACGTCCTTGAACGACGGGTTTGCGGGCTGCAGTCTCATTTGCGGCCAGACCTTGAGAGCGGGTCCACTGACTCCATTTCGACCCTGCACATAATCGGAATAGGTCCCGGAGTTTTCAAAGAGATTGAACCTGATCAGTTCGACTCTCTGTAGCTCTAAATCGAGCAAGGCGCCGGTAACACCTCGTAGCGCGGGAAGCTTCGTTGAGATGAAGCCTGTTGGAAGAGAGGCCATGTCCCCGGTGCCCCAATAATTTGACCAGTCCACCCAGGGCGTCGCGCGGAACTGCAGGGTTTGATCTCCCCCGCGACAGAGTGCGGTCGCCTCCGAAACCTTTCCCTGAAACCGCAATCCGCGTGCGTCCGGAATCTTGAGGGCGCTGAACTGGTCAATGACCATTTGAGCGCATGCCAGCAGTGCCTTTGCTTCCTCCGCTTTGCCAGAGGGTGCGGAAGACGATCCTTGATCTGGTGCGGGAACAGTTTGTGCGGGGAGCAGACACACCGCGGCCAGCATGAAGGGTACCAAACAGGGAAGCCTCATAACTCCTCCGATCGTGCTGCGGGCAGTTTCGCGCTACCGACACTCTGCAGAACGCAAAACAGGAGCGCAATCATTTTCAGCGAATGCTGTGATCGAGATTGTGAGTGCATTGGATTCGCTTCGGCTTTCGGACTTACAGGTAAACCGGGAGATATAAATCACAAGCGATACTCCGTCTTCAGAGCGGTAATGCGGCATTTCCCGGGAAACACATCCTGGATGATGCGCTTCTGGAGGAAGCTCCAGCATCGGCAGATCAGCCAAATCCAGGTTCAGGTGCAGCACATATCATTCCGGCCGGCAGCAAAAGACGCACGGCAGGAGTGTAGTCATCCAGCCGCACATCAATTTGACACAATACTACCGAATCGTATTTCCACGACTGCTTCGAACCCTGACTTAGGAAAACTGAAGAGCGGGTCAGCATACAACCGGGGAAAGACCCGACTATCCAGCCTCTTTTGAATCTGCTGCTAACGAATCTGACAAGCACGATTGGAATTGTCAAGACTTTTTTATGAAGATATTGAGGGGCGCGACGGATTGCAGCGTCATCGCGAGGTTGTTTGCCCCTTCCGGGCCGGCACAAGAAAGGCGCCGGCGAAGCTAACTGGCGAGTCCGCTCGCATTGTTATCCGGACTGGTGTTGCCTTGACTTTGCATTGGAGGGCCGCACGCCCGCCGCCATATGCCTTCAAGTAAAGCTGGTACCCACTGCTCTGCCGGGCATCTGCTCCAGGTCTCACGCAGAAATGCCAGGTTCGCGTCAGGTGCATTGGCATTAGCCGCCTGGAGACTAAGAATCACGAGAGTTCCGGTCTCAAGGTCACCGTTCACGGAACTAACCGGCGCTGTTGGCTGCCTGAGGACATTGGCAGGAGCGAAAAGACATCGGCTGCCAGCCGTCTCGGGGGAAAGGACGGTTTGGCCTGCCGGATCACTGTACAGCTGTCGCATGAGGTTCACGCCGCTTACGATGTTGTGGAGTGCGACGCCGACCGCGTGCACACCAGCCAGGTCGCCCCCAACCATGCCGGACAGAAGCTGTTTTGCCGGATCGACTTGCTTTGTCAGCGCCAACCATACAATGAGTGCGGGGTTCAACGTGTGCACCGCTTTATCGAGCAACAAGGCGGCATTCCAACTGGTCGGTGTCGCCTGAAAGTCGGGAGAAAACAGACGGCCGACCACCTGCTGAACGAGAATGCCGCAAGAATCGTCCGGCCCAACACCGCGGACGAACGCGGCGAGACTTTCAAGTTCCTCCGGGCCGGCAGAATAGGCAGGCGCCAGGGCGTTCAAACGGCTCCAGAGAGCATCCTGGGCTTCGGCGCGGCGCTGCGCGGCCCTGGGCGCAACGGTGGGAAAGGGCTTCCCGCCAAGTTGAAGAATTCCCAGCACACGCTGAAGAATTTGCCCATTCGCCGGGACGGAACGATCCGAGAAGGCGCGATCGAGCGTGGGGTCTTGTGCGAACGATTCGATCTCAGCGGAATCCTCTGAAGTGACAATGTCAACGAGACCCGGAATGCGAATTCTTTTCATGTGCTCTCCTACGAATTGTCTGGGTTGAAACGGCGGTTACGAGTCCGCGGCTATGTCCGGCCGACGCTTGCCAAGTGACGCAATGCGCTCAAGCGGGGAAGGAGGAAGCATGTGCCGCCGCGCGCTGTGACGGACTTGGGTAAATCCATGATGCGGGTGGGGGCCTCGGTTTGCGGCTGGTGCGAGAAGGAATTCGTGAAAGAGCATTCCGCAACGGGCTCCCGGCCGATTCTCGCCAGCATCCAAAAGACCGACTACCTACTCCGCGAACCAGGCAGGATACCTTCGAAGCTTACAGGGGCTTGCAGTGAATGGGCTGAGATTCCGGGCCGCAGGGAAGATGATCCGCCTGCATAGCTCACATCAGGCCGCAGAAGCGACCAATCGTCTAAAACGCGTTCTCGTCGACCACGGTTACCAGCGTATACCCATCCGCAAGCGCTCCATCGTTGACGGTCAGTGATCCGGGCACATAAGTAAGCGCGTATTGCAGGCGCACGGCCACGCTGTTCGAGACCCAGGCATCTTCAGGAACCGGGCGCAGATGCGGCGGCCCATCCGCCGGAGTCCATGACTCCCGAATCGCGTCGAGAGCGTATTTTGCCGGAAGTGTCCCAAACTGCGCAGCGGTGGCAGGATCCATTGTCAGCCCGAGAGCGAGCGCTTTGCCTACCATCCATCCCATGGTGATATCGCACAGCCGGGTTCCCGCATCCACGCCTCCGGCCAGCGCTGTTCCTCCGCCCACATCGCCGTGGCATCCGGAGAACCATACTTGCTCGAGTGTCTGGCCGGCCACTGGGGTAGACGTCCATAGCGTCGCCGGAAACTGCGCCCGTTTTTCATCCAGCGCCAGGCATTGATAGGCATTCCCAATGTCTGGATGCAGATTTGTATCGAGAAACCCATAGGTCTTTTCGTCCACTCCACCGAAGATCGCCGGGATTCCCAGCGAACCCACGGTGTCCCAGACTCCAACCATCTGGATCGTCGCAGCCGCAAGCCCGCACGCTGTCAGCCCGGCGAGAATCGACGCCCGGTTCGCAGGATCGCGGTAGGCCGCAAATGCCTGCGTGACACAGTCTCCGCTGAAGGCGCCCGTTGGCAGCCCGCAATTTGCGATCATTCCGGCCAGGCTGCGGACCGTATACGCTCCGCGGCTGAACCCGAAAAGGAATAGCTCGTCGCCTGGTTCAAAGACCTGGGCGATCTTCGTGTAACCGTCCTGTATCTTCTGAAGGAGCCCCTCGCCGAAGGCTCCCTGGAGCACGCGGTTCAGACCAGTGGCATCCGCGCCAACGCCGTCGTCGTAAAACGTTACCTGGTCCGAACTCTGAGTCAACGCGCTATAGAGCCGGTAAACGTTGGTGTTGTTCACCGGGGCCTGCCACGTCCCGTCGGCACAAAACACAATTCGCTTCGACATCCGGACCTCCCCGTCCTCAACTGTTTTCCGTCAGCATGCTATCACGGAAAGCATTCAGGCATCTGCAATCAAGATTCGTGCTGGGCAAGAAGCTTTTAGATTGACAACCGGCACCGGTCGGTATTCCATTTGGTCATGCAAAGGAAGTTATCTCCACTTCTCACTGGCGCGCCGGGCTTTGAGGGGCGGAACCCCCGCCCGTACGCGGCCGCATTGGCAATGGCGGCCACTCTGGCTCTCAGCCTTCTGGCCACCGGGTGCCTGTCCCCACTGGCAAAACATGCCACAGCCTTTTCAGCGGCCACTGCAACGGTCATCGATGGCTCGGAGGATGCCTATCGCGCCGCCATGCGGCTCCGCCTCCGGGAGCAGGCCACCGCAAGCGTGTACGCCTACGACAAGGACCCCACGTGGAGTCCGTACAAGGACCTGACGCCGCTGCTCACCCCTGCCCAGCTGAGCGCCAGGATCAAGGTCCTCGAAGGCCTGAAGGCCTACGCCGATACGCTTGTTGATCTTACTTCCGGCAAGCCATCCGCAGATCTGGAGAATGCCGCCGAAGGTGTGGGCACCAACCTCCAGGGGCTTAACCAGACCGTCGCCACCGATCTTAGTACCGCGATACCCAATGTCCCAGTGATGACCACTGCCCAATCGAACCAGATCAGCACCGCGGTCCTTGCTTTGAGCGAGTATCTTATCGCCCGTAAAGTGAAGAGCTCGCTTCCCAAGGTCACACAGGACATGAATCCCAACATCCAGGCCCTTTGCGAGGCGCTTAATAGCGACATCGTGATCCTTCGCCGTCAGGCCGACGTTGACTATCAGACGCTGATCATCCAACTGGATCAGTCCATCCGCCATGAGGGTACGGCCGTCAGTCCCTATGAACACCGCCTGGAGATTCGCACTCTCATCGAGCTCGCCGACGAGCAGAAGGCCAATGACGACTTGCTCGGCAGACTGCAGTCGGCTCTCCACACGCTCGCCATGACTCACCAGGCGCTTGCCGCCGCCGTGCAGGGAAACAATCCTGAATCGATTTCGCAGAAGATTGCCGAGCTGCAGGCAGCGGGCCACGACCTCAATACGTATTACAAGTCGCTGCCCAATGTTTTTTGATGAGCGCCTGAGCGCCCTCAGCAGATTCTCAAACTACTCGTTGACTGGAGATAGCGCATGAGCACCACTGCCCCGTCCATCTTGCAGAATCCCGACGCCGCCGCGACTTACCAGGCCGTTTACGACGCCCTCGGAAGAGCCTACTGGGAAGCATCCGATATCAACAGCAAAGATCTCGTCTATGGAGCCCAAGAGGCCATCGGCGACATTATTACCGCCCTCGACGAGCAAGATCTTGCCAGCAACACCAACCTGTTTATCGAACTCCAGCCCAAGATCAAAGCGGTCAATGCCTCCCTCCAGACCATCCAGGCACAGATAACGACCATCACCAAGAACATCAGCACGGCTGCCACTGTCATCTCAGTCATCAGCAAAGCACTTTCACTCTTTCCCAGTTAGCTATTGGCAACAGCGTTGAGCACACTACGACTTGCATTGCGGAAACGCGGTGATGCGCAGCTTGGCGGCTGCATACGGAATGAGCGTGATGGTCTCCTCCGGCTGATCGCTGGCGACGGGACTTTGCGGCAGCGGGCCGGCAACGCCGTCTTCCGAGCGCCACCCGTCGAGCTTGCGTGCTTTCACGTTGAGCCGGACAGGCGCATGGCGGCTGGTGAATGGGCCCTCGCCAACCTCTGCTTCCGTGACGGTGATGCTTTTGGCCGGCGAGTCGGCGTCGACGCTCAAGGCATAGTTCCAGGCGGTGGTTGGATAGACCTGCCAATCGGCGGTCATTCCCCGCGTGCGCAGCTTCACCCAACTCTCACCCACACCGTAAGAGAAGACCAGCGGGCCGCGCTCGACGGCGATTGAATCGTTGAACCAGCGCGAGATGCGCGGAGCCATCGGGAACGTGATTTCGATGCGGTCGCCGGAATGCCAGGTGCGCTCGATGGGTGCAAAAGAGCCCGGCACAGGCGCGGGTTCCGCATGGCCGTTGACCAGGATTGTTGCGCCCGCGGCCCAAGCCGGTATGCGGAACTCGATGGGAAACTTCACCGGCGAGGCGGGATTGACGGTGAAGCGAATGGCGCCGTGGAACGGGTAGCCGGTTTCTTCAATCACTTGCACCGGAGTTCCACGCAGGACTGTGTTGACCTCGCAGGGAGCGTAGACGGCCGCGACCAGGCCATCCTGCGCGGCATTGTCCTGCGCGCCGGAGAGCATGAACAGGCTGGCGGTGAACTTGGGCCATCCCTGGTGAAAGTTGGCCGTGCAGCAACCGAAGTTGGGTTCCAGTCCGTAGAGATTCGATTCCGGCCCGTCAGTGGTCCATGGCTTGTGGTGCAAGCTGCACTCGACCTGGTTCGGCTCCTGGTTGTACTGGTGCGCCCACATGTCGTCGGTGAATGTGCCGGGCAGTGCGTTGAATGCAAGCTGCTCAAGCCGGTCGCCAAGCGAAGGGTCGCCGACAATGGCGAGGGAATGCTCGAGCGAGAACATGTATTCAACGACGGTGCACAACTCGGATCCCTGCGAGGGATCCAGCCCCGCCAGATGCTCATCGCAGGAGAACATGCCGTTGGGCAGGCCGTGATATTTATTCAGCTCTGAGATCATGGCGATGGCGGCGGAGCGGTCGGCGGCGGAGCCGGAGACGAGCGACCAGACAGGGCCTGTCTTGACTGCCTGTCCGTTGTTCACGCCATGCGTGGCGAGCGCAAGGTCCTTGAGTCCTTCGCCCTTTTCCAGCTTGATGTATTCCGCAGTGATGCGTTGCGTGTACTTGAAATCGGCGTATTGGGCTTGCCAGTCGTAGCCCTGCTTCTTAAGCAGGCGGGCGAGATCGAGCAGATACGCAGAGCCGGTCCGGTTATAGAGCCAGATCACGCTGAGCAACTCGTCCTGCCAGCGGAACCTGCTCCAGTCATGGAGGGGCCGGGCCGGCAACTGGCCAAGCTGGTACTGCAGGTATCGTTCCATGACCGGAATCACGCGCGGATCGCCGGTGACATCGTGGTACTGGGTGAGAGCTTTGAGCATCACGAAGCGCGGCCACCAATCGTCATTGGAAGAGGGACCGATCATTCCATCCGGTGCCTGGTGGTCAAGCGTCCAGTCAATATATTTCTGCGCCTTGGCCTTGAGGACTGCGTCATCCAGCAGGTATGCGAGCGGGACGAGTCCATCGAGGAAGTAAGGGCCGCGTTCCCACGACTCGCCGGTTCCTCCCAGCCAGCCACTGTCGGGTCCAACGTCCGCCCAGGTTTCGTCAAGGTGCCCGCCAAGCCCGGTAGCCTGAATGTGGAGCTGTTCCTTCAGCCAGCCGCGAGGGCGGATGGAACCGAGAGGCAGGAAGTAGAAGGCACTGGGCGCAAGCGGGGCGCGATTCCCGACCACCGGCGTTTTTGCGGACTGTGCCTGCCCGGATGCAAGGACTGAGTTTCCAGAGGACCAGAGAAGGCGACCGAGAGGAAGAGAAGACGCCAGGCCGCAAAGGCCGATGCGGCTTAAAAAATGGCGGCGCGTGGAAAAGAGCTGCGAGGACGAGAACATTCTTTCACTCCTGGATCAAGCTTGCCGCTATCGTACACAGCTCCTGATTTTTGCGCATAGTACAGATGGTCTACTTATTGGCTATCGATTCGAATGAACTCCAATCTGCCCGATCTCTCGCTTCGGGGCTGCTGTGCGATATGGCTCGGGCGGATGAATATCAGCTGTTCAATTCAATGAGTCCGCGGTGAATGGCGGTGGTTGCGGCCTCGGTGCGGTCGGAGACTTCCAGCTTTTCGATCACGCTGTTCACGTGGTTGCGGACCGTGTTGCCGCTGATGTCGAGAGCACTGCCGATCTGCTTGTTGGTGAGCCCGCGGGCCATCATTTGCAGGACCTCGAGTTCGCGGGCGGTGAGGTTTGTCCGCATCATGCGTTCGGCCAGACGTGCGGCAATGTGGCGGGGAAAATAGCGCCGGCCCGCATGAACGGCCCGGATGGCTTCCAGCATGTCCGATTGCGGCGCGTCCTTCAAGAGGTAGCCCTGCGCGCCGGCCTGCACGGCTCGATAGATGTCCTCGTCTGTCTCAAAGCTGGTGAGAATGATGACGCGGACGTTGATCTTGGCGCGCTTGAGCGCATGCAGCGTGTCAATTCCATTCATGCCGGGCATGCGGAGGTCGAGCAGCACCAGGTCGGCGGGCTTGTTGCGGAGCATTTCCAGCGCGTCCTCCCCGCTGGATGCCGAGCCGGCCACCTCTACGCCTGGCTGTGTGCCGAGCATGCTGGTGAGGCCGGCGAGCACCACCGGGTGATCATCCACGATAAGAATGCGAATCGGCGTGCTTCGAAGGTCGGACATCGGTCCAATGCTCCTTGAGATATCTCCACAAGAGTTTCGGCCAGGTAGTGAGTGTAACGCGAGGCGGCAGTGGCGCGTTGACCTGGATGCGCGTGCCCGCGCCGGGAGCGCTCTCGATGTGGAACTCTGCCGATATGCTTTGCGCCCTGCGCTGCATACCGCGAATGCCGAAGCTGAGAAGGCCATCGCCTTTGTGAAATCCCGCGCCGTTGTCTTCGATCTGCAGGCTGGCCATATTCTGGCTGTATCTCAGGCGAATGGTCAAGATGGTCGGTTGCGCGTGTCTGACCGCATTGGCAACCGCCTCCTGCCCGATGCGGTAGAGGGTATCCGCGATGCGCAGGGGGATGGGCCTCGGGTCCCCTTCCAGTTGTGAAAGGACCTGCACCATGCCGCCTTCCACCATGCGCCTGGCACAGCGGTCCAGGGCAGAGAGAATGTCCTCAGACTCGAGTGACTCGGGACGAAGGGTTGCAATGCTGCGACGGGCTTCTTCGTGGCTGTGACGCACCAGGTTGCTGGCCAGGTCGAGCTGTTGCAGCACGCCTGGGCTCTCCTCAGGGAGCCGGTTGCGAATGGCCTGCAACTGAAATCCGATGCCGGCAAAACTCTGCGCCAGGGTGTCGTGCATTTCGTGGGCCAGGCGCTGGCGCTCCTCCAGAACACCCTGCATGCGCCAATGCGCGATGCGGTGGTAAACGAAGTTGACCACGAGCGCCAGCAGCAGCGATGCGACGACGATGGCGATTACGTGCCCCGTGCTCCACCACGGGGGACCGGCGAGGACTTCCAGATCCTCATTGGAACGCAGCAAGAGGACAAAGGGGGTGAGGTTGTGCGTAAACGCGGAATCGACAACGCAGATGCCGCGCAGGCGCAGACTGCTGTTCAATTTTAGCTTGCTGAAAAGATAATCGCCGCGCCCCGGATTCATGATGGCGCGAAACGATTGCGGGCCTTCATCGAGGTCGAGAATCAGTGTGTTGTCCGGTCCGTGCTCTTTTCCCGCCAGGCGCCCCTGGACTTCGATGAATGTCGCGTCGAAAATGCCGGTGGATGCCTGGGATGCGGTTACGGAAACAGGGGGCACAGGTGTGCGCGCCCAAAGCACCTGAACGGTCGCATTCTCGATCGTGGAGCTAAAGTCGCCGGGATGCACCTCGCCTGTGACCTCAACTTCGTCGCCGACCTTGAGCAGAGGCGCCTTCGGCTGCGGAATATAGACCCCGCCGGTCGAGTCCTGCACAAAGAGCCTTGGCGCGGTAAGAACGACCACGCCCCGAACAGTAGCGGTTAAAGGCGTGGCGAAGGAAGCTAGACGCAGGCTCTCAATGCTCTGCGTGTTTGCATTGGCGCGTACGGTTTCCTTCGGTTGCTCCTGTAACCCTTGCAAGCCGCCCCCCCCCAATCCATCGTTGCTTGCGCTTCTCGGCGCGCTCTTCCCCTGTTCTTGCGCGGCCTTGAGCATGTCGTCCAGATCCTGACGTGTGGCTGTCCGGACAATAACGTTGCGCCAAATGCCGCCCGAAGAGTAAGAACGAAGGCCGACACGGCCCGATTCAACGCAACCCGAATCATTGATAGTGAGGGAAGTTGGAGAGGTTTGAGACTGTGTGCTGGCACTTGCGACGATCTGACAATCGTAGGCCAGCAACTTCAGGTGATACCACTGAAACGGGCGAATCCCCCCTGGGGATGAACTCTCCTTGGTAACTTCCATCCAACCATGCTCGGCGCGCCCAAGCACAAGTGAGTTATCCCTGGTGCGTATTCCAGTGTAATAGCCGCTGTAAGCGTTAACACCTTCCTCTTCGTTGCTCGATCGAATCACCAGGCCCGCGTCCCCGCTGATTCCCAGGAGATTCACATCGGCCTCGATGGAGTAGTTATGCCAGTAGGGTGATCCAGTCAGCAGTTTTGCGCCCCGCTCATCTGAGTCATTGCGCATGGAGCCATCCACCAGTTCCCAGGTGCCGCCGAATGCTTTCCACTCGTCAGCCGTGCCCCTGGCAAAGGAATCCCCGTAAGGCAAGCCGCGATTCGGGCTGTGCAGATAAGCGCGAAGCGCGACAAGTCCCAGCGACAGCACAAGGATCAGAAGCAACCCAATCTGGGCTTCGCGGCGCAGCCAGCGCGAGAGTTTCATGGTGTCAAAGTCCAACGCCATTTTCCAAATTTAAAATCCATTGAAAGCATCTCGCGAACCTCTGTCGTGCCGATGTTCTCCCGAGTGATAAGCTTCGGATGCACAAGAATTGTCGCGGGCGCGGATTGTCCAAGCAGTCTGGCATGAATCAGTTCAATCGCCCGCTGGCCCATTAGTCGTGTGTTCTCCTGAATTACACAGTCCAGCGCGGTCCTTTGTGCAAAAGACGGGAACCCAGAGGAATCCGCGGAATCAAAAGCGATGACTTTTACTGAGCGCCTTTCCGGCGCGGCATCGAGAGCAGACAGGGTTCCGTCGCCGGTCGTCGACATGAGGGCGACAATCGCGTCGAGGTCCGGATTGGCCCTGAGCGTATCTTCGGCGACCTGTTGTTCGTGAGCTACATTAGACGATCCCATTCGCTTTTCCACGATCCGAATACCGGGATCATTCTGAGCAAGATACTTTTCGAACGCACGAGCGCGAATCATGATCCCGGTAACATCCGGATTGATGCCCAACAGGGCAACGGAACCGTGGCCGTTTAGCAATCCGGCCACTCGCGTCGCGGCAAGGCGGCCGCCCTCATCATCGTCGTTGAGAATATAGGAGAGGTCTCCCCCTGCCGGAATTGGCAACGGCGAGCCGATGATGACAGTGGGGATGCCGTGCGCCAGAGCGCGGCGAACCGGCGAAATCAGAGAAAGGGCCTGGTCGGGGGCCAGCACCAAACCCTCATAGTTGCCGGCGACGACACGATCAACGAGCGCGATTTGCGCTTCGACATCATCTTCGCGCGTCGGAGCATTCCAATAAACGAATACGCCGGCCTTGTCTGCCGCGGCTTCCGCCCCGGCATGTGCGGATTCCCAAAGCACTGTGCCTTCGGTTTGCGGGATGACCGCAATACGCACTTCCTGAGGAGAGCGGCACGCGGAGACCAACAGGGCAAGTGCGCAAATCAGGCCAGACACTCCCAGCGCGGCGCGATTCCGCCGGTGCCTGTGCCGGTATTCAAAGAGCGTATCCATTGCCGGGCAGGATGGAGTCTACGCTGCGGGCCCGTTGCTCAGCAAGCCAGTTGCGGCTTCTAGTCCATATGTACTACGCCGGTGTGGTCATACTGGCTCATGCGCGCCTCATCCATCGTGAGTAGCCTCGCTGTGTCTGTGAATTCCTGGCTTTTGCTAAACGTTTCCATCGCGAGGAATCAGGCTTGCTCCGGCCGTTATGCCCGCGGTCGTTCGGGAGTGCAGGCATCGGGCTAAACATAGGTCCACATCAAACCATTCTTGAGAGGCCACAATGAAGGAAATCAGACGGAGATCTTTTCAGGTTTTGGCGTTGGTGTTGCTGCTGGCAACCGCCAACTGCTTCGCGCAATTCAATGGAAACCTCCAGGGAACTGTGCAGGATCAAAAGGGGGCCGTTGTTCCCAAAGCCGAGGTCACCCTGATGAACGTCGACACCGGCGTGACGCAGAAGGCGGCCAGCAACGCCAGCGGCGTGTACCGTTTCGACAGCCTGGCGCCTGGAAACTACACGGTATCGACGACTGTGCAGGGATTCACGCCGGCTTCGGTATCGTTCAACCTGGCTACCGATCAGACGCGCGACATTCCGCTGGCGCTCTCCGTGGAAAAAGTTGCGTCCACTATAACGGTGACCACCGAGGCTCCGCTGATCGACACCTCGGACAGCCGCTTCGAACAGACTCTGGACACTACAGCCCTTGCGGATTTGCCCTTGCAGGGCCGCAATCCGACCAATGTGATCACGATGGCTCCCGGTGTTACCGGCACAGGTGGGCAGAACTCTCCCGGGTCGAGCACATCCACCAACTTTGCGCCTGAGAACTGGGTAGACGCAAGCGCCAATGGGCGCGGCGCGAACGGCAACCAGTATGTCGTGGATGGCATGGACGTGACCAGCAGCATTCGTCCCGGTGTGATCAACCTGACGCCGAATGCGGATTCCGTGCAGGAAATCAGCGTTCAAACCAACACCTACACCGTCGACTACGGCCGCGCCAGTTCGATCCAGACAGTGATGACCAGCAAGTCCGGATCGAACCAGTATCACGCGATGGCCAGCGACTACTACACGTCCCAGCAGTTGACGACCCGCGGCGAATTTGGTGTGCCGCAGCCGCAGAAGCTGAACCCATATCACGTCAGCAACATGTCGTTTACCGGGGGCGGGCCGGTGATTCCCCACAAACAGTTCTTTTTCTTTGCCGGCTATGAACCCTATCTATCGCTGGCGTCGAACGGGAGCGGGCTGGTGGGGTACGAAGATCCAGCGTTCGTTACGTGGGCTCAGGCGACGATGCCGAGCAGCCCCGAAGTTCAACTTATGGTCAAGTACCCTCCCAGTGGCGCGACGACTGCTGGTGTTGCTTCGACAGCCGCGCAGTTGTGGAGCAACACGCTCCCAACCGCGGACCAAGCTTCCTGCCTGGCAGGCACGGGGAATCTTGGCGCCGCCTATGACAACATTCCGTGCGCCACGCCGGTTTTCGACAACGGACACTTCAACTCTTCCAGCTTCTACAACGCCAAGCAGTGGAACATTCGCCTGGACAAGTACTTCAGCAAGGACCGTATCTATGGCCAGTTCTTCCGGGACGCGATTTCCAATGGTGGCCCGGCCGTTCGCCCCGCATTCGCGACCACCAGCGCCTTCTACACGTTCAATCTGCAAGTGAACGAGACGCACACCTTCTCGCCGAGCATGTTGAACGAGGCGGTCTTCGGCTACGGCCGGATTGAGGGCATTTCGCCCAATCACGGGCTCTTCACGGTTCCCATCGTCAACGTAACCAATCTGGGCACTGGTTGGGGAGACGGCTTCGCCGACGGGGATTACATCCAGCACAGCTATCACTGGCGCGACGTCCTGACCCGGGTTGTAGGCTCGCATAGCATCAAGACCGGCTTCGAGGCGTGGCGCGGCGATGACATTGCGCTCTTCGCCGGAGCCTATGACCAGCCCAATCTCCAATACACCAACATGATCGACCTGATCAACGACGATCCGTACCAGGAAGGCGGACTCGCGTACAATCCTGTGACCGGTCAGCCGGAAGCAAGAAACTATGGCTACAAGGAAACGACATTCGGCCTGTTTGCGGAGGACACCTGGAAGGTCAATCACAAGTTGACGGTGAACTACGGCATCCGCTACGACAATGACGGGAATCCATACGTGGCCCTGAAAGGAACGGTGCTGGCGAACCTCCACCTTGCCTCGGGATCAAACATCGCGCAGCAGATAGCGGGCGCCTCCATGGTCCAGCAAGCGAATGTTTTTAACCACGACATCAACTGGATATTCAGCCCTCGCGTCGGCGTCGCATACGATCCGTTCGGAAGCGGCAAGTGGGTGGTACGGGGCGGATTTGGGGTTTTCCACGATTACGTGACGCTGGGGAATGCCGAGAACGATTTGGGGAGCAATCCGCCGGGACCCATTACTCCAACCTTCTATAACAACGGATCCACCGCCGCGCCGATCTTCGGCTATGGCACGCAAAACACATATCCGTTCGGCTTCCAATTCCCGGCGTTTGTGGGACAGCCGCTCGACGCGAAAGGCGGCATTCCCGGCGCCCAGGTGGGAGTAAGTGGAAACGATTTGAACCTGAGTGCTCCAAACACCTACAACTGGTCAGCCGCGCTGGAGCGGCAGCTCACGTCGAATATGACGGCCAGTTTCGGCTATAGCGGAACGCATTCGTCCAACCTGATTGTGGTTGGCGGCAACACGGGCGACACCAGCTATACGGTCGATCTGAACCTTCTCCCCGGAGACTTGATTGCGCACCCGGCGTTCGACTCTACCGGCACATGGACGGGATCCGGAATCCAGACTCGCCTCAACACCAGCTTTGGCTCCATGGGCTATGAATATAACGCTGCGCGGCAAAACTACTATGCGCTCATTGCGGCTGTGAAGGGACGCTTCGGAAAGCATGGGTTCCTGACGGCGTCGTATACGCGCTCCGCCTCCAAGGACAACTCGGCGAACTATCCCGAAGGGTATGTCGCCTCCGGCGGGACTTCGTACAATATCAATCAGTGGTACAGTCCTTCCACGTGGGATGTGCCCAATCGGTTGTCGCTGGGCTGGAGCTATGACATTCCCGGCATCACCAGGGACGGCGGCTTCGTCCGCAGACTGACCAGTGGCTTCAATCTCGGCTCGACGACCGTCCTGCAGTCTGGCAATCCGTTCTTTGTGGCCAACTATAATCCGCTCGCCCTGGTCGACACTGCCGGCGTGACGGTTACGGCTGCCAACTACCAGAGCGAGCTTGCCGCGGGGCACATCAACTTCGCTCCCAACAGCGGCAACTACTCCGCCGATGGCGATAACTTCAACATCCCGGATGCGACCAGCTACAGCCAGAAGCACGACCGGAAATCGTATGAGTACACCGGCACGGTTGACTCAGGCGTTATCACTCATTCACAATTCGCGCAGCCTGCGTTCAAGGCAACGGGAACGGAAGGAAACGAGAAGCTTGGGCTGTTCCGCAATCCCGGCTACGCGGATACCGATCTGAGCGTAAAGAAAGTCACTGCCATCACCGAGCGCCTCAACATCGAGCTTCGCCTGGACATCTTCAACCTGTTCAACCGGGTGAATCTCAACGGCATAGACACCAACTTTGGAGACACGAGCGCAGGCTTCGGAACTACGAGCAGCAATATGCCTCCGCGCAACATGCAGCTTGGCGCCAGGCTGACTTTCTAGCTCTGGACGAGCGCAAGAAGGATGGACTCTGGCACAACGGGCTTCACGCAGACCGCATGCACTGCGGCTTTCTGCGTGAAGCCTTGCTCATGATGAAACCAGCAGGACCGCGTCGGGGGCGTATCGGCAGGCATTGGCCGACTTGCTTTCCGCGCGATGCATTCAGCAGTTTGCATGCTTGACAGATGCGGTTGTTCGCTGGGGCGGGGGCGAGGATTCCTCACTCTGTCTGGAAGTTGTCTGAACCTCAATTCAGTCCGGCTGTTCTCATAAGGGTGCTATGTCAGCTCTACTTCGGTTTGTGCTGAGTCTATTGCTTCTTGCCGTGTTTGCAAACGTAAGCTCGCTGGCCCAGAGCCTGGAACTAAAGAACGAACATACAGCAGCCAGTTTCGGTCCCGCAGGCCTGGACTCAGTGACCGATACCGAATCCGGGGCCCGGATCGACATTGTTCGGGATGCATGGTCGCTGGTGATCGATGACAACATTTTGCGCAGCGAAGACTCGCAACCGAAGGTCGCAAAGACGGCGGCCGGCGGCCTCGCTTACGAATATGAGAGTTCCGGTTATCGAATCCAGGTGACCTACCGGCTTGGCGCGAGTTGGAGATTCGTGAGCAAGCAGATCAGGGTCATGCGCGCGCCGAATGCGAAGTTCACCGTGCATCGGGTCGTCCCATGGGATGTGACAGTGCGCGATGAGTTGATCTCCGACTATGTGCCGTCTACGTATGTCCCGCAATTCGGAGGCACCATCGAACAAAGCCGAAAGTTCCTGCCGGGCAAGGACCTGGGGGAGTTTCTGCGCCTGGCCGGAGATGAGGGCGCGCTGCTGGCTGTGCAGAATCCCTATCTAGCTGTGCAACGGGAGGGGCAATCGGTGACCATCGGCTATGCGCCGGAGATGGAGTGGCGACAGGCGTGGGGAGAGTTTGCGAGCGATACGGCGTGCATTGGCGCTTATCGCCTCAGCGGCCGTCGCAAGCCGCGCGAGATGGTGCTGGAATGGCACGCTGCGCCCGCGCAGACCGCGGCAGACGGGATAGACGATGCGGAGATAGCGGCCTTCACCGGGTGCGTGCGCGCGTTCCTGATCGATCCGTCGCCTGCGCCCATCAGCGTGGAAGTGGGATGGACGCTCAACGACTACCAGATCGATGTGGGCACGGAAGAAGGGGAAGCGGAATACAAGCGCATCATCGATACTGCATCGGCGCTTGGCATTCAAACGCTGCTCTATGCGCCAGGCAATTCAAAACTTGCTGAGCGCAAGCAAAGCACCGACTCGTGGAGTTGGGAGTATGTTCTGTGGCTCAACCTGGGCGAGAAGATTCGCAAGGGCGAGTGGGACCCTGCCAAGGACCCGATTCCACCAGGAGTCGCAGAGATGGTTGACTATGCAAAGCAGAAGCATGTCGGCCTGCTCGCCTACGTTTACCCATCGGCGCCTTTTGCGGCGAATCCGTCCTGGCTGGTGAAGCGGCCCGCAAAGGAGCACGACACGTTCACCTATGCCACGCTGGAGTCGCGCGAGTTGCAGGACTACCTGATTCGCAACCTGATTGCATTCCAGAAGCGCACCGGAATTGCCGGCTATTCGTTTGACTATACGTGGCTGAATCTGCCCGGCAGCAGCTATGCGCAGTGGTACGGGTGGCGAAGGGTGATGGAGAGCCTGCGCAGGGCAGTGCCGTCGATTGTTATCGACGG
>Ga0209517_10003911_pt1 | contig 19901 bp, 18 predicted proteins | sample PeaSoiMetSII2010_FD_187695 | JGI IMG/M metagenome (GOLD analysis project Ga0209517, IMG submission 187695) | Peat soil microbial communities from Weissenstadt, Germany - SII-2010 (SPAdes) (version 2) | ecosystem: Environmental > Terrestrial > Soil > Wetlands > Peat | place: Germany...
GAGATTCTGGGGAATACTCCGGTCGAAGTGGAAGTGGTACCGAAGGCGGTGCGGATTCTCCGCCCCCGCAGCCCCTACGCAACGCGCTAGTTTGTGCCCGTGATTGCCCGTGTCGCACGAGGGCCCGCCGGCGGCGGGTGATTTTTCCTGGAGTGTCGTGGGACAGAGCCAGCACACACAGAGCTGTTCCGAAAAACAAATGTATCTTGACGCAGGCCATCTTCCAGCATGCCTGTTGTCCTGGAAAACGCCCGCAAGATCATGAATTTGGGAGGAATTCAGTTTACTCGAATCACGACACAAACCTGCCTGCCGCCAGCCGGCGCAGGCCGGGACTCTTCAGTTTTTCTTTCGGTCAATCCTCAGATTCAGCGTGATTTCCTTGCGATTGTCAAACGACGACACCGTCTTGACCGAGGATTTTTCGCCATCCAATTCCGCATGCACCTCGTAATCCACGTTCGGATCCAAGCCGCTGAACTTGTAACTGCCATCCGGATCCGCAAAGCTGCTGCGCACCGCGTTGGTACGCAAGTTTTTCAGGAACACGATGCTGTTCGCAAGCGGCGTCTCTGCTTTGTCGCTGACGATCCCGCGCACCGTCCTCAGTCGCGACTCCTTTTTGGAATCCTGTGCGCCGGCGGCCAATACGAACACGAACATCAGCGCCACCAGCCAAATCCAGGCCTGCTTAAGCTGCGTGCTCATTTCTTGTCTCCCGCCTTTCCTTGTGTCGCCGCTTCCAGCCGGAAGGACAACTGCTGCTGAATCCCGCCCGCGTCCGCCTTCACCGTCTGGGATTGTTCCTTGAACTTTTTGGTCTGCACCAACACTTCGTACTGATTGCCTTCCGGAACGCGCACGGCGAATTCCCCGCGGGAATTGGTGTAGGTCTCCCAGCGATACTTCTTTTCGCTGATCAAGCGAATGCGCACCTTCACATCCGGAAACGAAAGCGCTTTTTCATCAAAGACCGTACCGCTGATCAGGAAAACCGGAAGAGGCTTCTTCTTCCCCTTCGAAGAAGAACTTGCGCGCGACGTTTCCGGGCTCGTCGCCGCGGGCTGCGCCGGCGCCGCAGGCGGCGCGGGTTCCGCTGGCTGTTGAGCCGCGACTGGGTATGCGAGGCACAGTAAGAGTCCCAAGTAAGCTGGTGTTGGTTTTCGCATGGGAAAGATGTTGCCCCGCAAAGAATTCACCCTTGATTAGACGATGCTCAGAGGGCTGCAGGATGCCCCGCTGGTCCCGCGGCCGGATTATTCATCCTCGTCATCGTTCTCTTCGTCATCCTCGTCGTCATCCGGAAGGTCACCATCTTCATCAAACTCGTCATCGTCCTCTTCGAGGTCTTCTTCGTCCTCTTCTTCTTCTTCGTCCATGTCGTCTAAAATGGGATTCAGCACGACCGGGTGGACCTGCGATACCTCGACCTCGCACTCACATTCCGGGCAACTCAGGATCTCCCCCTCTTCTACTTCGTCTTCGTCCACGTCAATTTCTGCGCTACATTCTGGGCAGCGGAGCACGTCTCCATCCTCCGTGTTGATCTTCTTCTGGTGATGCCGCGAGCGCGGCTTTCACCTTCCGGCGTATTATATACCCCGGCGGGAGAAGTCAATTCAATGACCCTTCCGCTGTGTTTCAGTGTAACCCAACAGTCCAGACGAAAGAAAAGCCCCTTGGCGCGCGAATACCCAGAACGGCCCGTGGTTGGTGTCGGCGGCGTTGTTATCGAGAGCGGGCGCGCCCTCCTGATCCGACGCGGTAGTGAGCCTTTGCGTGGGCAGTGGTCCATCCCGGGCGGGACCCTGGAGCTCGGTGAATCCCTTGTGGAGGGCGTCGCGCGGGAGTTACTCGAGGAGACCGGCTTGCAAGTGCGTGTCCTGGAGATGATCGAGGTTCTTGATCGCATCTACACGGAGCAAACGGATGGCGGCGGTGGCACACCCGATCGCCCGCGCTTTCATTATGTAATCATCGATTATCTTTGTGAGCGTGTCGCGGGAGAGGCCCACGCTGCCAGCGACGTTACGGATCTTGTCTTCGCCCGGGAAGATGAACTTCCTCACTATCAGCTGACCGAGACCGCCACCCGTATTTTGCGCAAGGCCTTTGCCATGGATCGCGAACGCCGCAGACTCCCTTGATCGACGCGCCGCCTCTGCCATTTGCCCGGCCAATTATTTGGACAGCTTCAAAATGTCGATGTTTCCGTTGGCGTTCGTGAGCGAAAGGGCGCAGCCGCCGTTGCCAATCTTCCCGTTCAGTGAATCGCCGCCGATTTGGCCGCTGGTGGTAATGGAGAGTTCACTGTTGATCCGTCCAAACGAGGTGCGCGCGCTCACGTTGTAACCGGCGCCTTCCGGCACGCGCACTTGAATCGGCGAAAAGGAAGTCTTGACGCTGATGTCTTTGCACCCTGAAGACTGGCGAGAAACGGACAGCACCACGGAGCCATTCTGGTTGTCCACGGTGATGGACCCTCCGATCTCTTCCAACGTTGCGGGCCCAAAGCTCGTTCTTGCCGTAGCATCACCGCTCACGGAGTTTGCGGTTACCGGCCCGTTGGAATTTTCGATCGTGAGGCCGCCAGTGATGCGTTGCACGCTTACAGCGCCAAAGCTGGTCTTTGCAAAGGTGTCCCCGCCAATTTCGTTCAGGGAAATTCGGCCGTTTCCCGTGACCGCTCGCACTCCTTTGCTGACGGTGGCCGCATCTATAGCGCCGAACGACGTATTCAACGTCGCGTGCCCCTTGATCTGCTTTGCGTTGATCGCTCCGTTGGAATCCTCCACCTCGATCGAGCCGCCGATTTGCTCCAGTTGCACTTCGCCAAACGTCGTCTTCACGTATACGTCCCCGCCCGCCGGCCCTCCCTTCACTTTCCCGTTGGCCGACGTACATTTCACATGACCGTTCACGTTGCTAAACGTAATTGTGCCGAAATTCCCATTCAGGGTTGCGGCACCGCTCACTGTATTCGCATCGATGGAACCATTGTTGCTGTTCACGGTCAGGTCACCGTGGATGTTGCGCGCATTCACGCTCCCAAAGGAGTTACTTACCGTTGCGGCTCCCGCATCGGCAATCTCCACAGCGCCGTTTCCACCAGCGACGGTAACCGCACCCTGAACGTTGCTCACGTTGATGCTTGCGAAGCGGTCTTTAACTTCCACCGCGCCCTTCACTGTTGAGACGCTTACCTCTCCGTTGTTGTCCACAACGGTCAGATTGCCCTCCGCCCCGTTCACTTCCACCTGCCCGAAGGAGTTTGTGATTTTGGCCGCACCGCAATCGCGCACTTCCAACTTGCCGTGTCCGTTCTCCACATCGGCCCAACCGCGTACGTTACGAATCTCCACGTTTCCGAAATTGTTGCGAAGCCAGAGTTTTGCATCCCCCGGAACCGCAATGTCGTAGTCCACGCAGTAGGAAGGCCCCTTGCCCACCCGGATGTACCAGTTATGCTCGTCCGGATAAACGGTGCGTACCTTGATGCCATCTCCGTCCTGCGAAACTTCAATCTTGATTTGCTCCACGTTGTGATCGGCTTCGCCCTGTGTTGAGGCTTGAACCCGTATGATCGCGGAGATCTTTACTTCCCGGGCATTTTCGCCATGGATGCGGACTTCGCCGAATTTGTGCTCCATCGCGAACGTCTGGTTCGCCCCTAGCGTCAGCGTCTTCTCAAAATTCCGCGTGGCCGTACTCTGAGCAGGGTTCGACGCCAACACCGGCTTGGCGAACAGACACAAGGCCAGCGCGAATACAGCAATACCACTCACGACCATTGACCTGAAGGCGGGCTTCATTGTTTTATCTCCAATACTTCCTGCAACGTGGCCTGTTTCTCCTGGTACATGGCCAGCAGTTGATATCGTAAGTGCGCATTCGAAGGGTTCTGACCGGCTTGCACGCGCAGTTCGTCGATGGCGCTATCCAGCACCAGCAATTTTTCGCGGTAGTTGGCTGTCAACGGAGAAGAAGCTGTTTCCAGTTGAGGATTGGCCTCGGATGCCAGCTTGTCGATCGCTTTCATGTAGTCGTGTTGAGTGCGTTCCACTTCCGCAAGCGCGCGATCCTTCAGCAGCGGGTTATTCGGATCGTCCTTGATCGGGCCAGGCCGCGAATAAAAATATCCGGCTGTAGCCGTCATCAGCAATACCAGGGCGCCAGCCAAGGCGGTCTGCCACCCCGTCGGGAGATTCCTCCAGAAAGCGAGCCGCTCCACCCAGGACGTACGCAACTCCCCTTGTTTTGCTTGCTCTGTGAGTGCTGCTTCAATCCGGGGCCAAAACCTTGGGCTCTCCCGGTAATCTCGCAGTTCTTCGGCTGCCGTGCTCAGTGATTTCCATGCCCGTACTTCGTACGCGCATTCGGCACACGACCCGGCATGCTTTTCCAGCGCCGCCCATTCCTCAACGCTGCCATCCCGAAAAATCCGCTCGCGATCTTCACACGTGATCTGCATTACGCTCCTCCTGCCTGACTGCTCCGGGGAGCCTCCAGCATCTGCCGTAAACTTTTCTTTGCCTGGAACAATGTGTTCTTCGAAGCCGTTTCCGATATTTCAAGCATTCCGGCAATCTCCGCATGGTGGAACCCTTCCACTTCATATAAGAGAAAAACGTCGCGCTGGTGGCACGTCAGTTGCGCAATCGCGCGCTCCAGGGCCAATTTCAACGTGGGGTGCGCTCCCGGCGCCCGCGGCTCCGGCGGCATCGCTCCTTCTTCCCGTTCCTCGGCGACGGTTTCCTTGCGGCGCATCCTGCCGCGCCGCGCATCGTGGCAGGTATTCACCAGAATGCGAAACATCCAAGTAACAAACGACGATTCTCCGCGGAAATTGGCGATACTGCGTTGTACCTTCAGAAAGGTTTCCTGCACGGCATCTTCGGCATCGCTCCTCGTGCCCAGCAGGTTTCGCGCAAGGTTCCTCATCCGCGCCCCTTGTAGCTGGTAAAGCCGCTCATAGGCGCGCAAATCGCCTGCCCGGCACGCGGCGGCCAGTGCGGCATCCTCTGGATTCACCCCTGCAGGATTCGCTTGCGATCCCCGTTCGGAAGGTTCCACTCGAGATTTCCCCTCGCGCGCTACCGATGAGATTCTATGTTCCCACGGCAGCAGAACTCCCACGGATCCCATTACTTTCTCCTGGGTTATAGACGACCCGGAAGGGGGATTCGTCAGAGCATAAACCCACGGCTCTGCGGAATTTATAACACTTGTACAATGAATGTGTTACGAGGATTTTGGCGCTTTGAGGTTGCTCTCCGGATCAAGGCTGAAGCTGATTTTCTTGTGCCATACGCTGTTCTCGTCGCCCCACAACAGCGCATTCACTTCATCTCCAGAAGTCAAGAGCAAGCGGAAACCACCTGCAGTGGGGGGTACCTCAAATACGAGGTACGAGACGTACGACTCTCCCGGACGGAGCGGCGTGCGCATTGGCGTGGACGCCAGACTCAGCGCGGCCAGCATCGTGCCTTCGCTCGCGGACTGTCTATAGAAGTGCCCCGAGGCGTCCTCCAAGCAAACTTTGCGACTGTTCGGCGTGAGCGGCCCATTGCCGCGTTGTGCCGAAATTGTTGCGGGATCGAACCATGTCTTCAATTGGATTACCACGAACTTGCCGTTTCCGGCTACTTGCTGCGTCTCCGGGCCTACGCTTGCCATCGTCTGTATGCCGCTAACCGAATTCGCCACGTGGCAATCAATTTCGCAGAAATACTTCCACCCACCCATGGGCAGCTCTACCTCGCGACTCACCAAGGAAAGCCCCAGAAGGATTCCGCCGTAGCCGAGAAGCAGAACAAGTCCGGAGATCAATCCCAGGCGTAATATGACGCGGGATTTTCCGATCAGCCCGCCAACCAGCAGCAAAACACTGATGACAAGAAGAAATCCGCAGCCCAAAAATGCCAACACGACCATTGGCGCAAACTGCGGAGTATACGCAGACATCCTGCACCTCCTGTAAAGAATCGCGCTAGATGGTGCACTCCTGCGGTAGCGCGCCTCGCGTCCGTTCCCGCTGCTCAAACTCCAGGACGGCGTTTCGCAGGTCCACCGGCGAAAAATCCGGCCAGCGCTTCTCCAAAAAGACGAACTCCGCGAAGGCGCATTCCCACAACAGAAAATCGGAAAGCCGCTGTTCTCCACCGGTGCGAATCAGCAGATCCACTTCCGTAGAGCCGCCGCGTTGCACTTCGGCAAGCAGGTCGCTGAACGCCTCGGTCGATAGGTTAGTCACTTTGTAAAACTTGCTGGCCGCTTGATAGATGATTTGCCGCGCCGAATAGTCAATCGCCAACCGCAAGTGCAGCGCCTTCCCGTTGGCGGTCAGCGCTTCTGCGTCCGAAATCGCTGCTCGCAAATCTGCGGGCAGACGATCTCTCCGCCCGATGATACTCAGCCGGATGCCCTCTTCAAGACAATGCAACGTCTCCTCCTTAAGGTACTCCTGAAGTAACCCGAGGATGGCGGCCACCTCAGCGGGCGGGCGTTGCCAGTTCGCAGAGGAAAGCGCGAACAGCGTTAGCGTGTGAATCCCCAGGTGCGGCGCAGACCGGATAATGCGCCGGCCCGCTTCCGCCCCGGCGCGGTGCCCCTCCGAGCGCGACAGGCCGCGCGAGGTAGCCCAGCGTCCGTTTCCATCACAGATGATGGCCACGTGAATTTTGACCGCGGTTTCCGCCATCACCGCGTGCATCCGATCGCGTACCGAGTTTTCCATGAGCATGTTGCTTTCTCTGCCGCCTCCCTCGCAATGTACTTTGCAAGACAAAGTCGAAAGGCAAATTTTTTACCCTTCCCGGGTCGCCCGGATCAGCGCTTCCATGTGATTCAGGTAGCGTTCCAGCGCGCGCCGCCCCCCGGCCGTCAGCCGGTATTCCGTTTTCGGCAAGCGCCCGTCAAACGATTTCGTGCACACGATGTAGTCCGCTTCCTCCAGCTTCCTGGCGTGCACGCTCAGATTTCCGTCTGTTGTCTTCAGTAAGGCTTTCAATTCGTTAAAGGTTAGCGAGCGATTCACCGCCAGGGCGCTGACAATTCCCAGCCGGATTCGCTCATGAATCAGCCGGTCCAGGTTCGCCGGTACCGTCTCGCGCTTCTGGCTCGGGACCGCCGCGGGCCCTTCCTCTTTTTGCAGGCGCACCTGCCGGACTGTCGATGATCTCGCCATAACCCTTCCGTTCTCCAAAACACGGTTAACCGCCGTGTCGCAGTGCGATCCACGCACCAAAACCGATTTGCACCGCTCCGAAGCCAGCAGCCATGAACAGATTTCCCCAATGCGCTGGAGCAAATAATGCTGCTGCGCCAAGTCCCATCAGACAAAGCCCCATAATCGGTACCGCGCGCACGGAAAATGCCCCGCCAGTAACAATCGCCGTTCCATACAGGAGCATCCACACTCCAGGAAGAAACGCGAATGCCCCCGCTTGGAAAAGCGCCACCGTCAAGAACGCACCCACCACAATGGGTGGCGCAAAACTCAGTACAAACTTGCGTCCCGGCCCGCTGAACAAGGAGGAATTCGCGCGCCGCGCCTTGGTTGCCGCTGCGGGCGCAGCGATTGCCACGGCAACGAACGCTTCGGCTAACCACACCGCGACCCAGCCTCGTGGGGTGCTTTGGCGCGAGGCCAGCAGCGCCGCAGCCAGCGCGGTAATGCCCATGGCCACGCCACCCCAACCGGGCACCGCCGTGAATTCAGCGGCCCGCTCCATGGTTTCGCGGATATAGCGGAGATGGTCCGCGGCGCGCGCATCAATGGGGATGGGCTCGCGGGAAGGAGTGCGGATGGGGCTAGTGGAAGGCACGAGAGGAGAATACCGCGGAGGCGAAGCGTTGTCAAGTACTTTATATTACAAAGTTACATTCAATTTCCCTTGCGATATTTCCCCCGCACCGCGTTCCAGCGGATGATCACCACGTCCAGGAACATCTGCACGCTGTCCCTCATCATGCTCACCTTGGTGGCCGGCGAGTGCGCCCAGCGTACCGGCACCTCCACGATGGACAAGCCATGGTGGCGCGCCAAATAGAGCAGTTCCGGGTCAAAGCCAAAGCGCTCGATAGTCTGCTGCTCGAAGATCACCCGGCAGCGCTCTCGCCGGAAGGCTTTGAACCCACACTGCGTGTCCACAAACGGCAGCCGCAGAATGATGCGCACGATCCTGTTGAAAATGATGCCTGCGAACTCCCGGAAAACCGATTCGTGCACTTCAATTAAGCTGCGATCCACGGCGCGTGAGCCAATCGCCACATCGTGATCCTCCATTGCCGCAAGAAGTTTATTCGCCTCTTCGATTGGGGCGGAGAGGTCCGCATCGGTGAACAGGGTGATCTCGCCGCGCGCCTCCAGCGAGCCGTGACGCACGCTGAACCCTTTGCCCCGGTTGGTTCCGTTCGCAAGCATGCGCAATTGCGCGATTCTCCCGCGGAAGGCCTCGGGCACCTCAGCCGTGCGATCGGTTGAACCGTCGTCCACTACGATCACTTCGATGTTCTTCTGCTCCCGCTCGATGTAACGCGCGATCTTTTCCAGTGTGGCGGGCAGCCGCAATTCTTCATTGAACGCCGGTATGACAATCGAAAGCTCCGGGGCGGAATCGCTCATCAAATCCACTCGTCCTTCCAGCCGTGACGGCCCACGAGGGGCACAAACCGGCAGGGTTCTCTTCGTTCTGAACTCAACTTCTCGCCGTGCCTGGTCAGCAGCATCAGCACCTGATGCTCTTCCCCGCCGACAGGCACAATCATTCGCCCGCCTTCCGCCAATTGCTGCGTCAGGGGTTCCGGCACGTGGGGCGCTGCCGCGGCCACGACGATGCCATCATAAGGCGCATAGGCCGCCAATCCCAGCGAGCCGTCAGCCCGGTACACTTGCACCGTTCTGTATCCTAAACTCCGCAGCCGCGCACCTGCCGCGCTCGCCAACTCTGCACGGCATTCGATCGTATGCACCTCTCTCGTCAGGCAGGAAAGCACCGCCGCCTGGTACCCGCAACCTGTTCCGATTTCCAGCACTTTTTCGTTGCCGTTCAGATGAAGTGCGGCGCACATGACGGCAACAATGTAGGGCTGCGAGATGGTTTGTCCTTCCCCGATCGGTAACGCCTCATCCGAATAAGCCTCATTTTTCCATTCACCCGGAACGAATTCGTGCCTCGGCACGCTCCACATCGCCTGCAACACTCGTTCATCTTTGATGCCGCGCTTCCGGATTTGCGTTTCTACCATGGCGTGGCGCAATTCCGCGTAGCCTTCTTCGCTCAGCGTTTTGGTTGCGCTCATGGCGTGCTTCCCCTTCAACCACGCTTGGGTCCGATTGGCGTTCCAACTGCGTGGGCAATTCGAGCTCTGCTGTTTCCTCAGCATAATCTACTGTCGCCTCTGCTTAAGAGCAAGGTCACGGCGCAAGCCGGCCTCGTTCTCTCTGTTGGAGTGATTGCCGCCCACTGCACCTCCGGCCAGTATCCGCAAAGCAAACCTGCACCCCAGTGCAGGCGCGGCCTGTTTCGCATTTCCCTAGAATGAATTTTGGGCAGGAACCATCCGAAGCGGAGGATGTCATGAAAGCGGCAATTGCGTTGATTCTGATTTATGTGGGAACTTTCCTTGTTGCCATCCAGGGTGGCTCCTCCACGGCGGTTCAGGCGGCCTCGCAATCCGCCACTGGTAAACAGAGTGCCTCGCCCGCCAATTCCATCGATCCAACAAAAGAGGCGGACATCCGCTCGTTGCTGGAGCTGATCGGTTTCCGCGACCAGGTTCAGGAACACGTCAATCAGATCGGGGAGCAGTACCGCGAAAAGTTTTTGTCCACGGTGCCCAACAATGAAAAGGGCCAAGCCTTCGTCAATGGCGTGATTTCAAACTATGAGAAGAATTTCGATGTAGACCAAGTGACCCAACAGATGGTTGCAGCGTACGACAAGCATTACACCGACGACGAAATCAAGAGTCTTCTTCAGTTCTACGGTTCGCCCCTCGGGCAAAAACTAGCTTCTGAAAGCCCGAAAATATCCCGGGAAGTTCAGGAAACCACGCGCGCCACGGCCCTTAAGGCCGTCCGGGACGCACTGCAAGCCGCCAAAGAACAGGATCCAGTCACAGGACAGAATGCCCGGCTCTACAACCCTTCCCCGCGCCGCTGGCAGCAACCACATCGCCCGCAACAAGACGCCCCTGAACAGGCCGCGCAGCAGACGCAGCCCTGAGTTCGCATTTCACTTCCCTGAGCAACCGAAGATTTGAGATGAGCGAAGTCTCTACGGCAGGCGCTTTTTAAATTTAATGTCCATACCGAAGGTGCCGTTCTGATCGCGCAAGCCCACTATGGAAATATTCCGGTTCAGGTTGTATTCGATCTGGATGACCTGCTGCTGCGTGGAAGTCACGTTCGTTTCATAGAGGACTGTTAAACTTCGCGTCACCTGTTGCTCGACGGTCACGCGCGCCGCTGCGTTCTGCCCGGAGCTGCTTGCTCCCACTCCCGTTAGTCCGGGATCAACCCGGAACCGGGTTATCCCAAACAGCTTCTCCACGCGCCCGCCCAATTGGCTGGAAATCGCTTCGGAGAGCAATGCCGTTGCCCCGGAGGTGTTGCTGTTTTGTGTCGTTCCGCCGCTGCGTAGTGTGGATTCCGAGGAGGTCTGGCCCAACGCCAGCAGCGTGATAATGTCGTTCGCGGGCAGCGGTGGGTCTGACCGGTAAGACAAACTCAACTTGCTGGCCTCCCCCGTGAAGTTCAGCGTGATTTCATATTGCTGGATCGTGGTTGTGGCTTCGACATTGATTACTGGATTGAGCCGGAACGGGTTCGCGAAGTTCAAATCCCCTCGCGTCACGTGATAATGGTTGTCCCGTAAATACAAATCCCCACTGAGCACGTGGATATGCCCCAGCAAAATTGGATGTTCCGCCGTGCCTCGCACCCGCAGATTGGCGTCCGCTTCCAGTTGCGCTCCCGGCCATTCCATCCGCGCATCCGGCGTGGAACTTGCCTCCACATCAAGCTGCAAGTTGCGCAGGAAACTGGAGCTGCCGGAGGTGCTCCCGTTCGTGCTCGATGCCAGGATGCCCGCCGAGTCCAGCCCCTCGCTCAGGTTCACGCGTTGCATGGCGACTTTGCCGGAGAGTACTCCGCCGTCCAACGTGCCGGAAAGCCGCAGCGATCCGCCTGCCAGCCAGCTGATCCCTTCCGGATAACGAATCCGGATGCGTTCCGTTTTCGCGGTGATGTCGTAGCGCAGAGGCTTCTCCGAATAATTCACGCTGCCGGAAAGGGCCAGGATTCCGCCTCCCGATTCGCCTGTGACGTTATCGAAAAACAACCGGTTCGCATCGAACACCAGATCGCCTTTCACGTTGCTCAACCCCGTCGGGAAATCGGCTGTGCGCGCCGAGGCGTTTATGAGCTTCACACGCCCGATGATTCTCGGACGGTCCATCGTACCCTCAAACGAGGCGTTGATATCGGCATGGCCGGTTACATCGAAACCCGGAATCGAAGCACTCAGCAACCGCAGGTCCGCCGTTCCGTTCATCTTCATCGCCAGCGCCCGCCGCCCGGTGAACTGGATCGACCCGCTCAATTCGGCATTCGTATTCGTTCCTTTCAGCGAAGCACTCACGATCTTCAGGTTGTCTCGCGTCGAAGTCAGGTGGATCGGGCTCGCATTCTCCAACTGCACGCCGCCATAGGTCAGCAGCAGTCGCGTGAAATTCCCATCCACCACAAGTGTCTCCGGATGCTGCGCCTCGCCGCTCACGGTAATGTCCCCGTCGGCAGTACCGTGGCCCGCGAAGTTATGCAGGTGCAGGACAGCAAGGAGGTAAGGATCAAGGTTTATATTGCGGATCGTGATTTTCCCATCCAACGGAAGCGGATCGGCCAGGCCCAGCTTAATCCCACCAGAAATCGCCCCTTCGCTCATGGCTGAGCCAATCTTCAAGTTCGCCTCTTTCCCATCCGAATGCAGCTCGCCCTCAAAGCTCCCGATAACTTCCGTGCCGACCTGCAGATTCACAACTCGGAACGAACCATCCGCCTGGGATTGCGTCACCGGGCCGCTCGATTTCATGCGAAACGTGATTTGCCCTCCCAGCGGAAGGCTTTCGGACTGAATCTTTCCGAAGTTGGCAAGCGGGAGCGAAGCCCCTACTAGGTCCGTGGTCAACGACCGGTCCGCAAAACGGTACGCCGCCGTCCCCGTCACGATTCCTGCTCCGCCCGTCTTTTCCGTACCCGGTGCGAAAAACCGCAACTCCGCATTGGCCAGCCGCACCTCATCCGGCATGACGCTCAATTGGCCGCGCAAGCGATTGAACGTCACGCCATAGGCATCTCCATCGGCCACATCCAGCAGTCCCGTCAACGCCGGTTCGGCCTTCGTGCCGCGTCCGTGGAATTGTCCTGTCACCAATCCCTTCAATGGATATTTCCAGCCCGCCAACTGTTCCAGTCCATCCATGGGCACTTTCTCGAGATTGATATCACTGCTCCATTCGTTGTCCGGCAGAAAATCCCAATCCTTCAACTGCATGCGCCCGTCGATTTGAGCTTCCATCACGCCGCGCCGCGCTCGCCCAGTGGTGATTACCAGTTCTGAGGGCGAATAGGTCATATCGCCGTCCAGAGAATCCAGCGCAACACTGTCGTAGCGGAAGTGCTCCCCGTGAAAGTGCCCTTGAAATTGCGGCCCGCCCCCCGGCCCCGTAATTTTCCCAGTCCATTGCAGCGATCCGCCAATACGCACCGCCGCTTCGGGGGTTCCGGGTTTGTCACCCGCGAGGGCATGGATGAAATCGTTCCAGGGATCCAGCGAACCCACATCGAGCCGCAGATCGAGCGCAGAGTTCTTGGGATCCAGCACCCCGGTGATCGAACCGCGTGATGCGGGGGTTTCAAAGTCCAATTGTTCCAGAGTCAGAATGTCTGGCTCATAGCGGTAGCGCAGTTTCCAGTCACCTGTCACGGGAATGTGCCCTGCGGCTGGCTCGTCAGGTTCGTCCCAATGCATGCGCGCACTGATATCGAAATCCTGGAAATTGTCGTGCCAGGTTTCCACGGTGTCCGCCGAAATCACCGCATCCCAATGTAGTGTGTCAACGGGAAACCCCTCATGGTCTATCGCCGGGGCAACGGCGGAAAGGCGGATGTCCTGTAGCTTCGTTTCCGCGCGGAATTTCACCCCGTCGAAACGCATGTTGATGCGCCCTTTCACGCTCCCGCCCAGCGCGTAGGCCGCAAAATCCGGTAGCACCACTCCTTCCGGATCCAGAACGTAGCTCGAACGGCTGCTCAGGTTCGCCGAGTGGAAATCCTCGAAACTCAATTTGATATTGTCCGCGGCGTAGCTGCCTTTGCCTGTCAGCTTGCCTCCCGTCAACTCTCCTTCCCCGCGTAAGTCGATGCGTCCCAAGGGAATTTCCGGCGTGCGGAGAGCTTCGCGCAAATCCAGCAGGTCCAACCAGCCGCGGTAACGATATGTCCACTCTCCGCCGCTCAGGTCCTTTGCTTGCGCTTGCATGTCCATATGCGAGCGGCCGAGATCAACAACCCCCTGCTCCAAATTGAAGCCCCCGGGGCCCAGCGAGAATTTCGCGGAGAGGTTGGCGGGTACCGGCACATCGCGGCGTCGCGCCAATTCGATAGATTCCCACTGCACTGTGCCGACGTACAAACCATGATCCGGCTGTCCGCCACGCGTCAACTGGAACTGCAGGTCGCCGCCTTCCACCGCCACTAATTTCTTAATGTCGTTGTACAGCAGCCATCCATCCTTGATTTCCACTCGCTGCACGCGCAGATCCAACAGCGTTTCCTGCGCAGTCTTCCGCGAAGCACTGGCACGCTGCAACGTCGGAAGATTGTTGCTGCCGTCCTTTTCCACACGCAGATGCAGCCGCGGTGATTGCAGCACAAGTTCATTTAATCCAACGCGCCGTCCCCAGAAGGAATCGATGCGCAGCCCCACGCGGGCCTGCTCCGTGCGGAACAGCGGCTCCGTGCTCGCCGGTTCCTTGCCATGCACCACCAAGCCATTTACCGTGGCATTCAGCGAAAACCATTCCACAGCGACCGTGCGAATTTCCACCCGCGCTCCCGTCAGGGTCTCCATGCGGTGAATCAGCGCGCGGCGCAGGAGCGGGTTTGCCAATCCACTGCCCACGGCGATAATCGCAAGCGCGATTCCCAGCAGCGTCCACGTCCCCAATACCCAGAGGACGTGCTCCACCCAAAGAATCTTTCGCCACCGCGATTCCTTGGTCATGGTTTATTCTCGCTCAACAGGGTTTCCACGCGAATGCGCGACCTGCTTTCTTTCAACCACCGCTCGGCTTGCTCATCGATCGCTCGTTGCACGAGCGCTTCCTGAATAAACTCCTGCGCGGCCTCAAAGGTCGGCGGCGTCTGACCCCGCGATTCCGCTCTTGGCACCACCCGCGTTTTATAGAAGTCTTCTACATCTTTTTCCTCGATTTGGATCGCGGGCCGGAATCGCGTGTCCAGATAATTCCTCAGGTAGAGTTCCGACTTCATTATCGACAATAACTCTTCCCTGCTCAGCCCACTCTTCTGCCGCCGTTCTTCAAACTCCTCAGGGGAAGAGAACGTCCGCGTGATCCGCGCCAGGCTGCGCTGCGCCTCCTCGTCCGAGGGCTGTGGGTACCGGGAAACGGTGGCCTCGTTGCGCACAATCCATTGGTCGATCAGCCGGTCCAAAATCTGTGCGTCACTTTCGGACTTGCCCTCCATGAGCATTTGATAGCGCGCCAGTTCGCGAATGTCACTGACCAGGATGATATCGTTTTCCACGCGCGCGGCGACCCGGTCAATCACCTCTTGGGCCACCATGCCTGCGCCACCCATTAAAAGGGCCAGGAATACTGTCGCAAACAGGAAGCGGTGTCGCATTAGAAGCTCGACCCCAGGTTGAAGAAAATCTGGATGCTCGGCAAGCGCGTGCTTTCCTGGCAGAATACCGCGCTGTTTTTGCAGGGAATAACAAATTGCGGCCGGTTCAATGCATAGCCCAGATCAATACGAATCGGCCCTACCGGCGTCGCATAACGCAATCCCACACCGATCGTGTGCGCGAAGTAGTTCAGTTCGTTGGTGCAGTTCTCTATGCATTGCGCGGGATTGAACTGCCCCGGAGGGTGCCCCGGATACGTGAGCTTGAACACCGGATCGGGCGAAGACCAACGGAAGGTAATGCGCGACAACCGGCTATACGCACTGCCGCCGTCGTAAAAAAGCGTGCCACCCAGGCCTGTGCCTACAAACGGCAACTTCAGTGGAAACCGCAATTCCTGATTGAAGATCAAGACAGCCTGGCCGCCTACCGGAAAGCCCGTGTCCGAATCGCGCGGCCCCGCCTGATTCAAAGCAAAACCTCGCAGCGAGGTGCCGCCGCCCGCAAAGAAGCGCTCTGGTAAAGGAATGACCGTGGGAAACGGCGGCTTATCTGGTGCGGGAAAGGTCAGCGAGACGGTATCGCGATAGGGTGTGAGGATACCCATGCGGGTGGAGCGCGCAAAGCTCCACCCTCTTTTTATCGGTGTATACGTCGAGTTCTGAAAGAAGAACCGCGCGAAGCTCGCGCTCGATCCGATCTTGGTGTCCGCAAGGCTTATGTCCGCGCTGTTAAAGCTTCCTTTCGTCGCATCCGCGGGATTATCCCGTGTATCCCGGAACCAGGTGACACCGAATTGCGACACCAGCGTCGGTTGGTTGAACAACGGGATTTCGTCCGAAGGAATATTTAGATTGCTCACCGTCACCTTGCGGAACGCGTAACGATACAGGATGGATGACCGCGAAGAGATCTGCTCTGTAAGCTGCAAGTTTCCTTCATAGCGTGTCTGCGAAAATGTGTTGATGTCTTGCGATTTCTCTGCGTACGCCGTCGCCTGCAAGCTGAATTTGGGGTTGTCGAAGGTATCCGGCACGGAATACGCCAGCAGCGCCCGCCCCTGAATCGTGCTGCCCCGCAGTTTGAGAGATAGGGAGTCGGCGCGGCCGGTCAGGTTCTGCTTCGAGATTTCCAGTATCCCGCGCGGTGAGGCCTCCAACTCTCCGCCGGTTGGATTGTTCGTGCTGGCCAGGCGCTGTACTTCAAACCCCCCGCCATAGGCGATGGTGTAGCGTTTGGCTTCTTCCACAAGGACCACCACATCTTTTTCCGGGTCCGTTCCGGCCGAATTTTGCGGCTCGATGGTTACCCGGTTGAAGATCCCCAGGTTGTAGAGTTTCTGTTGCGACTCCACCACATCTCCTTCGCGCAACGGTTGATCTGGCTGTACTTTGACGTGGCGTTGAATCACGTGGGGCCGCGTGTGCTGATACCCCGTCAGGAACACGCGTCGCACGCGAATTTGCGAGCCTTCCTCAACCTTGTAGACCAGGCGCATGGGCTCCGCGCGCTCGATGTGGTACTCCTCTTTACCAACTCGTGTTTCTCCATGATTCTTCTTTGCTGCATCTTCCTTCGCGGACTTCTCCTCATCGCTACGTGAATTGTCTGGTTCCGCGGTCCAGGAAAATTGCGCGTTGGGGAAGCCTTGATTGAAGTACAGCGCCAGGATATTGTCGCGGTCAGTGGCCACGTTGATATCGGAATAGGGTTGGCCCGGTAACGACCCGATAACGCCGCGAATTTCCTCCTCCGTCAGCGCTTTCATGCCCCCCACGGATAGACTCGAGACCAGGGTCTGCTTCCCCTCCTGAATCACGAAACGGATCACCAGGTCCCCGCTCTTCCCCGCGTAGTCATCCTGAATTTTTCCTTCCACACTCGCCGACAGAAATCCGTTGGCCGCATACAAGCTCTTCATGGACAACGCGTCCGCATCCAGCAGTCGCCGGCTGAATCGCGGCCGCACCGCCCATGAACTGGGCGCAATGCTCAAGCGGCCCCGCAGGAGCGAGGTGCTGAAATAGCGGTTCCCTTCGAATTCGATGCGCAACAAATTGTGGCGGTCGCCCCGATTCACCTTATATGTGATGACCTCCTCGGAGCCTTTCCAGTCCGACTTCTTTCCAAGCACCTCGCGTTCCGCCGTCGCATAGTCCACCTTCGCGTCGAAATACCCATCGCGTTCCAGGCGTTCCTGCAGGTTGCGTTTGCCTTCCTCCAACAGATCCGCGTCCACCGAACCCTCCTGATAGACCGGAATAAGTCTCTTCAATGTGCCTTTGGAAAACTTTGCCCCGACTACCTCGACAAGGACTCTTGGCCCTTCCGTGACTTCCAGTGTTAACGGCAGCTTGTTCTGCTGCGGGTCGTACTCCCCGCGCCTCACCGATACGCGCGCGCTCAAGTTTCCCCGCTTCTCCAGGTATTTCCGGATTCGCTCGGTGCCCTGCTGCTGGCGCGCGGTCGTCAGTTCGCTGCCGGTCTTGAGTTTGAAAAGCTTCAGCAGATCGGCGTCGCGGTAATGCGTGTGATTGAGCAGTTCGATGTTGCGGAGCCGCACCCGCGGCCCGGAGTCCACGTGCACGATAATGTCCGCTTGGTGCGTCTCCGGGTGGGGCCGGCGCTCCGCAGTTGTTTTTGCCTGGTACAGACCCTCTTCCCGCAGAGCATCTGTCAGCCGGCTGATTGCGTCTTCGATATCCGCTGCACGGTACGTCTGCCCCAACGACAATTGCATCGCCGCCACCGCGGACGTTTCCGAAGGCGGCGCTTTTAGCCCTTCGATGATCACTTGATTGATAAACAGATTTTCCCGGACTACGAAATCGAGCCGCACACCACCTTCTTCGCTCGTTACCTCCGCGCGCAGATCGGCGTAATCGCCCGTCTGGTAAAGAGTTCGTAGGCTCACCGCCACCTGTTCGCGGCGCATGGGCTTGCCGATTTCCACGGCCAGCCCGCCAGGATTCGCCTTTAGGAGCTTGCCGTCCTCACGCACAATGCGTACCGATACCAGATTCGGGGCGGCCGCGGTCCCTTTGGCAGCCTCTTCCGGCGCCTGGGCAGACGCGGACCCTCCTCCCAGAAACAGGACCAGGAGCGCTAAACCTCGCAGCCTGTTGACCCAGCGTGCTTGCATGTATTTCTTCATTCAGACGAAGTCTGGCATAGGGGCGTTGCCTCTGCGTATGCCATTGGAGCTGTCAAGAAAGGCGGTTCCAATGCTGGAACTCTATAGTACGTGAGCTAACCGCTTCGTGAGAAATTCTCCTCGCCAGTGCTTCGGAAAGGTATTGATGCCAAAAGGAGGCTGCTGCTCAGGGATCCGCGTGCTTCCAGATTGACGGCTTTCATGGATTGCCGCGCCGCCCCGACTCTATTCCACGTACATAGGAGCTTGGTTCGAATGGCCTAGCGCGCAAATCCGCCGCGGCCGGTCGGTGTGCGCATGGCGGCGCGGTCCAGATTCTCGCGCAGATTCATCAGCGTCAGAAAAGTGCTAAGCACGCGCGCCTTCAGATCATCCGTCAGATGCAAGCCGCTGGTCGCCACTCGCGCCAGTCGTTCTCCATTTTCCGTGATGAAGCGCATGATTTCGCGCTGCCGTTCGTGCGGCGTGTTTCCCAGGGCCGTCTCGCGCCGCTTCTCCGCGCAACTCGCTTCCAGAGACAACGTGAAGTGCAGGATGCACGTCTTCTCATCGGCCAGGGCGGCCGGCACGTCGTGCTTGCATCCCCCGATATGGCACAGTTCAGTCATCGGCGCAAAAAGGCGATGACCGATTCGTAACATTCCCAGAGAAAAAAATCCAGTATTCATCTTCGGGATGCGGCGAATCGTGCAGCCGTCCCAAACCTGTCCTTTCGGTCAGACCGCCTCTAGGGCGTCATCCAGGTCCGCGATAATGTCGTGCCAGTCCTCTAATCCGAGGGAAAGACGTATGCCCCCCGGCTGCAACCCGCAGCGGAGTTTCTCTTCCTCCGGGATTGCTGCGTGCGTCATGGAAAAAGGATTCTCGATCAGCGTTTTAATCTGCCCCAGGCTCACCGCCAGCGTCACCGTGTACGACTTCTCCGCAACATAGTCCACGAACCGCTCCGCTGCTTCGGCCGCGCTTCTTGCGGTGTTATCTCTTCCCTTTAATTCGAAATACAACATGCAGCCTGGAGCAAATGCCCCATCCGGCGTCGTCATCTGCCGCCGTGCGAGTTCGCGTTGCGGATAATTCGGCAGCCCCGGATACAGCACCCGCGCAACTTTTGCTTGCCGCTGCAGGAACTCCGCCACATGCATCGCGCTCTTCTGTTGGTTCACCATGCGCGCCGCCAGCGTCGGCAGTCCATATACCAGCACCGGCCACGCATTCTTTGGCGATAGCACGCCCCCAAAATCCTTGCGATACAACATCAGGAGGTTGAAATACTCATTGGCGCCGATCACCGCCCCACCCATCTCCGTGCCAAATCCGCCTATATCCTTGGTCAGGCTGTGCACCACCAGGTCTACTCCGTGCTCCAGAGGCCGCTGGCAGTACGGCGTGGAAAACGTGTTATCCACTACGATCCGTATTTTTTCGCCTTCCGTCCGCCCCGTGTTCAACCGGTCCACCACGCGCCGCACCGCCTGCATATCAATCAATTCCATTGTCGGATTCACCGGCGTCTCGAAATAAACCACACGGCAGTCTTTCGTGGCTACGGTTGCAAGCGTTTCCGGCTTACACAAATCGCAAAAATCCGTGCGGATTTTGTAGCGCGGCAGCCAGCTCGTCATCAGGCTGTGTGTACATCCATAGAGGACCTGGTGCGCGACAATCTGGTCGCCACTGGCCGTCAGCACTCCCAGCGCCCCGCTCACTGCCGCCATGCCCGTCGCAAAGGTGACGGCGACTCCGCCACCTTCGGCTGCTGCAAGATTTTCCTCCAGCATCCCGCGGCTCGGCTCGTCTAACCGGTCATAAATATA
>Ga0209517_10003912_pt1 | contig 19899 bp, 15 predicted proteins | sample PeaSoiMetSII2010_FD_187695 | JGI IMG/M metagenome (GOLD analysis project Ga0209517, IMG submission 187695) | Peat soil microbial communities from Weissenstadt, Germany - SII-2010 (SPAdes) (version 2) | ecosystem: Environmental > Terrestrial > Soil > Wetlands > Peat | place: Germany...
GTCAGGACATTTCGAAGCCGAAAGTCAGGACATTTCGAAGCCGAAAGTCAGGACATTTCGAAGCCGAAAGTCAGGACATTTCGAAGCCGAAAGTCAGGACACGTCGAAGACGACGGTCAGGAAACGTCGGGACCGTAGGCCGGGGCGACCATGCCACCCACCATGCCACTGCCGACCTCGGCGTGGGTCCGCGGACGGCGCACGGTTTCGGCTTCCACCACCCGATAGGCGCTGCGGTCGGCCATCAGGGCCGTCAGCACGGCATGGTTGAGCTTGTGGCCACCGCGAACCGAGCGGTAGGCGCCGAGCAATGGAAGGCCGGCGAGCGCAAGATCGCCGATCACGTCGAGCACCTTGTGGCGCACGCATTCGTCGCTGTAACGAAGCCCCTCGGTGTTCAACAGGCGCTCCTCATCGAACACCACCGAATTCTCGAAGGAGGCGCCGAGCGCAAAGCCCGCGCTCCACAGCCGCGCCACGTCGTTCATGCAACCGAAGGTCCGGGCCCGGCAAATCTCGCGGCGGAACCTTTCGGGGGAAAGATCCAGCGTGTATTTCTGTTGGCCGATCACGGGGTTGGCGAAATCGATCTCGACCTCGGCACGGAAACCGGCGGCATGGGGCCGCAACTCGCCGTACGAATCGCCGATCGCGACTTGCACCGGCTTCAATATCTGGATGAAACGGCGCGGCGCCGATTGCGCGACGATTCCGGCCTGATCGATCGCGGCGACGAAGGCCGCGGCGCTACCGTCCATGATCGGCACTTCCGGGCCGTCGATTTCGATGGTGGCGTTGTCGACGCCCATGCCGCGCAGCGCTGCCAGCACATGCTCGGCGGTGGAAACCAGCGGGCCCTCACGGTCGCCCAAAACGGTTGCAAATTCGGTGGCGATCACGGATTCCGCGGACGCCTGAACCTCGCGGTCACAACCCTCAAGGCCGGAGCGGACAAAAATAAAACCCGCATCCACAGATGCAGGCCCAATGGTGAGACTAACCGGTAAACCGGAATGAACGCCGACGCCCATGACGGTAGCTTGCGAGCGAAGCGTTGTCTGCCGGCCAAACTTCATTCGAAAATGCCCACACCGACTCACCAAGAGACCGGATCGACAACACCCCTGCGTCGAAACGTCTCGAAGGTTCCCCAAGTCACGGCAGACAATACCATTGCCCCAAAGCGCGCCAACTCACGCTTTTTTACCAATTGTTACCCTATCTCCGCCGTATTCGCGCCAAGCCTTAACCTAAATTGGGCGCGCCCAAGGCTGGTTCCGGTGCTGCCAGCTCACCATCAAATACATAATTAATCATTTAATATCAGCCGCTTGGGGCGAATTTCGGCGGCGCCCTTGATTGCGAAAGAAAAAAGGCCCCGGCGGAAAACCGGGGCCCTTTGCTTGGTCAGAATGATAACAAATTTCAGTTCACCTGCCGACGCAGGAAAGCGGGGATATCAAGATGGTCGTCGCCCTGTGGCGCCGCGGCAACAGGCGCCGGGCGGCCATGGGCATCCAGACCCTGGGGTGCCGGCCGGGGCGCGTATTCCGATACAGGCCCGTGAGTCCCGATTTGCTGGGCCACCGAACGCGGAGGTTTCCGCTCAGGCAATGGCGGCATCTGCGGCATGGCAGGACCCGATGTGCGGGCGGCGATCGGCGGCTCGGTCTCTTCGTCGCGTCGGCCGAGACCGACATTGGCCAGGCGCTGCAACAGCGACATCCTACTCTTCTGCGGATGCTCCTCGTCGACTTCGCCGCGGGCCTGCCGGATTTCGTTCTGGGCGGGCATCGGCAGGTCTTCGAATTTCGGCATCCTCGGTGCGCGAGTCGGCGGACGCTCCGCCGCTTGCGGGATGAAGGTCTCCGGAGGCTCCTGCGCCGGGGCCGCCGCCACGTCGGGATCAGGGAACAGCGACGGCTTCTGCGCGATCGGGCGCACCGTGACATCGCCATAGGACGCGGGCTGCAGCGGCGCCGAGGGAGCCTCGGGCGCAACCGCCGCGGCGATGGCTGCCAAGGCCGCACGTTCGACGCTGTTGGAGGGGCGCTGCGGCGTGGACGAAGCCGGCCTCGCCGTGCCCTCCAGCTTCTGGGCGCGCTCGGCAAGCCGCGCATTGTCGGCGCGGAGCCGCGCGGTCAGTTCGGCAAGACGGGAGTCCGGACCCGAATTCGAGGTCACAATGTTGGCCGCTTGTGCCGGCGTGGCGGCGTTGCGGGAAATCTGCGCCTGCTCGATGCCGGTGGCGACCACCGAGACGCGGATGATGCCGTCGAGCGTCTCGTCGAAGGTGGCGCCGACGATGATATTGGCGTCCTGGTCGACTTCCTCGCGAATGCGGGTCGCGGCTTCGTCGACCTCGAACAGCGTGAGGTCCTTGCCGCCGGTGATCGAGATCAAGAGGCCACGAGCGCCCTTCATCGAGGAATCGTCGATCAGCGGATTGGCGATCGCGGCTTCCGCCGCGGTCAATGCGCGCTTCTCGCCGGAAGCTTCGCCGGTGCCCATCATCGCCTTGCCCATTTCGCGCATCACGGCGCGGACGTCGGCGAAGTCGAGGTTGATCAGGCCTTCCTTGACCATCAGGTCGGTGATGCAGGCAACGCCCGAATAGAGCACTTGGTCGGCCATCGCGAAGGCGTCGGCGAAGGTGGTCTTCTCGTTGGCGACCCGGAACAGGTTCTGGTTCGGAATGATCAGCAGCGTATCGACCACCTTGTGCAGCTCGGCGATGCCGGATTCGGCCGTGCGCATGCGGCGCTGGCCCTCGAAGTGGAACGGCTTGGTGACGACGCCGACGGTGAGGATGCCCAGTTCGCGCGCGGTCTGGGCGATGACGGGGGCAGCGCCAGTGCCGGTGCCGCCACCCATGCCGGCGGTGACGAACACCATGTTGGCGCCGGAAAGATGATCGCGGATCTCATCGATGACTTCCTGCGCGGCGGCCGCCCCGACATCGGGCTGCGAGCCGGCGCCGAGGCCCTGGGTGACCTGGGTGCCCATCTGAATGATGCGCTGGGCCTTCGACATGGTCAGCGCCTGCGCATCGGTGTTGGCGACGACGAAATCGACGCCCTGCAGTCCGGCGGTGATCATGTTGTTGACGGCATTGCCGCCGGCCCCGCCTACGCCGAAAACCGTGATCCGCGGCTTCAGCTCGCGAATGTCAGGGACGTTGAGATTGATGGTCATGGTTGCCTCTCGATTACGCGCGCGTTGGTTCGCCCCGGCCGGCGGCCGCGGGGGTTGGTGAAAGTCGAAGCGGGAGGAAAAGATTCATCAGAAGCCCTCGCGAAGCCATCGTCCGACTTTTCCCAAATAGCCGTCTGTCCCTGTCCGGAGTTGCCGCGTATGCCGCGGTTCGACGTGTTCAAGATGAGCGTATTGCGGATAGACCAGGAGCCCGGCGGGAACCGCGAAGGAGGCGCTCTTTGCCTCGTTGGGCAGCCGGCTGAAGCCGAGCGGGCGGCCGATGCGGACCGGCCGGTTGAGCACCCGGGTCGCAAGCTCAAGGGTTCCGGTGAGCTGCGAAGCCCCTCCGCTCAATACCACCCGCGCCTTCGGCTCTGCCGCAAAGGGAGAATCCGCGAGCCGGTCCCTGGCCATCTCAAAAATCTCCTCGGCACGATGCCGGACGATGTTCGCAATCGTGGCACGTGACACGATTTGCGGTACGTCCAGTTCGTCGTCGCCGGCAGACGGCACGGACATCAATTCACGCGTGTCCGACCCGCCGGTCAGCACCGTGCCATATAACGTCTTGATTCGCTCGGCATCTGCAATGCATGCGCTAAGGCCCCGCGCCAGGTCCATGGTGATGTGGTGCCCGCCGAGCGCAAACCCGCTGGCATGCACGAAACGGCCCCCCGAATAGATGGCGATCGTGGTGGTGCCGGCCCCCATTTCCACGACCGCGGCGCCGAGATCGGCCTCGTCGTCGGTCAGGACCGCAAGGCCCGCCACATAGGGGCTCGCCGCCATGGCCTCGACATTGAGGTGGCAGCGCTCGACCACCAGCATCAGGTTCCTGGCGACCGTGGCGTCCACGGTGACGACGTTCATGTCGACGCCGAATTGGCGTGCCACCATGCCTTTTGGGTCGCGAATGCCCTTGACGCCGTCGATCGAATAGCCGACCGGCAGCGCGTGCAGCACGGTACGGCCCTCCCCCGTGGCATGGCGCATGCCGGCGGAGGTGACGCGGGCGACGTCGGCGGCCGTGACCGCCCCACCCCTGATGCCGGCGGCCGCCTCGATCAAATGACCCTGTAACCGCCCGGCCGAGACTGACAGCAGGACCGATTCGACCCTGACCTTGGCCATGTCCTCGGCAAGCGCCACCGCCTGGCGGACCGCCTGTTCGCATTCGGCGAGATCGACGACCGCGCCGGCCTTGACGCCGCGCGACTGGATCTGGCTGTAGCCGATCAGTTCGACCGCGTGGCTGCGCCCGCGCAAGGCGTCGCTCGGCGGACACGGCTTGAGCCGCGCGATCATGCAGGCGATCTTGCTGGTGCCGATGTCGAGGGAGGCGACCAGCGCGGTGCGCTTTTGCGGCATCGGACGCGTCTTCGGGGTCTGGTTGCGATTGAAGCCGCTCATACGTCGCCGACCTTCTTCTTCGGCTTCTTTTCCTTGAACAGCTCCTCGCGGGCCTTGGCCGCGTCTTCGGACAATTGCACGGTCAGCCGGTCCGGCAGCCGCATGTCGACGGCGACGATGTCGCGGGAGAACAGATGCTCCTCCTTGTCGAGCGTGCTCAGCGTGGCGAGCGCATTGCCGGCGTCGTATTCCGGAAGCTTGATGTCGAGACCGTCCTTGAGCCTAAGATTCCAGCGCCGCTCGCCGACGAATATGGCGGCCTTGGTCACCGAATTGACCCGCGGATAGCGCGCAAGCAGCGCCAGGAATTCCTTGGCATGGGCCTCTGCGCCCTTGCCGACCACGAGCGGCAGCGACAGGAAACGCGGCGAGACGTAGGGCTCCAGCACCGCGCCGTCATCTGATATCACCGACAGGCGGCCGTCGAGCTGCCACAGCGCGAAAGGCGAGCGTTCGACGATGTCGATCCGGAGCTCGCCGGGATAAAGTTTCAGCACCGTGGCTTCGCTGATCCAGGGATTGGCTTTCAGCTTTTCGCGCACCGAGGCTGCGTCGAGGAACAACAGCGAAGAGCGGCCATTGACGCCGCCGGTCGCAAGCACCTCGTCCTGGGAGAGCTGCCGGCGGCCGTTGATCGCAACCGTCGTGATGCGAAAGCCGGCCGAATTCGCGAGCGCATTGCGCGCATCGCTCACGCCCACGATGAATTGCTCGAGATGGCCGCCCTTGACGATGCCGAGACCGGCGCTGGCAAGCAGCAACATCACGGTCGCCGCCGTGCCGGCGCGGCGCGGCGCGTGACGTTCCAGAAACGCGATCAGGCGGGGTGGCTGGTTGGCACGCTCGATGCGGCGCGGCCTCGCGTTGGAGCGCCTTGCGCCCAGCCACTCGCGCAGCAACACGACCGCGCCAATGGCGGCCGCCTTCAGGTCAGTTTGGGGTCTCGGCGATCGCTGCGACCGGGCGAGACGTCCTCCACCATTCATTGCACGAGCTCGTCAAAACGTTGCGTCCGCAAACATTGCGAGACCAGCACGCGTGACGTCTCGGCCGTGCCGGGCTGGGTGATGAGGACCTCCAGCTAAAAAGAGGTCACCTGTTCCCTCGATGCGGTCGTCGAAGCGGAAATCCGCAAACCACTCACGCCCCGGCAGCCAAGCGCCATGCGCCGCCAGCGTTAACCTTCGGACTTCCTGGTAAACAAAGGGTAAATTCGGTCTGAGCAGGGCGCGTTTTGACGTGCCCGCTGAAGGCTTTGACCGGTAACGTTAGTAATTTGGTAATGGTTGAAGTGCCTTGCCCGGAAAGGGCGGGGCTTGCGGCGTGAGCTACCGTTGCGCGCGTCTTTCCGCCAGCACGATCTGATCGTTCAGGAAATCGGCAAAATCAATGCCCTGCGCCTTGAGCGCCTTCGGGTAAAGCGAGGCCTTGGTCAGGCCCGGCAGCGTATTGGTCTCGAGATAGATCGGCCCCTTCGCCGAGACGATGAAATCGGTGCGGGAATAGCCGGAGCATGACAGTGCCCGGTGCGCCCGCAGCGCCAGATCCATTATCTCCGCGGTGATTTCAGGCGAGAAGCGGCCCGGGCAAATCTCCTGGGTCGACTTGAGCAGGTATTTGGCCGTGTAGTCGAACCCGCCTTCCGCCGGGACGATCTCGATCGGCGGCAGCGAGAACACCGAGCCGTCCGATTGCTCCAGCACGCCGCAGGTGGCTTCGACGCCCGATATGAACGGTTCGATCAGATATTCCTCGAGCTTTGCGGCATTGCGAACGGCGGCGATGTCCTGCTTTGCATTGACGAAGATCAGCCCGTAGCTCGAGCCGTCGCGCGCGGGCTTCGCAATGAGCTTGCCGTATTCGGCGAATGCCGTCTCGATATCCTCCAGCATCACGCCGGCCGGCGCCTTCACGCCTGCGATCGCCGCAAAGCGCTTTGCCGCGACCTTGTCGAAGGCCAGATGCGACGACGCCGAGCCGGAGCCGGTGAACGGTATCCCTCGCACCTCACACATCGCCTGAAGTTCGCCGTTCTCCGTCGTGCCGCCGTGCAGGCCGAGCACCAACACGCGGCCCTCCGCCTTGGCCCTATCCAGCGCCCGTTCGATGCGGCCCAGGCTCGGCGTGCCGGCCTTGAACGGGTGCTCGAACGGGCGTGCATGCTGCAAGAGCGCTTGCGAGGCCGTTTCATGCACGCTGTCATCGACATCCCAGAACCACAGATCGGCCTGCGGCAGCGCCGAATGCAACGCCTGAGCGGTCGCCACCGACACCAGGCGCTCCTTGTTCGTGCCGCCGAAAAGAATGGTGATCCGCATTACTGTGGCTCAATCCCGATCCGCTTGATTTCCCAGTGTAGCTCAATTCCGCTATTTTGCTTTACCCGCGCGCGAACGGTCTCGCCGAGGGTTTCGATATCATGGCCGGTCGCCTCCCCGGTATTGATCAGGAAATTGCAGTGCATTTCCGACACCTGCGCGCCGCCGACGCGCAGGCCCCGGCAGCCGGCGGCGTCGATCAGCTTCCAGGCGCTTCCGCCCGGCGGGTTCTTGAAGGTCGATCCACCCGTTTTTTCGCGGATCGGCTGCGCGATCTCGCGATGGGTCTGCACCTCGTTCATCCGCGCGCTGATCGCCTCGGGCGCGGCGATCCGCCCGCGAAAACGCGCGGACGTGAAAATGATCGAGGGATCGACGCCGCTTTCGCGGTAGGCGAATTTCATCTCCGCATTGCCAAACGTATGTTTGCTGCCGTCGCGGCCGATGCCCGACGCCTCGATCAGGACATCCCTGGTCTCCGCGCCATTGGCGCCGGCGTTCATGCGCAGCGCGCCACCGATGGTGCCGGGAATGCCGAAGAAAAATTCGAGCCCGCTGATATTAGCGGCGGCCGCCGTCTCGGCCACGCGCTTGTCGAGGGCGGCTGCGCCGGCGCTGACGATTTCGCCTTGCGCGCTGGTTTCGCCGAAACCGCGCGGCGCCAGGCGGATCACCACGCCCGGCATGCCGCCATCGCGCACGATCAGGTTGGAGCCGACGCCGACGACATAGACCGGAAGTTCCGCGGGAAGAGCTTTAAGAAAATACGCAAGGTCGTCTTCGTCCGCAGGCGTGAACAGCACCTGCGCCGGTCCGCCGACCCGAAACCAGGTCAGCTCGGCCAGCGACTGGTTTGCCAAGAGCCGCCCGCGCAGTTGCGGCATCGCGGCTTTGAGCTCGGGCGTGATGTCGGGAAAGGTCATGATTTATCGTCATGGCCGGGCTTGTCCCGGCCATCCACGTCTTGCAGAATCTCCGCATGGCAGGTGGATACGTCTATTTTCTGACCAATCGTCCGAATGGGATTCTGTACGATGGCGTGACCAATGATTTGGTCCGTCGCGACGCAATCCAACGCGAGCACAACATTAAGCACTGGTCCCGTGCATGGAAGATCCGGACGATTATCGCAGCTAATCCAAATTGGGACGATCTCTATCCTACAATTACGCAGTAAAGACGTGGATGGCCGGGACAAGCCCGGCCATGACGAATTTGGAAGTTGCGCGGGTAAACTCATCACCCCAGCGCCTTCAATTCGCCCGGCAGGGCGTAGGCCCATTGCGTGATGTTGCCGGCGCCGAGACAGACGACGAGATCGCCGCGGCCGGCGATGCCGTGAATCACTTTGGCGAGTTCGCCGGAATTTGCCAGCGGGATCACCTCGCGGTGGCCATGCGCGCGTAAGCCCAGCACGAAATGGTCGCGATCGATGCCCTCGATCGGCGCTTCGCCTGCAGGATAGACCTCGGCCACGACCACGGTGTCGGCATCGTTGAAGCAGGTGCAGAATTCCTCAAACAGCGATTGCAGGCGGGTGAAGCGATGTGGCTGCACCACGGCAATGATCTTGCCGTTGGTGGACTCCCGTGCAGCCCTGAGCACGGCGGCGATCTCGACGGGGTGATGGCCATAGTCGTCGATAATGGTGACGCCGTTCCACTCGCCGGTCCTGGTGAAACGCCGCTTCACGCCGCCGAAGCCCGCGATCGCCTTTCGGATCGCTTCGTCGGAGAGCCCGAGCTCATGGGCGACCGCGATCGCAGCCGTGGCGTTGAGCGCGTTGTGCCGTCCCGGCATCGGTAGATGAATATCCCCGATCGCGTGCACGGCATCGGTCTTGCGGTCGCGGAAGGCGACCTTGAAGGCGGAGCCGCCGCCGGACGGATTGAGGTCGACGAGCCGCGCATCGGCCTGCGGGTTTTCGCCATAGGTGATGATGCGGCGGTCCTCGATCTTGCCAACGAGCGTCTGCACCACGGGATGGTCGATGCACATCACGGCGAAACCATAAAACGGCACGTTCTCGACGAAATTGCGGAACGCCTCCTGAACCGCCTCGAACGTCTTGAAATGATCGAGATGCTCGGGATCGACATTGGTGACGATGGCGATATCGGCCGGAAGCTTCAAGAACGTGCCGTCGCTTTCATCCGCCTCCACCACCATCCACTCGCCCGCGCCCAGCCGCGCGTTGGTGCCATAGGCATTGATGATGCCGCCATTGATCACGGTCGGATCGAGATCGCCGGCGTCGAGCAGGGCCGCCACCATCGAGGTCGTGGTGGTCTTGCCATGGGTGCCGGCAATCGCAACGCAGCTTTTCAGCCGCATCAGTTCGGCGAGCATTTCGGCGCGGCGCACCACGGGAATGCGCTGGGCGCGCGCCGCCGTCAATTCGGGATTGTCGCGCTTGATCGCGGTCGACACCACCAGCACGTCGGCGCCGGCGACATTCTCGGCCTTATGGCCGATCACGATCTTGATGCCCTTGTCGCGCAGGCGATTGACATTGGCGCTTTCGGAAGCATCCGAGCCCTGAACGGTATAGCCGAGATTGCTCAGGACTTCGGCGATACCGCTCATCCCGATACCGCCGATCCCGACGAAGTGGATGGGTCCGATCTCGCGCGGCAGTCTCATGGTGGTTTTCCTAGGTCGTCATCGTCCGCCAACGGGTCGGCGCAACGCGCCGTCCGATGACAGGCTCCGCCGGACGATCCGGCGTTCCGCGAAGTCGGCGATTCAGATCAGCCGCCACGGAGTACTGGATGCCCCGCTTTCGCGGGGCATGACAAGTCCCAAAATGGGTTGCCGGACGTCAGATTCCCGCCACTTTCACCACCAAATCGGCCATCCGCTGGGCGGCATCGAGCCGGCCCACGCTGCGCGCGGCTTCCGCCATCGCGTTTAGCTTGGCGGGCTCGGCCGCGAGCGCCGAGATTTCGGACGCCAGACGGTCGGAGGTGAATTCGGTTTGCGGGATGCGCAACGCGCCGCCCACTTGGGCCAACACGCCGGCATTGGCGAACTGGTCCTGATCGATCGAACCCGGCAACGGCACCAGGATCGAGGGACGGCCGATGGCGCCGAGTTCGGCGACGGTGCCGGCGCCGGAGCGCGAGACGACCAGATGATGCGATGCCAGCTTGGCCGGCAGGTCGGCGAAGAATGGCGCCAGTTCCGCGTTGATCTTGAGCCGGTCATACACCGCGCGTACGCGCGCCATGTCTTCCTCGCGCACCTGCTGGGTGAGGATCAGCCTGTTCCACAATGTGGGTTCAAGGCGCTCGATCGCGCCCGGCACGATATCGGCCATCACGCGCGCGCCCTGGCTGCCGCCGATCACCAGCAGGCGAAACGGCCCGGTCGCATCGGGCGCGGTATATTTCACGGCCGCGGCGGCGAGGATCGCCGGGCGCATCGGTGTGCCGACGGTGGTGGTTTTTCCCGAAAGCTGTGGATCGCGATCGAGCACGCCCGGCAGCGAGGTCGCGATCGCGCTGACGCGGCTCGACAGAAACCGGTTGGCGCGGCCGAGCACCGCGTTGGCCTCGTGAATGATGCCGGGAATGCCGACAACTCTCGCGGCCAATAGCGGCGGCAATGTCGGATAGCCGCCGAAGCCGACGACGGCCGCAGGGCGAAGCTTGCGCAGCAGTCTGAGCGCCACGACCATGCCCGCCGCGAGCGTAAGGCCGGTATAGGCCAGCGACCACGGCGCGCGGCTGCGCACGGTCTCGCTCGGCACCACGTCGATCATGTCCCTGGAGAACAATCCGGAGTAACGCAGCGCGCGGGAGTCGGTGGCTAGACGAACGCGCAAGCCCCGCTTCATCAGCTCGACGCCCAGCGCCTCGGCCGGAAACAGATGGCCGCCGGTGCCGCCCGCGGCCAGCAGGATCAGGGGTGAAGTGCTCATCGGTATGATAATCGCAAATTTTGGCCGTCATTGCGAGCCACCGGGTCACACGTAGCCGTGCGCGGCGCTCGCGTTCATCGATTCCTGTTCGGTGCGCGGGCGCTGCCGCGTCAACGCCAGCATCATGCCGACGCCATAGGCCAGGGAAACCATCGAGGAACCGCCATAGGAGATGAACGGTAATGTCATGCCCTTGGCCGGGATCAGTTGCAGATTGACCGACATGTTGATCGCGGCCTGCACGCCGAACATGATCGCAAGCCCCGAGGCGGCGAAGCGGGCGAACACGTCTTCGGTGGCGTAGGCGCGCGACAAGGCGCGGATCACCACGAAGGCGAACAGCGCGAGCAGCACCAGGCACAGGATGATTCCGAATTCCTCCGCCGCCACCGCGAACACGAAATCGGTGTGGCTGTCCGGCAGGCTGCGCTTGGCGATGCCCTCGCCGGGCCCGAGCCCGAACCAGCCGCCGTTCCAAAAAGCCTCCATCGCGGTATCGACCTGAAAGGTGTCGCCGGAAGCGGGATTGATGAAGCGCTTGATGCGGCCGGCGACGTGCGGCACCAACAGATAGGCGCCGAACAGCCCGGCGCCCGCGGCGCCGGCAAGCCCGATCACCCAGATCATCCGCATGCCGGCGATGAAGAACAAGGCGCCCCACACCATCAGGACCAGCATGGTCTGGCCGAAGTCGGGCTCCATCACGAGCAGCGAGACCAGCATCATCAGAAGGATCAGCGCCATCGAGGTCGCGGGCATTTCCGGCCGCCGCGCCGATTCCGCAAACAGCCAGGCGGCCAGCACCACGAAAGCAGGCTTGGCGGATTCGGAGGCCTGGATATTGACGCCGATCAGCGTGATCCAGCGCCGCGAGCCCTTGACCTCGGGCCCGAACAACAGCGTCGCCACGATCAGCGCCATGCTGACAAAGAACACGATCAGCGCGGTGCGCCTGATTTGCCGCGGCGACAGGAACGACACCCCGATCAACACGGTGAAGGACGGCAACAGAAACAGCACGTGGCGGTTGAAGAAATGAAACGGGTCGAGTCCGATCCGGGTCGCTACCGGCGGGCTCGCCGCCAGCGACAGGATGATGCCGCCCAGGATCAGCGCAAAGATCGCCGCAAGCTGCAGGCGGTCGACCGTCCACCACCAGTCGCTAAACGGATTTCGCTGTTCGCGGGAGAGCATGGGCATTCGCCTGGCGCCAAAGGATCAGCCCATTGGTCGCCCATGATGGTTGCCAAGGGGTTAATGGGATGGGAATGTTTTGAGATGATGCGCCAATCTCGCGCCCCGGATGCTGCGCAGCGCGATAGCGATGCGCAGCTGATCCGGGGCCCAAAGCCAAGCAATGTTAGATGTGGGTCCCGGCTCTGCGTAGCGGCATTTCATGCCGCAACGCGTCCGGGACACGAATGCGGCGACTAGCTATCACACCACCGGCTTGACGCCCGGCAGCGCGGTAACGAGGTCGCGGAACGCCGTGCCTCTGATCTCGAAATTGCGGTACTGGTCGAACGAGGCGCAGGCCGGCGACAACAGCACCACGGGGTCGGCGAGCGCGGACGCCTCCGCATCGCGCGCCGCATGCGCGACCGCGACATCCAGCGTCTTCGAAATCTCGTGCGGCACGTTTGCGCCGAGCGTAGCGGCGAATTCCTCCGCCGCCTCGCCGATCAGATAGGCCTTGCGGATGCGCGGGAAATATTCGCTTAAGCCCGTGATGCCGCCGAGCTTCGGTTTTCCCCCGGCGATCCAGAAGATATCGGTAAACGACGACAGCGCATGCGCGGATGCGTCCGCATTGGTGCCCTTGGAGTCGTTGACGAACAGCACGTTGCCGCGGCGGCCCACCTGTTCCATGCGGTGCGCCAGCCCGGGAAAACTGCGCAAGGCACCCTGCAGAACATCGCCGGAGACGCCGAGCGCGAGCGCGCAGGCCGACGCGCAGGCCGCATTCTGCGCATTGTGCCGGCCGCGCAGCGATCCGATGCCGCCGATCCGCGCGATCTCGTTGCGCGCGCCGCCGGAAGCGCGCCAGATGGTTTCGTGATCGACATAAATGCCGTCGGGCAGCGGATTCCTCACGGAGACGCGGACCACGCGCTTGCCCGCCTGCTCGATCCGGTCGGCGGTAGCACGGCTCCATCCGTCGTCGACGCCGACGATCGCGGCGCCCTCCGGTTGGACGCCCGCGACCAGCCGCTCCTTCACCGCGGCATAATGTTCGAGCGTGCCATGGCGGTCGATGTGGTCTTCGCTGACATTGAGCAGGATGCCGACGACCGGATCGAGGCTCGGGGTGAGATCGATCTGATAGGACGACATCTCGATGACGTGGACGCGTCCTTTGCGCGGCGGCTCCAGCGACAGGATCGCGGTGCCGATATTGCCACCCATCTGCGTGTCGTAACCGGCAACGCGCATCAGATGCGCGATCAGCGCGGTCGTGGTCGATTTGCCGTTGGTGCCGGTGATGGCGACAAACGGCGCGTCCGGCGCATAACGGCGGCGTTCGCGGCAAAACAGCTCGATATCGCCGATCACCTCGACGCCGGCTTCCCGTGCCGCAAGCACGCTCCAGTGCGGGGCGGGATGGGTGAGCGGCGCGCCGGGCGTCAGCACCAGTGCGGCGAAATTCTTCCACGAGGCTTTGCGCAAATCCGCGGTGACAAATCCCGCTTTGGCGGCCTCAGCGAGTTTTTCCGCGCCATCGTCGCCGGCGATCACCTCCGCCCCGCCCGCCTTCAGGGCGTAACAGCTCGCCAGCCCCGAGCCGCCGAGGCCGAACACCGCGACCGTCTTGCCGGCGAAGGAGGTGACGGGGATCAATGGCTCACCGCAGCTTCAGCGTGGACAGGCCGGCCAGCGCCAGCATCACCGCGATGATCCAGAAGCGGATCACGATTTGCGGTTCGGTCCAGCCCAGTTGCTCGAAATGGTGGTGGATCGGCGCCATCTTGAAGATGCGCTTTCCCGTGAGCTTGAACGAGGTGACCTGCACGATCACCGAGACCGCCTCCAGCACGAACAGGCCGCCGATTACGGCCAGCACGATCTCGTGTTTGACCGCGACCGCGACCGAGCCGAGCATCCCGCCCAGCGCCAGCGAACCGGTGTCGCCCATGAAGATCGACGCCGGCGGCGCGTTGAACCACAGAAACCCGAGGCCCGCGCCGAGCACCGCTCCGCAGATGATCGCCAACTCGCCGGTGCCGGGCACGTAATTGATCTGCAGATAGTCCGAGAACACCGCGTTGCCGACAAGATAGGAGATCATGCCGAAGCTTGCGGCCGCGATCATCACCGGCACGATGGCCAGGCCATCGAGACCGTCGGTCAGGTTCACGGCATTGCCGGCGCCGACAATGATGAAGGCGCCGAACACCACGAAGAACCACCCGAAGTGCAGCGCCACGTCCTTGAAGAACGGTATCACCAGCGAGGTCGAGAACGGTTCGCGCCCGAGCCGGACCAGCGCATAGCATGCGGCCAGCGCGATCAGCGCCTCGATCGCAAGGCGGATGCGTCCGGCAAAGCCGCTGTGGCTCTGCTTGGTCACCTTCAGATAGTCGTCGTAGAAGCCGACGATGCCGAAGCCGAGCGTCACCGCCAGCACGATCCAGACGTAGGGGTTGAGCGGGTTGGCCCACAACACGGTTGCGACCACCATGCCTGAAAGGATCATCAGCCCGCCCATGGTCGGCGTGCCCTTCTTGGTCATCAGGTGAGACTGTGGCCCGTCGCTCCGGATCGGCTGTCCCTTGCCCTGGCGAAGCCGCAAATGATCGATGATCCACGGCCCGAACAGGAAGACGAACAGGGCGCCGGTCACCATCGCCCCGCCGGTGCGAAACGTGATGTAGCGAAACACGTTCAGGAAACTATGCAGCCCGCTCAAGCCGGGGACGGTATTGGAAAGGTCGATCAGCCAGTAAAACATTAAAATCCGCCCTATACCGCGGCTTCGTCGAGCGCGGCCCTGCCGGGAAAGCGCCTTTCGAGCGCGTTGACGATGGTCTTCATCTTCGAGCCGAGGGAACCCTTGATCATGATGGCGTCGCCAGCGCGAATGGCGGCGGTGACCTGCGCTTCGAGGTTCGCCGCGCTATCGGCATAGCCGCCCCGCTTGCCCGTGGAAAGAGCGTCCCACAGGTTGCGCATCAGCGGACCACAACAATACACCAAATCGATATGGTCGGCCTTGATGGCCTCATTCAGGCCGCGATGCAATTCGGCGCTCGCCGACCCGAGTTCGAGCATGTCGCCGAGCACCGCGATCCGCCTGCCATGCGGACCGACCCTGGCGCGGCCGAGCACGCTCAGCGCGGCCGCCATCGATGCCGGATTGGCGTTATAGCTTTCGTCGATCAAGGTGGCCTCGCCGCCCGCTACTTCGAGGGAACGCCGGACGCCGCGGCCCGCCGCCGGCTCGATCTGCGACAGCGACAGCGAGGCGAGCGCGAGATCGGCGCCCGCAAGCGAGGCGGCAGCGAGCACCGCGAGCGAGTTCATCGCCATGTGGCGGCCGGGCACGCCGAGCTTGTAGGTGACTTCGTGTCCGAGGATATCCGCGTGCACCGCCGAGCAGGCCGCGTGCAGCGACAAATCGATCAGCCGCGCATCCGATTTTTTGTCGGCGCCGAACGAAACGATGCGCGAGATGCCGAGTTTCGTCGCCCGCCGCTGCAACCTTGCGAATTGCGAATTGTCGCGGTTGAGCACCACGACGCCGCCAGGCTCCACGCCTTCGAAGATCTCCGCCTTGGCATCGGCAATCGCCTCGATGCCGGCAAAGAATTCCAGATGCACCGGCTCGATCGCGGTGATGATCGCGATATGCGGCCGCACCATCTTCACCAAGGGCTCGATTTCGCCTGAGTGATTCATGCCGATTTCGAAAACCGCAAACCGTGCAGTGGCCGGGCAGCGCGCCAGCGACAGCGGCACGCCCCAACGATTGTTGAACGACGCCGCCGAGGCGTGGGTCTCTCCTTGCGCGCCGAGCACGCGCCGCAGCGCCTCCTTGGTGGAGGTCTTGCCGACCGAGCCCGTGACCGCGATCACCTGCGCGTCAAGCCGCGCGCGCGCGGCATGCGCAAGATCGACGAGACCCGCGAGCACGTCGTCCACTACGAGCAGCGGCGCGTCGGGCGCGAATTTTTCGCGTTGCGCTTTTTCGACCACCGCGAGCGCGGCACCCGCCTTCAAGGCGGCCGTGACGAAATCATGGCCGTCATGAACCGCGCCCTTGATCGCGAAATAGGCATCTCCTGGCGCAAGCGTGCGGCTGTCGATGGAGATGCCGGTCACCGCTTCCGGCAACGCGCCATTGACATCGGCGCGCATCGCCGCCGTCATTGCACTTGAAGTCCACAACGGCGCCTCGCTCATGCTACCCTCGGCGCAAGCGCAGCCGCTACCGCCTCGTGATCGCTGAACGGCAGCACGCGATCGCCGACGATCTGCCCGGTCTCGTGGCCCTTGCCGGCGATCAGAAGCGCATCGCCCTTCTGAAGACCGGCGATCGCGGTCCGGATCGCTTCCGCGCGGTCGCCGATTTCGCTGGCGCCCTTGGATGCGGCCAGGATCGCGGTGCGGATGATTTGCGGATTTTCGCTGCGCGGATTGTCGTCGGTGACGATGACACGATCGGCATTCTCAGTGGCGATCGCGCCCATCAGCGGCCGCTTGCCTGCGTCGCGGTCGCCGCCGGCGCCGAACACCACGACCAGTTTGCGCTTGGCGTAAGGCCGCAACGCCTGCAACGCCTTCGCCAACGCATCGGGCTTGTGCGCGTAATCGACAAAAATTGGCGCGCCATTGTGCTCGCCGACCCGTTCGAGCCGGCCCTTGGCCCCTTCGAGATGTTCGAGCGCGGCGAACACCTCGTCCGGCTCGCTGCCGGTGCCGATCGCAAGACCCGCAGCAACCAGCGCGTTCTCGATCTGGAATTCGCCGACCAGCGGCAGGCGGATGAAACAAATTCGTCCGCAATGCTGGAGCTCAAGCTTCTGCGCGAAGCCATCGATCGCGGCGGCGATGACGCGAATCCCCTCGCCTGTGCCATCGCCTTTGCGGCCGACCGTGATCAGCCGCAGTTTTTTCGCGCGCGCGGCGTCGATCACTTGCTGCGAGCAATCATGATCGGCCGAGATCACCGCCGCAGCTCCGGGGAGGATCAGGTCGCGGAACAGCCGGAGCTTGGCGGCGAGATAATGCGCGACGTCGGGATGGTAATCCATGTGATCGCGCGACAGATTGGTGAAGCCGCCGGCGGCGATCCGCACGCCGTCCAGCCGATACTGGTCGAGCCCGTGCGATGACGCCTCGAAGGCAAGATGGGTGACGCCCTCGCGCGCGATCTCGTCGAGCTGCCGGTGCAGCGCGATCGGGTCCGGCGTCGTCAGCGATCCGTAGATCGTCCGCTTCGGCGACACCAGCCCGATGGTCCCGACACTGGCCGCCTGATGACCGAGCCGCAGCCAGATTTGCCGCGTGAAGGCCGCAACCGAAGTCTTGCCGCTGGTGCCGGTCACGGCCGCGATCGTCGCAGGCTGCGTGGGGAAGAATTTCGCCGCCGCCAGCGCCAGCGCGCGGCGCGGATTGGGCGTGGTGACGAATGGCACGCCAATCCCGCCCGGCGGCGCATGGTCGCCCGCGACCGCCACGGCGCCGGCGGCAATCGCGGCATCGATGAAGCGCGCGCCATCGGTCTTGAGGCCTGCGAGCGCGAAGAACAGATCGCCCGGCTTGACCGCGCGGCTGTCCACGGCAAGCCCGGTGACGTCGGTCGCACCCGCCTGCGGGTCGATTTTGGCGTCATCGCTGAAGAGGTCGCGGAGTCTCATGGTCTTCCAGTCCGGCCGGCGCGGATGCCCCGTTCTTAAAAAAGCCGATACGCAGAACCGGGCTTCCGGGGGTACGCCTTACTGGCTTCCCCTTGATGCCGCAAGAATAAGGCGGTCGGACGGCGGCAGGTCGAAGCGCGGCTCGATGCCCAGAAGCGGCGCAATCCGGGCGATCACATTGCCGCCGGTCGGGACCGCGTTCCAGCCCGACGTGATGAAACCGAAGGTTTCCTTCAGCGACTGCGGCTCGTCCAGCATGACCAGGATTTGATAGCGGGGATTGTCGGCAGGCAGGATCGCGGTAAAGGCGGTGAGCACGCGCTTTTTGGCGTAGCGGCCGTTGACGACCTTTTCGGCGGTACCGGTCTTGCCACCGATATAGTAGCCCTTGACGTCGGCCTTTCGCGCGGTGCCGATCTCGGCGTTCAGCCGCATCAGAAACCGCATCTTCTCGGAGGTCTCCGGCTTGATCACCCGCTTGGCGACCTCCATGGCCTCCGCTTCCGTGCGCTTGAGGAAAGTCGGCGGAATCAGGTAACCGCCATTCACCAGCGCGTCGATGCCCATCACCGCCTGCAACGGCGCCACCGCGATGCCGTGCCCGAAGGCGATTGTCACCGTGTTCAGCTCGGCCCAGTGCTTGGGCACGAGCGGCGAAGCGCTCTCCGGCAATTCGGTGCGCAACCGCTCGAGCTGTCCGAGCTTGCGCAGGAATGCCTTGTGGGCCTCGATGCCTTGCGCCAGCGCGATCCGCGCCGCGCCGACGTTGGAGGAGAAGGTGAAGACCTCCCTCATGTTGAGGAAGCGGCCCTTCGGCTCGTCGTCATGAATGGCGAACTTGCCATAGTGCAGCGGACCGCGCGCATCCCACAGCGAGTTGAGATCGTACTTTCCGGAATCAAGCGCCATCGCCAGCGTGAAGGCCTTGAAGGTCGAACCCATTTCATAGACGCCGGTGGTCAGGCGGTTGATGCGATCGGGATCGTGCGCCTCTTTCGGGTTGTTGGGATCGAAGTCCGGCACCGACACCATCGCCACGATCTCGCCGGTCCTGACATTGGAGACGAGGCCGCTTGCCGCCTGGGCGTGAAATTTTTCCTTGGCCTTGAGCAGTTCGTCGCGCAGCGCGTGCTCGACGCGCAGATCGACCGACAATTCGACCGGGCGCTGCAGGCGATCGGTGGCAAAGCCGGCGCGATGCAGATCGGCCAGCCCATTGCTGTCGAGCCACTTCTCCATCCCGGCGATGCCCTGGTTGTCGATATTGACGAGACCGATCAGATGCGCGACCTCGTTGCCGGTCGGATAGACGCGCTTGTTCTCGCGCAGGAAGCCGATGCCGGGAATGCCGAGGCGGTGAATCTCGAGCTGTTGCTGCGGCGTGATTTCCCGCTTGAGCCAGACAAAACCCTTTCGCCCCGACAACCGCTCCCGCACTTCGCCGGTGTCGAGATCGGGCAAGGTCGCGGTCAGAAGCTCGATCGCCTCGTCCTTGTCGATGATGCGGCGCGGCTCGCCGAACAGGCTCGGCGCCTTGACGTCGGTGGCAAGGATCTCGCCGTTGCGGTCGACGATGTCCGGCCGCGCGGTCGCGATCGCGTCCTGGGCCGCGGTGCGGCGCGCGCCGTGGCTGTCGCCGCCCATCGCGAACATCACCAGCCGCCCGCCGATCACGGCATAGACCACGACGAAGGCCAGGATCGCAAAGCCGACGCGGGCGCGCGCCTTGACGGCGCGATCGACATTGCGACCGTACAAAAGGCTGCGGACCAACCGCTGCCGCCATGGTTCCTTTCGCCTTTGCCGGGTCATCGCCGGTCCTCCGGCGTCGGCACCGAGCCCGTGACCGTCGTGGGGTCGGCCGAGGCACCGATTATCGCGCCGATCGGATCCGCCTCGCCCGGCTTGACCAAACTCGGCGGACGCTCCGGCAGGTTCTTCAGGGAATCGTATTGTGTGGCGCTGAGCGGCTTTAGCGGCAAATGACGTTCGGCAAGGCCCTGCAACCGCAGCGGCGCCTCGAGCTTGGCCCATTCCGCGCGCAACACCGCGATGGCGTCGCGCTGCTCGCGGATTTCCGCGCGCAGGCGCAGCACGCGCTCGGTGCGTTCGGTCGATTCCATCTTGATCCGGTAGACATAGGCCGCCGCGAACACCAGCACGCCGATCACGAGAAGATGGACGATCCGCATGGTCA
>Ga0209517_10003913_pt1 | contig 19896 bp, 18 predicted proteins | sample PeaSoiMetSII2010_FD_187695 | JGI IMG/M metagenome (GOLD analysis project Ga0209517, IMG submission 187695) | Peat soil microbial communities from Weissenstadt, Germany - SII-2010 (SPAdes) (version 2) | ecosystem: Environmental > Terrestrial > Soil > Wetlands > Peat | place: Germany...
CGCGCCCCTGATAAGGGCGAGGTCGGTGGTTCAAGTCCACCCAGGCCCACCATCCAATTCAACGACTTAGCAATCGGGTTGGAATTGTCTGCCGGGCGTTGGTTCACGTTTTGGTTCACACCCCTCTCAACAATTGCGTCCATAGCTGTCCGTTTGGCCTCCATGCGGATGTGAGAGTAGTGCTCAATCATCTTCCGGCTGACGTGGCCTGCAACGGCGATGAAGGTCTGTTTGCTCGCCTGCGACTCCGCTAGCTTTGTAATACAGGTGTGCCGCGGATCGGAAAGCGCAACTCCAGGCCCGCACGCTTCAGGGCCGCACGCCAAGCAGAGCGCCAGGACTTCCATGACAGGTCTTTGTCAAGAGGGCAAAAGCTCTCCCGGCGCGCTTTGGAGGAGCGCGGGTACAAGTTCTTTCTGATTCCTCGCCGCGTGTGTTGGCCTCTCAGCCGTGGTTCCTTTTCCGGATAGAACCAGACTTCCATTTGCTGTCGCAGCCTTTCGGGCTGCACAGAAGATTGAGTTTGTGTATTCCTGCCAGCCTCGAAACATATCAACGGGGGCATCGGGAGCTTGCGCTCCTTCCCCCAGTCACCTAAACGGCAAGACCTGGCAGGCTGCGCGCCGAAGAAATCCTCCTGGTTCACCGCCAGCAGCATGCCGATCTTGTTCTTCATCTGCACCATCTGGCGCACCAGCAGGTTGCGGTACCGCAGCGTGCGCCGCTGCTCGCGGATGGCTGTGGAGGCCATGTAAGACTCTGGCAGAAAATCGCAACGCAGGCAGCCGCAAATCTTGCTCGCGTCGATACGATCGTTCTTCTTTTTTGCCGCCGCAATGGCCCGCAGCATCAGCGGATGAGCAACCTTCAGCGCAATAGCTGATCGTCCTCTTGTGAACATCCAGCCCGATGTAATACATAGTCAGCATGGGGGAGCCTCCTTGGTGTCTCTGAATCAGCGTCCGCTGAGTTCAGCTTTAGTACACCAAGCGCTCCTCCTGCGACCTATACATTCAAACTTATCAGGCAAGTGGATCATTCGGTCGTGATTTTCCAGAACCGGGCTTCTGGGGCGTCAGGAAAATGTGGAATCCTTTAAAAGTCGTATTTGAATGCAAATTGGAGGACGCGGGGGCCATTCAACGCATTGACAATCTGGAGCGCTTTAAAGGTCGGATTTGGAACCAGAAAACATTGCTGGTTGAGAGTTTGGCCGTCGCCGCAGGAGCTTCCCACGGGCTCGTACTGTATGAACTGCACGCCATTTCCGTTTTGGACGTAGAAGTTTGCGTGATTAAGCAGATTGGATGCCTGAAACTGGAACACGATGCTGTGTTTTTCGGTAATGGCAAACCGGCGCGCCAGACCCAAATCGATCTGCTGAGTCCAGGGGCCGTAAAAGGAATTCAGTCCGACGAAGGGGCTTGGTCCGCCGCCATTGATTCCCAGCGCGGAGTTCGCGGTGGCCTGATTGGCAGCAGTGTCATTCAGGTTTGCGTTGCCAACAGCCGTTTGATTATCGCAGAGGTTCAGAGAGTTTATGGAACTTGTACAAGCCGTATCAAGGAGAGCAGCGTACGGCCTGCCCGAAGAAAAGAGCATGACAGAACCGAGGGTCCAGTCGGAAAACACGGCGTTCAGGAAGCGTGCGGAAAACTGGTGACCGGACCAAGGCTGATAAACGAACGCCATGGTAAGGCGATGCCGCTGGTCAAGCAGATAGGGCGCCTGGGTACTGCTGAAATCGAACTGATTGCTGAAGTCCACACCGTTCGACATGATGTTCTTGGAAAAAGTGTAGGAGCCTTGCACCGCGAGACCGCGAATAATGCCGCTGCTTCCAGTCGCCGCAGAAGTATTTCTATTGACTTTCCCCTTTATAGAACGCGGTAACCGGAAACATGGGAACTAGTAGCAAGATCTTTGGTAATCCCAGACTTGCCTGGCGATTTCTTCGCTCCGCTTTCAGGTTCACACTCCGCCCGTCTCATCCGAGGTGTTCAGGCCTAGCGTTGGCCGCAGTGTCAGGCTTCCATCTTCATTCACCTTCTGTCGGCAAGCCCAACGCACCTTGTGTCTTTGTCCTTTGACCTCGAGTTCCGCCCGCAAGCGCAACCCACGCCACGCAGTTCCTTTCGGCAGAGGAAAGAGCGCCTGTCGGACTCGCCCGGGCAGCGGGTATCCCGCATCCAGAAACCCGGCGGCCAATTCCTGTCCCGCCTCGTTGGCCACGCTCAGGCGCAGTGCACCAGGAACTCCTGCAATTCCGTCATTTACGAACCCGATGATCAGTCCTGTTTCGCCGCGTTCTTCGTAGGTCCACACCCAGGAAGGCCGCACGCGATACCCGATCGCCCTCGCCAAAGAATCCAGCGTCTTGGGGTAAGCCTGGTAATACCGCTTCAAGCCACCTGCCGAGATTCGATGCCAATTCCAGAGTGAGAAGTAACAAGCTCCTACATCCCTTGCGTGACAGATCACGTTATCCGTGTAAGTCACACCCTCGTCAACACGCAAGTTGGCGGGCGAACCGTCCGACATTCCCACTTCGATTGCTGCCCCTGTCCAGGGCGGACGGTTGCTCAGCGCTTCGATCTGCTCATTCTCGATGAAAATTGTGTCGGTACGAAGCCAGCCTCCGCTCCGGATCGTCCGATCGACAAGTTCCGAGTTCCCCACTTTGCTGAAATCCGGCTGTGTGTTGGTTACCAGTGGAGTTCTCTTCCATCGCGCCATTTGGTGTTCAAACATCCTCACGAAGGTCTTTTCCGCCGTGCTGTAATCGGGATACGGATTCTTTTCCAATGGCCAGGTGTGCCCTTCACCCCAGAACCCGTACATGCACGTGTCCACGTACTCCACGTCAGGATGCCCGTCATATTCCTCCGCAAGCCGATCGATTAGCTCTTGGAAGGCCGCCTGAAAAGTGGGGTCGTCACATCGCGGCTCCTCCCGTTCCCGCTTTTGCCATTCTCCCAGCTTGACCAAGGGCACTTTTCCCAGGAGGAAATCGGGCAGCGCGTACCCGGGGATATCGGGATTGCTGATCATCACCCGGAATCCAATTCTCTTCCCATACTGCCGCGCCAGAGCGAAAGCCGTGTTCCAGATGGCGTTCGGTTGCAAGCGCCCCGGGCGTGGCTGCACATCCTTCCAATTCACGCGCAGGTAGAGCTTCGAGCCCAAGGGGAACTTCACCAGCTCCTCCAACGCAGATTCGAGACTCTGATCGCCGCTCCTCTGCAACTCCATCTCGTCGCAGAGATAGGTGATCAGTCCCATCCCATAATTCGGCACCGGCTCATCGGAGGGTGTCACCCCCATTACCACATTCCAGCTCGGGTACAGGTCTGCGGGAAACGGGCCCTGGTTCAGCCTGTCCGCAATCGCCGGCCCCGCGCCAAAATCGTATTTGTCGAAATTGTGTGGCGGAACGTATGCCGCACCCGCGCCCAGCGCACCAGCCTTCAGGAATTCGCGGCGATTAATTGGCATGATAGAACGGAATGTTATTTGAGCGCGGGCTTTCTGCCAACTGGTTTATGAGAAGGCGAAAGCTCATTGGCGCTTACCGTCGATTGCGGGCGGATCACGGCGTACTCCGAATCAACTCACTTGGACATAAACGCATTTGCCTGAGATGTCGGTCCCGGTACCCAAGTTTCCGGTAAGGCGACTTCCATGAAAGGTCGTTGTCAAGAGGGCAAAAGCTCTCCCGGCGCGGGGGCGGAAGTGCCGTCATCCTGGGCGGGCCTGCCCAACGAGGGTGTTTTTATGGGTTCCTCCGAAGCAGCGGGCTTTCGGGGACCATTGCTTGGTTTCGATACAGTTCATTCGTGGCCGCCGTTCTGGCACAGCAACTCTGCCAAGTCTTTGTTGAACTCCGGCGCATACGACAAAGGCGTCTTGCCTCTGCTATCCCTGGCAGTGACTTCGGCCCCGTGGGCCAGCAGCAATTCCGCCACGTCCTTGTGGCCACCACGGGGAGCTGACGATGAGGCGGCAGCAAAGCGGAGGGAATCCAAGGCCTCCGGCAGCGAGGGAGAGCCGAAAAAGTAGGCTTCACAGGCCGCATTCACAACCCAGTCGGGCCATTGTGCATTCCCATTGTCCAGCCGAACTAACTCCATTTATTGCATGTATTTAGGCCAGTATTAGTGACGCGCAACTTCGCCCTGTCTAGTCTCATCTAAGGCATCTGAGTGGTCCACATATAAAGGGGGCCCGGGAAACTCTATACTGGTTTCCGGGTTTACCACAAAGGGGCTTCGAGGCGATCTCGGCCTCCCAGCAGATGAGGGATAGCGCGAGAAACTTAGCCAGAAGGCCTGTGAATCGTGTCACCCGCCTGATCCCGCCTGCGCTCGACAAGGCGGCGTCGGCTTGGTCCAAATAAACGTCATGCTGTGGCATGCAAAAGGAGAAGAGAGACCGATGAAGTACCGGATCGCATGGTTCCTTGCAGTTGCAGCGTTTCTATTGGCAGCCGTTTCCACGAAGGCTCAAGGGCGATTTGAAGTTACACCATTCGTCGGCTATGAGACTTCCGCCACATATCCCGTCACCGTGCTATCGGGCGCGGGGGGATCGTTGGCTCTGGTGGATCACTTGCGCGTCAACGATGCCCTATCCTACGGTTCTTTCCTGGGCTACAACGTTTCAGAGAATGCCCAGCTCGAATTCATGTGGGACCGCAATGACACCTCCTACAGTGCCCGCGACATCACCACGCTGCAGTATTTCAAAGCCTATAATTCGGACATCGACCAGTTCCAGTTTGGCGGGCTCTATATGTTTCGCAATAGCGAGCACAGATTGCGCCCATACATCGCGGCCAGCCTGGGATTCACTCATGATTCCAACAGTAGCGTGTCCACCAGTGGGAGCGCCCCGGTGGGCACAACCCCGAATCGCACCGCGTTTGCCTACAGCATCGGCGGCGGCGTGAAATATTACTTCAACCGCCACGTGGGCTTGCGCGGTGATGTTCGCTTCATGCCGACCTACGGTAGCTCGTCCAACGGGGCGTATTGCGATCCATTCTATGGCTGCTATAACGCACAAGTCCGGAATTATCTGGACCGCGGCAATTTCGTGGGCGGCCTCATTTTCCGGTTCTGATGATGAGTTTCAGGGACAAATGGGAAGGACCACGGGAGGTTCGTGGCCCTTTTCATTCTTGCCGATAGCTAGAGGATCGAACCACGTGACCCGGGCTATCGGCCGGGCTTCTCGCTTGGCATCACGAAGAGTTTTTCATCCACCGGAACGTTCTGCTGCACCTGCTCGATCTGAATAGTAAAACTGCCACCCGGCCGCTCCAGCGTCCACTTGTACGGGATCTTGACGCCGTCGGCGACGCGGAAGTCCGTATAGTCGATTTGCGTGGGATTGCGCCCTAGTGGCGTTTCGGCGTAGCGGATCTGCCGCAGCAAGAGTCCATTCTCCTGGTCAAAATAGAGACGTAGGTCTGGTCTGCCCGATGCCTTGGCGTTCACCAGCACCGTTTGCCGGCCGCCAATTTCTTCGCCGGGCCGGACGTGAAAATCCTTGTACAGTTCGCGGAGGCGCACGGGGAAATGAAGCTGCGCATCAATGCGCGCGGCTTCCGCTTCGGCGTTGGTCATGCGGTGAAAGCCGTTCGGCATGCTCAGCCAACCGACTTCGCCATTGAAGGCAGTGATGCTGTCTCCTCGAGACGGGTGCGTCATAGAGACGCGCTTTTCCGGCTCTTCCGAATAGACTTCCACCGGATACTGCGTGCCAGCGGCATCAATCTTGCCCTTCTGCACACGCGTCTTGATCTTGTTCACGGCATCCGCGCCGCCCACCGCAGCCAGATACTTGTCCAACACATGATCGGGTGTTGGCAAGCCGGCTTGCGATGCGTCTTCGTCGTCGTGAACATGTTCGGGCCGCGTGGCGGGTTCGACGGAGAGGATAGGCGTGGCGACCGGATGCGGTGCGCCCCGGTGGCAGGTGTAACAGGTCACCTCAAGTTCTCCATTGAAGTGCGCCTGGTTCAAGGCCAACACCATGGTGATCATCTTGCGCGCCGCCAGCTTGGTTTTCTTGTCATCTTTGTCCATGGCGTGCTCGACGTGACAGAAGTCGCACTCCACGCCCAGCGACGCGGTGATGAATTGCATGGAGGGGATGAGTTGCTCGGCGGGAATGCCCTTCAGCACTTGAATATTCTTGAATTGTTGCTCTGCGGTTTTCGGTTTATCGAGTGGGGGTTTCGCAGGAGACTCCTGCGCGTGTCCGGGGTTCATGCCTCCGGCGAACAGGAGAATTGCTGCCGCTAGCGTGAAGAACGTCGATGAGTATTCGGGCTTCTTCATGGCGACTCCGGGAATTTCTGAACAAACAGAATTGAAGTCAATACGATGTAGAACTTTTCCTCGCACTTTCACGAGACGTGGTTTGCTTTGTCCGCCAGTTCTCCTCGCTTCGCGAGTGCGGTGATGCGGTCGGCCGCGCGGTAAGCCAGTGCCTGAATGGTCATCGTAGGCTGGCCACGGCCTGAAGTGACCAGGCTGCTGCCGTCGCACAGGAACAGGTTGGGGACGTCATGCGTGCGATGATCCGGATTGATCACCGAGGATTTTGCATCGTTGCCCATGCGGCAGGTACCCAGGAGGTGCACGGCAAATCGCTGCTCGGTGACGGGAGGGTGCCACTTCGTTTTCGCGCCCGCAGCGTCCAGAATTTCCATCGCCCGGTCCGCCATCCACGAAATCATCTTCAGGTCATTGGGATGGTCTTTGAAGGTCATCCGCAGGGCGGGGACTCCCCAGGCATCCTTCACGTCCGGATCGAGAGAAAAACTGTTCGTGGCGACGGGCAGCGACGTGGCATGACAGAAGATCTCCATCGTGCGCGTGAAATTCTGCCGTAGCGCCTTTTTGAATTCGCTTCCCCGGCGCGGCGTGCCAGGCGGCAACCCATTCATGGCAAACCCCACGGGGGTGAAATCGAAGCGTGCATCGAGTCCACCGCCGCCGTAAAAACCCAGCTTCTTCGCGTCCAGTTCGTAGAAGTCATGAAAGATGCGGCTGACCGCGAAACCCTTATAGTCATTCAGCGGCTCGTCAAAAACACCGAAGGCGATCGCGCCGGTGTTAGGCATTAAATACTTTCCCACCAGCCCGCTGGAATTTGCCAAGCCATTCGGAAAGGCATTGTTCGCTGAGAGCAGCAGAAGCCTGGGAGTCTCTGCCCCGTTGGCACAAACGATCACCGCCTTGGCTTTTTGCAGGTGCGCGTTGCGTCGTGAGTCGAAATAGACGGCTCCGGTGGCGCACCCGCTTTTATCGGTCTCAATCCGGTGGACGTAGCAATTGGGGCGAATCTCGCACCGCCCGGTGCGCTCTGCCATGCGAATCACGCTGGCGAGGGAGGAGGATTTTGCACCCACCTCGCAGCCGAATCCCAGGCAGAATCCGCAATTGACGCAAGCGCTGCGTCCGGCTCGCGGCTGAGAGAGAATGGCCATCGGCGCGGGAAACGGGTGGTAGCCCAATTTACGCGCCGCGCGCTCGAAAAGAACGCCCGAACTCTTCACCGGCAGTGGCGGCATGGGATAAGGTTTCGACCGCGGCGGATCGAACGGGCTGGCGCCCGCCAGGCCCGATACGCCGACTTCCCATTCCACTTTTGTGTAGTAAGGCTCCAGGTCCGCATAGGTGAAGGGCCAATCGGCGAAGCCCGTGCCGGGAATTTCACCCACCTTGCTGCGCTCGACGAAATCGATTTCGTGGAGACGCCAGAAGTTCGCAGTGAAGTGGACGCTGCTACCGCCGACGCACCTGCCATACATCAGGCTGGGTTGCAGCACCGCTTTTTCCGCCTCGGTCTGGCGAAACGTGGTCGGCTGAATCTTCGGGTCATTGGTCAAACGATGTTTGGTGAATATCTCGATTTCATCGTGGGTGAAGTCCGCCTCCGACAGATACGGACCTTGTTCCAGGACGACGACGCGAAAGCCGTTGGTCGAAAGCTCCTTGGCGAGCACGCCGCCCGCTGCACCCGACCCGATGATCACGAAATCCACTTCCTCCGACGGTTTGTAGGTCACCTTGGTTGGCGTCATTTCTTTTCCACTTCCGGTGCAGCCGGCTTCCAACCTGGATAATCCTTGTCGTAGAAGCCGAACGGCGGCGAAAAGCTGTGCGCGGGATCCCGCCCGATCACATTCCAGCCTACGTAATCCCGGTTGCCTCCCCCTTCCGGGTCCACCAGGAAACCTGCGAGCGTGTGGAACCAAACTGTCTCGGCAAAACTCATGCCCGACGAAGTGAAGCTCCGGCCGGTTGCGCCACGCCCGGCCTGCGACTCCTCCTCCAACTTCGCGAATACTTTTTCTTGTTGGTCGGGCGTCGCGACGGAGAACCGCTCTAATCCGGGGAACATTTCGCTGGTCATGCGATTCAGTTCGGCAAGACCCTGTGCGTAGACGGGTTTGGCATCGGCTGCGAAGGTCTTCAGCGCGCGATCAATGAAATAGACCGCACCGGCTTCGCGCGCTCCCGGCAATTCGTCGGTGGGAATAATCAGGGAAGAAACCGCCTCGACCTCGATCGCCTGTTCAGGCGTCAACACCTCAAACGCGGGCGATGGATTTGCCCTGGCGGCTGCGTGCGCGTGCTGCGCCGCTGCGACCATCCCAGGCCATTGCGCGGTAATCCAGGCTGCCCCAGCCGCGCCGCCGATCTGTAAAAGAAAGTCACGGCGCGCTGAGTTGACGTTTTTCATGGGCTCCTCAGTAACTTGAGCAATCTACGGATTCGCCCCGTGTTCGTCAAGCACTCTCTCAGCATCGTTCTGGCCCGCGCCCATAAAAGCGCAAGAAATGTGCGCCGGCCATTTGGCTACGGCCGCTGCCTGCAGTATTATTCCCCCTTGGCATAGACATGAACACGTTTACAGGGGCAATCGGCACCGGCGGGAAATGGCTGCTTGATCGCATCGTAGGTGCGCTTGCGGCTACCGGCATCAACCCCAACCTCCTCACCTTTCTGGGGCTACTGGTCAACTTCGGGGCTGCGGCCACTTTTGCAGTCGGCAATTTCCGCGCCGGGGCGATTATCATTTTCATCGCGGGCTTCCTGGACATGCTGGATGGCCAAGTGGCGCGGCGGCAAAATCGCGTCACGGCATTTGGCGCCTTTTACGATTCCACGCTGGATCGCTACGCGGACATGGCGCTCTATATGGGACTCCTCGTGTATTACAGCGTGAGCGGCCGCACGCCGTATGTCGTGCTGGCCGCCGTGGCGACGGCGGGATCCGTGATGGTGAGCTACTCCCGCGCGCGAGCCGAATCGCTCATTCCTTTGTGCAAGGTGGGCTTTATGGAGCGCCCCGAGCGGATGGTGCTCCTGATCATTGGAGGAGCTTTCAACCGCATGGGGCCGGTGCTGTGGGTGATTGCCGTGGTTTCGACGATCACTGTCATACATCGAATTGTTTTCACCTGGCAGGAAACCAGAGCGGGACGCACCCTCCCCGGGGTCAAACTCAACCTTTGAGGTTCGCCTAAACTTTTTCAGTGTTGAATGGCGGACCGCTCACTGCGCTCGTAGCCAGGCTTCCACCGGGCCGGCAATTTCCTGCCGGACCCGCTGCTGCAGGGCGGGCAGATCTTCCTTTTTCAAATCTACTGTTTCAATCGTTTCGTGAAGATGCACGGTGATGGTCGTTGGCCGCAGGATCCAGTCCCCGGTACGGAAATGGTGAAATGAACCGACCAGGCTCACGGGCACGATCGGCACACCGAGTTGCTGCGCGAGGCGAAATCCCCCCTGTTCAAAATCTCCCAAATGGCCGTCACGCGTGCGCTTCGCTTCCGGGAAAATGATCAAGCTGACGCCGGAGTGGATGGCCGCCTGCGTCAGCCGCCACAACCTCTTCAATTCCTTGGGGCTGCGCACGTCCGCCACGGGCACGTTGCCGAAGCGCTTCATGAGCCAGCCGTAAATGGGAATGCGGAAGTGCGATTCCAGCTCCCAACCGCGCACGAGTTGGGGAATAGCGCAATACAGGATGAACGGGTCGAAGAGATTGATGTGGTTCACCATGAAAAAACAAGTGCGTTGCGGGTCGAACCCCGGGGAAGTTTCTACATTTACCTTGGCGCCCGAAAAAAAGGCGATGCGCCGGCATAGCCCACGCTGCAGCCAATCGTGCTTTCGCGGGTCCAAAAATACGGCCAACCCGATCAAGACCGGCACGGTAATCAGAAAATGCAGCCAGCTCATTCCCCAAAGAAAAATGCTGCGTACCACCTCCCAGGTTCGTTTCATACGTAGACATCCATCGCACCCGGCAAGATGTCCAGCGTTTTGCAGTCCAGCGTGACGATCTCACCGTCAATCATCACGTCCACCGGCGCATCCAGCGCGAATTCCACGCGTTTCACGGCGCGCCGCTCGGCCAGCGGGTGCTCGATGTGGGTCCCGTCGTACAGCCGCGGCAGCATCCTCAAAAGCCCCAGGCGGCCGATGGGTCCCCAGCGCACGTATTCGATCAAACCATCCGATGGATCGGCGTGTGGCGCAATCATCATGGTGCCGCCGGTGTACTTGCTATTGTTGAAGGTGAGGAAGAGGCAGCGCCGCTCGTCCCAACTTTCATCGGCATCGGAACGCATGCGGAATCCACGCCGCTTCAGTTGTACGACGCGCACGAACACCCCGAGGAGATACCCCAAGCGCCCAAAGGGCTTGAAGATGCGGTTGGTCAGAGCACCGACGTCCGCGGTAAATCCCACGCTCAACAGGTTGAAGGAATAAACCGTTCCTGTCGCATGGCGCAGGCGCAGCAAATCCATGCGCCGCTTGTGGCCCGTGAGCAGCGCTTCGATGGAGCTTTTTGCGCCATCCTTCGAGAAGTCGCGGAGAAACGAGTTGCCTGTACCCAGCGGCAGAAATCCCAGTTCAATTCGTTCGGCAAGCGTGTCGCGCCCGAAAATTCCATTGAGGATTTCATGCGCGGTACCGTCGCCCCCCACGGCGAGAAACCGGCGGTAGCCTTGCTCGTAGGCTTCACGCGCGAGTTGGGCGGCATGGCCCGGTCCGGACGAGGCGATCACGTCCACGGACAGGCCGCCCTGCCGAAGGCGCGCAAGCTGGCCCCCGGCAAGCTTCAGCGTGCGCCCGCGGCCGGCCGCAGGGTTCACAATGGCAATAAAGCGTTCTCTCACAGTTCTTCCGGTAAGGGAATTCTACCTTTTCCCGGGTTAAATCGGCAGGACGGCATTATTCCGGTCCAATGCGCTCAAACGTTGTGCCAGCGCCTTACGAATAATTTTCAGGGAGGCGGTCAGCGGAAAATCTTCGGGATAAATGACGATGCCGTGTACGCGCTTGTAGTTGATCAGCCGGTTGTTGCGTGCGGCGATTTCAGCGCGCAGTTCGCCGGTGAAGGCCTGGCCGGGCTCCAGGTGAACGACCAAAACCAATTGCTCTCCCACCATCGAGCGCTGTGGCCAGATAAAATTCGCGGCAAACACGCAGAACTCCTTCACCTTCAAGCCTTCAAACGCATTCTCCACGTCCTCGGCGTAAACGTTTTTCCCCTCTGGGGTCACGATCATGTTTTTCTTCCGGCCAAAAAGCTGCAAGTGGCCGCGGCCGTCAAAACGTCCCATGTCGCCAGACATGAGCCAGCCGTCCACAATCGCTTCCGCGGTCATCTGCGGCTCGTTCAAATAGCCCGCCATGACCGTTTTGCTGCGCACGGCCACTTCGCCGATCCCATCGGCATCGGGATTGACGATGCGCACTTCCATGCCAGGCAGGGGTTTCCCGACCGTGTCCGCTCGAAAGGGTTTCAGATCGTTGACCGTGACTGCGGTTCCTGCTTCGGTCAGACCGTAGCCGTTCGCCACGGGGATGCCCAAGTCGTAGAAAAACTGCAGGGTCTGCGGCTCCGTGAACGCTCCGCCAACGATAATCGCTTCCAGGCGCCCGCCAAAGGCAGCGTGCACCTGCGGGAGCAAGCGCCGGCTGAACGGCAAGCGCGGGCGGTCCTTCGTCAAGACGATATTTATTTTTCGCAGCGCCTGGAATACACGTCTGCGCGCCGGCGGCAGCTCGTCGAACCTGGCTTGCAAACCCTTCTGCAGATTCTTCAACACCAGAGGCACCAAGCTCACATAGGTAATGTGATACTTTGCAAACGCCTCGCGGACGAATTCCGGCCGCAGCGTTCGCAGATGCACCACCGCAGCGCCGCAGGTGAAGGGCCCCAAAAATCCCACCATGAAATCAATGGCGTGATTCGTGGGCAAAATGCTCAGATAACGCACGCCCGGCCAGAACGGATACCAGGCCGTCAATGACATGCACTGTTCCAGGTAGTTTTCGTGCGTCATCATGCAGCCCTTAGGGCTTCCGCCCGTGCCGGAGGAATAGACGATGCACGCAAGATCACCGCGCTGGCGTGGCACAAAGACGGGCTCGCCGATCCCTTTTGCTTCTTCCCAGCGCCGCGCTCCGGCCAGATCCGCATTGGCCGGCGCTTCCGTCACAAATATCGTCTTCACGTTTCCGGCTTCCGCGCGTCCCGGAGAGGCGCTCAGTTGCCGCCAGATGCCGTATTCCGTGATCAACACGCTGGCGCCAGAGTGCTTCAGCAGCTGCCACTGCTCCTCGGGCTTCAATTTGTAATCGAGCGGCACCAGCGTTCCGCCGTCATGAAATATCGCATAAGCCGAAATCAGCCATTTGGACTGATTCGTCATGATGATGGAAGCGCGGTCGCCGGCAGCAAAGCCCGTTTCCTGCAGCGCTTTCGCGAAGGGCAGCGCACGCTCTTTGAAATCCCGGTACGTCAGGCGCTCCTTCTCTTCGCCGCGGTCTGATTCGAACAAGCACACCTCGGCGGGAAACGTTTCCAGCGCTTCTTGCAGCGCTTCGCCTATCGACGCGTATTTGTTCAAATCCAGCATGCAGCTTGACCTAACTGCGACAGGGAAAGAGATCTCCGTGCAGGGGATGCCAAAGGATATAGCGTCGGGTACCGTGAGTCAAAAACCGCGAATTGCACTTAATGAGACGCCCTACTGCTGCCGTCTATGTTTAGGCGTCAGAATCCTGCATCTACAAGCGCGCCTGAATGCGCTCTGCGAGCGTTTTGAAGTCGCTGACGCCCTGAACTTCGTAGTCCGGCAGCTCGATCTTGAAGTGATTCTCCAGCCGCGAAAGCAGATCGAGCGTCTGCAAGCTGTCTATCCCCAGCTTTTTGTAGAAATCATCCTCGGCTCTCAGCGAGCCTTCCGGCATCTTAAATTGCTTCGCGGCCAAATCCAGGATCTCCCGGGTGGTTTGTTCCAAGGTGCGCATATGGCATCAATTTATCATTCCCGGGCAGAGAAGGAAAACGTGGCGTGCTTACAACAAAATCAGACCAATAGCCATCGCCTCCAGCCTGGTTTCTGGTTAGCTTGGAGACTTGGTAGGGGGTGCGGCCTTCCCCGAGGTTTTCCCGGCCACGACCCTTTCATCTAGGAACTTAGCCATTTGTTCCAGCGCGTCCTGCGTCTCCGGAAGTTGGAAGTGATACCAGAAGGCGTGTGGCAAGGCCTCGTACACAAGCAACCGCGCATCATTGCCCGCGCGGAGCAGGGCCAGATGGAAGAGTGCCGTGTTGCTCAAGAGAAAGTCCCGCGTGCTGGTGACCAGCAAAGTCGGCGGCATGCCGTGCAAGTCCGCAAATATGGGCGAGAGCACGGGATCCTTGGGATCTGTGTTTCCGATGTACGGGCCATCGTGAGTTTCTCCCGGATGGCTAGGGGACATGTCACCCGGCAGTCCATCGAGAGTGAAAATATTCTGGGAATCCGCGGGCCGGCTAAAATCCGCGAGAATCGAAAACAAGCCCAGCGCGCCGGGGAGCGGTTCACCCAGTTGCTTCAGGCGCACGGCTACCTCTGCGGTCAAGATGCCGCCCGCGGAAGTGCCGAAGATTCCGATGCTCTGCGGCTTGTATTCCTTCAGCAGTTTCTTGTAAACGGCCACAACATCATCAACCGCCGCCGGAAACAGATTTTCCGGTGCGAGCCGGTAGTAAATAGAGACGACTTTGGTCTTTGTCAGATTGGCAATGGGCAATCCTTCAATCAAGGAGCCGGAATCCGTGACGAAACCTCCGCCATGCAGATTGATGAACACACGCCCGCGATTCACTTCCGGCATTTCCAACGGGGTGATGATGTCCGTCCGGACGCCTGCGATGATTTTTCCTTCCACATTTGCCGGGAAATGCTTTCGCGCGTCCGCGGAACCTTCCGCTCGCCACTTGTCCGTGCTCGCGCGGCGTTCCGCCAGCGATTGGGCCCCAAAATTCTTGCGCGTCAGAGACTCCAGCCACTTCTGAGCTTCCGGACTTGCCGTCGAAGGCATGGGAACGATGCGGGTTATGTGGGCGGTACCGTCGGCATCGAAAGTGGCAGAGTCTTTTGACGAACCGGAGCACGAAGCAAGGAGGGTGGTGGCCAAAAGCAGGGCCAGACTGTAAATTCCCCGATTCCAAGTGCGCGCGATCATGGTTGCACCTCGCCAACGATTTGTGGTCAGGAATTTGGGGAACGCTCCGTCACCGGCAAGTGCTTCATGGGGTCGTCGGTTTCCACGAAGCGCCGCAGGCTTTCCATCACCACGGGGCGGTTAAACAATTTGCAGAATAGATCAATTTCTTTCTGCAATTCCTGGTAGGGGATCGGCTTCAGGAATTTCTTCGCCGCCACGCGCGTCTCCGCGTCGAATTTGGTCACCTGCTGTGCCATGGACCGCGCCACTTGCAGGGCGTAGCCTTCGCCGGCGAGATGCGACACGAGGCCTGCCTGCTGCGCGCTTTCGGCCTTGACGGTCCGACCGGTGAACAGCAGATCGCGGATAAAGCCGTTGCCGACGTCGCGACGCAATCGCGGAATTCCGCCAAATCCGGGGATTAAGCCGAGGCGTAGCTCCGGAAAGCCAAAGCGCGCCATCTTGTCGGCCACGATCAGGTCACAGACCAGCGCCAGTTCCAGGCCGCCGCCCATGCACAGTCCATGCACCGCCGCGATGGTCACGAATGGCGCCGCATCCAGCTCGTTCATCACCGCATGGATACGCTTCAGGAACGCGCGCATGCCCGCAACACGCTTTTTCGGTGGAAGCGGCAGTGCGTCCTGATACAGCTCCTTCAAATTTGCGCCCGCGCAAAAACCGCCGGGCCGCGCGCTGGTGACAACGCAAGCGCTGGTGATTGGAGCCAGCCCATCGAATGCGGCCACGAACTTCTCCAGATCCGCCAGCATCACCGTGCCGATCTCATTGAGCGGCGCGAAGTCCAGCGTCAGCTCCACGACGGCATCGCGCCATTCCCAGCGCAACGCCTGGCCGCGAAACTCTTTCACCGTGCTTACGCCACGACGCCTTCTGCTCATGCGTTTCCGCCCGCGGCCGCAGCCTGTCTCCGGTACATCTGCTCAATCTCTTCGCGGTACTTTGCATTGATGGCATCCCGGCGAAGCTTTCCGTTCGCCGTGAGCATGGCGTTTTCCGGCGTGAACGCCTGGCCCAGAATCGTGAAGCTACGCACTTGCCGGTAATGCGGCAGCTCCGAATTCACTATGTCCATCGCGGCCTGCACTGCCTTCGCTTCCCCGGCGCCGGCAATGAGCGCGCAAAGGTAGCCGCGCCCGTTTCCCACCAGCACGATCTGTGGTGCCCCCGGCAAGAGCTGCGCAAGCTTCTCTTCGATTGGCTCCGGCGCGATGTTGTGTCCAGAATTCAGGATGAGCAGATTCTTGATGCGCCCGCTGATCCGCCAGTTGCCGCGGGAATTTACCTCGCCCTGGTCACCCGTGTGAAACCAACCGTCTTTCAGCACCTTCTCCGTTTCCAGGATGCGGTTCCAGTAGCCCGGGAAAATATTCGGGCCGCGCACCAGGATTTCATCGTTCTCGCCGGTACGCATCTCAATTCCCGGTATGGCTTCCCCCACGCGGCCGGGCTCTGCGACGATCCGCGGATCGTCCAGAGTGCAAAGGGCAGTGGTCTCCGTGAGGCCGTAGCCCTGCAGGACGGGAATGGAGAGCATCTGGAAGAATTGCTGCGTTTCCGGGGCCAGCGGCGCGGACCCGCAAATCAGCGCGCGCAGATGGGGGCCGAAGCGCTCGCGAATTTTCCGGAAAATCAGTTTCCTCCCCAGGAAGAGCCAAAAGGCGTCAGGTGCGCGCTTCTGCTTTTTCTGCCCGCGATCCCAGGCTTCCTGCGCTTTCTGGAAGATTTTCTGAGTTACGGCGTCACGCTGCCTGATAGCGTCGAGAACGCCCCGGCGCACTCGCTCCAGCAGCGTGGGGACATTCAGGAAGTAGTGCGGCGAGGCCACACGGATTTCATCAGCCAAGCGGTTTAGGTCCGTGGAAAGAGTCAACGCGCTTTCCCGCGACATGCAGGAAAGAAGAATAATCCACGACCCGGCAAAACTGAGCGGCAGATAGTGAAAGACGCGATCCAGCTCCCGGGTGGCACCCATTAACTGATCCAAGCGCTGCGTGGTGCACGCCAGCATGTGATCCAAATTGCGCACGTTCAGGCAGACGCCTTTGGGTTCGCCTGATGTGCCCGAAGTATAGATGATCGTGACAAGATCTTCGGAGCGGCGCGGGGTGGGCGCGGCGGTGATGCCCTTGCTCGCGGGAACATTCCCGAGCACCTCGTCGAACGTCACCCGTGGCGGCGCCTGCGGCCACACGGCGGCCACGGCTTCACCAAGCGTCGTATCACTCACGATCAGAAGCCGCGGGCCGCAATCTTTCATCATGTCCGCAAGTTCGTTGGCGGCCTGCCGCGCATAGAGTGGCACGACAATCGCACCTTCCGCCATTAACGCCAGATCGAAAGCGACCCAGCGGATCGAATTCGGCCCCAACAGCGCGCAGCGGTCCCCGGCTTGCACACCCGCCTGCCGCAAATACGCGCGGGCGCGGGCAACAAGGTCCAGCAATTCCCTGCCCGAGACGCTGACGAACTTATCGCCTCGTATCTCGCGCAATACCACGCGCTCTGCCGCCTTGTGCAGCTCTGTAAAAACGTTTTCGAGGAAATTCGTCATGAATGCTCAGCGGCCCGCCGCCAATGCCGTGGGCGCGCGGTCGTACGCCTCCACCAGCTTACGCAAATTCTCGCCCAGTGGAGGCAGATTGTCTTCCCAACTCACCACGCCGCGCCGCAGAGGAAACTCCGGGTAAGTGCGGCGCACTTCATCTTCCATGAAAATGGCCATGCGCGCCATGGCTTTCAGGTTGCTCACCACCGTTTTGCCGATATTCTCGCGGATGGCTTCGGCTTCCGTCACCAGCGATTCCATCACCTGCAGCAACTTTGGTTCGAGATCGGGATCGTCCACGGTGAGAAGCAGGTGCTGGTGGCCGCGTTCGCGCATCAGGTTGCGAATGCGTTCATCCATGGTCACGCCCGCGGAAACCACCTGCGCTGGCATGCAAGTGACGATGCCGTGATAGCGCGAGGAAACCATGTAGGTGCACGCGCGCAGCATGGACACCAACTGGAACATGTCGTAATCGTCCGAAGTCAGCACTGGCGTGCCGGGAATTTCCTTGGCGATCTCCCGGCAAGCCACGGCGTCCAGACGTTCCATCGCCACAAGAATCGGGAACACGCGATGCTTCTGCAGAAACGCTTTTGTCGCTTTCGCGTAACCGGAGACGTAGTGCGCGAATTGGCGATCCACCTCAGCGCCCGATTCAAAGAAGTAGACGGTGCGGTACTGGCTGTCTTTGTAGGCCCCGGTGGTGACCCGCGCCAGATATTTTCCGATGGACGCGCGCACGGGCCATACAAAGGGATGGATAGGACACAGCGCGAGGATCGGCGTCTTTTCGTCCCAACCCGCTTCCCGCAAGGCCTTGCGCGCGTATTCTGGCGCATGGGGTTCAAAGGTCCACGCGGTGTCCGCGCCCAATTCGTTGGGCACCCCCAGGCCGCTCAGCAATTGCTGTGATTCCAGGCTGCGGGTGATCACCAGCGATTCCCGGGTGTAACGCGCGCACATCTGTTTGATCAGGTCGTCCATGTGGCCGGCATCGCCGCCATAGGCCACCGACAATTTGTTTTCCCCTGAGGCGATTCCCAGAGAGCCGATCATCATCGTGGTCAGCGCATTTGCGAACTTGCTCTTGAACATGGAGCCTTCGCACGCCACCACTCCGTGATTCGCATGTACTTCGCGGAACAGAAAAGGAGGGTACACGTCCGGCAGGTGCACTTGCCGCGAGCAGTCGAAATACCCCTTGGTGCGGTCGAAATTCTGCGTCATCACGCTGAATTCGACATTCTCCGCACCCAGCACATGGCGCACCTGCCGCAGAATCTCCTGCACGCGGACGTCACTGCCCGTGTTGCGCGTACCGTTGTAGCCTGCGAAAAGAATCTTCAGTTTTTCGCCGGGTGTCCAGCGTTTGCCGAGGCCGAACATCCAGCCAAACCGCCGGATTTCGATCAGCGCGCTGACCCAGGCAACGAGTAGAAAATCCGTCATTCGCCCGCGCTCCCTGCGCTCTTCACTGCCTGGCCGGCGGCATCCCCCGGCCAAGGCTTCGCCAGATACTTGAACTTATTCTCCCGGCTGAATTGCAGCAACGGATAGGCATAGCTCGAAAACTTCGCCGGAGCTTCACCCATTTCTGAAACCACACGCGTATTATCGAACACCGTATTCCAATCCAGGTACGGCCAGAAAACCTTCATCAGCGAAGCGCTGTAACCCACCGCGCCGCGCTTGAACGCCAGCCAGTTGACCGTCTTCGAGAACGGGCCTCCCAGCCACGGCTGGTACGTTGGTTTGCTCCCGCCGCCCTGTTCCGCCAACGCGTCCGTCAATTCCTTGTAGGTCTGCGAGCCAGTACCCGACGACAGATGATAAATCCCAAAGCCGGGCTTTTCCATCTGATGAATTTTGACGATCGCCCCACCTACATAGTCCGCGGGGACGATGTCGATCTTGTCGTCCGGGCGCAGCGGCAGCACCGGTAACCGCGCCAGCATGGCGAAGGCTTGCACCATGTCAAACTGTGACGTCTCCGGCCGGCGGCTGTCGCCCATCACGATCGCGGGCCGGAAAATCGTGTGCGGCACGTCAGGCAGAAGCTGGTGCACCATGTGCTCGCAGAATTTCTTGGTGCGCGCATATGGATCGTAATCGGACCGGCTCCAGTCGATGGAGGCGTCTTCCGTAACAACTTCATTCTGCCGCTTTCCCGCCACCGCTACCGTGGAGACGTGCGAGTAGCGCCGCAACCCATGATGATTCTGCGCGCGCCGCGCCAGTTGAATTACCTCCAGCGAGCCGCGCAAATTCACATTCAAGCACTGCTTTTCGGATTTGCGGTTCAGCGAGGCGGCGCAATGCAGAATGGAATCCGTGGAATCCACCAGCGCGTGGTATTCCTCATCGTTCAAGCCGAATCGTTCGCTGGTCAAATCGCCGCGAAAAATGCGCACGCGCGATTCGAGATATTCGAGGAATTCTGGAAACGCGAAGTGCAGTTGCAGCGATTGCCACAGGCGTTCGCGGGCTTTCTGCTCCGATTTCGCGCGCACCAGCAGGTTCAGGCGGTCCGGGTGCCCCGTGAAGAGGCCCGCCACCAGATAGCTGCCGAGATATCCCGTCGAGCCCGTCAGGAAAATGGCCATATGAGGATCGCGTTGCGGCTTAGCGCGTCGCCGCCGATGCTCCCGTGGAAACCCCGGGCCAATCGAGCACACGCGGCTCGCGCGCTTCCAGCGGCCGCCCTTCCATCAGCGGATAGCACCACCGCCGCAGCGCCGGTATGTGAATGTTAATCCAGTAGTCCCACCAGTCAATCGTTTCCGGTGAAAA
>Ga0209517_10003914_pt1 | contig 19894 bp, 21 predicted proteins | sample PeaSoiMetSII2010_FD_187695 | JGI IMG/M metagenome (GOLD analysis project Ga0209517, IMG submission 187695) | Peat soil microbial communities from Weissenstadt, Germany - SII-2010 (SPAdes) (version 2) | ecosystem: Environmental > Terrestrial > Soil > Wetlands > Peat | place: Germany...
GCCGAACTGAGCAGCCTTCCGCAGGGAGCGATGCAGGTGAGACCCAACAATGCCGCGATAATTCTTGCCGGTGGCGATGGGATGCGTCTTCTTCCGTTGACCCGATACATCGCCGGCTGGCCGATACCGAAGCAGTTCTGTTGCGTTACCAGCGGGCGCACCCTGCTGGAGGATACCATCCATCGCGTGCATCAGGTGGTCCCGCTCGATCGGATCGTGGTGGTGGTGAATCGCTCGCACGGCGAGTTTTACCAACCGTTGCTGGGCGACTTACAGAGGTCCCAAATTGTCCTGCAGCCGTCCAACCGCGGGACCGCGGCCGCGATTCTCTACGGACTGGAACGCCTCGCGAAAATCGCCGCCGACGCCAGCGTGACGATTTTTCCCGCCGATCACTTTGTCGGGCACGACGCGCGGTTCATGACCCACGTCGCTTTCGCCTTGGACGCGATTGCCGAATTTCCCGAGCTCGCGGTAATCCTCGGGATGGCGCCGGCGTCGGCCGAAACGTCCTACGGATGGATCGAGCCGGCGGCTCCGGTCTCGCCCGCCAAGCCGCCGGTCTTCCGCGTCCGCCGATTCTGGGAGAAACCCGAGCTCGAGCTGGCGCGGACACTGTGGCGCCAGGGCTGCCTGTGGAACAGCTTTGTGATTGCCGCCCACCCGCCGGTTCTGCGCGGCATGATCGCCGAGCATGCGCCCAAGCTGTCCGCGGCCTTTAAACAGGCGTCGGCATCGCTTGCGTCGATTGAAGAGGAGACGGCGGCTGAAGCTCTGTACGCGAAGCTCGAATCGGTCGGATTCTCGGAGCAAATCCTGTCGCGATGTCCACCCAACCTCGCGGTGCAGCGTGTGGACGATGTCAAATGGAGCGACCTGGGCGAGCCCAACCGGGTGCTCGACGTTCTGTCATCGTCGCGTTATCGGCCCGCGTGGGTCGATTCGTTCGAGCGCGAGCGCACGCCGGAGCGCCGACAATAGTTGGCCTCAGTCTGCTGGCCTGCGCATCCGAGCAAGCCGGTAAAGAGGTCGAGTCTGCTGCTGGCAATCCGCCCGACGACCGATCGGACCGTGGCCGGCGCGAGTGACGACGCGCAGCATTCCGGTCATCTCGCCTGAGAGCAGTCTTTCCACGAGATCGTCGGCCCTTCGGGACGCTCGCGCGCTGGTCTCGTGAGCGATCGTTCCGGGCCTTCTCCATCAAAGTTTCTCCGCAGTGTCTCCTTGGCGCGCTAATGCTCTTCCAGTCTCCGCTAACTCCACTTGAAGTCGTCTCGGCAAGGCAAATGAAACCGCAGCGCGTCCGGGCCGTATTGAAGAGCAAGAATCCAGCGATATTCGGTCCCGGCAGGGGCGCGGGCGCGGACGCAGAAGGAGAAAAAAAGATGTCCAGGAATCGAGCGGTTTCATTATTCGTCGCGTTGTCGGTTGTGGTGGTCTCGGGCGTGGCGATGGCGCAGAACGGGCACCGTGGCGGAGGCGACCGCGGGATATTTATGCTGGCGAAGGCGGCTGGAATCAGCCGCAGCGCAATGTTCACAGCCTTCAAGAGTTCCAATCTGAAGGCCGACCACGCCGCGCTACGCACCGCGAAACAGAATCTGGCGGCTTGCCTCGTTACGGCTGGCGGCTGCACGCAGGGCCAAACTGCGGCGTATGTGACGGCAGAGACGACCTTGGCCACGGATCAGGCGAATCTGTGGACGGGCCTCTTTGCGAGCGCCCCGAATCTCCCCAACGCCGCGGCGTTTCTGACGGCCTCTCAGCAGTTGCAGGCGCAGCGGAAGGCGAACTTCCAGCAGTACTTGGCGGGTGGAGGGGGCCAATAACCGTCCGGCGACTAACCGTCCAGATAGTCGCATGACGCCCGAAGCTATCTGACCCGGTTTTCGATCCGTCCTTAACGCGAGCCCTCTCCCCAACGGGAGGGGGCTTCGCGATCTTTTCAGCGCCGCGAGATCCCCAGCCGGTTCACTCCGCGAGCAGGCCGAACAGCCAGCAATCGCGCCGCGCGCCATCGCGCAAAACATGGCCGCGCAGAGTTCCTTCAAGGCGGAACCCGAGGCGCTCGAGCAATTTAGCCGATCGATCGTTGCCGGCGTGAGTGCGGGCCGTGAGGCGATGCAGCCCGGCGGTTCCGAACGCATATTCCACCACCGCCTGCGCCGCCTCGAACGCGTAGCCGCGTCCCCAATGAGATCGCGCGAGCATGAATCCGATCTCGGCGCGCCGGTGATGGAGATCGATCTCGCTCAAGTCGCAGGTGCCGATCGCGGGGCTCTCCGGGCCGGCGCAAATCGCCCAGTACAGCGCCGTTTGCGCGGCGACTTCTTCGAGTTGCGCCGCGACCATCGCGGCAGTCGTCGCCGGGGTTTCATGCGCCGGCCAGTCCCAGTATCGCATCACCTCGGGATCGCTGGTCGCGGCGAATAACGATTCCGCGTCATCTGGCCTGAGCGGCCGCACGTGGATGCGCGCGGTCGCGAGAATTATGCGTTGATCCATAGCCGCCCGAGCTCAGCCGCCCGAAGCGATCGCGCGGCGCCGATCGAGCTCGACCTCCTCGAACCAGGCCGCCAGCTCGTTGGTCATCGTGGCCGTGCGTTCCGGATGCGCCGCCGCCAGATCGATACGCTCGAAGGGATCGTTTTTCAGATCGAAGAGCTGGGCCGGTGGGGCAGGGGGTCTCGATCTTTCCGGCAGCGGGCTGGTGTCGATCTCGCGATACTTGCCGGGGTTGTACTTCGACTCCACGTCGATCGCGAAGTCCTCGCCGGTGGGAAACATCAGCTCGCGAATCGCGGGCCGGATGAGCTTCCACTTGCCGTCGCGCATCGCGGCGTTGCACTCGCCGTCGGGCCTATACCGGTTCCACTGCCAGAAACGCTGCGGCGGTAGCTTGCCTTGCTCGCCCTGCAAAATCGGCAGCACGTTGATTCCGTCGAGCTTCAGATCGGTCCTCAACTCAGCCGCGATTTCGACTCCCGCGATTGCCATCAACGTCGGCAGCCAGTCCGTGAAGTGGACCATCTCGTGAATCTGGCGGCGGCCGTCGATACCGCCCGGCCATCGAATCACCATCGGCAGCCGGATGCCGCCTTCGTAGACCAGGGTCTTGGCGCCGGCGAATCCGCAGTTGAAGCGGTCGCTGCACATCTCGCCGTGGCCGCCGAACTGCGGCCCGTTGTCGCTCGAGAAAAGCACCAGCGTGTTGTCCGCGATCCCCGTGCGATCGAGTTCTTCGAGCACGCGTGCGACGCCGCGATCCATGGATTGAATCATCGCGTAGATGGTGCTGACCGCGAGCGTGAAGTCGCCCGAATCGCGAAACGGCGCCAAGTCGCGTTCGTGCGCCTCGAACGGATAGTGCGGCGCGCTGTAGGCGAGGTAGAGGAAGAACTTGTCACGCTGATGGCGCCGGATGAACTGCGCTGCTTCTTGGGTAAAGACGTCGGTGAGATAACGGCCGTCGGCCCCCGCGAGGCTGCCGTTGCGGTCGATGTGCCATTGCCAATACGGCTGCCATCCGCCGCAGAAGCCCGCGAACTCATCGAAGCCGCGGCCATTCGGATGGTAACGCGGATCGAGCGCGCCGTTGTGCCACTTGCCGATCAGGCCGGTTACGTAGCCCGCGCGCTTCAGGAAGTCCGCGATCGTGCGTTCGCGCAGCGCGAGCCGGTCGAGACCGCGCATCTCGAGCGTGTCGAGCACGCCGGTGCGATGCGGATAGCGGCCCGTGAGAAGCGACGCCCGTGCGGGCGCGCATACCGGCGACGCCGAATAATGTTGCGTCAGGCAGAGCCCGTCGCGCACCAGTTGATCGAGCGCCGGCGTCCGCGATGCGCCGTAGTTGAAGCATCCGAAGTCGCCGTAGCCCATGTCATCGGCGAGGATCAGGACGATGTTCGGTGATTCGCTCATTTCCCAAATGAAACGACAGCGAAATGAAACCCCAGCGAAATCAAACCCCAGCGAAATCAAACCATAGATGAGCCCATATGAACACAGGTTTGCGCCCGCGGCGCGCTTCGCAGTAGGCTCGCCTCACTATGGCCTCGGCCGAATCGCTGCACGAATACTTCGCTCATCCGGCCGCGATGACGGCAGCGGATGGATACGCGAAGCAATTCGACGACCTGCCCAAGGAAATCGCGCAACTCTGCGCGGTCGTGCAGGGCGCGCTGATCCATCGCGACTGGGCGCCGATCTATGGCGTCGCGTTTTCAGACGATCGCAAGCCCGAGGTGCAGACTCGTCCGGTGCGCGAGATGCTCGAGCGAATCCTCGCGATTGACGCCGACCCGCTCAAGATTGCGCGCGCGCCGGAGCGGCGGCTGTTCGCGGTATGCCGCCACTTTGCGCTGCTGCTCTGCGCGATCCTGCGCCATCGGGGCGTGCCGGCGCGTACGCGCGTCGGGTTCGGGGCGTACTTCACGCCGGGCAAATTCGAGGACCATTGGGTGTGCGAATACTGGAACACGGCCGAAGCGCGATGGGTGCTGGTCGATCCGCAGCTCGATGCTTCTCAGCTCAAGGTCCTGAAGCCGGACTTCAGTCCGCTCGATGTTCCTCGCAATCGATTCATTATCGCCGGCGACGCGTGGCAAATGTGTCGCAGCGGCCGCGCGAAACCTGATCGCTTCGGGATCTGGGATATGCGCGGGATGTGGTTCATTCGCGGCAACGTCGTGCGCGACTTCGCGGCGCTGAATCGAGTCGAACTGCTGCCCTGGGATGGCTGGGGCGCTTTAATGCGCGGGCCGGAAGCCGACACTGCCGCGAGCGCCGGCGAGAACGCGTTCGTCGATCGCGTCGCCGCGCTCTCGATCGCCGGCGACGGCGCCTTCGCGGAGATCCGCGCGACCTACGAAGGCGACGCTCGCCTCCGCGTGCCGCGCGTCATCGAGAGTTATACCGATCGCGGCCCGCAGAGCGTGACGATTCGGATCTAGGAGGGGATCGCCGCCTCGGGCTGTTCGATGAGAGGGCGTTGGAGCAATGAAGACTCCTCGATGATAGAAGGCTTCGCAGGCCGCCGGACAGGTCTCGACTCAATGCGGGCTGAAGCCGATTCGGCGCTGGCGCGGTTCTGGCGGTTTCATGAGTTCGCGGATCGCGTCGAAGACGACTTTAAATTGGGTGTCGTATTTTCTCTCGAGCGTGTCGAGCTTTCTGGCAAGATCAGCATGAGAAGCAAGCATCTGCCTTAGCCGGACGAAGGCGCGCATGATCTCGACGTTGACCCGGATGGCGCGCTTGCTGCGGAGAACGCTTGAGAGCATAGCGACTCCTTGCTCGGTGAAGGCGTACGGTGCAGCGCGCCTGAGGCCGCCCCAACTTGAAGTCACAATTTGTGATTTCAAGCTGCGGAATTCCTGGTCGTTAAGCTGGAACATGAAGTCGGCGGGAAACCGATCGAGGTTCCGCTTGACTGCCTGGACCAGTGCGCGTGCTTCTACATCGTAGAGCTGGGCCAGATCGGGGCTGAGCATGACCCTCTGGCCGCGAAGAAGGAAGATGCGGCGTTCGATCCGTTCAGCAAGCACAGTAGCTCCAGCTTCCCCCGGTGCTCTAGTTTGCAGGAAGACTGTGTCTGATCAAGAGAACTGGATGCTGTGGCACCTCGATGTCCTGAGCCTGCGGAAGGAAGAGGCCGCCAGCCGTCTTCGGCTGGCAGGGAAAGAGCGCGGCCTCAGAGACTCTACTTACGCGTAGGCCGCTTGGGCGGAGCGCATCTCGTAGCGGATCGGCATGTGTTTGATTCCGCCGACGAAGCTCGAGCGCAACCGCTCGACCGGTCCCGCCAGCTCGACGTGATCCAGGCGCTCCGCGAGCTGATTGAAGATCACCTCGAGCTCGAGCCTGGCCAGATTCGCTCCCAGGCAGAAGTGCTCGCCGATTCCAAACGCCAGATGCGGGTTCGGATCGCGCGAGATGTCGAAGCGGAACGGAGCGTCGAAGACTTCCTCATCGCGATTGGCCGAAGGATAGAACAGGCACATCGTCTCGCCGGCCTTGATTTTCTGGCCGCGGATCTCGGTGTCTTGTGTGGGGGTGCGCGCGAACTGGATCACCGGCGTGGTCCATCGCACGATTTCCTCGACCGCCCGGTCGATCAGCGACGGATCGGACCTGAGCAGACGCCATTGCTCGGGATTCTCGATAAATGCCAGCAGGCCGCCCGAGGTCGCATTGCGGGTGGTCTCGTTGCCCGCCACCACCAGCAGGAAGAAGTAGGACAGCAGCTCGAAGGTTGGAAGCGGCTGGCCGTCGAGCGTCGAATTCGCGATCACGCTGGTCAGGTCGTTCTGCGGTTCCTTGCGGCGCTTCTCACAGAGATCGTTGAAGTAGGTGAACAGCCCGATTCGCGCGCGGTCCATGGTCTCGTCGGCCGTGGCGCCCTGCTGGAATTCGGGGTCGGCGCCGCCGATAGTCTCGTTGGTCCAGGTGAAGAGCTGCTCCCAGTCCTGCCTCGGCACGCCCAACTGCTCGGCAATTACCGCGAGCGGCAGCTTGGAAGACACGTCGGTCACGAAGTCGGCTTCGTTGCGCGAGGTCGCGGCGTCGAGAATCTCGCGCGTGATCTGTTCGATCTGCGGCTGGAGCTGGCGAACCGATCGGGGCGTGAAGCGTTTGTTGACCAGCCCGCGATACTTCCCGTGTTCGGGCGGGTCCATGTCGAGCAGATGCTTGAACGGTAGCTGGCCGGGCTCTTCCCCTTCGCCGGGCGTTCCGTACTCGTTGGTCACGACCAGCAGGCGCGGAGCGTTGAGAAACAGGTTCGGCTTGGTCCCGATCTCGATGATGTCGGCGTGCTTGGTGATCGCCCAGAACGGCTCGTAGAGATACGGCCGCTCGCATCGGAAGACCGGCGCATGCTTGCGCAGGTAGGTCCATTCCTTATGCGGATAGCCGTTGCGGGCGTAGTGATCGGGCGTGATGATGTCGATTGTGTCGAGCGAAAAGCCGTTGCTTCCCATGCCTGCAGGTCTCCGTCAGTCTTTTCTATACCCGCCTTATCTACACCCATCCCGGCGCGAGTCAATGGAAACCGGCTCGTTCGCTGAACGATTGTTCCATTCAGGGCCAAGCGCTACTTCTTTTTCAGCGCCTGATCGACGCCGCCCAGGCGCCGCCCCTCGACCCGGAAGTTGCCGGCGTTGCGCAAGGCCTGCCCGGCCGCGAGCAAAAAGTGATGCGAATGGGCGCCGCGAATCGCCGCCGAAAAGCCCATCGCGTCCTGCGCCTGATTCACCGCCAACTTGAGCATCCGGAGCACGAAGCGGTCGGTCTCCGCGATCCGGCGCGCCAGCGCGAGCGTCTCCTGCTCCAGCTCGGCGCGCGGCACCACCGTGTTCACGAAGCCGGCGCGCATCGCCTCGGGCGCGTCCATGAACCGGCTCTGGAACAGCACCTCCTTGGCTTTGCGCACGCCGATATCCCAAGGCGCGGAAAAATATTGTGTGAGCGAGGGCAGGAAGCGCGCGTCGTCGGCCGCGACTATCAGGTCCATCGCGGAGGCGATCATCCATCCGCCGAAGATGCAGAAGCCCTGCACCTGCGCGATCGTCGGCTTGGGCAGGTCGCGCCATCGAAGGGTGTTGTCCAGGTACAAATCCCACGAACGCCGATGCTGATCGCGGATGCCGCGGCCATAGGGGCGCTTGTCGTGGTCTTCGAGCTCTTCGGGCGTGCCGAGGTCGTGGCCGGAAGAGAAGTGCTCGCCGGCGCCGGACAGAATCACCACCCGCACGTCGTCGTCGGCGATCGCCGCGGCGAACGCCTGGTCCATCTCCTCGAGTAACACGCGGCTCTGCGCATTGCGCTGCCGCGGGCGATTTAGAATCACGCGCGCGATACGATCGTCTTTCTCGTAGAGAATATGACGGTAGGGCATTGCGCTGACCTCCGCGCCGCAACGGCGCCGACGCCGCTCAAGCGTAGTCGCGAGCCGGGACAATCTCCAGCGTGACTGCACCTCTCCCTGACCAGGAAAGCGTTGCGTAACTGGAGTGGCGCCGATCGGTGGACTGAGATTCCTCGCTTTGCTCGGAATGACGTTGAAAAAACGCATGAGAAATGGCTGTCATTCCGAGCGTAAGCGAGGAATCTATCGCGTGCAGCGCGCCCACCAATCAGCGCCTTCGACGGTTATGCGAAGCTCTCCCTGACCAGGGAGAGGTCGGCCGCTGCGCTCGGGTGAGGGTCCGGCCGGCGGAACCACAATCGGGATTCTAGATCTGGTAGACGAACAGCTTCTCGTCTTTCGGGCGGATGAAGACGGACTTGCCCGGGGCGAGGCTCAGGATGCGGAATCGCTCGTGGCCCATCTCGACTTGGACTGGATCGCCCCAGGCCGTGACCAGCTCGACTTTTACCTGCGGGCCGGCTGGGTTCACGTTCAGGACCGTGGCGGGAAACTCGCCGCCGCCGTTGGGCGTGAGCAGGATTTCCAGCATGTGCGGACGGACCGCCAGCACGGCTTCGCGATTGTCGCCCTGGCGATCGTCGCCGTGGGCATGTTCGTGCGTCGCGTCCATCTCCATCTCGGTGTCGCCGATGTACAACTTTCCCTTCTCGACCCGGCCGTGGAAGAGATTCACGCTGCCGAGAAAATGATGGACGAAAGCGTTGGCCGGGTGATGGTAGACCTGGTCGGGAGTGCCGACCTGCTCGATACGGCCGCCATTCATCACCACCACGCGGTTGCCGAGCTCCAGCGCCTCGTCCTGATCGTGCGTGACGAACACGCTGGTCACGCGGATTTGCTCGTGCAGGCGCCGCAGCCATTGGCGAAGCTCGCGCCGGACCTTGGCGTCGAGTGCGCCGAACGGTTCGTCGAGCAGCAGGACTTTGGGCTCGACCGCGAGCGTGCGGGCCAGCGCGACCCGCTGGCGCTGCCCGCCGGAAAGCTGCGAAGGGTACCGGTCGGCGAGAAAGTCGAGCTGGACGAGCTTCAACAGCTCGTGAACGCGCGAGGCGATCTCGCGTTCGGCCGGCCGGCTTCGGCGCGGTCTTACGCGCAGGCCGAAGGCGACATTTTCGAACACCGTCATGTGGCGGAACAGCGCGTAGTGCTGGAAGACGAATCCGATTTCGCGATCGCGGAAACTGCGGGTCGAATTGTCGGCGCCGTTGACCGTCACGATCCCGGCGTCGGGCTTCTCCAGCCCGGCGATTACCCGCAGCAGCGTGGTCTTGCCCGAACCTGAGGGACCGAGCAGCGCGATCAGCTCGCCGTCGGCGATTTCGAGGTCGACGCCGCCGAGCGCGACGAAATCGCCGTAGTGCTTGCGGATTCCGCTCAGCCGGATGCTCATGCCGCCACCCGTTCGGTTTCATCAGCCTGCGTTTGCGGAATCCGGATTGCGCCGCGCCGCTCCAGCCAGCTTTTGAGCGCCAGCGTTGCGAGCGCCAGGATCGTGAGCAGCGAGGCGATCGCGAACGCGGCCGCGAAGCGGTAGTCGTTGTAGAGAATCTCTACATAGAGCGGCATCGTGTTGGTGTATCCGCGGATATGGCCCGAGACCACCGACACCGCGCCGAACTCGCCCATCGCGCGCGCGTTGCAGAGCACCATCCCGTACAGCACGCCGAGCTTCACCTTGGGAATCGTGACCCGGAAAAAAGTCTGCCATCCGTTCGCGCCCAGCATCACCGCGGCCTCTTCCTCCGAGGTCCCGGCGGCCTGCATCACGGGAATCAGCTCGCGCGCGGCGAGCGGAAAGGTGACGAAGATGGTCGCGAGAATGATTCCGGGTTCCGCGAAGATGATCCGCAGGCCGTGATCGGCCAGCCATCCGCCGAGCGGCGTGCGGGATCCGAGCAGCAGGACGAAGACCAGTCCGGAAATCACCGGCGAGACCGCGACCGGAAGATCGATCAGCGTGGTAAGCGTGTTCTTGCCGCGAAACTCGAAGTTGGCGATCGCCCACGACGCCGCCAGCCCGAAGGCGACATTGAGCGGGACGGCGATCGCGGCGGTAAGCAGCGTGAGGTAAATCGCGGAGCGCGCCTCGGGGTCGGAGATCGCCGCCAGGTAGACCGGGACGCCTTTGCGCAGGGCCTCGGTAAAGACTGCGACCAGCGGCACGAGCAGGAACAGCGCCACGAACAGCATCGCGGCGGCCTCGACCAAAACCCGGAACAGCGCGGGGTCGGCGGTCGCCGGCCGGCCGGGGCGAATCGCGATTCGAGTCGATGATTCCTGCGTCATGCTGAGGTCCGCGCGCTCTTCATGCCATCAGGCGTTTGCTGCTCCATCGCTGGAGCAGATTGATCGTCAACAACATCAGGAAGGAGATCGAGAGCATCACGACCGCAATCGCAGTGGCACCGGGATAATCGAATTGCTCGAGCTTGCTCATGATCAGCAGCGGCACGACCTCGGTGCGCATCGGCATGTTCCCCGAGATGAAAACCACCGAGCCGTATTCGCCCAACCCGCGCGCGAAGGCGAGCGCGAAGCCGGTGAGGATCGCCGGCAGCATCGCGGGCGCGATCACGCGCATCAGGGTCTGGAAACGGCTGGCGCCCAGCGTCGCGGCGGCTTCTTCGGATTCCGGATCGAGGTCTTCGATCACCGGCTGGACGGTGCGGACCGCAAACGGCAATCCGACGAAAGTCAGGGCCAGCACGATGCCGAGCGGCGCGAACGCGATCCTGATTCCGAGCGGCTCGAACCAGCGGCCGATCCATCCGTTGCTCGCGTAGATGGTGGTGAGCGTGATGCCGGCGACCGAGGTCGGCAGCGCGAGCGGGAGATCCACCAGCGCGTCGATAATCCGCCGGGCGGGAAAGTCGTAACGCACGATGCTCCAGGCGAGCGCCGGCCCGAAAAGCGAATTGATCAGCGCACCGCCGGCTGCGGCGGTGATACTCAGCCGATAGGCTGCGATGGTGCGGGGCGAGCTTACGATACTCAGGAACTCGCGCCACGGGAGCGTCGCGGTCTTGAAGAAGATCGTGGAGAGTGGGACGAGCACGATCACGAGCAGATAGATGAGCGTGTATCCCATCGTGAGGCCGAAGCCGGGCAGGATGCTGCGCTGCTTGAGGGTGGTCATTTTCCCGGGGCGTAGATCTGATCGAACACTCCGCCGTCGGCGAAGTGGGTCTTCTGCGCGATCCGCCATCCGCCGAAGGTGTCGTCCACCGTGAACATCGGGATCGCGGGAAACTGTTTGCGATACTTGTCCGGTACTGACGTGAGGCGCGGGCGAAAGAAATTCCGCGCGATGACCTCCTGTCCTTCCGCGGAATAGAGATATTTGAGGTAGGCCTCGGCCACCGCGGTCGTGCCGTGACGCTGCGCAACCTTGTCCACCAGCGCGACCGGCGGCTCGGCCAGGATACTCACCGACGGGTAGATGACCTCGAACTTGTCGTTGCCGAATTCCTTGAGCGCGACCAGAGCCTCGTTTTCCCATGCGATCAGAACGTCGCCGAGCCCGCGCTCGACAAAGGTAGTGGTCGAGCCGCGCGCGCCCGAGTCGAGCACCGGCACGTTCTTGTAGATTCGCGCCACGAAGTCGCGGGCTTTGGCTTGATCGCCGCGGTTGTGCTTGAGCGCGTATCCCCACGCCGCCAGGTAATTCCATCGCGCGCCGCCCGAGGTCTTGGGATTGGGCGTGATTACCGAGATATCGGGCCTAGTCAAATCGTTCCAATCCTTGATCGCTTTAGGATTACCCTTGCGGACCAGCAGCACGATCGTCGAAGTGTAGGGCGTGCTGTTGTCGGGTAGTCGTTTCTGCCAGTCCGGCGGCAGCAGTTGGGTCTGGTCGGCGATCGCGTCGATATCGTAGGCCAGCCCGAGCGTGACGACATCGGCCTCGAGCCCGTCGATCACGGCGCGGGCCTGCTTGCCCGAGCCGCCGTGCGATTGCTTGATCGACACGTCCTGTCCGGTCGTGGCCTTCCAGTACTTCGCGAATACCGCGTTGTAGTCCTCGTAGAGCTCGCGGGTCGGATCGTACGAGACGTTGAGGATCGTCGTCGTAGTCTGGGCCCGGGCCGGTGATGGTAAGACGGCGCCCGCGATAATCGCGAGCGCCATCAGCCACATGGTTACAGTTTTCGATTTCGTGGAACCCATAGGTCAGAACGCGATCTGCGCCTGGGTCAGGAACGCGCCCTCTCCGGGACGATTCCCGTGAGTCGCGCCTTTGTAGAAATAGGTCCACAGGTATTCGAAATCGAGCTTCACGTTCTGCGACCAATACCAGTTCAAGCCGCCGCCGAACTCGGTCGCGCTCTCTGCGGAACTGGCCGTGCTGGCAAACTTGTCTTTGAAGACGTCGCTGTCGACGTTCAGGCTTCCGAATCGGGCCTTGGCTTCCCACGCACCCCATCCGCCTTCCAGCGGATTGAAGTCGTGCGCCGGTTTGACGCCGTAGTAGCTCTCGTTCTCGCCGCTAAGCATGAATCCCGCCTGGACCTGCCACGCGTGATTGGCGAACGTCTCAAAATCTGAGGTCGTGTACTTCACCGTTTCCTTTCCGGACTTGAACGAGTGGGCGGTGTGCACAACGGCGCGCTGAGTGTCATCGTCGTAGTCCGCGAGCAGCCCGAACGGACCGACGTAGTAATAGCCCTGCGGCGAATAGCGAAAATGCTCGCCCGCCGCGGTAGCTGCGCTCGCGTAGGTGAAGAACGTCGCCTGCCCACTGGTCTTGTACTTCGACAGTGCGCCGCGCTCGTCGCCGTAAGTCCCGGCGAACCCGACGCCCAGGCCGCGCGCCAAATCGATATTCGAGTCCTTGAAGGGTTGAGCGAACAGCCGGCCGACAAAGTCCTTGGCGTCGTTGGTGTCGGCATCGACGCTCGCCGTGTTGTTCGGGACTCCGTTCAGCAGCGCGAGCTGATACGTCAGTTGCTGATCGAGCAAGCCGCCGTGAACCTGGATACCGATGTCACGGTTGGGAATCAGGTTGGTCGTCAGGCCGCGCTGGATGAAGAGCAGATTGGTATCCTGTTGCAGCCGTTCGATTCCGTACGGCGACTTGAACTTGCCGGCCTCGAAGCGGGCCGCGTCGCCCAGCGGATGAGCGTCGACCCAGGCGTCCTGCAGGACCGTGGTCCCCAGGCCGAAGTCCGGCTCGAGATGGTAGTCGTAGTTTCTGGAGACCGTTCCGTCAAAGATCGGGCGCACTCGGTTGAGCAGAAACGTGCTGCTCGTGACGCCGCCCGGCGCGGTCTTGTCGTCGCCGTTGCTGTAGAACTGGCCGTCGGCCTGGATTAACCCATGGATTCTGAGCGTGAAGTCCTTATCGGGCGAGGTGACAGTCAGGCCTTGTGCGTTGACGGCGACAGCCGGCAACTCGGAGCGCCAGCGCTGATCCTGCTGCGCCTGCGTCTGCTGCTGTTGCTGTTCGGTCTGAACCTGCTTGTCGAGCACCTGCACCTTCTGATCTAGACCTTGCAACGTATTGAGCTGCTGCTGCAGCCGGTTAATCTCTCTTTGTAGCTCGGCCACCGATGGAGTCTGCGCGTACGATGGTCCGGCGGCCAGCAGCATCGCCCCCAGGACTGCGCCAACGACGGCTGCAACGACCGGCAATGTGGATCCCCTCATAGTTCCTTTCCTCTCCCATTTTGGAACCTCCAGTTGTCCGGTCAGTTCGTGTGATTGGTTAAAGCGACTCGCTTCAGTTTTTTTCAGTTCGCTGGCTCAAGACTTGTCGAACCGGAATTTCTCCTTGCGTTCGATTTGGACCACGCGCGCGTCCTGGATAACGATCTCGACCGAGCCGTACTGCACCGTCGCGATGACCTCCAGAATCTTGCGGACCACCTGTGCGGAAGGTTGATCTGGTGCGCTGGATCCGGTCGCGATATTGGCTGCCGAGATCGGCCCTGTTTTCATGCTATATTCTCTATGGGTTTACTAGACTAATCTGCAAATTTTTTTTTAGATGGCAAAACTCAGAGAATCTTTACCCTCGACAGCCAACTGGACGCGCTTGAGCAGGTCGGCGAGCGTAGTGGAATCGAGGATCTTCGCGGTTGCGTCACGGACTTCCTTCATCACGAGCCTGATCCCGCAGGTGCGTTCGTCGCGGCATTCGCGGCATCGCATGTAGGCGGTCTTGCTCACGCACGGCAGAGGCGCCACCGGCCCTTCCAGGATGCGGACGATCTGACCCACGCTCACCTGATGCGGTGCGCGGCCCAGAAGATATCCGCCGCCTTTGCCCCGCTTGCTCTGCAAAATTCCCTGGTTCTTCAGTTCGAGCAGGATCAGCTCGAGAAACTTCCGCGGGATATCCTCGCGCTGAGCGATATCGGAAATCAACACCGGCCCCTGTCCGTATTCCTTGGCGAGCACCATCAAAGCCTTGAGCGCATACTTGGTCTTGTGTGACAACATTCTCGCGATATTCTCGATAGAGCAAGTAGGGTAAAGTTTTGCCCTGAGGCTGTCAAGTCTACGGGCATAGAATTTTCGTCCCGGCTTTCCGCTACCGTTCCGGGCCCGACGCGGCTATAGAGAATTGCATGAAAGTGTCGCTTTTCTACCTGCCGTCGATCGGGAGCCGGGCCGATATCGAACAGGGGATGGCCGGGATGCGCGGCGATCTCTACGATCGGATGCTGCACGAAGTCTCCGCTCAAGCCCGGCTCGCCGACGACCTGGCCTACGATTCGATCAGCTTCACCGAGCATCACTTTCATATCGAAGGCTTCGAGCTTTCCAATAATCCGATCCTGCTTGACTTGTACGTCGCGATGCAGACCAAGCGGTTGCGGGTCGGCCAGCTCGGGATCGTGCTGCCGGCCCAAAATCCGATTCGCGTCGCCGAAGATATCGCGATGCTCGATCATATGACCGGCGGCCGGGTCAACGCCGGCTTCGCGCGCGGCTACCAGCGCCGATGGGTCGATATCATGGCGCAGCAAACCCATGGAATTTCCGGTGCGCAGCCGCATCAGCACGACGAGATCGACGCCGCCAACCGCGAAGCCTTCGAGGAGTGCTTCGCCATTATCAAGCGGGCATGGACCGAGGAGATGCTTTCTCATCAAGGCCGCTACTGGCGAATCCCGCCTGGCGATACGCCCTGGAGTCTCGAGGCGACCAGGTTATGGGGGCGCGGTGTGACCGACGACATCGTGAAGGCGGTCGGCGTGGTGCCCAAGCCGGTGCAGAAACCGTATCCGCCGATTTTCCAGCCGTTCGCGTCGTCGGAGAAGAGCATCCGATGGTGCGCGCAGGAGGGCGTCACCGCGATTCTGCCGCCGCTCCATCCGGTGAGCGAGCGCGCCTTGTACGATCTCTATGCGGAAGTCTCGGGCCGTCCGCTGGGGGAGGGGATCGGCGTCCTGCGCGACATCATAATCGCTGACAGCGACGAGGAAGCGCTCGCGCAATGGGCCGACGGCGCGGTGTTCTGCGGCCGGATGTGGTTCGAGCCGTTCGGCTTCTCCAGGGGGATGCAGGATCCGCGCACCGGCGAGCGGCCCGACGTGCGCGGCAACGGACTCGCGCTGGTTGGCACCGTCGATTCGGTCACGCGCCAGCTCGAAGGCTTGATGGCGCGGCTGCCGGTGAAGTGGCTGTTCGCTTGGATGTACAACGGCCTGGTGCCGCACGATCGCCTGATGAAATCGATCGAGCTGTTCGCGACCAAAGTTCTGCCGCGAGTCGCCGACAGCGCCTGATGGCGCGCGAGAAAGATGCTTCAGGGCTCGATCAATCACGTCTCGATTACGGTCAGCGATCTTCCCTCGGCGATGAAGTTCTTCCGGCCGCTGCTGGAGTTCATGGGCTACACCGTCGGCGAGATCTTTCAGAGCCGCTCCGGCTCCGACCTGACGGTCAACCTCAACGCGCTCAACGGTACCGCGTTCAATATCTGGCAAGCGAAACCCGGCCTCGCGGAGCATCGCTTCGAGATTTACGAGCCGGGGCTGCATCATGTGGCATTCAACGTCGAAAGGCACGAGCAGGTCGACGACGCGCACGAGCTGGTCCGCAAACTCGGCGCCGAAATTCTCGACGGACCCGGCGAGTTTCCCTTCGGACCGGGCGGCTACTACGCAGTCTACTTCCTCGGCCCGGACCGGCTGAAATTCGAGGTCGTGCACATGCCGTTGGCCGAGCAGAGATACAGGGAAATGATCGGCGCCATGCAGCGGGGCGCATCGCGCTAGCAGCAGGGACGGGTATCGCGGAGAGGATAGGTCGATGCCGATAGTCGGAAAAGTTGCGCAGATCTGGCGCTATCCGTTCAAGTCGATGGCGGGGAATCGGATGCAAAGCGTGCAGATCGATTCGCACGGAATCGCCGGCGATCGCGGCTGGGCGGTCCGCGACGAGAGCGCGGGAGAAATCCGCGGCGCCAAGAAAATCCCGGCGCTGCTCGGATGCCGCGCTTCCTACGTATCGGAGCCGCAAGTGGGCGGTCCGATCCCTGATGTCGAAATAACCCTGCCCGGCGGCGAGCGATTCCGTGCCGGCGACCGCGACGCAGCGGCGCGGCTGTCGGCGGCGCTGGGGCGCTCGGTGACCGTGTGGCCGCTTCAGCCGGCCTCGGCGGTCGAGCATTATCGGCACGGCAAGCCTGACAATCCCGACATCCTGGCCGGGCTGCGAGAGACCTTCGGGCTTAGAGAAGGCGAGCCGCTTCCCGACATCTCGCCGTTCCTCGCGCTCGGCCTCGATAAGTATGCCTACCCGCTCGGCAGCTACTTCGATGCGTTTCCGCTCCATGTTCTGACCACCGCCACGCTCGCGCATCTCGGCAGCCTCAACTCGGGCGCTCGATTCGACGTCCGCCGCTTCCGGCCGAACTTCCTAATCGATCTCAGCGCCGAGCGAAAGGGTCTGGTGGAAGCCGAATGGCTGGGCAAGACGATGCGCATCGGCGCCGCCGAGCTCAAGCTCGCGGCGCCTTGTCCCCGATGCGTCATGACGACGCTGCCGCAAGATGATTTGCCGAAGGACCCGTCGATCCTGCGTACGATCGTAACCGGCGCCGCCTCGAACGTCGGAGTCTACGCGTCGTTCGCCGGCGCGTCGCCCGTGACGATCGCGGTCGGCGATCCGGTCGAGATCTGATTCGCGGCATTTGGGTCGCGCTGATTCGCGTTCCGTCAACAGCTGCGCGGCTGTGGGTTTGCGGGTCAGCCTGAGTCGCAAACCCGGCAGTTCGCAAACACGACGCGATTTCTAGTAGTAGTCCGGCCAAGGTTCCTCAACTGGGAGGGTAAACAGCTTCTGGCGCTTCTCTCGCCGACCAGAACTCCCGTTAGCCGCATCCATGAACGGCGGGAGCCGGGCCGAGCGCGCAGATCGTGACTATTGACGCCTTGAGCGCGGGAGACGTAGCGCAATCTTCTCCGCTAGCGAGATGAGAAAAGGGAGTTAACCGTCCATGAAATTGCCCGATCTCCTGGCATTGGTTCCTAGATTCGCTAGCCCCGTGTTGCAGCTCTCCGGACTGATACTGAGCATCGTCAACGGCCTGATGCTTCTCAGGTTCTACCTCAGAGATCGAGCGAGACTGACCGTGCATCCCATCCACCCAGATATATACCAATGGTGGTTCAACCTGCCTGCGCGGGAGTTCGAAGGAAGACCAACGAGGCGGTATGGATTCGTTACCTACGTGGCGATTCAAAACAGCGGGTTGCGGAAGACGCAGCTCACCTCTTGGAGACTTTTTATCCGGTCGCGTCTGGGAAAGTCTCATGAATTGAGGCCCATCAGCATGCCGGAACCATCAGCGAACATCGGTGGACACGTGAAACTCTACCCAGTTCTAGGACAACGAGGCCCGCACTTCGATGGCGATACCTTGGTCGATGCGGGATGCTCGACATCGGGGATGGTCTATTACATTTACGAGTGCTATGGCGGCACAGGATGGGACCCCGGAGCGGCGGGGCAGCAGATCAATGCAACGTTTCAAGTATCGGACGGCTTCAGAAGAAAAGCGAAGTGCACCATAAGATTCACGCGAAAAACACTAGAGGAGGTCAAGGCGTTTGCCCCGGGCATTGATATGATCGACGGGAAGCAGGTCGAAACAGGTGAATCCGGGGCGTGAGACAGGGGCGCGTTACGGTGCGACAGTTTCCTTCACGGTGCAAGCGCTAACCACCCGGCCGCAAACGCCCCAACTGTGCATGGGTCCCAATCGACACCAGGTTGGTCCATTTCTGGCGGATCACCATCAGACGCCGGGTCGTGTGATCTCTTCGGACGCCGTTTCGGCCGAGCTAACCAGTTGCTCGAGCCTACGACTTCATCTCAGCTTCTTTACTGCGTCACGGACTGAGCGAGCGTCGCCTGCATCCAGCCCGCACTCGAGCGCAAGCTTGTAGAACTCTTCCGCAGCATCGCGGGCCTGTAAACCATGCGAGCGCGTGAGCCGGCGGGCGAACTCGCCAACGCTGATTCCTCGGCCTAAGCTGAAAGGCTTACCGCAATCGATGAGGTTCTGCTGGAAGGCTTCAATGGCCGGCTTCGGCAGGTCAGGTCCGTACACGAAATAGCGCAGATATTCGACGAAATTGGGATGCTGGAATATCGCAGGTCCGCGCGTGCCGTTCCCCTCGAAGACCTCGCGACGAGACCGTCCCCGTCCGCCGATCAAGCACTCGGGTCCACGAAGAATCGCTTCCGGGCCTCGGGTATCGCGTTCCGTTCTAGCAGCGAGCGCATCAGCTCCACCATGGCATCAGCGATCGATTGCCACGGACGCGAGTTGTGCGAGGTGGCCGAAGGGTTGAAATCGATCTGCGAAACGAGCGCCTTTTCGCGCTCCGTCAGCTCGATCTCCAAACCCGAAGCGTTTGCGCGCATGCGTTATCTTGGCACCATCTTCGCATTGAGCGGTAGACTCACTTGCGCGTGTTCCGGGCAACTCAGTGACCCAACAGTCGAAATCTGATTCGCTGAATTGCGGCGAATCGCGATCTCGTCAACACCCCCGCGCGGCGGTCCCTTGACTGAGCGCGCCGGGGCTGTCGTAACTGCTCTTAAATCATGTCCGAATTAATTGAGGCTGCGGTCGAGCCTCGTCGGGTGCGCGGCGAGCCGATGGCACTGCCGCCGCCCGAGCGTCTGCGCCAGGAGATCTGGGCGCTGTCGTGGCCCGTGATCCTTTCCTTCGCGCTCGACTCGATCCTCGGGCTGGCGTCGATGCTGATGGTGGGGCGGCTGGGCGCCGACGCGGTCGGCGCGGTCGGGCTCGGCACTCAGGTGCTCGGCGCGGTGCGGGCCGGAATCGCCGCGATCGGCACCGGGACGGTCGCGCTGGTCGCGCGCGACGTCGGCGCCGGCGACCACGACCATGCCGAGCTCGTGCTCACCCAGTCGGTGGTGTTCGGCGTGATGATCTCGACCCTGATCGCGATTCCCGTGATCGTCTTCGCCCCGCAGGCGCTGGCGCTGTTCCACGTCACCGGCCCGATGGCGAATCTCGGCACGCGCTACCTGAGAGTCGTGATGCTCTCGGAGCCGTTTCAGGGCATCTTCCTGATGTGCGCGTCGGGATTGCGCGGCGCGGGAGACACGCGCACGCCGCTCTGGATCGGCGGGCTGATAGACCTGATCGCGATCTTTCTCAACTACGTGCTGATCTTCGGCAAGTTCGGCTTTCCGGCGCTGGGCGTCGACGGCTCGGCGGTCGCGGCGCTGGTCGCGATCTCGATCGGCGGTGCGTTGTTCTTCTGGGCGCTCTCGATGAAGAGCTCGGTGCTGCGCTTCCGATGGGGCCGGCTGAAGCCCGACTTCGCGCTCGCCTGGCGAATCTTCAGGGTCGGCTATCCGGCTGCGATCGAGCAGTTGATAGTCCAGTTCGGATTCTTCGCCTACGTCAGGTTCGTCGCCAGTTATGGCGAGAAGCCTATCGCGGCCTACTTTATCGGCGTGCGAATCCTGGCG
>Ga0209517_10003915_pt1 | contig 19894 bp, 19 predicted proteins | sample PeaSoiMetSII2010_FD_187695 | JGI IMG/M metagenome (GOLD analysis project Ga0209517, IMG submission 187695) | Peat soil microbial communities from Weissenstadt, Germany - SII-2010 (SPAdes) (version 2) | ecosystem: Environmental > Terrestrial > Soil > Wetlands > Peat | place: Germany...
ATCTTGAAGAGAATGTAGACGTTGACCAGATAACGGTCCTCGTTATTTTCTCTGTGAAGACCAGGGTGCGTTATGGACTCTATTTGCATTTAAGATCCAAATCAACAATTCCGGCTGTAGGCAACCGGGTGTTCTTCTTAATATGCTACTGGAACATCTTTTGGCGCTTTGGCCTCACTACATTGTGCTCCTCTGTGTCTTTTTTTACCCAGATTTCGCCCTGGACGTCCGTAAAAACGTTGCCTTTGAGCTCACCCATCGCCTTGCCGCCATCGTCGAGGGTGAGGGTTATTGTTTCCCCGTTGACCAGGTAATTTCCGGTAAACTCGGCAAAAGGTTCGTCCCTGTCGGGCGGCTTTTTTCTCTGCCTTAGAACAAAAGTGGCATCCGCACGGAGCGTAAGGAATTGCGTGACATCGGACTTGTTGATGTACACTCCGGCTACCGTACTCATGTCTTCCGCGATAGCCGGGCCAGTTGAAAAAATCAGCAATGCGATGGCGAAAACGATTCTCCTCATAAAAGTCCTCCTTTGATCACGATTCGAACCGATGGCAAATTATCCCCGAAGTGCTCGGCATGTCAATCAGGTTTAAAGAAAACGGAATCGATTTCCGGGATTTTTCTCTATTCCAACCAAACTGTCCGTAAGCATCCGTTTCACTCTCTGAATTATTTTCGATGGCGCTTGATTCGACAAGGTTTGGGAATTAGCTTTACGCACAGTTGGCGGCTCATTTTTAGAGCGGTTCCTGTCAAAACTTCCGTTGATGAACAATGCAGGCGAACAAGTCGGCAGCCGTGAGCTGTTCACGCACACACTATCAAAAAGAGGAGGATTTATGAACCAACAATTCAGAATGGTGAAACAAATGATTGATATGCAAAGGGCTTCTTCCGACGGAATGATCAACAGCATGATCATGATGTGGGATCAAACGGGCTCGTTCCTCGAAGGGGCTGCCTGGCTCCCGGAAGAGGGAAGGAAAGCGCTCAAACAATGGATCGATATGAACAAGAAAGCTTGTGAGAACTTGAAGAACGCCATCGACAGCGGGTATTCCAGCATGGAGGGGTTCTGCGGAGCAACTGCTCAAAAAGAGGAGCGGCACGCTGCCTGAGTTCACCTGGATACCTTCATCGCGATAAACCCTGCATGACATGATTATCAGGCGGTGGGACCGCCAGCCGGATTTGCCGCTGCCGAAGGCAGCGGCAAGAAAAGGCGGTGGGACCGCAGGCCAGGTTTGCCACTGCCTTCGGCCGCGGCAAGAAAATTCTCTTTGGTTGACGACCATGATGGATAATTCGAAAACCTCAATGGGCGAGTTCCATTCCTTCAATGCAAATGATCTCATCGGCAAGACTGTTAAAAACAAGCAGGGCGAAACCCTGGGAAAAGTTGAAGACCTGGTGATCGGAAGTGACGGTACTGCCGATTTCGTTGTTCTTTCGCGTGGATTCGGATAGAGATGTCATTGCCAATCTTGATAAGGCCAAGCTTGATTCAGGTCCCGGTTTTTCCGATAAAAGAGTCAAGGACCTTGCCAACAGGGACCAGCAAAATGAGGTCTGCACCCACTGGGCTGGTGCTCGATGTTCTCATTATATGTAAGGGAGGAGAAAAAGATATACGGCTTATGTCGTGATAAAGCCCAAAGACGGGGCGGCGCCTTCCAATACACTCCACGCGCCGCCTAAGAACTTGAGACAGGTATAAGAAGAGAGCGGCAGGCTTATACAGCTTGCCGCTTTGTTACGACTAAACGCCGGTTTTTCTAGCCGCCGCTGGAGGTTTGAGTGGCTCACCCGGCTGGCGGTCCCACCGCCTCACCGCCTCATTCGCGCAGGGAGAGACGGAGCGGGATCATTGAAGAAGTGGTGAAACCTTGTCTCAAATAAAAGCGCTGTGCTGATTCATTATCAACATCGGTTAGCAGGGTGATTCGTTCGCAGCCCTGCGTACGCGCAAACCGAACAGCATGCTCAAGGAGCCGGGAACCGACGCCGCAACCGCGAAAACCGGGTGAAACAATCATGTCTTCGAGCAGTGCGACCCTGGCTCCCAGTGCTGTAGATACTGTGTAGAGAAGATTCACCATAGCCAGGATTTTTTCCCCGTCATCGCGGGCCACCAGGATATGCCCGATTTCCGGGTCGCGGACGATCCGATCCAACCCACGACGCTGGGCTTCCCGGTCCGGCATAAATTCGGCTTCCTGCGAGAACAGGACCGTCAGCAGCTCACAAAGCGCCGGGATGTCGGAGGTTTTTGCAGTCGTTATGTTCATTTTGCTTCACCCAATGAAAATGCTCTTCGAATTTATCGAGCAGTCGTATATAAAGATCTTCTGAACCGACACGGGCTGCGATCGCGGTCACCAAAAACTGATTGAGACTGGTTCCATCTCTCCGTGCTAACTGTACCGCTCTCTTATGAATACTCTTTGGCAGACGAAGAGCAATTTTCCCGGGATACCCATGATTTTCTGATGGAGTAGGGATTTCCTGGCCTTGCGATAATGCTGCTTCGATCCACCCGATGGCCGCTTCTTCCAAATTTCGAAACGCTTCATCCGGTGTATTCCCTTGAGAAAAGCATCCCGGAAACTCGAGAATCTGAGCTGAAAAGGTCCCGCTCTCGTCAGGTATTAGAATCCGCGCATATGGCAGCTTTAAATATTCTTCAGGTTTAGTTTCCAATTTATTTCTCCATTTTTCGCCTATGCAGTTCAATATCGCCCATGATATCACAATGCGATAGAGGTTTGTTGGCATTTTTCATGAACAGACTACAGATTACTCTGGGTGTCCGGTATTCAAGCAGCAAGAATAGTTTGTGTCCAGTTCAATCAATGAGGGAAAAACAAAATGAAAAAGCCGGTCTGCACTTTCTGCAAACCGGCTTCCCATCTTACCTTTCAAGAGGGTGAGTGACCGGACTTGAACCGGCAGCCTCTGGGGCCACAACCCAGTGCTCTAACCAATTGAGCTACACCCACCAGAAATATTCAAAACGGACTAATACCATCAGAGGGCAAAGAAAGCAAGCGGCTGAGAGCACCTTGCCCCGTGAATCTTTCATGGCGGTAGCGCCGCCTTCTACGGCGGCGCTTTGAATCGGTGCCGTTTTGTCGCGAAGTTACCATTCATTTTCTTGGAATCAAACAAGTGGTTGTGGTAGGACAATTGCGTGGGCGGTGTGCCGGCGGCCCGGCTCACAAAGTCCCCCTGTTTTTGCAAATCTCGACTTTCAGCAATTTTCAGGAGATGCAAATGGAAGAAAAAGAAGACGTCATGGCTGTGGCGCGCGCCTTTATGAGGAGCAGGATCATCCTTACTGCGGCTGAACTGGATCTTTTCACAATCATCGATGAATCCTCCACAAGCGCAGAAAAAATCGCCGAAAGGTTCGGTTTGGACCGCAGAGCGCTCGAACGGCTCCTTGACAGCCTGGCAGCGCTGGGCCTGCTCAGCAAAGAGGGCGGAGCGTATTCACTGACCGGTGAAAGCGCCCCATATTCATCAAAACACCCGACATCTCAACTTCCGATGCTGCTCCATATGAACAGCCTGTGGGGCAGTTGGAGTGATTTGACCAAGGTCGTCAAAGAAGGCTCCGGGCTGGGCATGAGTGCGCGCAAACCAATGGACCTGGACAGCAGGCGAGAGTTCATCGGGGCGATGCATGTGGTCGGCAGGACCTTGTCTGAGGAAATTGCCGGTTCGCTGGATTTGAGCGGCTGGCGGAAGCTGCTCGATATAGGTGGAGGATCGGGAACATACACTATTTCTCTTCTTAAGCGCAACCCTGAGCTACAGGCAGTTCTGTTCGATTTGAAAGACGTGATCGAAATGGCAAGAGAGCGGCTTTCAGCGGAGGGGCTGCTGGAGCGCGTTGAATTGATCCCCGGGGATTTCTACACCGGAGACCTGCCCAAAGGATGTGATCTGGCGCTCCTTTCGGCCATAATACACCAGAACAGTCCTCTACAGAACCTGGAACTCTACAGGAAGGTTTACCGGTCACTTTCCCCCGGCGGCATGCTCCTGATTCGCGATCACATAATGAGCGAAGATCGAACCCTGCCTCCGGAAGGAGCATTGTTCGCAATAAATATGCTGGTCAATACCAGGGGCGGGGATACTTACACTTTTGAAGACGTGGCGCAGGGGTTGAAGCAAGCAGGCTTTGTCGATCCCGGGCTCATTCGCAGCGGGGAAAGAATGGATTGCGTTGTCAGCGCAATAAAGCCGGTATAAGAGGCTTTTACGTCTCTTAATCCTGTAAATCCTGTTAATCCTGTCTAAAAAGAGTTTTTTTCTTCATGATGGATTACAAAAAAGCCGATTCCCTTTGTGATCGGTAATTATATGCCGGGTTCGCCGCCGCCTTGGGCGGCTGCAAGGGCGTTGGACCTGCAATATCTTGGATTTCTTAATAATTAGAGGCCTGGAGGTAATCTTTAGGGTGTGCGGCTTTCAAGAATTAGAAGAAGATAAGCTCTATGGATCGCTGCGAGAGTACGCGAGAGTAAACGCGTATCTGCCCGTCGGGATCCGTTCGATCCATGAAGATGAACTCCGGACTCTCAGGTCTCGCATCGTGATCGAATCCGCCATGACAGAGCATCCCGAGATGCCCGAAGTACAGGACGAGGCCCTCTCGGCCTGTTTGCAGATACTCAATTCCAAGCTGGATTCGATCATCAGGATGCTTGCATTTCCCTCGGACTCTCCCAGAGAACTCGATTTTTTGAGAGTCAATATCAGCGCCGGAGGACTGGCCACGACTTCAGCCGATTGCCATGCGCTCGATAATCTCGTAGAAGTAAAGCTGATACTTCCTACCGCTCCATCCATGATTTTTTATGTGTATGGAAAGGTGGTGAAATGCGAAGCTGCAGAACAAAAGTTCGAACTTTTTATCGAGTTTACTGAAATTGAGGATGATATCCGCGAACAGATTGCAAAATACGTCTTTCACAAGCAGCGCGAAATCCTTAGGAAGAACAGGAGCCGTACAGCTTAAATGTTCGTATTCATTGGAATGGCCATAGTTATCGCTGCGGTGATCGGCGGGTATTTGATGGAAGAGGGGAATATGGCTCTTCTATTCCAGCCTGCCGAGTTCATTATCATATTCGGCGCCGCTCTTGGCGGTTTCGTTATTTCATCGCCCTTGAAAGTGATAAAAGCGGTTCAGGCCGGCTGCCTGCGCATGTTCAAGAGCAGGATCTACTCCGGAAAGGACTACACGGAGGCGCTTCTGCTGCTTAGTGAGGTATTTTACAAGATCAGAAAGGAAGGTCTGGTTTCGATCGAAGGCGACCTGGATGAGCCCGGGAAAAGCGCAATTTTCACAAAGTACTCAACCTTTCTAAAGAACCATCATGCCATGGCCTTCCTTACCGATACCCTGCGCACGCTCACCATTACCGATATTGAAGCGCATGAACTGGCCTCTCTTCTCGACTACGAAATCGAGGCGCATTATGAGGAAGCCGTTATTCCGGCCAAGAGCATAGCCAATATCGCGGACTCTCTGCCGGGGCTTGGCATTGTGGCCGCGGTGCTTGGTGTGGTGCTCACGATGAAAAAAATCAGCGAACCCCCCGAGGTGCTCGGCCACAGCATAGGCGGAGCGCTGGTCGGCACCTTTTTGGGCGTTCTTATGTGTTATGGTTTTGTGGGACCTATGTCGCGCAATCTCGAATATATCGCTAATGAGGACCGGGAATTTCTAACCGTCATCAAGGCGGCTTTGCTGGCATTTGTCAATACTCCTTCTCCGCAGGTGGCAATTGAGTTTGCGAGGAGGGTCGTCCCGGGCGATCTGAGGCCCTCGTTCCTGGAACTCGAATCCTTGGTGAAGGCGGCCAAGAAGAAGTAGAAGAGATGGAAGAAAACAAGAAGAAGATCATCATAAAAAGAGTAAAAAAAGTCCACGCCGAACACCACGGGGGGTCATGGAAAGTGGCTTATGCCGACTTTGTCACCGCCATGATGGCGTTCTTTCTGTTGATGTGGCTCCTGAATATGACCTCTCAGGACAAAAGAGCGGTTTTGGCTATGTATTTCAAACACTTCAGCCTCTTTGACAAGGGTGGAAAATCCTTCATGCAGGAGAGTGGGCAAAGACCGGTCGGACGCAACGTCGGAATGGATGATATAGTCGATGCCGGCGAGCACCAAAGCGGCATTACAAATGACGATCTTGCCACAAAGCTGATGACTTCGGTTAACCAGAATGTCCAGGTGGGCAAGGATCAGCTTTACATCGCGATAACGGATGATGGCATCCGCATCCAGATCGTCGACTCGAAGAATAACCCTATATTTCCCGCTGGAAGCGCCCAGCTCACAGACCTTGGGAGCCAAATGCTTCGCACGGTTGCAAGCGTTCTGAAAAATTTTCCAAACGAAATTGCAGTAGAAGGACATACCGATTCTTCACCTACACGGAGCGAACAGATTTCAAACTGGGAACTGTCCGTCGCCAGGGCTTCGTCGGCGCGCCGAGAGCTGGAACAATCAGGCATAGAGCCGGTCAGGATTTGCAGGGTCGTGGGCTACTCGGACAGAGTGCCTCTTTTTTCAGACCTGCCTGACGACCCCAGGAACCGCCGGATCAGCCTTCTCTTTTGCAAGAACAAAAAACTGACCCCGCCCGATCGCCTCAAATGGCTCATGAAGTCACCCGAATGAGGGCGGTGGGACCGCCAGCCGGGTTCGCCGCTGCCTTCGGCGGCGGCAAGAACCCCCTCAGTCTCAAAATCCGGCGCAATTCCTGAGAGGCTTATTTCAAGGACAAGCCGTTGACCAATTCATGGAAAAGAGCGGCTGCCGACCGAATTCCGCTTTGGAAATCTTCAAGGCAAAATCTCTCGTTTGGAGAATGAGCGCCATCACTCGGGCTGCCCCAGCCAAGAAGCAGGATGTTTTCCTGTCCGAGATGCTTCTTGATCAGGTTAACCACGGGAATGGAGCCGCCCTCTCTTATGAACACCGGCCTTTTGCCGAATCCGATCTCGATAGCTTTTTCAGCCGCCATCATTGCGGGGGTGTTCCTGGGGACCAGGACGGGATCGGCGCCGTGGAGACTGGTGATATTGACGCTCACCCCGTTTGGGCAGTTGGCGGTGACAAAGCGCTCAAAGAGTTGGTCGATTTTTGCTGGGGTCTGGTTTGGAACCAGCCGCATGCTCACCTTTGCTCCTGCCCTTGATGGAATTATCGTCTTTGCCCCTTCACCGGAAAAACCTCCCCACAGGCCGTTGATATCCAATGTGGGTCTGGCTCCCCTGCGTTCGAGAATGGAATAGCCCGGCTCCCCTGCAAACTCGGAAACACCCAGATAATCCTTGAGGGCCTGTTCATCAACGGGAAGCGAGGCCATCTCGCGCCTTTCCCAGTCCTGCGGAGCAAGCACGTCATCGTAGAAACCGGGAATGGCTATTGTTCCCTCGGGGTTCTTCAGCTTCGAAAGAATGTCGGCCAGGACCTGGGCAGGATTATTGATTACACCGCCAAAAGAACCCGAATGCAGATCGAAACGCGGTCCCCGGATTTCAACCTGCAAGTAGCTCAAGCCCCTCAAACCATAAGTTACGGCGGGAATTCCATGGGCAAATTGCGAGCCGTCGGAGATCACGACGGCATCGGCCAGCAGTTGGCCGCGGTGATCCTTTAGAAATTTTTCGAGACTCGGGCTTCCGATCTCCTCCTCACCTTCCGCCAGTATAATCAGGTTGAGCGGAAGTTTTTGTCCTGCGCCCAGCACTGACTCGATGGCCTTGATGTAGGTAAGCAACTGGCCTTTGTCGTCCGAAGCGCCGCGGGCATATATGTAACCGTCCCGAATTTCGGGCGAAAAAGGCGGCGTTTTCCATTCATCGAGAGGGTCCGGCGGCTGGACGTCGTAGTGGCCGTAGATGAGCAGTACGGGCGCGCCTGGGACTTCAGGAGAACGCGCAAGCATTATTGGGTGGCGGTCCGTGAGATGGATTGTTCCGGAAAATCCGCACCTGTTTACCTGGTCGAGCGTCCATTTGGCAGCGCTCATCACGTCTGTTGCGTGCTCGCTCAGGGTGCTTACACTGGGTATTGAAAGGAATTGCGCCAACTCTTGTACAAAGCTCTCTACGTGGTCGCTTATAAATGAAGAGATTGGATCGGGAAGCATATTGATCTCCTTGCGGAAGGCCTGAAAATTTTTGAAGCGCAAGCACATTATTAGGGAGCTGTGATACAATGCGATGCGGCAAACTTATTATTAAGAGTATGTAAAATAGTACAGGAGCATTGATCTGGCCAGATGGAAAATCGGGTAAAAATATTTTCGCGAATCGAGGAAATCCCGTCGCAGATTTGGAACAGTCTCGGTATCAATGCTGCCCCGATGCTGGAATTTGAATACCTGCATGCTTTGGAAAAATCCGGTTCGATCTCGGCGGAAAGGGGATATAAGCCCGCGCATCTGGCGCTCTATAATGGATCGAAGATTATCGCAATCGCACCTCTTTATCAGAGGGACCGGGCCTATGTGGAATTCGGCGACGGCGGGCTGATCGAATTCTTGACCGAGCTTACCGGTTTGCCTTTTGGCTCGGGGCTCGTGGGGAGCATCCCCTATACACCCGTACCGGGCTATGATTTTCTGGTTGACCCAGGTTGTGACACATCGCTGATTTTTGCCGGTCTGCTCGATAAAATCGATGAGATTTCAAAAGAACGGGGCTTTTCAACGTCGCGCTTTTACTTCGTCGAGCCCGATTCCGCTCTGCACTCCGCACTGGCTGAGCACGGATATCTCCGTCTGAGCACCGAGCATCTGTTCTGGTTCAATCGGGGATACCGCAGCTTCGATGATTTCCTGCTTACTTTTAAATCCGGCCGCAGGACCAAGATAAAACGTGAGTGGCGCTCCATACACAACTCCGGAATCGACCTGGGCATGGTCCAGGGCTCAAACGCCCCTCCTTCATTCTACCAGGACCTGTACCTGCTCTACAGGCGCACGTGGATCAAGCACATGGGGCCCGGAATAAGACCCTTCCTGAACGAATCCTTCTTCAGGCTGCTTGGCGAAAACTTCTCACACCGGTGCAGTTTCTCCGTATCTCAAATGTCGGGGAAAAAAATCGCAATGGCCCTTTTCTATGATAAGGCTGAAAAGCTTTACGGCAGGTACTGGGGGAGTTTCCGCGAGGTGCCGTTCCTGCATTTCGCCACCTGCTATTATTACCCCATAACCTATGCCATAGAAAACGGGTTCAGGCAGATCGACCCGGGTTTCGGGGGAGAGCATAAGACAATCCGCGGCTTCGAAGACTCGCATGCCTACCATTACCTCAAATTCTACGATGATAATCAACGCCGTATCGCTTATGCTGTACTCGACCAGATGCAAAGTCAACCCAGTCCGAAGTAAAAGGCGAGGGTGGAAGGGGTTTAGGCTGAAGAGGTTTAGGTACTGCCTAACAGCCTTCAGCCTAATAGCCTGTTTTGAGGGTGGGGCATAAGCGCTAACTTAATGCCCGAGGTCTTTAACTCGTCATTCCGGCGGGGCCAGCCCCGGAGATGTCCAGTCCGGGGGCCGGAATCCAGGAAAGCGCAATGAATAAGCAACCTGCGGTATACATTAGAGACAGTTCCTCATGTGCCCACGGGACACCCTGAAACCATGAAAAGGGATGCGCCAATCGCCCCCCTTTTCTAAAGGGGGGCAGGGGGGATTTGCAGTGGGTGGCCCGGACCCTCACTACGTTTCGGGTCTCCCGCTACACCCGGAGGCCGCGCGGGCGATGCTTCAAGTCCGCGCCCGATCTTTTGTGAGGGCGGATAACTTGTTATCCGGGGCGCGAAGCGCCAAGAGGCCAGGCTAATGGCCATGCGCTCAGGTCGCATTGACTTCAGCAAAAAGGACTTCGCATCCATCCCGTTCTTTTGCTATCAATGCTTTTTCTCTGCGTCTCTGCGTCTGCGGTGAATGAATACATTGGAGTTTCAAGCCATGCTGCAACACACTTTTGTACATCTGCCGGGAGTCGGCCTTAAAACGGAATTTTCCCTTTGGGAAAAAGGAATTCATTCCTGGGATTTATTCTGCGACGGCCCGGGATGTGCGCCGGCGCCTTTCGGAAAAAGAAAATACGAGGCCCTGAGCAAACGTCTCGAAGAGTGCCGGGAGAAGCTGTGCGCTCTCGATCCGCAATATTTTGCAGCAAACCTCGCGCCGCAGTTCCTCTGGAGGCTTTTTGCAAACTTTCGGCAATGCACCGCCTACCTCGATATAGAAACCACAGGCCTGGGCGGACCTCAAGATCACATTACGACCGTAGCCCTCTATGACGGAAGGCAGGTGTTCCACTACATTTACGGAGACAACCTGGATTGCCTGATCCGTGATCTAAGTAAATACAAAATTCTTGTCACCTACAACGGCACTTGTTTCGATCTGCCGTTTATAAGGAATTATTTCCGCACAGCGGTTGACCATGTCCATATCGATCTGCGGTATCTACTGGCCGGTCTCGGTTACCGAGGCGGGTTGAAGGGCTGCGAGAAGCGGCTTGGCCTTGACAGGAACGAATTAAACGGAGTTGACGGCTGGTTTGCGGTCCTGCTCTGGCAAGAATACAGGAGAACCGGCAGTGCAAAGGCCCTCGAAACGCTTCTGGCCTATAACATTGCCGATACCGTCAACTTGGAGAACCTGATGGTGCAAGCCTTCAATATGAAAGTGAACGAGACCCCCTTTCGCGAAACCAAAATACCCATGCCATGCCCTCCATCCATTGCCTTCAAACCTGACGCTGCATTGATAGACGATTTGCGCCGGCGCTATTGTATTTAAGCATTCACCGCAGCTTTTCATGTCCCGCTGGGACACCCGGAGACACTGGAAAAGAACCGATGGGTGGAGCGGAAGCGCAACCCATCAGCCTTTTTCGAAGACAGAGGCGCAGAGGCGCAGAGAAAGGCGGATGCTATTGGCTTCAGTAAAAGTGCCGGTTCACCCCCGGCCCTCAAGCACTGCCGGGGCAGGCGCGAGCCACAGAGTGCACCGAGAAAAGGCTGAGGAATACGGTTGAGGTTTCGGCCACGCGCGCAGGGGGCGCAAGGCCTAACGCTTGCGCATGCGGAGGTCGGGCCCCGCGTCAGACGGGACTGCCCGCCGCAGCGCACATGCTGACTGGCGCTGCCGCCTCTGTGAAACTAACATCGGGTTTCTTGAATCTTGTCAAGATTGCTGCCTGAGTTATTGTTTTCTCAGCGTTTTCTGCGTCCTCTGCGGTGAATCGCTTTTAGATTTTTTGGCATGCGGCCTTGCCGCCTCAGTGCCCTCTGTGCTCCGTGGTGAACAGTACCTGGCCCATGGTGTCCGCGTGAACGAACCAACCGAATATATTAAAGAAATATTTAAAAATTTAGAAAAAAAACTCTGCCAGACCTTCTATTTCACACAAGCCGCAGGTTATATTATTAGCTGGGAAGAAAACATCTTTCCTCCTCCGGAGAAGATCAGGTGGCTACCCCTCCTTCCACTTGGTCTTCTCTTTTTTTGCACTGCTAAGGCCGTGATACGAAACAGAAATGCTCTTCAGATCTAGCTTTTAAAATACAGGAAAGAAAATCTCGGCTGGGATGATTTCGAGTGGGGGGTGCTTAAAGGAAATCTATCTGCGTTGCGCTGGGTTCTCGGTGATGAATGGGATATGTTGGATATATAGCAGATCAAGGGGCTTAATTAAGAAAGGAATCCGTGTTGTGAGAGATATCGCCTGCGGTTAATCTATCTGCTGATGAGCGTCTGAAAACAATCCCATCGCAAATACAGGAGATCCTCCATTGTGGGGCATCCTAGAGGAGTAGATGAGAGATTAGCGAACTGGGGGCGGTGATGTGTCTTTGCGCTGTCCCCAATAAATCAGAGAGGATCTCCATCAATTCCACTCGACCCCGCAATCCGGTCACACGACCCCTCGATCATCGCATTCACGATGGCGCCTTCACTCGCCCCCGCTCGTCGGAAATCAGTACCGATGCCGACAATTTTCTTTTCGGGCGATCTTTTTGCGTAGAAATAGCCGATCTCCCATGCAGTGCCATCATCCACCTGTGGGCCATCAAGAAGGGCGATCAGAAGGTCGGAGTCATCGAGATTTGACCGGCAGCGGGAGAAAATTTCGAGTTTCGCCTTCTCGCCGAGCTAGATTTCTGCCGAACCTGACGAAGCTATCGTCTGGTTGGGCCTCTCCATGAAGGCCAGCAGGTATTTCATCAAAAGTGTCGAAATCTCATGTATGGGCAGATCTTGTTCCGAAAACTCTTCACCATGATAGACCGAATCACGAACCTTTTTTAAATCAGAGAATTTCTTCAAATCCTCATCAACTGCGTCCGATGCGTCAGGAAACAGCACTGTGGCCACGGCGACGAACTTATCTGTCAATCTGTATTTATCTTTCATAACATCCTTTATGCGCGCCAGAAACCGTTCCCGCAGGGGCCTCTGTCCTGCCTCGGTAAACGGCGACAGAAAAACCTCCTCGTAAGTCTTGAATAACCAAGCGATCAGAATCTCAAGGGCTGCCCACCCGGAAAGAAACGCCTTTAACCGGTCATTCCTGTAATCGGCCATCTCGGAAAATAGCCTTTGCACTTTTTCTATGTCTTTCGCTTGCCGAAGTAACCTGTATCGAGCCGAGATTTGATCTGCTCCAGACGTCGCAAGGCTTTTCGAGACAAACATATTAGCTGACCCGGAAATTGTAAAACTGTAAACAGTTTTACCTCGCACATCATCAGTGAGGTACACCCCCCTCGTTAGTTGGGTAAATCTGGGCGGGACTTGACTTTCGAAGGCAAGTGCAACCTTTATTGCATTGATATCAGATCGGTGTGTCTTTGCCAACGCCTGTTTGTCTATAGCGTCCCAAGTGACTATGAATTCATCGAACTCTCGGTAGTGTTCCTTCAAGGACGCTTCTATATCGCCTTGAGCTTCGATGACCAAGACAGCTTGGTTCAGGGTTTTCTTTTTGCGTTCTGCTTGGATTTCATCGATTGTGGATAAAAGAGCTGTGTCAACATCAGGTCTACCGAGTCCCCCTCCGGCCAGCATTATATGACCAATGGCTAAACCACGATCTATGATGGTGAGGAGGGCATTGGGATCTCTCGTAAGGACAAACCGGCAACAATCAGAGCGGCAAAGTTCACATAATTGGGTCTCCTCCTGGAGAACAATTCCAATTATTGACCAAGCCTCTACGTAGGTATAGCGCATCGAATTAGACCTCTCAAAGTGGCCAAGCCTTTGTAATCATTTTCTCCGGAATAGTGCGTAAACTTGTTTACCGAATCCGGAACAACTTTTTCGGAACAAACTCCACGCAAAAAGATTTTGAACCGAGTCACCCGACCGGCGCTTTTGTCTTTTTAAAATGCTTCTGGATGTAAGCCACTGCTTCTTTTGGCGAAAGCGGCGTGGAGGAGGGTCTAGAGCGAACGAAGAATTGTTCTGGTGTAGTTGTGTCCGGTTTGAGCCAAATGTCCTCGCTGCTACTCGTGCAGATGACGTGGCAGATTGGCTTACCTTCGAGAGAAATTATTTCGTAATCAATCGAGCCTAATACCGTTTTGGGTATTATCCGGTCAACAATAAGATTGCGGATGTGTAAAAGGAATTTGTCAGGATTCTTGAAGCCGTCGTTCTCTATCCCGAGAATGGTTCCATCGTCGGAAACGCCTATCAACAGTTCGCCACCCTCGGTGTTGCAGAAAGCGACAATTGTCTTTAGGACTGCATTTTCGATTTGTATGTCGAAACCTTTCTTGAATGAGTTCCAACGTAGACTGGACTTGAATTCAAGGGTTTTCGTTTCACCGCACCTTATCCTACTCTCAAGATCGTTTCCTGCGATTTGCGCACTGTGCGGCCTGATTCTGTGAAACAGGAATACGACGACTACAGCTAACAAGCTTGAAGACAGTAAAAAGATGACCCAAGCACGCCAGGACTGCCACGCTTTCAGCGGCATTTTATCGAAAACAACTATTTTGCCCACGATGCGGCCAGCTTTATCTACGAAGGAAGAAGCAAATATCCCATAGGATATTCCGCTGTCAGAATTTATCTGGTCCACCTGCCCGATAGCCGGGTCAGACCAGTTAATCACTTTCAGCGGGATGCCCCCATAAGCAGATCTGATGCGGCCACTATCGTCGATAAGGGCATAATCGAGATTCTTGTCGATCATTGCGACATCCACAAGTATAGCTTCAGCGATTGAGCTGCCAAAGTGTTTAGCATTGTCGATTAGCTTCTCATCAATGTTTGTCACGTCGTCCGGAGGGGATGCCCCGAGAATTACGATCCCATCCTGTAGGCGGTGAACCAGCATCCGCCAAGACTCTCCGGTTTCAGGGATAAAGGTTGTTTTGAGGGCCACCTCACTTTGAATTGGAGCAACACGGAATTGGAGTTCAGGGAAGTACCCCGCGACATCTATGAGCAGCCCGTCCTTATCGAGCACACAGTAATGTGGTGCGGCAGTCTCTGCTTGCCTTAACCGTGTGAGATCCCAACGGTCAGTGTAATTCAGAAGACGGGAGATTTCCCCTGACCAGCGGCTGAAATCATCCAAAATAGCAGCCTGACGCATATACCAGAAGACTCCAAATTGGAGAAGCAGCGAACACAAGAAAACCGCAGTAAAGACGAACGAGGGAGTATTGCCCCAGTGGGAGGAAGTTTTTAGTTGCTTGAAGGAAACAAAAAAAGGTCGGATGGAAGCCATGTTCCTGACTCCACACTATCTCAAGTGTACATGAAATCGGATGGATAATGACCTTAAGCGAACATACATGTCCAGAATGTATAAGTCAATCGAAGTAGCCTGCCTTCCATACCCAATGGCATTGGCATCAGCGTCATTCCCTCCCAGCTTTAAAGTTGCTCAGGGTTTGAGGCTATGGTATCAAGAATATGATATTTCGAGGAAATATCTGGAATCTCCGCAGGCGCGAAGCTCCATTTCTTTTTTCGGACGATGACCAGAGGCACTTCTGGCCATGCATGATCAATGACCAAAGCAGATACTTGCGGCAAATCAGGTTCTCCTGAATCTGGTTGCAGCCGGTAAACGCTGAGGACCCCTTCGCCGCCATGCTCGAACGGCTGCGATGACAAGCCATGGGCGGTGGAGAATGAAACTTTCATGTCGCAGGTTTCGTTTGCCCGACCCGGCGAAACGATCAGCTTTGCCGAAGCCTTCGCGGCCACAAGGCTTCTAGTGTGTCGGTTTGTGGGGAAGGGGAGGTGCCAGCATGAAAATACGTCTAATTGAGATACAAAACTTTCGGGGGATAAGGGAACTCACTTGGGCGCCATCAGAGCAGGTGAATTGCCTGATTGGAGCTGGTGATGCCGGAAAGACCACAATCATCGATGCAATCGATCTCACTTTATCGTCACGTTATCAAACAACATTCGATGATTCGGACTTCTTCGAAGGAAAGCCTGCCCAGGCCATCGAAATCACGATCACTCTTGGTGACCTCCCGGAAATCTTCAAGGCAGTAACAAAATATGGGGGACATACCAGAGGCTGGGACGCCGAGAAAAAGATCATTGTTGATGATCCGGACGAAGGGAACGGCTTGGAAGATGTGCTCTCAGTGCGGCTCGTGGTGAATCATACACTTGAACCTAAGTGGAATCTCTATAAAGCCAGTTTTACCGGAGACCCGAGGTCGGAACGATCCTTAACATTCGAAGACCGGCAAAAAATTGTCCCCACAAGACTTGGTGTGTATACGGACCGTCATCTTGCATGGGGACGGCAGTCTATTTTGACACGCCTGAGTGGAAACGCCTGTGTTGGGGTAGAGATTCTCGCCGAAGCTTCTCGTCTCGCCCGCAAGCATTTTAAAGCTTGCGAGGAAGGTCTTTTCAAGGAAACCGTCGATCAGATATCCGAATGGGCACGCCCTGTAGGCGTGAAGCTTGGCAAAAACATTGCGGCTCGCCTCGATGTGCAAGGCATCTCATTGACCTCGGGAGGAATCTCCCTTCATGAGGGCGATATTCCATTGCGTCTATTGGGGGCCGGTTCGGCGCGACTGCTGATTGCAGCGTTGCAAGACCATGCAGCGGCGTGCGTGCCTTTTGCTCTGATAGATGAGGTGGAGCACGGCCTTGAGCCGCACCGGATTTCTCGCCTTCTCCGCTATTTAAAATCTGACCGCGATGGAACCAGAGCACAACTTTTTATGACAACTCATTCCCCTGTGGTGCTGCAAGAACTTGGTATTGATGATTTGGCGGTCGTTCGTCGCGATAAGCCGACTGGTAAAGTCACTGCTATCTCTGCAAAAACTGATATCGCCGAACTGGATTCCCAAGCCCCACTGCGTAGTATGCCAAACTCGTACTTGGCGCGATCCGTGTTGGTTTGCGAGGGGAAAACAGAGGTGGGGCTCGCGCGGGGGCTGGATCGCTATTGGGTAAAAAATAAACGTGATCCTTTCGCAACGGCCGGTGTGGTGGCTACGAGTGGAAGGGGTAAGGATCAGGCACCTCAACTGGCGAAGCATTTTAGAAAATTGCAGTATCACGTTGCACTATTTATGGACAATGACAAGGACCCGGACAATTCTAAGATCCTTTTGGAACTTGAACGGCTTGGCGTAAAGATTCTGCGGTGGGAAAAGGGGAAAGCAAGCGAGGACGTATTGTTTCACGATATTGGTGATGGCGCAGTGAAACGTATTATAGAATTGCTCAAGGGGGAGGAAGAAGCAGCCAAAATACTAGAGCAGTTTAAGGGCATGGCTGGAAAGTGCTCGGTAAGTGACTGGGATGATCTTCAGAAAAAATGCACAGATACCGCAATTCGAGCGCAATTGGCGACCTGCGCAAAAAAACATGATTGGATAAAGACGCGCATGTCACTGTCGGAACTGATCGGGCTAGAAGTGCTCGGCCCCAACCTGGAGAGACTTAAGGGAGAAAACGAAGAATGCATGACAGGGCTGCGGGCTTGGGTTGACGATGAATGATATTGAGCTTCTGGACCTCATTACTAACTGTAGACGCGGCAGCGTGATTGCACCGGCAGGATGTGGCAAGACGGAGCAGATTGCACTCGCTGTTTTACACAGCTACGGCCGGCGTTTGATCCTTACCCACACCCTTGCCGGCGTAGATGCCTTAAGAACGCGATTAAAAGATAAGGGTGCTGACCCCACGTTTTACCAGATTACAACAATTGCAGCGTGGTCTTTGCGGATTGCTAGTGCGTTCCCCTTACGGTCTGGACTATCGCTCACCATGCCGATTAATAACGAACAGTGGGATACTGTGTATGCCTCGGCAGTAAAGCTGCTCAGATCCAAATGCATCGATGGGATCATTAGTGCGTCGTACTCAGGTGTTTTTGTGGACGAATACCAGGACTGCACCCGCGTACAACACCAGTTGATCTGTGCGCTCGTGGACCTGCTCCCGTGCTGTGTCTTCGGGGACCCCTTACAGGCGATCTTCGGTTTTCGTGGGAATCCTTTGCCCGATTGGGACAAAGAGGTCTTAAGCGCATTCCCCAAGATCGCAAAATTAAGTCAGCCACACCGATGGGAGAACGTTGGCAATCGCGTGTTGGGCGGATGGCTTATTAAGTGCCGAGATGATCTGAATGGAAAACGGCAAATTGACTTAAGATGTAGCCCTTCAAGTGTAAATCATTGTATGCTTGAGGGTGACACTAAAGAAAAACTGTATCAGGAAAGAATAAAGCTCGTACTGAAAGCTCTGAATAAGCCAAAAGAAGAAAAATGCATCATCATAGGGGATAGCAAAAATGAGACGTCGCGGGCCTTGTTGGCCCGCTACGCAAAAGCGTCGGCCGTTGAGCCGATCACGTGCAAGCGGCTTGTAAAATTTGTAAAAGAGTTAGAGGGGAGTGAGGGGTTAGAAAGGCTTAAGGTCGTAATGGACCTGGTCAAAGACATCATGTCGGGAGCTAAGGGTGCGGCATTAACAAATGTTGTTCAGGATGTGACGGCGGGAAAACGTAAAAAGCAACTGGACGGCCGTCAAACTGCTTGTGTAGAGATCACACGCTCACAAGACCTAAAACCAATCCTTCATTTATTGGAGGATCTCCAAAAGCAACAGGGGTTATGGATTTACCGTCGAGAACTTTACTCCGCACTTTGCGCTGCGCTGCGCGTGGTAATTTCCGGGACTCACACTTCCCTAGCGGATGCAGTGTGGGATGTACAGAATCGCCGCCGGCACGCTGGGCGGCGCTTTGCAAAAAGAAGCATGGGCAGCACTTTGCTCGTCAAAGGACTGGAATTTGATCACGCTATAATTGTCGATGTTGAAAGTTTTAAACGTAATGATCTATATGTCGCTCTAACGAGGGCCTCACGAAGCGTAACCATTATTTCGAAATCCTGCCTTCTCAATCCGGTTAGTTGTTAATCTGAGCTGCACTTTGCTCCATCATCATACGGGGGTTTGGCGAAAGCCTGCGGAATAAGATCGCAGTCCCCTGGCTCAAGCTGCAGCTCGCCGCGATCCGGATGCTGTTCGAATGGCTAGTAGCTGGCCAAGTGGTTCCGGTCTGCCTGAGGGATCGCGCTCTTATCGGGATCATGGTCTATACCTTTGCGCACGTCAGGAGAAGAAAAGGGGTCAAACCTACACTCTTCACACTCATAAGCTCCAACTCAAGCATTTCAACAGGCTTGGCACAGGCTACATAGGTTTGATCTCTTCCGCAATCTGACTGTTCTGCTCGACACTTCTTCTTCATTGTCAAGAGTGACCCCTTCTTCTTCATTCTTTTCCACACCGCCTTCAATACTTTTCAACTTGGAAAAAAGACGTTAAAAGAATGGAATGGTCGGACGGATTTGCTTTGAGGGGGCTTCCGCAGAATTAGACTGTGATTCACCGATCCACCCATTCTTACAGTCAGGAGTCGCAACATGCCCGCAGGATATCTCGAAGCCTATAAAGACGGTCGGCTGGCGCAGAGAATCCGCCGGAGCGCCGCGTGGATGGAAAAGTGCACTATGTGCCCGAGGCTCTGCGGGGTGAACCGGATGGAGGGGGAGACCGGGTATTGCCGCACCGGGCGTTGGGCCGAGGTCGCAAGCCACGGGCCGCATTACGGTGAGGAGCGACCCCTGGTGGGTTCGGGCGGATCGGGGACCATTTTCTTTACGCACTGCAATCTTTTCTGCGTTTTTTGCCAGAACTTCGAAATCAGCCACGGCGGCGAGGGGACGGCCATCGGCGCCGAGGGGTTGGCGGAGGTCATGGTTACGCTCCAGAAAAGGGGCTGCCACAATATCAATTTCGTAACCCCCTCCCACGTGATTCATCACATCCTGGAGGCGCTTCCCCTCGCCGTCGAAAAAGGCCTCACCGTGCCCCTCGTCTACAACTGCGGAGGCTACGAGCGCATCTCGGCGCTTAAACTCCTCGACGGGATCGTCGATATCTACATGCCGGATTTTAAATTCTGGGACCCGAAGGTGTCCGAAGACCTGTGCGCAGCGCCTGACTACCCGGAGCGCGCCCGAAATGCGCTAAAGGAAATGCATCGGCAGGTGGGCGATCTCGTGATCGACGTGATGGGCGTCGCCCGAAGAGGCCTCCTGGTCAGGCACCTCGTGATGCCGAGTGGGACGGCGGGGACCACCGACATCGCGCGATTCATCGCGGACAACATTTCACGAAACACCTACATCAATATCATGGACCAGTACCACCCTTGCGGCGAGGCGTACAACCGAAGGTCCATCGGGCGGCCCATCACCTCCGCCGAGTTTCGGGAAGCATTGGAGGCCGCGAAACAAGCCGGCCTAACCC
>Ga0209517_10003916_pt1 | contig 19894 bp, 15 predicted proteins | sample PeaSoiMetSII2010_FD_187695 | JGI IMG/M metagenome (GOLD analysis project Ga0209517, IMG submission 187695) | Peat soil microbial communities from Weissenstadt, Germany - SII-2010 (SPAdes) (version 2) | ecosystem: Environmental > Terrestrial > Soil > Wetlands > Peat | place: Germany...
CCCCAACCGCCCGCGCCCAACCCTCTCGACACCCTCCGCTCCTGCCTCAACCTCCCCTCCCGCCCCTCCTGGCTCCGCTGCCTCGCCTGGCTCCTCGCCGCACTCTGCCCCAACGGCCCCTACCCCTTCCTCATCTTCCAAGGTCCTCCTGGCTCCGGCAAATCCTTCACCGCCCGCGTCCTCCGCTCCCTCATCGACCCCTCCTCCGCGCCCCTCACCCCCAACCCATCCTCCACCCGCGACCTCATCACCGTCGCCCGCCTCAACTGGATCCTCGCCTTCGACCACATCTCCGCCCTCTCTCCGCTCCTGGCCGACACCCTCTGCCGCCTCTCCTCCGGCCTCGGCGCCACCTTCCGCGAGGCCGCCGGCCCCGCTCACGAGCCCCTCCAGCAATCCTTCAGGCGCCCCATACTCCTCACCGTCACCGGCCGCTTCGTCTGCCCCGAGGACATCGCCAAACGCGCCCTCGTCGTCACCCTCCCGCCCTTCCGTTCCGCAACCCGCACCGAAGAGAGTCTGGTCTCCACACTCACCCCAGCTTGGCCCGCCGTCCTCGGTGCCCTCTGTACCGCCGTCAGCACAGCCCTGAGCCGCACGCCCACCACATACCAGCCCACCGGACCCTGTGCCGACGCCCTCGCCTGGGCCGTAGCCGCCAGCCCCGCTCTCGGCTGTACCGAGGAGGAAATGCAGCGGGCCTTCGATCCCCCGCCGCTGCCCCATCCCATCGTCCTGGCCGTCCGCAACCTCCTCGAGCAGCGCAAGTCCTGGACCGGCAGCGCGACCGAACTCCGGGACCTCCTGGAGCCGTTCGGGATCTGCACCACCCCCCGAGGCGTCTCGCAACACCTCAATAACTCTATGCTGACCCTGGCCGACCATGGTATCGAGTTGAAATTCCGCCGCCTACACGGAGGCGACCGCGTCATCGACCTCCGCGAAGATCCGGGTGACGCAAATTCTGAAAATGACCCCGAATTTGCGTCACCCAATTCCGATCAATCCCAGCAACCCAAAGAAACAGAAGAGGTTAAAGCATCATGAAATTCAATTCGACATTCCCGAAAAATCTGCGTCACCACGGCGCTCCCCCGGCCCCTGGCCCCCGGCTCCCGGCCCCTGGCCCTTAAGGGCCATCATCCCCGCTCCACCCCCGCCATCCTATAGAATAGAAGTCAGCGACATCCGAAACCGGCGATCACTAAGCGCCGGACGTGTAACTCCATGTGGATCGTAAGACTCGCCCTCCGGCGGCCCTACACCTTCGTTGTCATGGCCGTGCTCATCGCCATTCTTGGCACGAGCGCCATCGTCACCATGCCCGTCGATATCTTTCCCTATATCGACATCCCCGTCGTCAGCGTCGTCTGGAGCTACTCCGGCCTCTCCCCCGAGGAGATGGAAAAGCGCATCGTCACCTTTTACGAGCGCTCCTTGACGACCACCGTCAACGATATCGAGCACCTCGAATCGCAATCCTACAACGGCGTGTCCGTGGTGCGCATTTTCCTCCAGCCCAACGCCCGGGTCGAACTCGCCGTGGGCCAGATCACCGCCCTCTCGCAGAGCATCCTCCGCCCGCTCCCGCCGGGGACCTTTCCGCCTAGCATCGTCAAGTACGACGCCTCGGCCGTCCCTATCCTCCAGCTCGGCCTCGAAAGCCAGACCCTCAGCGAGCAGGAACTCTTCGACCTCGGCCAGAACTTCATCCGCACCCAGTTGGCCACCATCCAGGGCGCCTCCGTTCCCCTGCCGTACGGCGGCAGGTTCCGCAACGTGATGGTCGACATCAACCCCGACGCCCTCTACGCCAAGCAGCTTTCGCCCGCGGACATCACCACCGTAATGGGCAACCAGAATCTCATCCTCCCCGCCGGCACCGCCAAGATCGGAGATCGCGACTACCAGATCAAGCTCAACAGCAGCCCGCGCATTCTCGACGAGATGAACAACCTGCCCGTCAAAATCGTCAACGGCGCCACCGTTTACCTCAAGGATGTCGCCCAGGTCCGCGACGGGTACGCCGTGCAAACCAGCATCGTCCGCACCAACGGCACACGCGGCGCGCTCCTCACCGTGATGCGCAACGGCAAGGCCTCCACTCTCGCGGTGGTCAACGGCGTCAAGGAAACGCTTCCCAAAATCCTCGCCGGCCTACCGCCCGCGCTCCACGTCCGGCAGTTGTTCGATCAGTCGCTGTTCGTCCGCGCCGCCATCAATGGTGTGGTGCGCGAGGCCGTCATGGCGGCCTGCCTCACCGGCCTCATGATCCTGATTTTTCTGGGGAGCTGGCGCAGCACCCTCATCGTCTGCATCTCGATTCCCCTCTCCATCCTGGTCTCCCTCATGGTGCTGAACCTGCTCGGCCAGACCATCAACGTGATGACCCTCGGCGGCCTGGCGCTGGCCGTCGGCATCCTGGTCGACGACGCCACCGTGGAAATCGAAAACACCCATCGCAACATGGCTATGAAGAAGCCGCTGGTGCGCGCCGTCCTCGATGGCGCGCAGCAGATCGCCGCTCCGGCATTCGTCTCCACGCTTTGCATCTGCATCGTCTTCGTCCCGGTGCTGATGCTCACCGGCGCGGCCAAGTATCTCTTCACGCCGCTGGCCATGGCGGTCGCGTTCGCCATGCTGGCGTCGTACCTTCTCTCCCGTACCCTGATTCCCACCATGGTGCACTACATGCTCCGGCCCGAAGTGAAACTCTACGCGCGCGGCCAGCACGGCGAAACCGCGGGCGGAAAGGGGATCATCTGGAGCGCGCACTATGTCTTCAATCGGCGCTTCGAGTCGATGCGCGAGTCATACACTTCGCTGCTGCATTGGTGCCTGGAGCATCGCGGGCCGGTGCTCGTCAGTTTCGCCCTCTTCATCGCAGCGTCGCTGTGCCTGGCCGGATTCATCGGCCGCGACTTTTTCCCCACCGTCGATTCCGGCGCCATGCGGCTGCATGCCCGCGCTCCTTCGGGCACACGCATCGAATCCACCGAGATGCTCTTCGCCGATATCGAGAATGAAATCCGCCAGGTGATTCCCCCGCGTGAGATCGATACTATCATCGACAACATCGGTCTTCCCAACGGCGGCTTCAACCTCGCGTTCGGCGACACCGCCACCATCGGCGTCAGCGACGGCGATATTCTGATCTCCCTCAAGGGCGAAGATCGCGGCCCCACAGCCGAATACATCGGCCTCCTGCGCAAGCGCCTCCACCAGCGCTTCCCCGACGTCGTGTTCTTCTTCGAAGCCGCCAACATCACCAACCAGATCCTGAACTTTGGCCTGCCCGCTCCCATCGACGTGCAGGTGGTGGGAAGGAACGCCGCCGCCAACTACCCCATCGCGCTCCAGATCGAGGAGCAGATCGCCAGGATCCCCGGCGCCGCCGACGTTCACATTCACCAGGTGGTGGACTATCCCGAAATCAATCTCGACGTCGATCGCAGCAAAGCCGGCCAGGTCGGGCTCACCCAAAAAGACGTCAGCAACAGCCTGCTCATCTCGCTGAGCGGCAGCGGCCAGGTCGCCCCTACCCAGTGGCTCGACTGGCGCACCGGCGTCAGCTACAGCGTGACCGTGCAGACCCCGCAATACCGCATCGACTCGCTCCAGGCCCTGATGCGGACGCCCATCGTCGCGCCCTTCGCCAACGTCAACTCCACCACCGCAACATCGCTGGCCGGCACGGCCAACGCCACGAATGCATCCGTGGGAACGAGCCCCAGCCAGGCATCGGAAGCTTACGGCAACCCCGGAGCCTCGTCCGGCGGCCCGCAACTGCTCTCCAACCTGGCGGGAGTCCGCCGCGGCGCGGCGCCCGAGATCATCAACCATTACAACGTGCAGCCGGTGTTCGATGTCTACGCCAACGTGTACGGCCGCGATCTCGGCTCGGTCGGTTCGGCGGTCGAAAAGATCATCGCCGAGATGACGCCCAAACTGCCGCGCGGCACCTCCATCGATCTGCGCGGCCAGATCACCACCATGGAGAATTCGTTCTACCGGCTGGGCCTGGGGTTCATCTTCGCCGTCGTCCTGGTCTACCTCCTGATGGCCGTCAATTTCCAATCCTGGCTCGACCCCTTCATCATCCTGATGGCGCTCCCCGGCGCCATGGCCGGCATCGTCTGGATTCTCTTCATCACCCAGACCACCTTCAGCGTTCCCTCCCTGATGGGCTCCATCATGTGCATCGGCGTGGCCACCGCCAACAGCATTCTGCTGGTGGTCTTCGCCAACGACCAGCGCGAAGAGGGCATGGACGCGCGCGCGGCCGCATTGTCGGCCGGTCATACCCGCATCCGCCCCGTCCTGATGACGGCCGCCGCCATGATCATTGGCATGCTCCCCATGGCGTTGGGATTCGGGGAAGGCGGCGAGCAGAATGCGCCCCTCGGCAGGGCGGTAGTCGGAGGACTCGTGCTGGCTACCGTTACCACGCTATTTGTGGTTCCATTAGTGTACAGCCTGCTTCGCAAGAAGACCCCGGTGGATTACGAACGGAGGATTGTGGAGGAAGAACACGAGTACTTGCGGGACCTGTAGTAACACACATGAATATGATCACCAACTCCAACGAAGAGCTGCTACGCTCCGAAATCGAAGATCTGAAGCGCCAACTGGAGGAACAGAAGACACTCGCCGCGAATGGGCACGCCCACGAGGCAAGCGGCCCCTCGTGGCGCACGCTGGCGGTCCTCGTGCTGCTGGTGATCGCGCTGGCCGCGGCCGGATACTTCCTGGGATACTTGCCCCGGCAGCGCCGCGAGCAGGTGTTGGCTGCGGAATCCAAGGCCGAAAGCCAGAGCCTTCCCGTGGTCAACGTGGCGCTGGTAACGCGTTCCGGCCTGAAAAGCAGCCTGGTTCTGCCGGGCAATATCCAAGCCGTCACCGAAGGCCCCGTTCTGGCGCGTTCCAGCGGGTACATCCGCAAGCGCTACGTCGATATCGGCGACCGCGTCAAGGAAGGTCAGGTCCTGGCCGAGATTGAAGCCCCCGAGCTGGACCAGCAGATCAAACAGGCGCAGGCGGCCATCGACCAGGCCAACAGCACCGTCGAGCAGGCCCAAGCGGCCGTCCAGCAGGCGCGCAGCAATGAGAACCTGGCGCGCGTTACGGCCCAGCGATGGGCCAACCTGCTCCAGCGAGGCGTGGTGTCGCGCCAGGATAACGATTCCGCCCAGGCGCAGTACGAAGCGCAGCAGGCCAACGTCCAGGCCCTCGAAAAAGCCGTGGCCGCCGCGCGCAGCAGTGCTTCCGCCGCCCAGGCAAACCTGTCCCGCCTGAACGAGCTTCTCGGTTATCAAACCGTACGCGCGCCGTTCGCCGGAGTGATCACGCTGCGCAACGTGGATTCGGGCGTGCTGGTAAACGAAGGCAACACGCTCCTCTTCCGCATCGCCCAGACGGATCGCCTGCGCACCTACCTGAACGTTCCACAGGCGGATGCCAAAGCGGTGCGGGTCGGGCAGTCGGCCACCCTCATGATCCCCGACCTGCCCGGCAGCAAATTCAAGGGCACGGTGGCCCGCACCGCCAACGCACTCGATCCCGCGACGCGCACGCTGCTCGTCGAGGTGCAGGTGCCGAATTCCAGCGGAGCCCTGATGCCCGGCGAGTACGCGCAAGTGGATCTCTCGGTGCCGCGGAGCGATCCTCCGCTGCTGATTCCCGGCGACACCCTGGTGGTGCGCAGCGATGGCCCGCAAGTAGCCGTAGTGAATCCCGATGGCACGGTCCACTTCACGCTCATTCAGTTGGGCCGCGATTTCGGAGACCGCCTGGAAGTGCTTTCGGGTCTCCAGGAAGGACAGCAGGTGGCCGTGAATCCGAGCGACGCCATCCGCGAAGGCGTCACCGTCAAACCGGCAACCGCCAGGAAGCCCTAACCCCGATGCTCAAATCAATGCTTGTGTGGACCCTTGTCCTGGCTTGCCGCCTGCACGCCCAAGCCCCACCCCTCAACTTCCAGAACTCCCCTCGTGTCCACGAGTTGATCCGCGCGGGCAACCTTTACTTATCCGTCCAGGACGCTCTCGCCATGGCCATCGAAAACAATCTCGATGTGGAGCTGCAGCGCTACAGCCTGCCGGTCGCCGCCACCGACTTGCTCCGCGCCCAAGGCGGCGGCGTAGTTCGCGGGCTGAGCTACATCCTCGCCGAGGTCCCGGTGGGCGTGGGCGGACCGCTCAGCCCGGTGGTCACCACCCCGGCCACTTCGGGGCGCGCCACTGCTGGCACGTCGGTCGCGACCAACGCTCTCGAGCTGGGCGTGTTGAGTTCGCTCCAAACCAACCTGTCGATCGCGGGGGCCGTCCCGCAATCCACCGGGACGGCAGTTCCGATCTACGACCCCGCGCTCGTGGGACAGTTGAACTGGACCCACCAGACCGCGCCGCAGGTCAATTTCGGCAGCTACGGCACCAACGCGCTGGTCACCAACACCACGCTCGCCAATGCCGGCATCCAACAGGGATTCTTTACCGGCGCGCAAGCCAGCGTGAATTTCAACAACAATCATCAGAATCTCAATTCCCTGACCAGCGGTTTCGATCCCTACACCGGCTCCAGCCTGGGGCTGACCGTGACTCAGCCTCTGCTCCGAGGTTTCGGCGGCAGCCTGAATCGCCGCTTCATCCGCATCGCCGGAGACGAACAGAAAATCACTAGTCTCTTGTTCAGGCAGCAGCTCATCGCCACGGTCTACGGCGTGATCCGCCTCTACACCGATTTCGTGGCGCTCTACGAAGACGAGAAGGTCAAACAGGAGACCGTGACCCTGGCCGAGAAGCTGCTCACCGACACCAAAGCGCAATTCGAGGAAGGCACGCTCGCCCAGGTGGAGATGACCCGCGCCAACGCCCAGGTCTTTTCCACCCAGCAGGACCTGATCAACTCGCGCGGCCTGCGCGAGGAGCAGGAAGCCATCCTGAAAAACGTGCTAACGCGGAGGGGCAATGAAGACCCCGAGGTCGCGACCGCGCGCGTCATCCCCACCGATCCGCTGAACTTGCCGGAGAAGGACGAGATCCGCCCCATGCAGGACCTGATATCCGAAGCGCTGGTGAACCGCCCCGACCTCGATCAGGCGCGTTTGCAGATCGACATTTCGCACATCGGCCTCCAGGGCGCGAGGAGCTTGACCCAGCCGGAGGTGGACCTGGTTGGCGTCATGCAGAACAACGGCCTGGCTGGCCCGGCCAATCCCTTCGTCGCGAATCCCTATCCCGGCTTTATCGGAGGCTACGGCAGCACACTCGACCAGGTGTTCACGCGCAAGTATCCGACTTACGGAATCGGCGTGCAGGTGACGCTGCCCATCCACAACCGCATTGCCGAGGCCGACCTGGCGCGCGACGAGATCCAGGTGAAGCAGTCGGAGATCCGCCTGCGTCAGCTACAGAACCAGGCGCGCCTGGAAGTGGAGGACGCACTCATCGCCATGCGCCGCGCGCGCTCGTCTTTCGAGGCTGCCGAACAGGCGCGCAAACTCCAGCAGGAATCGCTCGAGGCCGAGCAGGCCAAGTTCGAGGTCGGCGCGTCGACGGCCTTCTTCGTCATCCAGTACGAGAGCCTGCTGGCGCAGGCCAAGTCCACCGAGGTAGCGGCCAAGAGCTCTTACGTGAAGGCGCGGGCCGCGTTACAGCGCGCCATGGGCAGCATTCTCGACGAAAACCACATCTCGATCGACCAGGCCGTAAAGCCCCGCTAACGCTGGCGGTCTTGCCGCCGGCCGGATTGATCGTCTTACGTCAATCCGCCGAAGCCTTCGCCGATGCAAGTGTCGCGGTGGGGCGCGGGTAACGTCCTCGTTTTAAAAAGCGCCGCTCCGGTCACCCGCGCCATCGATGGAATCGCGGAAGGGGCCTACGCCTAGCGCTTCGAGCAGTGCGGGATCTTCGCGACGCTTACGGCGAAGTGTGGTGAGCCGGGATTATCCCCGCACCAGGGCGTGGGCACGGCGGTAAACGAAAAACGGAAATGGATTGCTCACGCCGCGGGCGCCGCGGCGACAATCTCGCTCTTGACATCCGCGAACTTTGCGAAGTTCTTGTTGAACCGCCCGCTGAGGTCGCGCGCCGCCTTGTCGTAGGCCGTCTTGTCGGCCCACATGGCGCGCGGATCCAGAAAGCTCGGCGGCACGTCCGGGCACGACTTGGGCACCGCGACCTTGAACACCGGATGCTCCTCCACCGCGACATTCTTCAGCGCCCCGGAGAGCGCCGCGTTCAACATCGCGCGCGTATACGGAAGCTTCATGCGGCTGCCCACTCCGAACGCGCCGCCCACCCAGCCCGTGTTCACCAGCCAGCATTGGGCGTGGTGCCGGCGCAGTTTCTCGCCCAGCAGCGAGGCGTAGGTGGACGCCGGCCGCGGCAGGAAGGGCGCGCCGAAGCACGCGCTGAAAGTGGCCTCGGGTTCCTTCCCCAAGCCGCGCTCCGTGCCCGCCACCTTGGCGGTGTAGCCGCTGAGAAAGTGATACATGGCCTGCTCCGGCGTAAGCTTGGATATGGGCGGCAGCACCCCGAAGGCGTCGGCCGTCAAGAAGATTACGTTGGTGGGGTGGCCGGCCACGCTGGGAATGAGCGCGTTGTCGATGAAGTTCAGCGGGTACGCCGCGCGCGTGTTCTCCGTGACCTCCTCGGAGTTGTAATCCAGCGACCGCGTTTCCGCGTCCATGGCCACGTTCTCCAGCACCGTGCCGAAGCGGATCGCGTTCCAGATCTGCGGCTCCTGCCGTTGGGATAGCCGGATGCACTTGGCGTAGCATCCGCCCTCGAAATTGAAGACGCCGCTGTCGCTCCATCCGTGTTCGTCGTCGCCGATCAGGCGGCGCAGCGGATCCGCGGAAAGCGTGGTCTTGCCCGTGCCGGAGAGTCCGAAGAACAGCGCCGCATCGCCCGCTTCCCCCACGTTCGCCGAACAGTGCATGGGAAAAACGCCGCGCGCCGGCAGCAGGTAGTTCATGATGGTGAAGGCCGACTTTTTCATCTCGCCCGCGTAGCTGGTGCCGCAGATCAGCACCACCCGGCGCTTGAAGTTCAGCACGATGCAGGTCTCGGAATTGGTGCCGTCCTCCGCGGGATTGGCCTGGAAGCCGGGCGCGAACAGAATGGTGAATTCGGGCTTGTGGTCCGCGGTATCGCCCGGTTCGGGGCGGACGAACAATTGCCGCGCGAACAGGTTGTGCCACGCCAACTGGCTGACCACGCGCAGCGGCAGCGTGTATTCCGGATCGGCGCCCACGAAGCAGTCCTGCACGTAGACGTCGTGGCCCTGCCAGAACGCCAGCATGCGGGAGTAGAGGTGGTCGAAGTGCGCCTCGGAGATCGGCTGATTCACCACACCCCATTGGATGGTGTGGTCGGTGATCTCATCGCGAACCACGAACTTGTCTTTGGGAGATCGTCCCGTGAACTGACCGGTGTGGACCACAAACGATCCGTTGGCCGCGAAACCACCTTCGCGCCGCTGGACGGCGTGCTCAAGGAGCTGCGCCGTGCCCAGGTTCCAGTAGGCAATATTGATGTTGCGGATCCCGTGATGTTCCAGGCCGTAATTGCTGGGGGCTAATCCCGCGTTAGCATAGTGCTTCAATTCCATCGTAATATGGTCTCATGAGAAGGCTTCTGGGGGCATGCATACTGGCGCTCCCGCTGTTATACCATCCCGCCCAGGCTCAGGTGATCGAATTTGAGTCCAATGGTCTGAAGTATCAGACACTGACCAAATCCGGTGTGACTATTATGTTCGCACAGTTGCCGAACCATCTGCACGCGTACGCTATCATCCAGGTGGCCGTTTCGAACGGGTCCGAGGGACCTTACGTGATCCGGCCCGAGGATTTTAATTGGATGCGCGCCGACGGCGCCGCGATTCACGCAACCCCCGCCCGGACAGTCATCGAGATGCTCTTTCAAAAGGGCGGCGGCAACGACGTCATCAAGCTGGTGACCACCTACGAAGCCGCGGTCTACGGAAACCAGCACATGAAGTCGACCAACGGCTACGAACAGCGGCGCCTGAACGCCCTGGCCATGAGCGCCACCAAGCTGAGGGCGGCCGCCACCGCGAGCGCCATTGCGCTGGTGCAATCCAAGCTGGTCCCGGGCGAATCCACGGATGGTGCGGTCTTTTTCAGCACCGACGGCAAGCCGCTCGGCCCCGGCCATCTCATCGTCCGCACCAATACCGACACGTTCGATTTCATCGTAAATTCGGAGTAGATTTCGGATCAGCGGCGCTCGCGCTCCAGCTTGGCGACGCGCGCGGCCAAGTCGTCGATGGCGCGTTGCTGGCCGGCCTGGGTGTTGGCGAGGGCGAGGTTGTCGCGGTCGAGCGTATCGGCCCACTTGGTAAGGGCGCCCATGCGGGTATCGATGCTGCGCAACGTTTCGCTGGTACGCTCGAACCGCCGTTCGAGGGCCTCGAAGCGCCGGTCTACAGTCTCGAATCGGGCGTTCATCTCGTCGCGGAGGTCCGAGAGGTTGGCCGTGAGGGCTTCCATAGAGCGTTCCTGGCGTTCGGTCATGCGCTGCTCGGCGGCCGCGACGATAGCTTGAATCCGGTCGAAGTCTTCGGGTGTCATGGTGGCTCGGTGGCTACTGCTCATATTGTAACGCTGGGTTGTCTTTGAACCATCCATGATGACAGAAGCGGCCGTCCGCTTTCTGGCGGCGCTCTCCAGTTGCAGTGCTCCGTGGTCCACACCTAGGCTCCCTCAAGGAAATCCTGCAGCAGGCCGATAAGCACAGACGTGGCATGAAATCTCATCGAGGTGCAATGTGTGCGGGGAAGGTAGCATGATCGGGCGGGCCGGCCTGGCGGCGGCCGTGGACCAGGCCGCGGATGGCATCGTCATCACCGACACCGACGGGAAAATCCAGTACGTGAATCCCGCCTTCACCGCGATGACGGGTTACACCAGCGAGGAAGCCGTGGGACAGTACACGCGCATCCTCAAATCGGGACGCCAGCCCGAGGGGTTTTACAAAGAGCTCTGGAACACCGTCCGGTCCGGGCGGGTCTGGCACGGCGAGATGATCAACCGGCGCAAGGATGGAACGTTTTATGCCGAGGAGATGCGAATCACTCCCGTCGCGGACGCGAATGGGGAAACGGTCAGCTACATTGCGGTCAAGCACGACGTAACCGAGCGGCGGGCGGCCGAGGAAGCGCAGCGGTTCCTGGCCGCGATTGTGGACAGTTCCGAGGACGCCATCGCCGCCTTCACACCCGAAGGGATCATCCTCACCTGGAACCGCGGCGCGGAAGCCATATTCGGCTACTCCGCCGCGGAGGCCATCGGGAAGCACGTGTTCATGCTGGCCGAACGGCCGGCGGGACTGGCTCATTTCACCGAACGGATATTGCAAGGCCATGTGGTCTCCCAATACGAGGGCGTGTGCCGGCGACAGGACGGACGCACGGTTCCCGTATCCGTTACCGGCTCCCCCATCCGAAACTCCGGCGGCGAGGTGGTAGCCATTTCCGCTGTCCTCCGCGACATCTCGGAGCGCCAGAAGGCCGAGCAAGCCCGCGCTTTGCTGGCCTCCATCGTGGAATCTTCGGACGACGCGATTATCGGCAAAGGGCCGGATGGGACCATCGTCAGTTGGAACCGGGGCGCGGAAGCGCTCTTCGGGTACTCGAGCCAGGAAATCATCGGAAAGAACGTTGCCATTCTCGCTCCGCCGGGCCGCTCGGACGAAGTGCGCCAGTGCCTCGAGACCATCCGCAAGGGGGCGGCCGTCAGCCCTTTCGAAACGGTCCGCCAAAGGAAGGACGGCAGCCGGATCGATGTGTCGCTCTCCGTCTCCCCGATCCGGAATCCGGCCGGAGAGGTGGTGGGCGCTTCCGCCATCGCGCGTGACATCGGCCAGCGCTTGCGGGCCGAGTGGAAGCTTCGGGAAAGCGAAGAGCGATTCCGCGAGGTCTTCGAGCACGCACCGTTTGGTATGTCCGTGGCCGCGCTGGACGGGCACATCATCCAGGTGAATGCGACGTTTTGCCGGATGCTGGGATATTCCGAACAGGAACTGCGTGCCACCACCTGGGCGGAACTGACCCACCCCGATGACGAGGGGCCGTTTCTGCGGAAAATGGAGCAGTGGATGCGGGAACCGGGCGGCTGCCTGGAGGCGGAGAAACGCTACCTTCACCGCAAGGGAAATGCGGTGTGGGTGCGTGTCAGAATGTCGCTGGTACGAGACCCCGGCGGCAGCCCCTTGTATTTTGTGGTCCATGTGGAAGACATCACGGAGCGCAAGCGGGCGCGGGAGGCCCTGCGCGAGAGCGAAGAGCGCTTCCGCATCATGGCGGACGGTTGCCCGACGCTGATGTGGGTGACCAACCGGGAGGGTGGAAACCAGTTCATTAACCGGGCATTCCGGGAATTCTGCGGGACCACCTGCGACCAGGTGGAAGGAGGCAAGTGGCAGTTGCTGATTCACCCGGACGATGCGCCGGAGTATGTCGGGGCATTCCACCACGCGGTGCGGGAACACACGGCGTTCAGGGCCGAAGCGCGTGTGCGTCGCGCCGATTGCGAGTGGCGCTGGGTGGCCTCCTACGCCGAGCCGCGCTTCTCGCTAGGCGGAGAGTTTCTGGGGCACGTCGGCCTGAGTCCGGACATCACCGAGCGCAAACAAGCCGAGCAGTCCCTGCAGTCGAGCGAAGAGAAGTTTCGCCAGTTGGCGGAAAACATTCGTGAAGTTTTTTGGATGATGCCTCCGGCAGCCAACGAGATGCTCTATGTCAGCCCTGCGTATGAACAGGTCTGGGGCAGGACCTGCGACAGCGTTTACCAGAACCCCATGTCCTGGACGGAGGCGATCCATCCCGATGACCGGGAACAGGCCCATTTATTGTTTACCAGGCAAATGCAGGGAGAAGCTGTCGAGAAGGAATACCGTATTCGAACGCCTGGCGGGCAGGAGAAATGGATCCGCGACCGGGCCTTTCCCGTTCGCGGCCAGGCTGGCCAACTGATTCGAATCGCCGGAATTGCTGAGGACATCACGGAGCGGAAACGCTACGAGGCGGAGTTGATTCACGCCCGCGAGGGCGCGGATGCCGCCAATCTGGCGAAGAGCCGTTTTCTGGCTAACATGAGCCACGAAATCCGCACGCCGATGAACGGCGTCCTGGGCATGCTGCAACTGATCACCGCAACCGACCTCACTCGGGAGCAACTGGAATACGCCAACGTGGCGCAGAGCAGCGGGCGGGCTCTGCTGACCCTCATCGACGATATCCTGGACCTTTCCAAGATCGAGGCGCGCAAAATTACCCTGGAGAATCTGAGCTTCAGCCTGCGCCACACGGTCGAGGACGTGGTCCAGCTTTTGCGCGTGCAGGCGGACGCCAAGGGACTGGACTTCGGTTGGCGCGTGTCGCCGGAAATTCCGCCGCTGCTGAGCGGAGATCCTCACCGCCTGCGCCAGGTGTTGACCAATCTCTGCGCCAATGCCATCAAGTTCACCAAGCGGGGCGAGGTATCACTGGATGTGGCCATCGAGAGCCAGGGCGAAGGCGCGGCAACCGTTCGTTTCGCCGTCACCGATACGGGTATCGGGATACGGCCGGACCAGGCCGCGCTGCTGTTCTCGCCCTTTACCCAGGCAGACGCATCCACCACCCGCAAGTACGGCGGCACCGGGCTCGGGCTGGCTATCTCGAAGCAGCTTGCCGAGATGATGGGGGGCGCCATCGGTGTCGACAGCCGGGAGGGCCAGGGTTCCACTTTCTGGTTCACCGCGGTTCTCAAGCTGGCGCATGAGCCCGCGCCCGCCCAGCCGCAGCCCGCCAGCGAGCGGGGGGATGGGCGCTTTGGTGTGCACGTCGGGACGGCTCTTCAAGGGCGAAAGGGGCGAATCCTGGTGGCCGAGGACAATGACACCAACCGAACCGTAGCTCTTGCCCAACTGGAGAAGCTGGGATACCAGGCCGACGCCGTCACCGACGGCGCCGAGGCCGTCGCAGCGGCACAGCATGGACAGTACGACCTGGTGCTGATGGACTGCGAGATGCCGGTGATGGACGGCTTCGAAGCCACCCGCCGGATCCGCAGGTCGGCTCAGCCGGGCATTCCGATCATCGCCCTTACCGCCGACGCGATGGCGGGCGACCGGGATCGGTGTCTGAGCGAGGGGATGAGCGATTATCTTGCAAAACCGGTCGATCTGGGGCGGCTGGCGGAGGTGCTTGCCAAGTGGGTTAGAACAACGGAAAAAAAGCCACTGCCCGTATCCGGCGCCGGAGAGCCGGCCAAGGTCGTTTTCAATGGGGAGGCCCTACTGCGGCGGCTGATGGGAGACCGGCAACTGGCCGTCATCGCCCTCAAAGGGTTCCTCCAGGACGCCCGCTCCCAGTTGAACCATTTGCGCGCGCTGCTGGCTGCGGCGGATGCTCCTGGCACCCGGTCGCAAGCGCACGCGCTCAAGGGAGCGGCGGCAACGGTTGGGGCGGAAGGTCTGCAGGCGCTCGCACTGGCGCTGGAACGGGCGGGGACGGACGGACGGTTGGATGACTGCGGCGAGCTTCTGCCTCGCGCGGTGGAGGAGTTCGAGCGGTTCAAGAGCACTCTGGAGCGGACCGCATGGGTATAGACCGGGAGCTTTCCGCGACGACAGTGGTTTTGACTAATACACCGTTTCAGAAGTTCACTAACGTATTGCAGGACCGCTTGCTAACGATGGGCCTTCACGAGGTAGGCGTCGCACGGCTTATTCTGTGAAGACCGCTCCCTAACAGGGTGCCCGCTGGGCCCGGCTCTGAACGGAGCCGCGCGAGCCGGCGCGACTTCGTTGAAAACAGGGCAAATTTTGCTCTTGACACCGATCACAAATTGCAATATAGTGATTACAAATTGCAATATGAAGCTCGGTGAAAAAATTCGGTACTTGCGGGAGGTCGAAGGCACGCTACGCGGTCTGGAACGCGAAGTTTCCCAGCAGGAAATGGCCCGCCTCATTCAGAAGGAGCTCGGCAAGTCGATCAGCCAGAGCTACCTTTCGCAGATCGAAAGCGGCGCGCGGCCGCACCTCACCAATTCCAGCCGTATGCTGCTGGCGCGTTTTTTCAAAGTGCATCCGGGCTACCTGGTGGACGACCCGGAAGGCTTCCAGAACGAGCTGATCTCCGACGTGGGAGCGCTCGAAGACAAGCTGGACCTCTGGCTCATCAGCGGCGCCGAGCGCTTCTGCCGCGACGCCGAATTGCACCACGCGCTGCTGACCGTGGCGCGGCATGCCGATTCGCGCATGTGCCTCGTGCTGCTGGGCACGATTCTGGAAAATCCCGGGCTTGCCGAGCGCCTCATCGAGGTGCTGAAAGCCCCGACAACAACCAACAACCAAAAACCGAAGAGGCGGTCATGAACTGGTCCGACTTTTACCTGATTTGTTTCCTCGTCGGCTTCGGCCTGAGCGTCGTTGCGCTACTGGCCGGCAGCGTGCACGTGCATATGCCGCACCTGCACTTTCATCACGGGATCCACCTGGGGCGCGGCGGGGGCCTCGGGCGTGGGGCCGATCTGTCCTGGTTCAATTTCGGCACCATCGCCGCGTTCCTTGCCTGGTTCGGCGGCACCGGCTACCTGCTGGAGCATTATTACGGCGTGTGGTTCGTCCTCGCCCTGGGAGTGGCGACACTCAGCGGTATCGGAGCGGCATCCATCGTGTTCCTGTTTCTCGCCAAGGTTCTGATGGCGCGCGAGGCGGCGCTCGATCCGATCGATTACGACATGACCGGCGTCCTCGGGCACCTCAGCATGTCCATCCGGCCCGGTGGCACCGGCGAGCTGATTTACTCGCAGGAAGGCACCCGCCGTGTCACCGGCGCGCGCAGCGAGGATGGCGCCCCCATAGCAAAGGGCTCCGAGGTGATGGTGACGCGCTACGAAAAAGGAATTGCGTACGTCCGCCCCTGGGAAGATCCCTCGGGCGATTGAATAGCACAGCCATTCCCGGCTGTGTAGTGGTTAGGAGACTTTATGCAGCAAGCCAACCCGACGTTTGTGATCGCCGGCCTGATGGTTTTGGCGGTCCTGTTCCTGATGGCCATGTTCGCCAAGCTGTTCCGCAAGGCGGGGCCGCACGAGGCCATCATCGTGTATGGTTTCCGCGGTACCCGCGTCGTCAAAGGCCGGGGCACCGTCATTTTCCCCATGGTGGAAAGCGCCCGTGGGCTGTCGCTGGAGCTGATGTCGTTCGACGTCGCACCGAAGCAGGACCTCTACACCCGGCAGGGCGTGGCGGTAACGGTGGAAGCTGTGGCGCAGATCAAAGTGAAGTCCGACCCCGAGTCGATTCTCACGGCCGCGGAGCAGTTCCTGACGAAGCCTCCAGAGGACCGCGAAGGACTCATCCGCCTGGTGATGGAAGGCCACCTGCGCGGCATCATTGGCCAGCTCACGGTGGAAGAGATTGTCAAGCAGCCGGAAATGGTGGGCGACCGCATGCGCTCCACCTGCGCCGACGATATGAACAAGATGGGGCTCGAAGTAATTTCGTTCACCATCAAGGAAGTTCGCGACAAGAACGAATACATCACCAACATGGGCCGGCCGGATGTGGCGCGGATCAAGCGGGATGCCGACGTGGCTACCGCCGAAGCCGACCGCGACACCGCCATCCGGCGCGCCGTGGCATCGCGCGAAGCCGCCGTGGCCAAGGCGCAGGCCGACCAGGAGCGCGTGCTTGCCGAAACGCTCTCGCAAGCCAAACAGGCCGAAGCGCAGCGCGATCTCGAAGTCAAGAAAGCCGAGTACCTGGAAATGGTCAAGAAGCAGCAGGCCACGGCCGACAAGGCCTACGAGATCCAGGGCAACATCATGCAGCAGCAGGTGCGCGCCGAGGAAGTCACGATCCACCAGGTGGAGAAGGAGCATGAAGTCAAAGTACAGGATGCGGAAATCCTGCGCCGCGACCGCGAGCTCACCGCCACCGTCATGAAGCAGGCCGAGTTCGAGCGCAAACGCATCGAGACCCTGGCGGAAGCCGAAAAGTCCCGCTTGATCATGGAAGCGGAAGGACACGCCTCGGCGATCCGCACGCAGGGCGAAGCGGAAGCCGAAATCATCTTCAAGAAGGGCGATGCCGAGGCCCGCGCCATGAACGTGAAGGCCGAGGCCTACCAGCAGTTCAACCAGGCGGCTATCGTGGACAAACTGATCACCAACATGCCCGAGATAGTCAGGGCCCTGGCCTCGCCGCTCGCCAACGTGGACAAGATCACCATCGTCTCCACCGGCAACGGCGCTTCCGCCGGGATGCACAAGATTACGGGCGACATTACCGAAATGGCCGCGCAGATCCCCGCACTCTTCGAGACGCTCTCGGGCATGCCCTTCAGCGAGCTGTTCGCCAAGGTGCGGATGATCGGCGACAAGTCTAACAAGCCGGATGACAAGACTAAAGGCGCACAATAAGCGCTACAGGGAGAATTGAAATGGCACTATTAGAGAGAGTCTCAACGCTGGTCCGGGCAAACATCAACGACCTTGTCGACAAGGCCGAAGACCCGGAAAAAATGATCAAACAGGTGATCCTGGACATGCAGAACCAACTGCTCCAGGTGAAGACCCAAGTCGCGATCTCCATCGCCGACCAGCACGTGCTGGAGCGGAAATGGAAGGAGAACGAAGAGAACGAACAGCAGTGGCTGCGCCGCGCCGAGCTGGCCGTGGACAAGAAGGACGATGCCCTGGCCCGCGCCGCCGTGGAGCGCGCCATGAGCTACAAGTCCATGACCGAGAGCTTTCGCCAGCAGGTGGAAGACCAGAAGACGCAGGTGGAGAACCTCAAGACGGCGTTGCTGAAGCTGCAGCAGAAGCTGGCCGAAGCGCAGTCCAAGAGCGACATGCTGATCGCGCAGCACCGCCGCTCGCGCGCCCTCGGTAAAGCCACCGACGCCGGCAGGGCGATCGGCGATAACTCCAACGCGGCCGCTTTCGACCGCATGAAGAACAAGGTGCAACACACCGAATCGGCCGCCCAGGCCAAGTCCGAGCTGTTGGCGGACAACGTGGACGACCGCTTCGCGGCCATGGAGAAGGAGGGCGAGATCGATCGCCTCCTGGCCGAAATCAAATCGAAGCGCAAGGCCGGTTAACCGGTGGGACAGGCCTCCGGCCTGTCCTTCTCTTCTCGGAGCAACCCATGACTCACAAATCCAAGGTCGACGTGTATATTCTCGCGGCGATCAGTCTGGCGGTCTTCGTCTTTCTGTTGGGGGACTACTGGATCGCCGGACCCATCCTGCTGGTTCTGGCGCTGTGCGCATACCCGCAGTCGTACGAGACCACGGCCAAAGGGCTGGTGGTTCGCACGGCCCTGACGAAGGTGCTGATCCCTTACGAGACCATCAGCTATGTGGGCCCGGCCTCGGAGGAGCGCAGGATCTTTTCTCCGACACCCGAAGGCGTCAGAATCCGTTATGGCCTGGCTTCCGAGATCCTGATCTCGCCGGCCAACCCGCGCGCGTTTTTCGCCGACATGGCCAAGCGCGCTCCGCACTTGATCAAGCGCGGCCAAAAGCTGGTCGCGGCCTTTGCCTGAGCGTCCGTACGCCATGGACAAACTCTTTCATTTCGATTCGCCGCAGGAGGTCTACACGGCCGATGCGTGTGTGATCTCCTGTTTCGATGCCCGCTTCGACGTGGCGGTCCGAAAGTTTCTCAAACGGCGCGGCATCGCAATTTTCGATCACGTGAAGATTCCCGGGTCGGCGAAAGCCCTGGCCGCGCCCGAGTGCGAAGGCGATCGCGATTTCGTGCTGCGGATGGTCCGCACCTCGATGCGCCTGCACCATTCCGCGCGCGTGGTGATCCTGGCCCACAACGATTGCGGCGCATACCCCGGAATACCGGTCGATGGGATCGTTGCCGATGTGGCGCGTGCCGCGCAGGTGCTCCTGGCCGCCGAGCCGTCTCTGGCCGTGGAGTGCTACTTCACCGATTTCGACGGGGTCTATCGAATCGGGTAACGCCGCGGCCCAAAAGCGGCCCAAAGCGAGCCCTCGCCCCCGGCCAGCATAGGCGTTGAAACAGCGCCGTTGCCAAAATGGCCTCGGTTGTGCGCGATGCCGTCTCCGGCCCCGTTTGATTGCAATTTCCCAGATGGCCGTTTGGGGCCAGCTACCGGACTTGGGCGGCGTGATTGACCCGAGCTTTTGTCCGAGCGGCCGACGATACAGCCATGGCAGTCCCCGAAACCAGGCCGGCCATGCGACACTATTGGACATGAGGGCAACGATCGAACTACCCGAGCCGGTATTCCAGATCCTGCAGGCCCGTGCCGAGCAGCGGAGCTTGAGCATACAAGCTGTAATACTCGAAGCGATCAAGAAAGAAATCGCACACGGACCAACGCCCGCCGAGGTGAAGAGCCGTAGCCGTGTGTCATTGCCGCTCATCCAGTCGAGCCGCCCGGGTTCATTACATTCGCTGACTAACGTTGAGATCGATGACATCCTCGGCTGACGCCGTCTGCCTCCCCGACGTGAACGTCTGGATCGCCGCCGTATCGGACCGGCACGAACATCACGCGACTGCCCGCCAGTGGTTCGATTCCGCTTCCCCTCCGATTTGTTTCTGTCGCGTCACCCAAATGGCGTTCCTCCGCCTTCTGACCAACCCGAAGATTATGGGTGAGGATGTCCTGAGCCCGGCCGAGGCGATCGTGGTCTACCACCAACTCCTTGCCGATGAACGGGTGCGCTTCGCGCCGGAACCTCCGAATATCGAGAGGGCCTGGCCCTCGGCGCTCGCCAAGAGTTGACCACTTCCGCTCGTTTAAACTGACCCATGCCGAGAACGCGATTTGGCGCAGTGCAAAGAGGAGGCCAGCGATATCATCCACGCCGAAGGCGTGCGGGTTGATTT
>Ga0209517_10003917_pt1 | contig 19892 bp, 15 predicted proteins | sample PeaSoiMetSII2010_FD_187695 | JGI IMG/M metagenome (GOLD analysis project Ga0209517, IMG submission 187695) | Peat soil microbial communities from Weissenstadt, Germany - SII-2010 (SPAdes) (version 2) | ecosystem: Environmental > Terrestrial > Soil > Wetlands > Peat | place: Germany...
GACAACGTGACCGTCTTTGGAGCAAGCGATGGAAAGATTGCGGGCACGATTGAACTTGGCGGCGAACCCGAGTTCCCTGTCAACGATGAAAAAGGAAACGTTTGGGTCAACCTCGAAAATAAGAGCACGCTGGTTCGTATCGATGCACAGAGCCTGCAAGTAACTGGACACTGGCAAACGGCGCCATGCGTGGAACCAGCCAGTATGGCAATCGACCGAGAGCACAGGCGCCTTTTTATCGGCTGCGGCAACCAAGTCATGGCGGTCACGGATGCGGATACTGGAAAAGTCATCACGACTCTGCCGATCGGTGTGCATGTGGATGCCACCGCCTTTGATCCCGAGACTGGCCTGATTTTTGACGCCAACAATGGGTCTGTGACCATCATTCATCAAGATTCGGCGGATCAATACAGCGCGGTTGAAACGGTGACGACGAAGCTCAAAGCGAATACTCTGGCGGTCGATCCCAAGACGCATAAAGTTTATCTTCCGAGTGCAACTGTGGAGGTTCCGAAAGCGACGCCCGAGAATCCGCATCCCGCCGTTATTAGAGCCCCAGGTACGTTCAAGATCCTGGTGCTGGGTAACTAGTCGTCGAATTAGCAGCAGGGAGGATTTGATCTGTGAAAACGTTTTTCTTAGGGGCTGTGACGGGTGTAGTGGTTCTTGCGGTTGCAGTTGCATTGTATTTTGTAGCGGGGATCGCTCCAGTAGCAACGGCGTCAGCCCCGATGCCTTTGGAACACTTCTTCGCCAAAGCCGCCTTACACTCCCGGATTGGGCGGGAGATGCCGAAATCTGTTCCCATCTCGCCGGATGAAAACACCTACCTAGAAGGCGCCAGGATCTACCGGGACAACTGTGCGGTTTGCCACGGTCTTCCAGACGCTCCCACATCAGCGATCGCCAAGGGATTATTTCCAGAAGCTCCTGCACTTTTCAAAGGGAAGGGCGTCACGGATGACGAACCCGGCGAAACGTATTGGAAGGTGGTTAATGGGATTCGACTGACCGGCATGCCGGGTTTTCGCAAAACGTTCTCAGAGCGTCAAGCATGGGAAGTGACGCTACTGCTGGCGCATGCCGATGGGCTACCAGCCTCGGTGCAGTCCGCACTTACTGCACCCGAGGGATCAACTGCCAAGTAGATTCCTACATCGAAGGGCTTGTACAATCGACGTTCTGTTCCCGCTACCTCCTGTATGTGATTCATACTGCAAATGATCGAAGGTTTTCAGGCGCGCTGAGCGCTCATTTCGCGATGCTAAACCCACCGTCGAAGGAGTCGGACATGCTCCAGAAAAGTGACTTCACTTGTTGATAGGTTCGGATGCCCATCAATCCCTTCTCACGGCCAATGCCGCTGTCCTTGAAACCACCAAAAGGCGATGCAGTCGAAAACTGCTTGTACGTGTTGATCCAGACCATTCCAGCTTCCAAAGCCCGCGCCACTCGCCATGCTCGCTTGTAGTCGGCGGTCCAGATACCGGAGGCCAAGCCGTATGATGTATCGTTCGCCTGCTGCATCAAGTCCTCCTCGTCTTCGAAGGAAAATTCACACAGCACCGGCCCGAAAATTTCTTGCTGCGCTATTGCTGAGCGGTTTGTGATGCCCGTGGCGATTGTAGGCATGTAGAACGCGCCCTGTTCCAAATCCGGATCCGAAGGTCGGGCACCCCCAATCAGGATCTCTGCGCCATCGTGGCGTGAACTGTCCACGACCTTCTCGACGAAGTCCCGCTGCGCGAAACTGGCTAGAGGGCCTAGCTGTGCGCCGGGTGCATCCGGCTTTCCAACGCGAAGACTACGCGCTCTTTCCAACACCATCTCCATGAACTCGTCTCTAACTTTGCTTTGAACAAAAAGCCGCGAGCCGGCTGTACACGATTGCCCTGTTCCCTCAAATATGGCTACTGTCACTGCATCTGCAGCGGCTTCAAGGTTCGCGTCCGCGAAAACGATGTGGGGCGATTTTCCGCCGAGCTCCAGTACGGTGGTGATGAGCTTCTTGCCCGCCAGTTCGGAGATTCTTCTGCCGACCTCCGTGCCTCCGGTGAAGGAAACCATTCGAACCAGGGGATGAGAAACTAACGCATCGCCAATCTTGCTTCCTGCTCCCGGTATCACGTTCAGAATCCCCGGCGGAACACCAGCGTCCAGAGCGATGCGCCCCAACTCAATGCCGCATGTCGGCGTATAGGACGCCGGCTTGAGAACAACTCCGTTGCCGGCGGCCAAGGCAGCTGCGATCTTGTTGCACGAAAGAGTTATCGGTGAGTTCCAGGGCGTGATGGCGGCGACCACTCCCCACGGTTCGTACACCGTCATGGAAAGATAGTTTCCGCGTGGGGGAGTGATCTCCGAACCAAGGGTCTCGACGGCTGCGCCGCAGTAGCGGAAGGTCGCTGCTCCGTTGATGACTTGGTTCTTGCACTCCTTCCAGACTTTTCCATTTTCCAGCATCTGACAGCGTGCCAGCAGGTCAGAACGCTCAATCATCAGGTCTGCCACCCGATGAAGTATCCTCGCTCGCTCATGTGGCAACATGTGGCGCCACGAGGGCTTTGCTGCGGCTTCGTGAGCGGACCGCACGGCCTCGTCCAGATGCTCGTCCGTAGCCGCGCATATCCTGTAGTTAGCTTCACCAGTGGCGGGATTGATATGCGTAAAAGACGCAGACGTATCGCTGATCCACTTCCCTCCGATGAGGAATGGAATGGTGGGCAGCTCGGTCGAGGTCAACGCCATGAAGTGCTCCTCCTCTGTGGTGAGTGCCGATTTGCGTCTCGTCTCAGATTCTGAGCTCCTTATTCATCTGGGCGAAAGCTCAGCCAGGCGGGGACCAGGTGATCTAAGACGTACTTTCTCTCAACCTAACATGCCTACTTGTCCGAAGCCTTAACGGCCCCTTAATTATTATTTAGGTTTCCCGCGGCAAAGCCTCTTTTCTCGAAGCTGAATAGGAATTAATCTTCATTTCATTCTTCAATGTCCAGATCTTAGTAGCCTCAACTTCGTGATCGGGGCCGGTGATTCCGACGATGATCTCTCAACGGGAAGCTGACGAAAGTCGAACCGGCATTCCTGATCGCTATAACCACTGGGACATAATGGCAGGACCTGGCAAAATGAATCTAGACCGTCGCACATTTCTGAAAAGCGCCGCCGTCGTTGGCGCTTCGGGAATGGTTTTGGACGCCGAGGGAACAAAACCAATGGACGCTCATGGCCCGCAAGCATGGTCTTTAAAGATGGTCGTACCGATAGAGCCGGGAATCGTATGTTCCGACCTCGAACGCATGCTCGAGTTTTACACCGGTGTGCTCGGGCTTAAGAAGGTGTCTGACGCGGAGGCTACCCCCGAGATGAGCAGAGCGTTCAGGGCTGCGCCCGACGGCTTCCGGATTGTGCGACTGCAAACCCCCTACGGAGAAAGAGTCAAACTCATTCAGACCAAGATGCGCCCGCTGAAGAAGCAACCCCTCACAGAGTGGACGTTCGAACGGCATGGTATTTCCTACATCACTTTTGTGATCGCAGACATGAAAGAGATGTTAGCGCGATTGAATGAGTGTAAAGTGAAGCTGGTTCTCGAGGAGCCTCTCGAGGTGCGAAAGGGTTTTGTGGCGCTTTTTGCGCTTGATCCCGAGGACAATTACATTGAGTTCGTCGAGTACCAGGATCCGGCATCCTACCGCCCCGACCTTTTCAAATGGCGCCAGTTTTTCTAGGATTCCGCTGGGCACTCGGGTCTGGCACGGAACTGACGGCAACTGCCGGCACTGGGACAAATTCTCTCGGGGCATCAAAATCGATCGGGTGCCGAGTCATGGCGAGCGAAATGACTGCGCCCAGAACTAACAGAGCGCCGGCAACATAGAATGCATTGTCGAAGCTGCCTGTTGTTTTCACAATGTATCCTGTAACCATCGGAGCCAGCATCCCGAACGTGATGCCACCGGTGATGAGAATGCCTAGGGCCGTACCCACCATGTTGTGCTGCCACACAAGATCGTTCGTCATGGCGATATTCAGTGTCAGAGCACTGGAGATACAGACGAGAGAGACTGCAATCAACATGAGAACAACATATTCGTTGCTGACCATGTTAACCAGGAAAACGCAACTGGATAAGAAGATGAACATAACCAGAAGAGTTCGCCGCTTCCCTTGCTTCACAGCCTCACCCGTCAATAAGGTATCGCTCAGCTTTCCGATGAGGATCCCCAACACTGCGGCGATCAGATAAGGTATGGAAGTAAACCACCCCGCCTTCATCAAATGCATGTGACGTGACTGGACCAAGTAGGAAGGCAACCAAGCGAGAAAAAGAACATTGCTATAAGCGCAACATCCCTGGGTTAGAAGCAGCCCCCACATGGTTTGCCGCTTCAGCAGCCGAGGTACATTGTTGGCCGCGGGAGCTGCAGGTGCTGACATGTCAGTGTCGGCCAAGATGTGATCGCGTTCCTGCGGTGACAGCCATGGGCATTCTGCAGGAGGATGGAACAGGGTTAGCCACAAAAACACCCACACCAGGCCAATCACGCCAGCCACGACAAATGAGATTCGCCAGCCAAATCTAACCACAATCCACGCTACAATCGGGGCCGATATGGCCGGCCCGGCAAAAGTACCGGCGTTGAAGATTGCAGTCGCCAGTCCTCGTTCCCGAGCTGGGAACCACTGCCGTACCACTTTCCCTGCAGTTGGCAGCGATGCCGCTTCTCCTATGCCTAGAAGAAGCATCGCGGCGATCATGCTGCCGAACCCAGCGGCAGCGCCCATCAGCATTGCGGAGATCGACCACAACGACACCGATAATCCGTTGACCTTGCGCGTTCCGATGCGGTCTGACATCCAACCCCACGGGATCAGGCAAATCGCATAGGTCCACATCAACGAGGAAAGAACCACGCCTACAGTCGCGGAGTTCCAATGGAATTCTTTCGCGATCACCGGTGCGGCGATCGACACGCTCGTCCGGTCCATATAATTAATGAAGAGATTGAAAAACAGGAAGACCGCGATAAAAAGCCGCTTGCCCTTCAATAGCGACGCCACTTCCTCGAGTTTAGGTTGCGTGGACGTACTTCCTCTCCTGAGTCGTTGGATCGGTCGGGCGCTGCGCACAATGAGGCTAGTCCTCTTTTCCCCACCCGAAGGACGGTAGTGGATGCGGAATAGGAGGAAGGTCCCAGCTACCGGTCGAGATAGGACGCACTTCGCGATCGATCCGGACATCGAGAACTGTGGGTCGTCGCGACGCAATTGCAGCTTCAAGCTGCGGAGCGAGATCAACGGGCTTTTCCACGAGTACGCCCGTGGCGCCCATCGAGCGCGCCATCATTGCGTAATCAGCGGAGAAGAGTTTGCCAGTTCTATCGTTAAAACTCGTAGCGAGTTCGCGATCCTTGCCGAAATATCCCATTTGCTGATCGCGTATCGAACAGTAGCCAAGGTTGTTCCAGATCAGCCAGACCACTGGAATGTCGTACTCAACGGCCGTGAGCACGGCACTTGAATTCATTGCGAAGCAGCCGTCGCCACAAACTGCGACCACCGGGCGGTCGGGAGCAGCCAGCTTTGCGCCCAGCGCACCAGCGACTCCAAAACCCATCGAGGCAAACCCCCAACTCTGAAGGAAGGTCTGGGCCGGCGAGGCATCCCATTCCATAACCAGCCAGTTGTGGTGTATGCCTACGTCCGCGAGTACGATGCCATTTTCCGGCATAACCCTCCGCAGTTCCGCGACGGCACGCTCGGGTCGGATGGGTACGGCATCGGAATTACGTGGCGGCGCTGTAGCTGCATCCCACTGCTTTCGCCAGCCCGCAATTCGTTCCAGCCACGCGCTATTTCGGCTCGGAGTGCCAGCGGGCTCCAGGCTTAGTAACTGCCGCAGGACGAGTTTCGCGTCCCCGATAATCCCAACTGCCGGCTGGAAGTTTCGGCCAATCTCGCTGGCATCTATATCGACATGAATCAACTGGGTGGGGGGAATGCTGTAAGTGAATCCGGGAAGCCAGGCGCTGGTGGCCCGGTCATCGAAGCGCGTTCCCAGCGCTAGAACGACGTCTGCATTTCGGCATGCCGCATTCGCCATATAGGAGCCATTTCGTCCGGTCGACCCCAGGCTTAACGAGTTCCGCGCATCAAACACTCCCTTGCCAAATGGCGTCGTTGCAACGGGAATGCGCATCGCTTGCGCGAAGTCCAGCAACTCGCGCTCCGCACCGCTCAATTCCACGCCGTGTCCGGCAACAATCACCGGGCGTAGGGCTTGGTTGAGCATCCGTCTTGCCTTCTCAACGGCTGCGGAATCCCCGGCGGGCCGTGACCACTCATCCACTGGCCAATGTGCTTCGCGATCAATCGCGCTCTGCTCGACGGTTTCCACAAACACGTTAAGTGGCACGTCCACGTGTACCGGCCCCGGGCGTCCATTCGTCATTAGGGAGAAAGCTTGCCGCAGCGCGAGGGGCAACATGTCCGGACGCGTGGGCTGGAAACTCCGTTTGACGTAAGGCCGGAGTACATTCACGAAATCGCCCTGGAAGTACTTGCCCGTTTCCTGGAACGGACCGCGATTCCACTGTCCCGTGGGTACGTTCCCAGTGATATTGAGCATTGCCGAAGAGTCGGCGAAAGCGCCGGCAACGGCAACGACCAGATTTGTAGATCCGGGGCCACATGACGTATAGGTGGCGACAGGTTGTTTGGTAACACGGAAATAGGCGTCCGCCATGAATGCGGCAACCGACTCGTGGTGCACTGAAATGGTCTTGATCTGAGTCTGCCGGTCAAATAATCCGTCGAGGAGTCCCAGTATGCCATGGCCGCACAGCCCAAAAACGTACGGCACCTCCTGTTGAATCAGGAAGTCCGCAATGTATGCGGCTCCCGTTGACGTTGCCTTCACTCCGTTTATTCTGGCGAGTGTCGCAGACATTCACTCGAACTCCTTCGATCAGCGGTGGCGGAGCCGGCTCAGTACGCCGGTCCGAGATAGCCTACCGCAACCCAGAGTAGAGAGGATGAAATGAAGATTAATTCCCGTTCAGGTGTATAAGGAGCGCCGGATCTAGCTTGGCCGGCTGTAAGCCGCGCGTCACGTCCCCACTCGGCGCGATACCGTGGGCCGCAATCCGTAAGCCGCTAACTCGACGACCAACTGGGTATGGATGTGGAAACTTAACAACAATTAACTTCCGATTAAGGCTTGAGCCCGCATGGCGTGGTATGGTGACTGCGCTAGAATCAGCTATCCCCATGAGGAAATGAAATGAAGTCCAGAGCGATCCTTTGTATCCCCCTAGCCCTTCTAACTTTGCTGTACCCGCTTTCCCTACTGCACGCCTCGGATAGGGATAATGTCACGAAGGCGATAGTTGCGGTCGACAGTGAGCGGGCAGATGCTCAAGTCCGGAAAGATTTCGCAACGCTGGACCGCACATTAGGAGACGATCTCACCTACATTCACGCCTCTGGACTTGTGCAAAACAAGGCGGAGTTTCTAGCAGATCTAAAATCCGGCAAACGGACTTACACTTTGATCAGGAATTCTGACGTTACCGTGCGTCTCCTAAAAGGAGCCGCGGTCATCACGGCCGGAAGTGAAATTCACGTGGTGCATGAGGGGAAAGAGAATGATCTATCCATTCGAGTCACTGAAGTCTATGCACTGCGAAAGGCGCATTGGCAGCTCATTGCGTATCAATCGACCCGGGTGACGCCCTAGGGCGGCGTGAAACGTCCTGTTTGATACAAAGCGGTGCGATGCAATTCATAAGAAGCGGAGGGATCGGAATGACGAAGTGTGTTCGCTGGCTGATTCTCGTCCTAATCGTCGCCCAGGCTCATTTCCTTGCTGCACAACTGTTCGACATTAAACCAGTGACAGATGATGTTTACGCTGCCATTGCGAAGCCTACGTTTCGGACGAACTGTAATGCTGCGATCTTTATTCTTAGCCATGAGGTCGTTGTGGTCGATGCCGAGTCGAAACCCTCGGCGGCCCGAGAAGTGATCGCCCAGATCAAGCACCTAACAGAAAAACCTGTGACCCATTTGGTGATCACACACTTGCATGGCGATCATTTTCAGGGAGCAGGGGCGTATGTCGAGGCTTGGCCAAGGGTTCAAATCATCTCCACGGAAGCAACGCGCGATGGAATAGAGAGTCTTGGGGCTACGCGAATGCAGCGGGAGCTTGTGACCGTTCCCATCGCGATAGAAAAACTTACTGCCGACTTGGCAAAGGCGAGTGATGACGCCGCCAAGGCGCAAATTCAGCAGCAACGGCGAGAGGCGCAAGCCTACCTCGCTGAACTGAAACAGATGAAGGCCGTTCTTCCCGATGTAACCTTCGACCGGCATTTAACGATTCACAGCGATAACGATACGCTTGAGGTCCTATTCGTTGGAAAAGGTCACTCCGACGGGGATGTGTTTGTTTATGACCCAAAGAGAAAAGTCATCGCGACCGGGGATTCGCTGACGGGTTGGGTGCCCACCATGGGCGATGCTTCCATTTACGACTGGATGCAGCAGCTGAAAACAATTGAAGATCTGGATTTCAAATATGTGATCGGTGGACATGGAAATGTAGTGACTGGCAAGGAAACATTCGATCTCTGGAGGAAATACTTTGCCGATCTATTGGACGAAGCGTCCAAGGCCGCTGGTCAAGGTGCCAGTCTCGATGAGACCAAAACCAAGATCATTCCAATTCTGTTGCAGAAGTATGGCACGCAATTCCCCCCTGATTTTTCCAAAACAGTCATAGCCAACGTTGAAACCGCCTATCGGGTAATGACCACTCAGACAAAGTGAATCAGTTAGTTGTTGCCGCACTTGCCATGAGGAATACCTGAGGCGCCTCGATGGAATTCATTGGCCATTTTCGCAGGCTTACACCGGTTCAGAGGAATACGTTCATCGCTTGCTTTCTAGGCTGGTCGCTGGACGCATTCGACTTCTTCATTCTGACCTTCTGCGTCAGCGCCATTGCGACGCAATTCCAAGTGAAAGTTTCTGCCGTGGCAGAGGCGATCTTCATCACTCTGGCATTTCGTCCGATGGGCGCTTTTCTTTTTGGAATGATGGCGGACCGCTGGGGACGGCGTCCTACATTGATGGTCGATATCATCGCTTACTCCGTGTTCGAGTTGTCGTCGGCATTCGCGCCTTCCCTGAAGAGTTTTCTGATTACGCGAGCATTATTCGGAATTGCGATGGGCGGCGAATGGGGCGTGGGCGCAGCATTGGCGTTCGAGACGCTGCCAGCCGAAGGGCGCGGATTCTTTTCCGGAGTACTGCAAGAAGGCTACGCGGTCGGCTATCTAATGGCAGCCGTGGTCTATGGGATACTATTTCGCTCTGTTGGTTGGCGCGGAATGTTTGTCATCGGCGCCCTGCCGGCACTTCTTGTGATTTACATGCGCACCAAAGTGCCGGAGTCCCCGTCCTGGGCGCAAGCCCGCATCGCGAGGGCAGAGGGCCGGCCGAGCACGGACATCCTCAGGTATCTGGGGACCTTCGCTTTCCTGGTTGTGCTGATGTTCGCTTTCACTTCCTTCAGCCACGGAAGCCAGGATTTGTATCCGACGTTTCTGACGAAGGACCACAGGTTTACGCCAGAGACGGTGGGCTTCATCGCCATCGTGGCCAACATTGGTGCGTTGTTTGGGGGAATTCTCTTCGGCACATGGTCGGAAAAGCTTGGCCGCCGGAAGGCCATTGTGATCGCCGCGCTGCTGACAATTCCGGTTATCCCGTTGTGGGCATACTCGCACACCGTACCTATGCTGGCACTGGGCGGATTTCTGATGCAATTCATGGTGCAGGGTGCGTGGGGAGTAGTCCCGGCCCACCTGAATGAGCTTTCGGCGCCCGCCGTGCGGGGAACGTTTCCCGGCCTCGCTTACCAACTGGGAAATCTCCTCTCTTCGCGCAACGGCGTGTTGCAAGCCAAACTCGCCGAGCAACGCTACGGTGGATTATTCGGGCCGGCGCTGGCCTGGACCCTTTCTGTCATCGCGTTGCTGTTGGCCGCCGTCGCTGGAAGCGGGCGCGAGCGCCGAGGCGCAGACTTGTCGAACACAGCGTAGCTGAGGCTAATGCTTCCACTTGCTTTCGTATCAGCGCAAGGTTTGTCTCATTCGGTCAACGCCAACCGAGATGCGTGGAATGGATTTTACGTTATGGATGACGACATGGATTGCTATTAACTCATTGAAAACACAGCAGTTGGAGTAGATAATTGGCGGAGAGAGTGGGATTCGAACCCACGTTAGAGTTTCCCCTAAACACGCTTTCCAAGCGTGCGCCTTCAGCCACTCGGCCATCTCTCCGGCGTGAATCCGATGGAAGGAACGACTCGAAGCCTTCATGCTCAGCCGCCAAGTTCTTGCATCCCGCGGCTGCCTCGTTCGTCTCAATTCTATGGGTGAAGTCGTTGAAACCGCAACTTGAAAGGAAACTTGCTACCGAAGCACGGGAATCTGAAGAGCAGGAATCTTATTGAAGTTTTGCCGCAGGATCTGCGCTCACAGCTGGCGCCAAACCCGATACAGACGATCCGCTCGAAGACGCACCAGCCGCCGCGGCTTTCGCGGCACCGTTCTCAGCGGGCACCGGCAGCGGGGGCACTTTCGTATTGTCGACTACGTGATGATTCAGGCAATACAACGCCAGTTCCAGGCGGTCTGCCACTCCAAGCTTGTCGTACACCTTGCGCAGATAATTCTTCACTACCTGTTCCGTAGTGCCCACGCGCAACGCAATCTCTTTGTTCTTCATTCCCTGGGTCACGCACGAAACGATCAGCGTTTCCTTGGGAGTCAACTGCACCTTCGGACGCGATCCCGCAGGACGATTGGTCTGGTTGCGGTACGCTTCCATCACCCAGTGCACCCCCTGGCTGTCGAGCCAAGTTTCTCCTGCCACCACCTTGCGTAGGCACTCCACTAACAACTCCGGTTCCACTTCACGCGACACTATGCCATGCGCTCCGCGGCGGAACAGGTCCAAGGTCAACTCTTCGTCGGCGCCCGGGGTCACCACCACGATGCGCAACTGCGGCTTCTGGCGCAGCAGATCAGCCACCGCGTCCACTGGATTCGGCGTCAGCGCCGCCTCGAAAATCAGCACATCCGCGGTAAACTTCGCCGCCGCGGATTGCGTTTGCGCCAGCGTTTCTGCCTGCCCGACCACGCGAATGTCATCTTCCAGCGCGAACACCTTGCGCAGACCGGCGCGGAAGATGGCCTGCGTGTCGGCCAGGATCACTCGGACAAACTGGCCTTTGCCGCCGTCTTCCCCTGCTCCGAGATTTTCTTCCACGCTAACCGGAATGGTAACCATTCAGTCCCTTGCGCCTATGCTCGTTCAAAATGGTATTCGTCAATCACTACGCCCACACCGCGCCTGCCCCGATCCTCGAAGCTGCGCACGACCCGGCCCCGGCAGTCGATTTGTACGTCCTTCCGGGCACCCACGACGTCGCCCGGCAACAGAATCGTGAATTCCACCGTCGATCCCACGGGAACGTCTTTGTCCATGGCAAACAGCACTCCGTTGGCGGAGATGTTTTCCGTCTCTGCCGAATACGCGCTGCCCTGGCTCTTTACCGACGCGGAGAGATGCAGTGGAAATCGCGGCGCACTCTGCATATCCTCGTAGTGTCCTGTCCTAGCCTGCGCCTCGGTCATCGGTGCTGTGCCTTCCGTTGCCACGCTGAGAAGAACCTTCCTGCCCGGAGCGCCGCTGCGGTTCGCCGGACTGTCATCCAACTCAAGAGGCAGCGTACACCCGCAAATCGTGCAAACAAAGTTACCGAAGTCATGGAACAAATGGGTTTAACTTATTTTCTTTGAATGACTTAGGAGGGATTCTGAGGGTTGGATTTAAGCCTGAAATAGCCCGCCCGAACCCGCTAATTTCGGGTCAAATCCGGGTCAATTTCGGGCGATTAACGGAGAGAAACCGGGGGCAAAAAACCAGGAGGAAAGCTGATCAGCCTGAGGCCTAGTGCTCTTAGAACTTCGTCACCTCGGTGAAGTTGAATTCCTTGACCTTCATTGCCGGAACCACCATGTCGAACGACTCTTCCCCGCACGACCGCACCGGCACGCTCATCGCCTCCACATTCGACAGCATGTGAATCAGGCTTTCGTTAAAGCGGAAATTGCGGACTCCGCCCTGCACGCGCCCGTTCTCCACCAGGAACGTGCCGTCGCGAGTCATTCCAGTAAGCATCTTTTCGAACGGTTCCACTTCGCGGATGTACCACAGCCGCGTCACCAGCACTCCGCGCTCCGTGGACGCAACCATCTGTTCGACTGTCTGCGGATCGCCCACCGGAGCGAACACGATATTCAACGGCATCTCGCCCATTTCGTTCGGCAGCGCGAAGCCGTGACCGGTCGCCTCGATCACGCCCACTTTATCTTTATATTCCGAGCGCTTCATTCTCTCGGCCGTCGCCCGCGCATAGACCACGCGCTTCGCGATTCCGTTTTCCACCAGCCCGACTCTCTGCCGCTGCACGCCTTCTCCATCAAACGGAGAACCTGTCTGCAGAGGATGCGCCACGTCATCCCAAATCGTGATGTTGTCGCCGAACAACTTCGTGCCGATTCGTCCCGTGAGAAACGAGCGCTGGTCGAGAATCGCCATGCCCGAGTAATCCCAGAACATAAATCCCACAATGTCGAGCACGGCCGCCGGCTCCAGGATCACCGTGTACTTCCCCGCCGGAATCTCCCGCGGACGCGCCGAATTCAGCGCTTTCTGCGCCGCAACCTCCGCCAGCGCCAGCGGATTAAGATTCGCCACATCCGGCGAGTTCGCCTTCTGCCATCCGGAGGAATCCGCTGCCAGCATGGTGATCGAAATCTCCGCCGACGTCTGCGTGTGCCAGCGGCTCAACCCCCGCGAGTTAAAGATCCCCTCCAAAGATTCTGCACTGGAGAAAACCCCGGCAGTCGTTAGCTTGCGTTTTTCCGCGACGCCGACAATTTTCTTGACGCCCTCAGCCCGCAATTCGGGCGTTATGCTCGCGGTCCCGACGAAATGTCTGGAGGTCCGAACTTGTGGGGGGACGGCTTGGGTGGGGACGGGCGACTCGCCCGTCCAGCCCGCACCCGCGTGGCCGGAAGCCTCGGCAGAATCCGGCATCGGCAAAAGATCAGAATCAGCATGCTGTACCTTCGCCAGGCTCTCCGCCGACCGCACCACTTGCCGCAAACTCTCCTCATCAAACTTGTTGGTAAAAGCCCGCGCCGTCCGACCGCCAAACACGCTGCGCACCGAGACCACATAATTCTCCTCGGCCACATTCTGGTGAATCGTATTGTTGGCAAAGCGCGTCAGCGCAAACCGCCCGCCCGAAAAAAGCACCTCCACCTCGTCCGCGGATGAGAGTTTCTTGATGCGGTCGAAAATTTTGCCGGCTTGTTCTTTCTCTAACATGCAGTCGTTGGCGGTCTCCGTGACTCAGTGTCTCCGTGGTGAACTAGCTTCCCTTAAACGCCGACCCCACCTTGATCCCCCGAAACCGCGACGGCGCCGCTCCGTGCCCCGTCCCCATCACCTGCTGCGGCTGGCCTTTCCCGCAATTCGGAGTTCCCCACAACGTCCACTCCTCACGCGAACAAATCGCATCCAGCGAATTCCAGAACTCCGTCGTGATCCCCGAGTACGACGGATTCTTCACCATCCGCACGCGCTGGCCGCCCTTGATCTCCCATCCCATCTCGCAGCCAAATTGAAAGTTGTAGCGCTTGTCGTCAATCGACCAGGAGCGGTTCGTCTGCATGAGAATTCCGTGATCGGTCTGGGCAACGAGCTGCTCCAGGCTCAAAGGTTTTTCGCCGGGCAGCAAGCTGATGTTCGTCATTCGAATCATCGGGAGCCGGTTCCATCCCTCGGCGCGCAACGTTCCCCCCGACCGGTTCTCGCCGATCGTGTGGGCAGTCTCCCGCGAACTCAAATAGCCGGTGAACAGCCCGTTCGTGATAATCGGCGTACACTGCGCCGCCACTCCCTCATCGTCAAAGCCAAACGTCCCCAGCCCCGGACCATGCTCCTGACGCGCATCCGCAACCACGTTCACCAGTTCGCTGCCGTAGCGCAAATTGCGCAGCTTGTCGATAGTCAGGAACGAGGTCCCCGCAAAATTCGCTTCCATTCCCAGCACGCGATCCAGTTCAATCGGATGTCCCACCGATTCGTGAATCTGCAGCCCGAGTTGCGAGCTGTCGAGGATAATGTCGAACTTCCCTTCCGGACACTGATCGGCGTGATGCAGCCCGACCGCTTCTTCCCCGACGCGCCGGGCATTTTCCACTAACTTCAGCTCCTCGATCAGTTCATATCCTTTGTTCTGCCACTGCCCGCCGTACGAATTGGGATACGACCGCTTCTGAATTTCATTCCCGGCAAAGGCGTACGCTGCATATCCCGCGCCCGTGGAAAGCTTGGTCTGATGAATGTCCGCGCCCTCCGACGACACAAACCACTGCTCCTCGCGGTTAAAATTCAGGTTCGTCTCCGCCAGCGTAATCCCGGCAACCGAACGCAACTCCGCGTCAATCTTCAACAGCAACTCGATATTCTGTTCGACAGACACCGTGAAAGGATCGATCTTGTAAGGCGTGCTCCACTCCGCAACCACAGGTTTTTCCGGCGCCAGATGTACATCCTCCCGCTTCACTCGCGCCGAGGCGCGAGCGATCTCAACCGCGCGCGCAGCCGTCGCCTCGACCGCGCCCCGTCCTAGTTCCGCGGACGCCGCGAATCCCCATGCGCCATCGGCAATCGCCCGCACACTCATGCCCACCGACTCTGCGTCGGACGCGCTCCCCACCTTTCCATTCTTCGTTGTGAGCGCGCGGCTCCGCTGTGCGACACTGCGCACATCCGCATAGCTCGCTCCGCGCTGTGCAGTAACATTCAGAGCCCAGTTAGCAACGTGCTTCATGGAAGGATCTCAATCTACCACACCAGCGCATTCGCTATTGCTCCGCCCGCCAAAGACTGACCTGCCAGTACCCTGTTATTTGCCGCACGCTAGCCTGTGACCCCAGTCACTGTTGCTGCGCCTCCCCAGCCATCCAATAGAAACGATTAGCCACTACGTCAGCGGCTCGGCCGCTGTCGAAGGAGTATTGATCATGAGTCTTTTTATTTCGGACGACCGCACGAACACGCTGACCGAGAGTTTTGAACAGTGTGCTGGCGAGCATTGCAGCCAGCCTCCGGCCGATTCCCAATCCAGCAAGAAAGCCGACCTGGCTGGCCCCGGCATTGGCGACTACAACGAACTGGAAAAGATTCTTCCCGGTGACTACAACCCGCTCTTAACTCCCAAAGAAACTCAGAAAGCAATTTTCCATCTGCAACGCTATATCGAAGATAATCTATGTAAGGAACTCAGCCTGCTGATGGTTCAGGTTCCTCTGATCGTGGACGCGGAAAGCGGCGTCAACGACATGCTCGATCGTGACGGCTCCCGCACCCCCATCCAATTTCACATCTCCAACGACCGCGACAAACATCCGATCGACGCCCAGGTTGTGCAGGCCGCCACCAAATGGAAACGAATGGCCCTGAAGCAGTTCGAGTGCCGCCCCGGTGAAGGCATCTGTACAGACATGCGCGCCGTGCGCAAAGACTATTTCCTCGACCACGACCACTCCGCCTACGTTGACCAGTGGGACTGGGAGCGCGTCATCACCGCCGAGCAGCGCAACCTGGAATTTCTCAAATCCATCGTGCAGAAGATCTGGAAAGTGCTGGTCGGCGCCGAGAAGTTCGCGCAGGAAATGTTCCCCGACCTGCGCCAGCCGCGCTATCCCAACCTGCCCGAGGAACTCACGTTCCTGCACGCCGAAGAACTGCTCGCCATGTACCCCGACCTTCCCCGCAAGCGCCGCGAGACTGTCATCCTGCAGAAGTATCCAGCGCTGTTCATTGTCGGGATCGGCTGGCCGCTGAAAGACGGCTTCCCTCACGAGAATCGCGCCGCCGATTACGACGACTGGGTCACCGACACCAGCCAGCAGACTCATCGCGACACTCACGGATTGAACGGCGACATCCTGGTCTGGAACCACGTCACCCAACGCCGCCACGAACTCAGTTCGATGGGCATCCGCGTCAACGCCGAGACCCTGCGCCGCCAGCTTGAGATTTCGAACCTCCTCGACAACCTCAGGTTCCCCTATCACCAGGGCATCATCAACAACCAGTTGCCGCTCTCCATCGGCGGCGGCATCGGCCAATCCCGCACCCTGATGCTCCTCCTCCGCAAAGCGCACCTCGGCGAAGTGAGCGTCACCGTCTGGCCCAAGGTGCTGAAGGAAATGTGCGCGAAGAAGAATATCTTCGTGCTGGAATAGTCTGAATCGCATCGCGCAAGCGAAAGGGGCGGCGCCAGCCGCCGCTTTCCGCTCACCAACCGATTCGATCGCGAGACGAGACCGCGACTCGGCTGGCTCCAGATTCCCATTCCCGGATATCCACAAGCCGAAAGTGACAAGCATCACATTCGGAATAGGACCTGATCCTCTACTCTGCTCCTTCACGCTCTGAGATCGCAGAACGCGTTGCTTCCGACGGATGTGAGCGCGAGGTCACGTGCACGCCGCAGGCCCGGAGGGCCGAAACAAATTAGCCCAGCGCTTCCAGCGCTGGGTACTGACCAAGAGAATTGAACAAGTCCCGGAGGGACGACACGATGTCACACTCCTACTCGAGCAATCGGGTCCACATAATATTCAGCACCAAGGAACGAAAGAAATGCATCTCCGATGACTTTCAACCCAAACTCTGGGCCTACATGGCTGGGATCGCGCACAATCAAGGCTTCGAAGCGATAATCATCGGTGGCGTGAAAGACCACGTGCATGCCCTCGTTGTCCTGCCCCCGCCATTGCCATTGGCAAAAGCCGTGCAGTTCCTCAAAGGTAGCTCATCAAAATGGATTAACGAAACGACGGGTGAGTTTGCTTGGCAGGCAGGTTATGGTGCCTTCAGCGTGAGCGCTTCGCAAACCGCCGATGTGGTTCGGTATATCCAAAACCAACGCGAACATCACGAGAAGAAGACTTTCCAAGAGGAATTTGTGGAGTTCCTGAAGAAGTATGAAGTGTCTTACGAATCAGCCCACGTTCTAGGGTAACTGAACCGTCCCTCCGGGACTCCTTACCCGGCCGACCAACCTACCCAGCGCTGAAAGCGCTGGGCTAAATTGTTTCGTCCTTCGCGGGACTTGAGCGGCACGACGGGCCGGACGCCTGACTTCTCCTACGGCGTAGCGTGCGCCTCATCCAACGCCTTCCTCACCGCCTGCAATTCCTTCAGCACCCCACGCAGCTTGGTCGACTCCAGCGCGTTCGCCCCATCCGACTTCGCTTCTTTGGGATTGTCGTGGACCTCTATAAACACGCCATCCACGCCGGCCGCCACGGCCGCGCGTGACAACACCGGAATGAACTCAGGCTGCCCACCGCTCACCGCCGGACCATTCCCCTCGGACTGCGACGAAGGCAACTGCACGGAATGCGTCGCATCAAACACGACCGGCGCAAACTTGCGCATAATGGCCAGCGACCGCATATCCACCACCAGATTGTTGTATCCGAAACTCGCTCCGCGTTCCGTCAGGAAGACCTGGGTGTTGCCGGCGTCGCGGCATTTTTCGACCGCGTGCCGCATATCCCACGGCGAAACAAATTGCCCCTTCTTGATGTTCACCGGCCGTCCGCTAAGTGCGGCAGCCACCACCAGATCGGTCTGCCGGCTGAGAAACGCCGGAATCTGCAACACATCTGCCACCTCGGCGACTTTCCCCACGTCCGCCGTCTCATGCACATCGGTCAGCACCGGTACCTGCAGCTCGTTCTTGATCTTTTTCAGAATGCGCAGGCCTTCTTTGATCCCCGGTCCGCGAAAGCTCCGAATCGAGGTGCGGTTCGCCTTGTCGTAACTCGCCTTAAAGATAAACGGAAATCCCAAGGCCTTCGTCACGCCCTTGATAATCTCCGCCATCCGGATGGTGTGCTCTTCACTCTCAATCACGCACGGGCCCGCAATCAGAAAAAGATCGCCAGACCCGATGTGAACCTCGCCGACTTGAAAGGATGTCACCATCGAAATCAATACGGCCACGGATCTGCACGGATTCACACGGAGAAACAAAGTGACAAATCCGTGCGCATCCGTGAAAATCCGTGGCGCTCTTGTTTTAGATTCGCACTTTCTCCGGCCGGTGGAACATCTCTACCGCCGCTGTTTCCTTCTCCGCGCGCCGCTTCACTCCATACTCATACGCCGCACCCACAAACGTGCTGAACAACGGATGCGGCTCCAGCGGCTTCGACTTGAACTCGGGATGAAACTGGCACCCAATAAAGTGCGGATGATCCGGCAGTTCCACCATCTCCACATAAGTCCCATCCGGCGTCGACCCGGAAATCCGCAGCCCCGCCGCCGTCATCGGCTCTTCGTACTCGCGGTTGAACTCGTAACGATGCCGGTGCCGCTCGCTGATCTCCAGCTTCCCATAAATCTTGTGGGCCAGCGTGTTGGGCTCGATTTTGCAGGGCCACGCCCCCAGTCGCATCGTCCCGCCCAGTTCCTCCACGCCGCGCAACTCGCGCAGCTTGTAGATCACGCGGTGCGGCGTCGCCGGATCGAACTCGCTCGAGTTCGCTTCCGTCAGCCCCACCACGTTGCGCGCAAATTCAATGCACGCCGTCTGCATCCCCAGACAAATACCGAAGTACGGAACTTTTTTCTCGCGTGCGTACCGGATCGCCAGCAGCATCCCCTCGATGCCGCGCTTGCCAAATCCCCCGGGCACCAGAATCCCGTCATAGCCTTCCAGTTGCGCCTCGTACCCGTCGCCATCCGCCGATTCCAGGCCCTCGGCTTCAATCCAGTTGATCTGCAACTTCAGGTTGTGCGCCAGCGCTCCGTGTACCAGCGCCTCCTTCAGCGATTTGTACGAGTCTTCATACTCCACATACTTGCCGACGATCCCGATCGTAACCGTATCCTTCGGGTTATAGACGCGGTGAACAATATCCTCCCACTTCGACAGGTCTCGATCCTTCGCTTCCATGTGCAGGAGCTTGAGCACCAGCGTGTCCACACCTTCATTGGCGAACACCAGCGGCACTTCGTAAATGGACGCCACATCCTTTGCAGTAATCACCGCCTCATCCGGCACATTGCAGAACAGCGCAATCTTCGACTTGATCTCTTTCGCCAGAAACCGGTCGGTGCGGCACAGCAAGATGTCCGGCTGAATTCCAATGCTCAGCAATTCCTTCACCGAGTGCTGCGTCGGCTTGGTCTTCAATTCCTGTGCCGCCGCAATAAACGGCACCAGTGTCACATGCACAAATAAGGTGTGCTCGCGTCCCAGTTCCTGCCGCATCTGCCGGATCGCTTCCATAAATGGCAGCGACTCGATATCTCCCACCGTCCCGCCAATCTCCACGATGGCGACATCCACGTCCTGCGCGACCTTTTTCATCGCGGCTTTGATCTCGTTGGTGACGTGCGGAATCACCTGTACCGTCTTACCCAGGTAATCGCCGCGCCGCTCCTTGGCGATGATCTGCTCGTAGATTCGCCCGGTCGTCCAGTTGTTGTCGCGAGAAAGCTTGGCGTGCGTGAAGCGCTCGTAGTGCCCCAGATCCAGATCGGTCTCGGCCCCGTCGTCGGTCACGAAAACCTCGCCGTGCTGAAACGGCGACATCGTTCCCGGATCCACGTTCAGGTACGGATCGAACTTCATGATGTTGACCTTCATCCCCCGGCTCTCCAGCAGGCAGCCGATGGACGCCGCGGCCAATCCCTTGCCGAGTGAAGAC
>Ga0209517_10003918_pt1 | contig 19890 bp, 15 predicted proteins | sample PeaSoiMetSII2010_FD_187695 | JGI IMG/M metagenome (GOLD analysis project Ga0209517, IMG submission 187695) | Peat soil microbial communities from Weissenstadt, Germany - SII-2010 (SPAdes) (version 2) | ecosystem: Environmental > Terrestrial > Soil > Wetlands > Peat | place: Germany...
CCGGCTTGCCGCCGGTCCCGCCGGCGCCGAGGTGCATCTGCTGGCGGAGCGCGGCCGCACCACCACGATCAAGACCCGCTACATCGCGGGGACCCAACAGCTCCTGCGCGCCGATCGCGAGAAGGTGGCGCCGGTTTCCGCGTCCGTGCGGGAGGACCTGCTGCGCGTCCTCGAGCACGCGGCCGCCAGTCGCGGCGTCACGGTGCTGTCCGATTACGCCAAGGGCGTACTGGGCGACGGCATCGCGGCCGCCGCCATCGCCGTCGCGCGCGCCGCCGGCCACCTAGTGGTGGTGGATCCCAAGGGCACGGATTACGCGCCCTATCGCGGTGCCAGCATCCTGAAGCCGAACCGCGGAGAGCTCAGCGCCGCGACCAAGCTCGCGGTCGCCAACGAGGCCGAGGCCACCGCGGCGGCGCGGGCGCTGATCGACGATTTCGAGCTGGGTGCCGTGCTGGTGTCGCTCAGCCAGGAGGGCATGTTGCTGGTGGAAGCCGGCGGCGCCGTGCACCGGCTCTCAGCGGAGGCCCGCGAGGTATTCGATGTGTCCGGCGCCGGCGACACCGTGGTGGCGGTGCTGGGCGCGGCGCTCGGCGCCGGCGCCTCGCTGCTGGATGCCGCGCGGCTCGCCAACATCGCGGCCGGCATCGTGGTCGGCAAGGTCGGCACCGCGGTGGTCCATGCGAGCGAGCTCGAAGAGGCGATCGTCAGCCGCGACGCGCTCGCGGGGCAGAAGGTGTTGCCGCTGCCGGTCGCGCTCGATCACGTCGCGCGCTGGCGGCTCAACGGACTCAAGATCGGCTTCACCAACGGCTGCTTCGACATCCTGCATCCCGGCCATGTCTCGCTCCTCACCCAGGCCAAGAGCCACTGCGACCGGCTGGTGGTGGGATTGAACGGCGATGCGTCCGTGAAGCGTCTCAAGGGCCCGGATCGGCCCGTGCAGAACGCCGCCGCGCGCGGCGCCGTGCTGTCGTCGCTCGCCAGCGTCGACATGGTGGTGGTGTTCGACGAGGACACGCCGCGGGAGTTGATCGCGGCGCTGCAGCCCGAGGTGCTGGTCAAGGGCGCGGACTATCGCCGGGACGAGGTGGTCGGCAGCGATATCGTCGAATCGTACGGCGGCAAGGTGGTGCTCGCCGAGCTCGTGCCCGGCTACAGCACGACCGCTACGATCGCGCGGATGGTGCGTTGAGCGTCGCGCGCCGCCAGGTCGCCAGCAACAACAGCAGCAGGATCAGCCAGGTCGGCTGAAATCTCGTCGCCTCCGCCACGAATTTGCCGGCGACCGGCACGGCCCACGCCGCCACCAGGAGCGCCGCCTCGCCGCGGCGGAATCCGGTCGCGCGCGCTTCCAGAACCAGCCACGCCAGGGGCAGCAGCAGCATCACGAGGTCGTAGTCGTAGGCATAGGGCGTGGCGAGCGGGATGCTCAGCACCAAGGCCGAGCCCGCGAGGGCCACTGGCGCCCGGCGCCACCAGACATGCGCGAGCGCAGCCAGCGCCAGGAGGGCGACCGCGACCTGCAGACCGTAGGAAGCGGCGATACCGAAGCCCGCGAGCCGGGCCGAGGCGAAGACCGTCGCCATCCGGTCCCACGGCACCAGACCCCTCTCCAGCAGCGCGCGAGCCTCGCCGAGGCCGCGGAGGAAGGCGAGCCAGGGGTCGGCACCGAGGGTGGCCAGGCTCGTCAGGGCGAGCGCTGCCGCCACCGCCACCGCGACCCCGAGCACTCGCCAATGCCGGCCGAAGACCAGCGCCGCGAAGGCCGCCGCCGCGACCTGCGGCTTATAGCTGAGGAAGCCCCAGCACAGTCCGGAGAGGATCGGCCGGTCCTCTAGGCTCAGGAGCCCGCCGGCGATCAGGGCGGCCGAGAACGCGCCGTTCTGGCCGCTGATCAGGCATTGCGCCGTGCCGGGAAAGATCAGGGCCGCGAGCGCCGTCAGAGGGTGGGGCGCTACGCGCTGGAGCAGCTTGGCGAAGCCGGCGAACGTCGCGGCGACCCACAGCGCCGCCGCCGCGGGATAGGGCAGCAGCGCCAGCGGCAGCACGAGCATCAGGAAGCTGGGCGGATATTGCCAGGTGATGAGCCCGACCGGCGCGCCGGTCGTCGTCTGCTCGGCGGCGTGGAGCAGCGTCTGATCGTAGCCCGCGGCGGGGTGTCCGCCGAGCGCGAGACTCGCCGCGGTCCAGACCGCGACGAAATCGCGTCCGATATTCGCGCCGCCCTCGTTGACGAAGCCCGGCGGATGCCACCACCAGCTGTTCAGAAGCCCGGCGGCAAGCCAGGCGAGGCTCAGGGCCATGAGAAAGCCCAGCAGGGCAAAGCGCAGCCGGCCCAAGCGGTCGAGCTGGGCCTGAACGCGCGCGACGGACCATGCCGTCACGGGCGGCCCCAGTCCTCGATCGGGATGCCCTCGATACCGGCGGCGGCGGCGAGCCGCCGGGTGGGATTGACCGCCACTGCCTGATCCGCCCAGCGCAACAGCGGCAAGTCCGCATGATGGTCGGAATAGGCGATCACCACCGCGCTGCGCGGCGCCGACTCCGCAAGCGCGACCGCGCGCTGCACCGCCGCGAGCTTCTTGTCGCCTCTCATGTTGTCGCCGTCGAGATCGCCGGAGATCGTGCCGTCGTGCGTCCACGCGACCTTGGTGCAGATGACCTCGGAGAACCCGAGCGCCCGCGCGAGCGGCTGGACATGGAGATCCAGGCTCGCCGAGGCGAGGATCAGAGGGTGTCCGGCGGCCGCATGCGCGTCGATGCGCTCCCGCGCCTTGGGCCGCACCAGCGTCCGCAGGCACCAGGCCACGAAGCGATCGGTCCAGGCGGCGATCTCTTCGCGGTCGGCACCGCGCAAGACCGCCCGCAGCGCCGCGCGTTTCATGCCGGCATTGTCGACGAGGCTCCCTGCGAAGCCGGCGGCGCTGACCGCCAAGGGCAAGCACTGCGTCAGCCGCCGGGGATGGTCCCGGAGATAACCCAGCAGGTAAGCCGCCGTGGTGTCGCGCGTGGTGATGGTGCCGTCGAGGTCGAAGACCGCGATCGTCTCGTCCCGCTCCCCGAGACTCGCCCTAGCGGACGGTGATTGGCTCGACGAGGATGTGGAGCCCGGGGATGTCGACATAGAACAGAACCCCTGCGATTACGCAGAGCACGGCCACGAAGGCCACGAACCGGCGCTCGCTGAACAGGTGCTCGGGCGCCTCGGCGGCCGAGTGCGGTTTCAGCCCGATGGCGAGATACCACGCGAACATCAGGGAGAACAACGGGAACGTGAGCAGGAACTCGATCCGGTACTTGATGAGGAAAACGCCGAGGAAGAAGGCCGAGCAGATCGCGTAGAAGAACGCCGACACCAGCAGGGAGTTCTCGGTATAGCGGCGGAACGAGCGGCGGTATCGGCCCGCGAGCTCGGGGTTCGCGATGCCGCGCAGCTCGGAGAAGCGCTTCACCGCCATGAGAAAGGCGCCGCCCATCCAGTATGACAGCACGATGCTGCTGGGCGGCAGGACGTCGTTCACCAGCGCGAACCAGCCGAGCAGGAGGCGCAGCGGATTGTTGAGCGACTCCGAGAGCACGTCGAGGTAGGGCGTATCCTTGGTCCGCGCGGGCCGCGCGTTATAGAGAATGCCCATGCCCAGCAGCACGCCGCTGGTGATGGCGAAGCTGTGCCCGACCGCCGACGCGGCGGCGAGACCGACCGCGGCGAGCACGATATACTGCGCCATCACGATGCGAGCATCGAGCAGGCGTTGCGCCGCCGGACGGCTCCGCTTCACCGGATGAAAGCGATCGGACTCGCCGTCGAGATACTCGTTGATGGTGTAGTTGGCGGAGGCGCAGAGGCAGAGGCTGAGCAGCCCGAGCGCGGCATGCCAGAGGAGCAGACCGCCCGAGGGATGCACGAACAGCAGCGCGAGCGTGGTGCCCGGCAGCATGAACGCGTTCTTCACCCAGTGATCGACCCGCGCGATGCCGAAATAGCGGTGCCAGACGGGCCCGGGGGTTTCCCTGGGCGCGATCCCTTCGGTTGCCACGGCCTCTGACATCGGCACTCTCCGGCTTCGGCTCCCTTCTAGGCCGCGTTGGTAAACGAATCCTTTAGGGCGCCCGAAGTCAGAGCGGCGTCGGGTCGCCCGCGGCGGGGTCGAGCAGGCGGCGCAGGCGCTCGGAGCCCAGGAGCGCGAACCGGAGCGTCACGGCCTTACGCCGCGCCGCCGGCAGCGCCAGGGCGGGCGCTTCTCTGAGCACCGCGCCGCCAAAGCCATCCGCCACGATCAGGCCGCAATCTGCGGGTATGGCGTCCCGCGGAAAGTCCTCGGCGACCGCGAAGTAGAACCGGTCACAGAACTCGCGGTACTCCGGCCATTTGGCATCGCTGCGGAAATCCTGCAGGGAGGACTTCACCTCCACGATCACGAGATCTCCTGCACGCCCAAGCCCCATCACGTCTGCCCGCCGCCCGTTGGCGAGCGAGACCTCCATGAGTGTGGCATAGCCGTGCTGGGCCAGCGCCCGACCCACGCCGCGGGCGAGCAGCAGGCGTAGTGCCAAGTCCTCGGCGGGAGCGTCGGTCATCACCTGGGCCTAACGCTTCTGTAATCGGCGGCAAGAACGCAATCCAGTATGATCCGCCGCGTTAACGGCGCGGACAAGTGGGAGCACGGTGGCAATGAACAACAGCAAGCAAGGCCTGCTCGTCGAAGCTTGGCGGATCGCGAAGCCGTACTGGCTCTCCGAGTACAAATGGTCGGCGATCTTGCTCCTCGGGATCATCATCACGCTGACGCTTGGCCGGGTCGGGCTCGATGTGGCCTTCAACTATTGGTACAACGCCTTCTACGATTCGCTGCAAGGATACGACGGCCCGGCCTTCTATCGTCTTTTGCTCGTGTTCATGGGTCTCGCGACCTTTTGGGTGGCGGTGCTTACCTCTCTCGATTTTCTGAGTCAGATGCTCCGCATTCGGTGGCGGCAATGGCTGACCGACCTCTACCTCAAGCGTTGGCTCGATCACGGCGTCTATTATCGGCTGCAGCTCACAGGGCCCTCGACCGATAACCCGGATCAGCGCATCGCCGAGGACGTGCGGGATTTCATCGACTATTTTCTGTCTCTCACCCTCGGTCTGTTGCGCAGCGTCGTTTCATTCTTTTCCTTCGTGTTCATTCTTTGGCGCCTGTCCGGGCCCCTGACCGTTCCATTGGGATCGCTCGGGGAAGTCACGATACCTGCTTACATGGTCTGGCTTGTGATCGTCTATGTGATCATCGGCACTTTCCTTTCGATCAAGATCGGCCGGCCGCTGGTGGGGCTGAATTTCAACCAGCAGCGCTTCGAAGCGGATTTCCGCTATAGCCTGGTGCGGCTCCGCGAGAACACCGAGAGCGTCGCCTTCTATCGCGGCGAGGCCAGAGAGTTCGAGACGTTTCACGGCCGCTTCGGCCATGTGGTCGCTAACTTCTGGGCGATCATGTGGCGACAATTGAAGCTCGGCGGGTTCACGTTCAGCTTCGGCCAAGCCTCGGTGCTGTTTCCCTATCTGATCCAGGCGCCGCGCTTCTTCGCCAAACAGATCACGCTGGGCGACCTGCAACAGACCGGCAACGCCTTCAACCAAGTGGTCGACGCGCTGTCCTTCATCATCAATTCCTACAGCACGATCGCGACTTGGTTTTCGGTGGTTCATCGGCTCTCGACCTTCGACGAGAGCGTGGCCGAGATTCTGGAGAAACAAAAAGAGCCACCGACCCTGCCGATTGCTCACGCAGGCAGCGGCCTTGCGACGAGTGCTCTAGCCCTGGATCTGCCCGACGGCAGACCTCTGATCTCGGGCGTGGAGTTCGACGCCAAGCCAGGCCATTCCCTCCTGATCGTTGGGCCAACCGGCGTCGGCAAGAGCACGGTTCTGCGCGCGATCGCCGGCATCTGGCCGTTTGGGCGCGGCAAAGTACGGCTTCCGAGCGGGCGCGCCTTCTTCGTACCGCAGAAGCCCTACATTCCGCTGGGCACGTTGCGCAAGGCACTGGCCTATCCGGATAGCGGCGGCGATATCCCAGAGGACAAGCTTCGCGCGGCACTCGACAAGGTCGGGCTCGGCAAATTTGCGGACGAGCTCGACAAGTCTGATCTCTGGGCGCAACGGCTTTCCGGCGGCGAGCAGCAGCGGCTAGCGATCGCGCGCGCGCTGCTGGCCGAGCCAGCGGTGATCTTCCTCGACGAGGCGACCTCCGCGCTCGACGAAGGCACCGAAGCGCAACTCTATCGGATGTTGCGCGATGCGCCCTGGCATCCAACCGTCGTGAGCGTTGGGCACCGCAGTACGCTAAAGGCCTTCCACGACCAAGTGCTCGACCTCACGCCACTCTCGCGCGCCACCCTGGCGGCGCCTGCGGCCGGATAGCCGGCGAAGTCCTCGGTCGTACCGCCAAGGAAAGGGGCGCCGCGCGAGCGACAGCGCGCGGCCCCACGCTCATGGCCCGACCACGAAGGTGTTGGGATCGGATTCCGTCTCGGGTATCGGGCCCGCGGCGCGAACGAGCAGCGCGGCCGCGACGATGATCGCGAGAACGAGTGCCACGGCGGTCAGCCGGTGATCGAAACGCCGCGCCGGACGACGGAACGGCGGCTCGGGCGACGGGAAACGAGGGCCTCTTGATCATGACGGTGGTCTCCTTCTGGAGAGAGCCGCATCATGGACCCCGCTCGCGACCCCCAAGTGTGAGCTGGCTCACAGCGCCGCCGATGTTGCGCTTTCGTTGCAAACCGCTACAAAGAGCGCGCTTTTTCGTGTCTCGAGGAGATCGTGTGGCGGACAACAACGAAGGCGAGGACGCGCTCCGCGCCGTGCGGATCGAGAAGATCGGCGCGCTCAGGAAACTCGGGCTCGAGCCTTATCCCTATTCCTTTGCCGTCACCGCGAGCGCTGGCGAGCTCGCGAAGCGGTACGAGAGCCTGCCGGCGAAGACCGAGACGCAGGATCGCGTCGTGATCGCCGGACGCATCCGCTCGATCCGCAACAGCGGCATGTTCGTCGATCTCCACGACGCCAGCGGGAAGATCCAAGTGTTCTCGCACAAGGACATCCTGCCGGAGGCGGGAATGGCCGTGGTGCGCCTCCTCGACATCGGCGACATCATCGGCGTCGAGGGCCTGGTCCGCCGCACGCCCCGGGGCGAGCTCACGGTGAATGCCGAGAAGGTCACGCTGCTCGCCAAGGCGCTCCGGCCGCTCCCGGAGAAGTACCACGGCCTCGCCGACATCGAGACGCGCTACCGCCAGCGCTACGTCGATCTCATCGTGACGGAGCAAAGCCGCGAGACCCTGCGCAAGCGTAGCCAGGTGATCTCGGTGTTCCGCCGCGTGCTGGCCGAGCGCGGCGCGCTCGAGGTCGAGACGCCGATGCTGCACACGATCCCCGGCGGCGCCTCGGCGAAGCCGTTCATCACGCACCACAACACGCTCGACATGGATCTCTATCTCCGGATCGCGCCGGAGCTGCACTTGAAGCGGCTGATCGTGGGTGGGCTCGCGGACATCGTGTTCGAGATCAACCGCTGCTTCCGCAACGAGGGGATATCGCCCCGCCACAATCCGGAATTCACCACCCTCGAGCTCTATCAGGCCTTCGTCGATTACACCGCGATGATCGCCATCATCGAGGATCTGATCACGGCGGCGGCACGGGAGGTCACGGGCGGGCTGGAGGTCGTTTACGGCGGCAAGCCGATCAGCCTGACCCCGCCCTGGCCGCGGCGGTCGATGGCGGAGCTGGTGCGCGAGAGGACCGGGATCGATTTCCTGGCGATCACCGACGACGCAGCGGCGCGCGCGCAGGCCCACGGTCTCGGCGCCGAGATCCACGAGACCTCCGGCTGGGGCCGCGCGCTCGAAGCGGTGTTCGCGCACAAGGTAGAGGACACGTTGATTCAGCCGACCCACGTGACGGAGTTCCCGCGCGAGATCTCTCCCCTCGCCAAGGGCCACCGGAGCGACCCGCGCCTCACCGAGCGGTTCGAGACCTACATGAACGGCTGGGAGGTCGCGAACGCGTTCTCCGAGATCAACGATCCCCAGGACCAGCAGGCGCGGTTCGAGGCGCAGATGCGCGAACGCGAGCTCGGCGACGAGGAAGCGCAACGGCTCGACTCCGACTATGTCACCGCGCTCGAGTACGGCATGCCGCCCGCGGGTGGCATGGGGCTCGGCATCGACCGGCTCGTGATGATCCTGACCGACAGCCCCTCGATCCGCGACGTCATCGCCTTCCCGACCATGCGCCCGAAGAGCTGATGAACAGAGCGCCCTCGCCGTATTTCACTGCGGAGCACGAGATGCTGCGCAACACGGTGCGGCGCTTTATCGAAGGGCGCGTAAAGCCCGATGCCGATGCTTGGGAAGAAGCCGGCTTCGTGCCCCGGTTGGTGCTGCGCGAGATGGGCGAGCTCGGGCTGCTGGGTATCCGCTATTCGAGCCGCTATGGCGGCAGCGAACTCGACACGCTCGCCACGGTGGTACTGGCGGAGGAGCTGGGCCGCTCGACCTACGGCGGCTTTGCGATCACCGTGCTCGTGCATACCGACATGGCGAGCCCCCACCTGTGGCACGCGGGAACGCCCGAGCAGCTCGACCGCTATATGCCCGACATCGTCAGGGGCCGGCGGATCGCGGCGATCGCGATGACCGAGGCGGATGCCGGCTCGGACTTGGCGGGCATGCGCAGCACCGCGCGCCGCGAGGGCGGCCAGTGGGTGCTCAACGGCTCCAAGATGTTCATCACCAACGGCGTTCACGGCGACATCTTTTTCGTGGCCGCCAAGACAGGCGAGCCTGGCCGCAACCGCGATATCTCCATGTTCATCGTCGAGAAGGGGACGCCGGGCTTCAGGGTCGCCCGCCCACTGAAGAAGCAGGGCTGGTTGTCGAGCGACACCGCGGAGCTGGTGTTCGACGACTGCCGCATCCCCGCCGGCAATCTGCTGGGCGAAGAGAACAAGGGTTTCTACGCCCTGACGAAAAACCTGCAGAACGAGCGCATCGTGATGGGCGCCCAGGCCATGGGCGAGGCGTCCAAGGCCATCGAATTGGCGCTCGACTGGACCACGCAGCGCAAGGCCTTCGGCAGGACGCTGTGGGAGAACCAAACCATCCGGCATCGTTTGGCGATGCGTGCGGCGGAGGTCGAGGCCGCCAAGGCGCTGGTTTACGAGACCGCGTGGCGCGACGCCCAAGGCCAGCAGGTCATCAAGGAAGTCTCGATGATCAAGGCGCTCTGCGGCACGCTCGTCAACGAGGTCATGTACGATTGCCTGCAGTTCCACGGCGGCATGGGTTATATCCGCGAGACCGCCATCGAGCGCATGGCCCGCGACGCCCGTGTGCAATCCATCGGCGGCGGCGCCACCGAGGTGATGCTCGAGGAAATCGCCAAGCGTTTGGTCTGATCGTCAGGCCGGAATCGCTCCCTGCTCGGGTCATTGACACGGGGCTACGCAAGAGCTGTTCGCTCAGACGCGGCCCATGTCTTGAGATATGCTTCGCGGTCGACGATTGTTACAGCTGCAGACCATCCGCCAAATCAAATATGCCGAACCGCCGGCGGCCCGGACCGAGAGACAGGATGGGGAATGGAAAGCTATTTGCTCCACGCGGGCGGCTGGGCGTCGCAGGACAACTCTGGCCGCTCTATCGGTTCTTGCGGCCCTACTGGCAGCGCATCATCGGCGCCAGTGTCGCGTTGGTCATCTCCTCGGCCACGGTGCTCGTGCTCGGCCAAGGCCTACGCTATCTGGTCGATTTGGGGCTGAAGACGTCGAATACCGACCTGCTTGATCGGGCCGTCGGCGTCCTGCTCGCGACGGTCCTGGTGCTGGCGCTGTCGACCTATTTCCGCTTTTATCTGGTTTCGTGGATAGGCGAGCGGGTCGTCGCCGATCTTCGCAAAGCGGTCTTCGATCGCATCATTGCGATGAGCCCGGCTTATTTCGAGACGACCAAGACCGGTGAGGTCCTGTCGCGGCTGACGACCGATACGACCCTGTTGCAGACCGTGATCGGGTCGAGCGTGTCGCTTGCCTTGCGAAATCTGCTCGTACTCCTCGGCGGCTTGGTTATGCTGGCGGTGACCAGCGTCAAACTGACGGGGATCGTACTTGCCGTCGTCCCCATCGTCGTCGTGCCGATATTGACGTTCGGCCGCCGAGTACGGGCGCTCTCGCGCCGCTCGCAGGATCGGCTCGCCGACGTCGGCGCCTATGCCGAAGAGATGATCAATGCGATCAGGACGGTGCAGGCTTTCACCCATGAGGACTTCGACCGGGCGGACTTTCGGGCGCGCGTGGCGGAATCGTTCGACGTCGCCATTGCCCGGATTCGGGTACGAGCGTTCCTGACTGCCGTCGTCATCCTGCTCGCTTTCGGAGCCGTCGCGTTCGTGCTTTGGGTGGGCGGATATGATGTCGTGCAAGCTCGGATGAGCGGGGGTCAGCTCACGGCCTTCGTCTTCTACGCGATCCTTGTGGCTTTTGCGGTCGGCACGCTCTCGGAAGTCTTCGGCGATCTTCAGCGCGCGGCGGGAGCCACGGAGAGGCTGCTCGAGCTCTTGGCCATCAAGCCGGACATCGCGGCCCCTGAGCATCCCGTTGCGCTCCCGCTGCCGCCGCAGGGTCAGGTCGATTTCGAGTCCGTTACGTTCTTCTATCCGGCGAGGCCCGATCGCCCGGCCCTCGATGATTTCTCGCTCGCCATCACACCCGGAGAGACGGTCGCGCTGGTCGGCCCCTCCGGTGCAGGTAAGACCACGATCTTTCAGATCCTGCTTCGCTTCTATGAAGCCTCTCACGGCGCCGTGCGCGTCGATGGCGCCAACATCCGAGACGTCGATCCCAAGGAGCTCCGTCGACGCATCGGCATTGTCGCGCAGGATCCCGTGATCTTCAGTACCTCGGCCTTGGAAAACATCCGCTATGGGCGACCCGAAGCGAGCGAGACCGAGGTCCGCGCCGCCGCGGAGGTCGCCGCCGCCGACGGGTTCATCGAGCAGCTGCCGGACGGCTTCAACACGTTCCTTGGCGAAAAAGGGGTCAGGCTGTCCGGCGGACAACGACAGCGAATAGCGATTGCGAGAACGATCCTGAAGGACCCCGCGATTCTTCTGCTCGACGAGGCGACATCGGCGCTCGACGCCGAGTCCGAGCGCGCTGTGCAAGTTGCGCTGGAACGTCTGTCAAAGGCGCGCACGACGGTGGTCATCGCCCACCGCCTCGCCACGGTGCTGAAGGCGAATCGCATCGTCGTCATGGACGAAGGGCGCATCGTGGCTCAAGGCTCGCACGAGGCGCTCATCAGGGCGGGCGGGCTTTATGCGCGCCTCGCAGCGCTTCAATTCACCGACAAGCTCTCTGAGCGAACCGCCGCTCCGTCTGAATTGGAGCGCTAGGAGCTCCTTACGAGTTTCGCCGCCGCACGAGCCAGTAGTAAGAGAGGAAAGCGCCCACGGCCATGGCGGCGATGGTGCCGCTCATGGGCAATGGCGTGCCGTTGTAGAGCGCGGCGACGGCGAGGCCCGAAAGGCTGCCGCTGCCCATCTGGATCGCGCCCATGAGCGAGGCCGCGAGCCCCGCCATGTGCGGCAGGGGCTCCATCGCCGCCGCCGTCGCATTGGGCAGGATGAGCGCCAGCGCCATGACGTAGGCCATGATCGGCAGCATCAGGATCACCGGACCGCCGATCCGGGACCATGCGACCGCCACCACGACCGCGCCCGCGCTCAGCAGCAGCGCAAACCCTCCACGCATCACTTGCTCGCTCGAGAAGCGGTGCGCGAGCCGGCCGTTGGTGAACGCGCCCACCACCAAGCCCACCGCGCTCAGTGCGAAATAGAACCCGAACTGGCCCACGGGCACGCCGTAGATGTCCATCAGCACGAAGGGCGAGCCCGACAGGAAGGAGAACAGACCCGCGAACACGAAGCCGTTGATGAGCGCGCAGCCGAGCGAGCGTCGGTTGCTGAAGAACGCGCCGGCATTGGCGATCAAGCGGCTCAAGCGGAGCGCGTGCAAGTCCGGGGTCTTGAGGGATTCCGGGAACAGCAGCACGGTGGCCGCGAACAACAGCAGACCAAAAGTGCCGAGGAACACGAAGATCGCCTGCCAGCCGAAGTGGTTGATCAGGAAGCCGCCGACGATCGGCGCCACCAGCGGCGCGATGCTCATGGTGAGCGTGATGTAGGAGAGGGTCTGCACCGCGCGGGGACCCGTCATGTGGTCGCGCACGACCGCGCGGCCGAGCACCGGCCCGACGCAGGCGCCGCAGCCCTGAATGAGGCGCGCGGTGACCAGCATGTCGATGCTGGAGCTGACCGCGCAGACGTAGCCCGCGACCGTATAAATCGTGAGGCCGCCGATCAGCACGGCGCGCCGTCCGAACCGGTCGGAGAGCGGCCCACAGAAGAGCTGCGCCCCCGCGTAGCCCACCAGGAACAGGCTCAGCGTGAGCTGCACGCTCTGCGGGCTCGCCTGGAAGCGGCTGGTGATGATGGGCAGCGACGGCAAGCTCATGTCGACGGCGAGGGCGGTCATGCCCGCGAGCGCGCCCAACAGTACCGTAAGGCCCCAGGACTGGGGTTTCAGCATGTCGATCCGGGCGCCGGCCTCAGGGGTTTTCGAGGCTCAGCACGCCGCTATCGTAATCGTAAGCGAAGAGCTCGGCATAGCGCGCCCAGTTGACCACGGTCTCGAACACCTCGCTTGCGTCCTCTTCGCTCAGATGGTCCTCGAGCTCGCTGAGGAACCGGCTGCTGGGCGCGGTGTGGCCGGGGCGCTCGTCGAGCACCCGCCGGATATGGGCGATCAGCGGCACGGCGCGCAAGAGGTGCTCGGCGAAGAGCTGCTTGCGCTTCAGCATGTCCGCCTCGGCGAGGGTGCGTCCGGCGGCCGTCGCCTCGATGTCGCCGCCGCCCACTTGCGCCAGCCCCATGAGCTGCAGCGTCTCGATCAAGGGGAAGAGGTCGTCGACGGAGAGGGCGAGCTCCTCCGCGAGATGCGGCAGATCGGCGCGTCCGTTGAAGGGCGCAGCCGTGAGCGTGTCCAGCAAAGCCATCAGCTGCTGGATCGATGCCGGCGGCAGGCGATAGGAGATGCCGACGGCTTGGGCGGGCGCGCCACGCTTGCCGGGCTCGCGGCCGGGTTGGGTGGTGATCTGCGTATAGACCTCGTCCACGATCTGGCGGAAGGTGGCGTTCGCGTGATCGCGCGGGCGCGGCAGCGGCACCGGCAGCTCCGCGCGGATGCGGCCGGGGTCGCTGGAGAACACGATTACGCGGTCGGACATCTCGACCGCCTCCTCGATATTGTGCGAGACGAAGACGATGCCCTTGGTGGGCACGCGCCGCGCGGTCCAGAGATCGGCGAGGTCGCCGCGCAACGTCTCGGCGGTGAGCACGTCGAGGGCCGAGAACGGCTCGTCCAGCAGCAGCACGTCCGGGTTCACCACCAGCGCGCGGGCGAAGCCCACGCGTTGCCGCATGCCGCCCGAGAGCTCCTTCGGATAAGCGGATTCATAGCCGTCGAGCCCGATCAGGTCGATCGCGGCGATCGCGCGCTTGCGGCGCTCTTCGCGCGGCACCCCTTGCGCCTCGAGGCCGAGCTCGACATTGCCGAGCACCGTGAGCCAGGGAAACAAAGCGAAGCTCTGGAACACCATGGCGACGCCGGTCACGGGCGCCACCACCGGCGTGCCGCGGTAGGTGACCGTGCCCTCGCTCTGCGGCGTGAGCCCCGCGAGCACGCGCAAGAACGTCGATTTCCCCGAGCCCGACTTGCCGAGGATGGCGACGATCTCGCCCTCCCTCAGCGTGAAGTCGATGTGATCGAGCACGAGCCGGCCCGCCCGGTCCGCGGTGCGGTAGGTCTTGCAGACTTCTTTCGTGGCGAGCAACGGTTGCGCGTCGGCCATATGGATTCTCTCTCAATCGAGGCGCAGCCGCTCTTCGGCGAGCGTGTAGAGGCGTCGCCAGAACAGCCGGTTGAAGGTCAATACGAAGATACTCAGCATCGTGATGCCCAGCACGATGCGCGGGAAATCGCCGGTGGCGGTCCACTCGGCGATGTAGGCGCCGACCCCCGTCGCGACGAACTTGTCGTCGCCCCACTGCGCCACCTCGGAGACGATGCTCGCATTCCACGCGCCGCCCGATGCCGTGATGGCGCCGGTGACGTAGGCCGGGAAAATGCCGGGCAGGATGAACTTGCGCCACCAGAGCCAACGCGACACGCCGAGATTGCTTGCGACGTACTGGTAGTCCGTGGGCAGAGCCAGCGTGCCCGCGATCACGTTGAAGAGGATGTACCACTGCGCGCCCAGGATCATGAGCACGCTGAGCCAGATCTCGACGTTGAGGTGATAGTCCCGGATCGCGAATACGAAGATCGGGAAGAAAAGGTTCGCGGGAAAGGCCGCCAAGAACTGCACGATCGGCTGCGCGCGGTGGGCGATCGGCGGCCGCAGCCCGATCCACACCCCGACGGGAACCCAGATGAGCGAGGCGAGCGCGATCAGCACCGACACTCGAACGAAAGTGGCGATGGACAACAGAAAGACATGGCCCACTTCGTCGAGCCCGAGCTCGGTCCCGACATAGAAGACGACGCAATAGAGCGCGTAGGCGGCGGCCAAGGCCAAGCAGACGACCCACACTCGGTCGATCCAGGGAGTCCACGGGCTCGGCGGCCTGGCGGGCTTCGGTTTCCAGGGATGCGCCGCCTTGGCGGTGCGGCTCAGAAAATCCGCAAGGGTATCGCCGGCCCAGGCCAGAAACTGAAACAGGCCCGCGCGCTGCAGCATGGTGAGAAACCAGGCGCGCTCGCCTTCGCCCTCGGTGATCGCCTCGATCTTGAACCGCTGCGACCACGCGAGGAGCGGCCGGAACAGCAGTTGATCGTAGATCAGGATGAACGCGAGCATGGCGAGAATGGCGTAGCCCACCGCGGCGATGTCGCCCTGCTTGCTCGCGAGCGCGATGTAGGAGCCGATGCCCGGCAGCGTCGTGTTTTGGTCGGCGACCGTGATCGCCTCGGAGGCCACCACGAAGAACCAGCCGCCGGACATCGACATCATCATGTTCCAGACGAGCTGCGGCACGGCGTAGGGCACTTCGAGTTGCCAGAAGCTCGCCCAGGGCGAGAGATGGTACATCCGCGCGGCCTCCCGCAGGTCCTGGGGCACGCCCAGGAACGACTGGTAGAGGCTGAACGTCATGTTCCAGGCTTGAGAGGTGAAGATCGCGAAGATCGCCGCGCACTCATAGCCGAGCAGGCTGCCCGGAAACAACGCGATGAAGCCGGTGACCGTGATCGAGAGAAAACCCAGGATCGGCACCGACTGCAGGATATCCAGGATGGGAATGAGCAGCTTCTCGGCGCGCCGGCTCTTGGCCGCGACGGCGGCGTAGACCAGGCTGAATATCAGCGAGACCAGGAGCGCGATACCCATCCGCATCACGGTCCGTAGCCCGTATTCCGGCAGCTTCCAAGGAGAGAGCGAGATCGCGATTTCCTGCCCGCCGGTGTAGGGCACGCTCATCTGCTCGCTCGCCCACGCGACGAGCGCGATCAGGCCGACGACGAGCGGCAAGGCCACCAGGTCCCAGAAGCTGGGCCTGAGTCGCGTCGGCCATGCGACGACCGGCAGACCCCACCGCTGTGCCATCGATCCCCCGTGCGATCCCTGAAAGGCGCGTCGAGGTTTAGCCCAGGACCGCGCGGCTGCGAAGCGCAAAAGCGACCCGGGCGGCCGGAAAATCAGCCGTCACGGCATTGTCATGTGACGGCGAGGTGACCTGACCGCCCTCACTCCTCCAGCAGCTGGCCGATCTTGAGCGCGACGCCCATGGAGCCCGCGACCTTGAGCGTCCCGGTCATGTAGGCGAGGGTGGGATTGAGGCTGCCGTCGATCAGCTTCTGCAGGTCGTCGAGGCTGAGCGTGAGCGTGGTTTCGCTCTCGCCGGCCTCGTTGCCGATGACCGCGGGAACCGCGGTGCCATCCCAGTAGATGACGCCGTCGGCGCCGAGGTCGAAGGTCACGCGATGGCCGAGCTTCGGCGCAAGCGCCGCCTTGGCTCGAATGGCGGCCGTGGCGCTCTCGAGAGACATGCAGGACTGCCTTTCTTTCCTATGTATCTAGACCACGCGCACGCGCTTGAGATTGAGCGCGGGGTCCATCCAAAAGCTGTCGTTCTCGTAGCGCCGGAACAGATCGGGCGGCAGGATGGTCTGGCGCTCGGTCGGCGTGACGCGGCGATTCACGTCGTGCAGGCCCGGCGTGCCCAGCCGCGCGTCGAACTCGGGCTCCGAGTATTGCACGTTGTCGAAATCGTGCTTGAAACGGGGCTCGTTCACGAAGTCGTAGACCGCGTTGATCGCTTTCTCGGGCTCGCGGGTGAGCGTCTCGTACTTGATCAGCATGAGACGGTCGGCCTCGTCGCTGTAATAGGCCTCCTTGAGCGCGTTCCAAGCGAAGCCCACGAGCCCGGCGCCAGAGGACAAGGCCTCGACGCGGCTATAGACCGTGCCGCCGGGGTCGTAGTTGAAGATGCGCGAAGTCTCGAAGGTGTTGCGGCGCATCAGCCGCTCGACGCTGTCCATGATCCAGGGCAGGTGCCGCACCGTCGCGATCACCCGCGCATTGGGAAACAACCCCGCCACCAGCGACATGCGGCTGCACCAGAAGCGGTTGGTGTCGAACACCATCTTCTTCGTGTGGATGTCCTTGTAGTATCCCTGCACGACGCTGCGCAGGATCTCCTTGCGCTGCTCGTTGTTGAAGAACACGCCGAACTCGTTCCGTTGGCTCATCTCGCCCAGGAGCGCCAGCATCAGGGAGCCGACGCCGCTGGTCATGCCCGCGTGAAAGCGCGGATTCTGCCGGAGGATTCCCGCGAGCAGGGTCGAGCCCGCCCTGGGCAGTCCCGAGATGAAATGAATGCCGTTCTGCATGGGTTCCAGTCGCACCTAAGGCCGAGCGCGGCCGATTGAACCGAAGCACCCCATGCTAGTCAAATCGTCTCGTCAAACAGCGCCAGTCCAGTGGCGACAGAGAGACCGCCGTCCGCTAGGATCGGGGCGAAGAAAGAGCGAGAGGATCTCATGACCACGCAGACCCACACCGAAGCCGAGCATGAGCTGATCGAGACCGCCAAGCGGGTGCTCCCCGGCGCTAGCTTCGGGAACATGTCCGGAGACGTCGTGATCCGCGAAGGCCGGGGCGGCCGGGTGTGGGACGAGAGCGGCAACGAGTATGTGGACTTCCTGCTGGGCTCGGGCCCCATGCTGGTGGGCCACGCGCATCCCGAGGTCACCGCCGCCGTGCAGGAGCAGGTGGTGCACGGCACCACTTTCTTCGCCAACAACCGGAAGGGCATCGAGCTCGCCGAGGCGATCGTCGATGCCGTGCCCTGCGCCGAGAAGGTCCGTTTCGTCTCCAGCGGCTCCGAGGCCGATGCCTACGCCATGCGCCTCGCGCGCGCCTTCCGCAAGCGGGACAAGATCCTGAAATTCGAGGGCGGCTATCACGGCATGAGCGATTATTCGCTCATGAGCCTGGCGCCCAAGCGGCCCGGCAATTTTCCGCGGGCGATCCCGGATTCCGCGGGCATCCCGCAAAGCGTGCGCGACGAGATGCTGATCGCGCCATTCAACGACATCGAGACGGTCGCGAGCCTGATCCGCGAGCACAAGAACGAGCTCGCGGGTGTCATCGTCGAGCCCTTCCAGCGCATCATCCCGCCGGCGCCGGGCTTTCTGCAGGCGCTGCGCAAGCTCACGGCCGACCACGGCATTCCCTTGATCTTCGACGAGGTCGTAACGGGCTTCCGCCTCGCCTATGGCGGTGCGCAGGAGTACTACGGCGTGACGCCCGACATCTGCACGCTCGGCAAGGTGATCGGCGGCGGCTTCCCGCTGGCGGCGATCGCGGGCCGAGACGACATCATGTCGCATTTCGATCGCGCGGTGGTGGGCGACGAGGGCTTCCTGGTCCAGATCGGCACGCTCTCCGGCAATCCCGTGGCCTCCGCCGCGGGTCTCGCCAGCATGGCGATCCTGAAGCGCCCTGGCGCCTACGAGCGCATTTTCGCCACGGGCCGCGAGCTCATGGGTACCTTGTCCGAGCTTCTGAAGCGCGCGGGCATTCCGGCGGTGGTGACGGGCGAGCCGCCGCTCTTCGATGTGGTGTTTGCCTCGGGCGACATCCGGAATTACCGCGACGCTCTGCGCGGAGATGCCGAGATGATGCGGCAGTTCAACCGCCTGCTGCGCGAGCGCGGCATCCTCAAGGGCGAGTCGAAATACTACATCTCTCTCGCGCACGACGCCGCGGACATCCGCCATGCGCACGACGCCTGGGAATCCGCGATCAAGGAGTTGGTGAAGCTGCGCAAGGCCGCGTAGCGCCCTTTTCATTTTGACGGAAGCGCCCCCTAACCCTCCCCTCTCCCCGGCGGGGAGAGGGTTGCGTAGGCTTAGCGAGCGAAGCGAGCTTAGCCGAAGCTGGGTGAGGGGGGTGCTTCCACCCGATTGAAATTTCCTCCGCTGATCGGGAGTCGTCCGGCACTCGGCATGACAGCTCGGCCCGAGATTGCTATGTTCTTAAGGCCAATCGGGGGCTAGAGAGAGGGCCCATGACCATCGCCACACGCCCGCTCACGCCCGTCATCGCCGGAGAGGTCTCGGGCTGCGACCTCACCAAGACGCTCTCCAAGGCCGAGGTCGCGGCGATCGAGGCGGGCATGGACCGCTGCGCCGTGCTGGTGTTCCACGACCAGGACATCACCGACGAGCAGCAGGTCGCCTTCACCCGCAATTTCGGCGCGATCGAGAATTCCTACGGCGGTCACATCACCGTCAAGGCCCAGGAGAAGCGGCTGGGACCGCTGGTGAACGACCTCTCGAACCTCGGCCTCGACAACAAGCCGCTGCCGCGGGACGACCGCCGCCGCATGTTCAATCTCGGCAATCGGCTCTGGCATTCCGACAGCTCGTTCCGCGCCATCCCCGCGAAATACTCGCTGCTCTCGGCTAAAGTGATCGTGGAGCGCGGCGGCAACACGGAATTCGCGGACATGCGTGCCGCCTATGATGCGCTCGATGAGGAGACGAAGGCCGAGATCGAGGACCTCGTCTGCGAGCATTCGCTCATGTATTCGCGCGGCGCGCTGGGTTTTGCCGAGCTCAGTGACGAGGAGCGGGTGATGTTCAAGCCCGTGCGGCAGCGCCTGGTGCGCCGGCATCCCGTCACCGGGAGAAAGTCGCTGTACCTCGCCTCCCACATCGGGGGCATCATCGGCTGGCCGGTGCCGGAGGCGCGCGCCTTCATCCGCGACTTGACGGAGCAGGCGACCCAGCGGCAATTCGTTTACGTGCACAAGTGGCGGCGCCACGACCTCGTGATGTGGGACAACCGCCAGACCATGCACCGCGTGCGCCGCTTCGACGAGAGGCAAGTGCGCGACATGCACCGCACCACGGTCGCGGGCGACGCGCCGACGGTGGAGCAAGCGCAGCAGGTCGCGTGACCGGCGGCTCGATGAAGATCGAGATCGTCTGCACCGGCGACGAAGTCCTCACCGGCAAGATCGTCAACACCAATTTCAGCTACATCAGCCAGCGCCTGGAGGACTCCGGGCTCTCGGTCCATTGGGGCACCACGGTCGGCGACGACCGCGACACTCTGCTGGCGACATTCCGGCTGGCCTCCGCGCGGGCGGATGCCGTGATCGTCAATGGCGGCCTCGGGCCCACCGTGGACGATCTCTCGCAGGAGGTGGCGGCGCGCGCCGCCGGCGTCGATCTCGCCCTCAACGAGGACTGGCTCGCGCGCATGGAATCCTACTTC
>Ga0209517_10003919_pt1 | contig 19889 bp, 21 predicted proteins | sample PeaSoiMetSII2010_FD_187695 | JGI IMG/M metagenome (GOLD analysis project Ga0209517, IMG submission 187695) | Peat soil microbial communities from Weissenstadt, Germany - SII-2010 (SPAdes) (version 2) | ecosystem: Environmental > Terrestrial > Soil > Wetlands > Peat | place: Germany...
GGGGCCGCCGATCCCGGCCGCGGCGCGCGCGCCATGGCGGCGGTGAACGAGCAACTGGTGCGCCGCGATGACGGACTCGTCCTGCTCTTCACCCCGCCCTTCGATCGGACATCACACGATCCCGGATACATCAAGGGATATCCGCCAGGCGTCCGCGAAAACGGCGGCCAATATACCCATGCCGCGATCTGGTCGATGATCGCCTTCGCGATGCTCGGCGATGGCGACAAGGCGGCCGAGTTGTTCTCGATCGTGAACCCGATCAATCGCTCGAGCACGCCGGCTGACGCTCACCGCTATAAGGTCGAGCCCTATGTTGCTTGCGCGGACGTCTATGCCGCACCTGCGCATGTCGGGCGGGGGGGATGGACGTGGTACACCGGGTCGTCTGGATGGCTGCACCGAGCCGGCCTCGAATGGATTCTCGGGTTGCGTCTAAAGGCATCCGAGCTGCTTCTCGATCCCTGCGTGCCGAGGGCGTGGCCTCGCTTTGAGATCCTGTTCCGATATCGCTCGGCGAAATACGAGATTGCGGTCGAAAACCCACAGGGGGTCAGCCGCGGGGTCTCGCACGCCGAGCTCGACGGAATGACGGTTCCGGAAAGGCCCCTGCGGATCGCGCTGATGGATGACGGCACGACACATAGGCTGCGCGTGACGCTGGGATGAGGTCGCATCGCGCTGCCATCATGACGAAGTGCCGCCCGGCGCCTGACGCTGCCATACCGGCGCTACTGATCGCCGACGCGTCGCGGCTACTCGAGGAGAACAAGGGCGCAGCGCTCCTCGCCGCACTTCTCGCCGGAGCGACCGCGGGAAGCCTCGATCGCAAATAACGACGCGGATCCGGAAACGGCGCGACGATCTCGCCGTCCTGGGTAGACAGACGGGCGCCGCGCTGCGGGTTTGATCGTTCGGCACCTACGTTGTCTACAACTCTCCTTCGCGCTCTCCATGCGAAGGAGAGTTTCCGACTCTGCCCCACCCCTCAATGGTCTTTACCGTTCGGCATGTCTTTTCGCGACGCGCACGCGTTTGCCGCGCAACTCCAGAAAATCGCGTATGCCGGCATCGGCATGAGCGACAACGCCAAATGTGGAGGCTGATCCCCCTCGTCGGGTGTAAGTGTGGGAGGGCCTGGGCTGAACATTTCAAATGCAGGCGCGGCCTCAAAAGTATTCCCAAACCTCTTGAGAACAGCGGGCACTCAGGTGGATGTTACGGCACGCCCAAAAAGGGGGCCGCGGGGGACGCCCACGACCGCAACCTCGATCCCCTTGCTCCTCACGCAATTGAGGTGGAGGATTTTGGGCATATCCAATCCGGTTACTGGGCGCGCACCGCGACTGCGCCCAGAGAAGATGAGCAGCAGATGCGCGAGCTGAACGGTCACGGGTCGCACGGTAAATCCAAACCAATATCGGGAGGCTGCGATTGAAGAACTCTGTCCCCTTGCGCCTTCACGTCCCTGAGCCTCCCGCCCGACCGGGACAGGCTCCGGACTTCAGCTGGGTGAGGGTGCCGGCGGCGGGCTCGGTCGCGCGCCCCGACATCGGCACCGATCCGCATGACATGCGCGAGCACGCATATACGATGATCCGCGTGCTCGAGGACGACGGCACCGCGGTCGGGCCTTGGGATCCGAAGCTGGACCCCGAGACATTGCGGCGTGGTCTGCGCACGATGATGCTGACGCGGGCCTATGACGATCGGATGTCCCGCGCGCAGCGGCAGGGAAAGACTTCATTCTACATGCGCTGCACAGGCGAAGAAGCAATCGGGGTCGCGCAGGCCATGGCGCTGGACGGCCAGGACATGGCGTTCCCGACCTATCGGCTGCAAGGGCTGCTCATCGCCCGCGGCTGGCCGCTGGTCGACATGATGAACCAAGTGTTCTCCAACAGCCGCGACCGGCTCAAGGGCCGCCAGATGCCGATTATGTACTCCAGCAAGGCGGCCGGATTCTTCTCCATCTCCGGCAATCTGGCCACGCAGTTCCCGCAGGCGGTCGGATGGGCCATGGCCTCGGCCATCAAGCACGACAACCGGATCGCCGCCGGTTGGATCGGCGAGGGTGCCACTGCGGAAGGCGACTTCCACCACGCGCTCACCTTCGCCAGCGTCTATCGAGCGCCAGTGATCTTGAACATCGTCAACAACCAATATGCCATCTCGACCTTCCAGGGGATTGCGGGAGGTGAGCACACGACGTTCGCTGCGCGCGCGCGGGGTTATGGCTTACCGGGCCTGCGCGTTGACGGGAACGACTTCCTGGCCGTACATGCAGCGACACGCTGGGCAGCCGATCGGGCCCGATCGAACCTGGGCCCTACGGTCATCGAGTTGTTCTCCTACCGCGCGTCCGCGCACTCTTCGAGTGACGACCCCAGTAAATACCGCCCGGCGGACGAGCCTCGCCACTGGCCGCTTGGCGATCCGATCGCTCGCTTGCATGCACATCTGATCGCTCTCGGCGAGTGGTCGGACGAGCGGCATCGCCAAATGGCGGCGGAGGTCGTGGAGGAGGTGCGCACCGCCGCGCGGGAGGCCGAGAGCTACGGCACACTGGGCACCGGCGAGCATCACAGTCCGGCAACGATGTTCGACGACGTCTTCAAGGAGATGCCCTGGAACCTGCGCCGCCAGCGGCAGGAACTGGGGTTCTGACCATGCCGCGGATGAACATGGTACAGGCGTTGAATTCGGCGATGGACGTCATGATGGCCCGGAATGAGAACGTCGTCGTCTTCGGCGAGGACGTCGGCTATTTCGGTGGCGTGTTCCGCTGCACCGAAGGACTCCAGCGGAAATATGGTCCCGAGCGAGCCTTTGACACACCGATCGCCGAGGCCGGCATCCTCGCGACCGCCGTCGGCATGGGAGTATACGGCCTGCGCCCGGTCGTGGAGATCCAGTTCGCGGACTACATCTATCCCGCCACCGACCAACTCATATCGGAAGCTGCGCGGCTACGGTATCGGTCGGCGGGCGAGTTCACTGCACCCATCACGGTACGCGCTCCCTGCGGGGGCGGGATCTTCGGGGGACAGACGCACAGCCAGAGCCCCGAGGCCATCTTCACCCACGTCTGTGGGCTGAAGACCGTCATGCCGTCAAATCCCTACGACGCCAAGGGCCTGCTCATCAGCGCGATCGAGGACGACGACCCCGTGATCTTCCTCGAGCCCAAGCGCCTCTATAACGGCCCATTCGACGGTCACCCCGATCGGCCGGTGACCCCCTGGACCGAGCACCCGGCCGGAGAGGTCCCGGATGGCCACTACACAGTCCCGCTCGGTCACGCGTCAGTCGTGCGGCCCGGCGAGGCCGTGACGGTCCTGACCTATGGGACCATGGTGCATGTCGCGATGGCGGCCGTAACCGAGAGCGGCGTGGACGCCGAGGTCATCGACCTTCGCACTCTGGTCCCGGTCGACATCGACACGATTGTGGCCTCGGTCGCCAAGACCGGACGCTGCGTGATCGTCCACGAAGCGACCCGCACCAGCGGGTTCGGCGCTGAACTCTCTGCGCTCGTCCAGGAGAATTGCTTCTACAGCCTCGAGGCGCCGATCGTCCGGGTCACCGGTTGGGACACGCCCTACCCGCATTCACTGGAGTGGGACTACTTTCCCGGCCCGCACCGCGTGGCGGAGGGGTTCCGAAGAGCATTGGAGGGCTGACATGGGACGCTTCGTGTTCAAGCTGCCCGACGTCGGCGAAGGCGTCGCCGAGGCGGAGGTGGTCAGCTGGCACGTCGCAGTCGGCGCGACCGTCGCCGAGGATGATCCGTTGGTTGATGTCATGACCGACAAGGTGACGGTGGAAATACCCTCGCCCCGTGCCGGCCGGGTTCTCTCGATCACCGGCGGCCCCGGCGACAAGATTCGCGTCGGGGCGGAGCTCTTGGTCCTCGAAGTGCCTGGCGATGGGGAAGCGGCACTCCAGGAAAAGGGATCGGCGGGCGCCGCCATCCCTCCTGCTGCAGCGCGCGCGGTTCCCTCGCCCGCTCCGAACGTGGTCGCGAAAACAGTACCTGAACCATCCCCTCGGACCACCTCCCATGCCCCGCCCGACTTCACCACCCGTCCGTCCGGGAGGAAGAAGCCACTCGCCTCCCCTGCAGTGCGTAGCCGCGCCCACGAACTCGGCATCCCGCTGCAATTCATCCCCGGGACAGGACCCGGCGGACGCATCGGCCACGCCGACGTTGACGCCTACGTTGCTTCCGGGGGCCGCGCCGTGGTCACTGCCCCGGGCGGGCTCGCCCAGCGGCAGGGGATTGAGGAGGTAAAGATCATCGGCCTGCGGCGCCGGATCGCGGAGCGCATGCAGGAGTCGAAACGGCGGATTCCACACTACTCCTATGTCGAGGAGCTTGACGTGACCGCACTTGAGGAACTCCGGGGTTACCTGAATGCCCGGTACGAGACCGACAGGCCGCGGCTGACGCTGCTGCCGTTCCTGATCCGCGCGCTGGTCCGTGCCGTTCCGCGGTTTCCGCAGGTCAACGCACTGTTCGACGACGAGGCAGGAATCGTGCGCCGCCACGCCGCGGTGCATGTCGGCGTCGCCACCCAGACATCGCAGGGACTCATGGTGCCGGTCGTCCGCCACGCCGAAGGGCTGGGCCTCTGGGAAGTGGCCTCCGAGATCTCCCGGCTCGCAGCTGCCACGCGGGAAGGGAAGGCGACCCGCGACGAGTTAAGCGGCTCTACCATCACAATCACCAGCCTCGGGCCGATCGGCGGCATCGTGACGACCCCCGTGATCAACTATCCCGAGGTGGCGATCGTCGGTGTGAACCGAATCGTCGAGCGGCCGGTCGTGCGTGATGGACAGATCGTGGTCCGCAAGATGATGAACCTCTCCTGCTCGTTCGATCATCGCGTCGTGGACGGTTGGGACGCGGCTCAGTTCGTCCAGGAGCTAAAGGGGCTGCTCGAGCAGCCCGCGACGCTGTTCGTTGAGTGAGGAACGATGAGATGATCCGCACGAAGGTGCTCGTGGTGGGCGGCGGCCCTGGCGGCTACGTAGCTGCCATCCGGGCGGGCCAGCTGGGACTGGACACCGTCCTCGTCGAGGCCGGGAGACTCGGCGGCACCTGCCTGATCAGAGGCTGCATCCCGTCCAAGGCGCTCATCCACGCAGCTGGAAAGCTCGACATCATGCGGCGCTCAGTCGGCGGCGACGCGCTCGGCATCACGCTGCAGGAGGCGCCGTCCATTGACCTCGCGAGGACCGTGCTTTGGAAGGACGGGATCGTCGACCGGCTTAATGGAGGTGTCGGCGCTCTGCTGCGCAAGGCGAAGGTGCGCGTGCTCGAGGGCTGGGCGACATTCTCCGACGCCAAGACGTGCACGGTGCGTACTGATGGTGGCGCGGAGACGGTCCGAGCGGAGCATGTGATCCTGGCGAACGGGTAGGAGCCTGCCTCCCTGCCCGGCCTGGAACTGGGCGGCCCCGTGATCTCATCCACCGAGGCCCTAGCGCTCGACCGGGTGCCCAGAAGGCTCCTCGTAGTCGGTGCCGGCTACATCGGCCTGGAGCTTGGAACGGCATTCCGCAAGATGGGATCGGAGGTGACGGTCGTCGAAGCTCGCGAGCGCATCCTGCCAAATTGGGACGCGCCGCTGACAAATCCGGTAAGGCGTTGGCTCGAGCGTGCGGGCGTGGCAGTGCACCTGAGCGCCCGCATCGAGGTGGTCGCACGCGCGGAGCTTGCTGAGGCGGTGGTGCACACCGCGGAGGGGGTGGCCGCCCGGGTAGCGGCCGACAAGGTGCTTGTGACGGTAGGCCGAAGGCCGCGAGCGCAAGGCTGGGGGCTGGAGACAATGGCCGTCGATATGGACGGGCCCTTCCTCCGAGTCGACGAACGCTGCCGAACGTCAATGCGGGACGTATGGGCCATCGGCGATCTCGTCGGTGAGCCGATGCTGGCACACAAGGCGTCGGCGCAGGGCGAGATGGTGGCGGAGCTTATCGCCGGCGCCCGCCGGCACTTCGATCCCGTCGCCATCCCCGCAGTCTGCTTCACGGACCCCGAGATCGTAACCGTCGGGCTAAGCCCGCTTGAGGCCGACGAAGCCGGCCTCGATGTGATCGTCGGCCAGTTCCCGTTTGCAGCCAATGGCCGCGCGTTGGGCACGGAGGCGGGGGAGGACGGCGGGTTCGTCCGCGTGGTTGCCCGGAGCGACGATCATCGCGTACTCGGCGTCCAGGCGGTGGGCGCGCACGTTTCCGAGCTCGTCGGAGAGTTCACGCTGGCACTCGAGATGGGGGCGCTCCTCGAGGACGTGGCAGGGACGGTTCATGCTCACCCAACCCTAACCGAAGCATTCCACGAGGCCGCCCTGAGGGGGCTCGGGCACGCGATCCACATCTGAGGCGTATCGCGCCGGGCCGATGCGCTCCTCTTCGCGATGCCGCGGGAGCGGGTGGCGCCGGTGGGGCCCGAAAGGGTCGAGGCCACGAATTTCCGCGGTGACGTCACCGGGCGGTCGGTTATTCGTTATGAACGAGCGCTTCGATCTTCCAGAGCGGCTGCCGCGCGGAGGGTCCTTATTTCGGCACTGAGGTGGACACCCGATCGGCGTCCGTTTGAGATCAGACGAGCGCCGATCGGAAGCCGTGCGCAGTCGGATCGCTCCTGCCGATGCGGCACAATAGCATCAGGAACGCCATGCTCGAGAGCGGCTGGTCACCTTTGCGACCAGAGAACACGAATGCCGCGGCATGCTCCTGACCGTTCAGCACGCGTTGCTGAGCCTTCATGTCCTCAAGGATCGACCTTCACCACCAGCCCTGTGTCGACCACTTGCACCGTCGCGCTGGCGGAGGGGCCAGTCTCAAGCGAACCCGTCTCCAGGTCAAATTCCCTGCTAACAGGGAAGTTTACAGGGAATCTTACGCTTGAGACGGCCCTCACTCTCAGCCCTACGTGGAGATAGGCCTGTGGCTCAGGCATTTCTTGATCCGCGGACGCGACTCAGCGTAAAGATTAACAGGGAATTGTTGAGCAGGTATCAGGGAACTTATCAGCGGCGATCAGGGAATGTATTCATGGCATCAGGGAGCCTGTCGAGTGGCCGCCACGACGTTTTTGAAGGTCCATCCATGCCTTGGCAGAGTCCACTCTGGGCCTGAAAGCAGACCTCTCTCCCAACTGATCGCACTTCGGCGAAGTGCCGATAGTGTTGCAAAAGTCGGCAAGATCGACCTGCGGCGCAATAATTGTTCCAGCATGGACAACGTCTTGAATCTTTCGTTCAAGGTCGGTACTGCCGACGAATCAATGTTGCACGCTCGATCGCCCAAAAGACTTTTGCAACACCATCTGCCACTTGCGGACGTCCGCCGTGCTGGTCACGCGAGCGACTGCAGCACCCGGACGATCTCCGAAGGCTCCGCACGCCGAGTGAAGTCCACGTTCACGAAGGCGTACCGAATAATTGCTTGCTGATCGACGACGAAGCTGGCGGGCATGGGAATGAACCAGCCTTCATTGCCGTGTCGGGCCGGGAGATCGATGCCTCGACCGGCGAGCAGCTCGCGGTACGGATCGGGCGCTCGGAATAGCACACCGAACTGCAGGCCCACAGCTCCATCGACGTCGGAAAGCACCTCGTACGTCAGCCCATGATCGCGCTTGGTGGCGGCCAGATGGCTGCCTGTGTCCGGCGTTAGAGCGATCAGCTGGCCGCCGGCAGCCGCGATGTTCGGTAGGGCTGTCTCCAGCGCTGCGAGGGCTCGGCGGCAGTATGGGCACCAATTTCCACGGAAGAAATTCACAACCAGCGGACTGCGCTTCAGCAGATCGTCGGAAAACACGATGTGCCCTTCGGCGTTGGGCAACATGAAGCTCGGGATGGTGTCGCCGACCTTGAGCGCGCGATCGGCCGTCTCTGCGCGGCCGAGCTGCCGCACCACGGCTTCGTAAGCCAGCCGAATGCGCTCGTCGGCATTGCCATGGGCGCGGATCTTGTCCAAGTCGTCTTTCAGTGACATCAGCGTCGACTCGCTACTGAACGGTTACCCAGATAACTCGAGGGCCTGGTCCCCTTCGATGTGCGCGCACGATGCACCCGAGGCCAATGTTTCGGGGACATGATTTCAATGCTCCCGCGGTCTCGAGATCGGATCCGCCGATGATGCAACATTCCAGTCTCGCGCTCGCATCAGCTTGAGGAAGAGCGCCAAGGCGGGCCCATGCTGCCGGCCCGCGACGGCGGCCAGAATGATCCGCCGGGTCGCCGTGGCATCGGTGAAAGGCCGCGCGGCGAGATCGCCCGCGATGGGCTGATGAGCAGCCGAGATCGCAATCCCGAGGCCGGCACGGACCATCTCCTGTACGTGGTCCTCGCTGGAGCCGCTGTGGCGCGTCTTCGGCTTGACGCCCGCGGCCATACAGAGCCGGTCGAGGGCATGCTCGAAGTCACAACCCCTGCTGGCGCGCGCCAGGACGCATTCCTCGCCGAGTGCCGCGACCGGAACCTCCTTTAGCGCGGCGAAGCGATGCTCGGGCGAGCACAGCACGACATAGCGGTCATCGAACAACGGCCAACGGTTGAGGCGCTCGGGTAGCTTGTCCGGCTCTACGATTACGGCACTGTCGAGATCGCCATCGAGCATCTTGGCGCAGAGGTCCGTCGATCCGCCTTCGGCGACCGAGAGCTCGAACCCCTTCACCCGGTCCTCCAGCTCCCGCAGAGCCGGCCGCAATATCTGAGCCGAAATGGTCATGCCAAGGCCGAGCCGGAGGGGAGAAAACTCCCGCCGCTTGAAAGCGGCTGCCTGCTTCGTCGCGGCCTCCGCTGCCCCATACGCAGTTTCCAGGTGAGGCAGCATGGCGCGGCCGAGCTCGGTCAGCTGCGTGAGGCTCCGCTCGCGGTAGATCAGCGGGCCGCCCAGCTCTTCCTCCAGCTTCTGGATAGCGCGCGTCAAGGCCGGCTGCGAGACGTTGCAGGTCTCGGCGGCGCGCATGAAGTTGAGCGTCTTCGCGAGCGCCAGGAAGTACCGGACTTGGAACAGCTCCATCGCTAAGCCTTCTCGGGTTCCATTCCCATACTAGCCGGTCATGGGCCCAGTGATCAGCCGCGATCCCCGCTGAAATGTCACATAGGCCCAGAGCCAATCGATCAGCACGGCCAAACGGTTCCGGAATCCGATCAGAAAGTAGACATGGACCAAGCCCCAGAGGAGCCAGGCAAGCCGCCCGTGCAGGCGCATGAAGCCGAAATCGGCGACGGCCACTTTGCGGCCGACGGTAGCGAGGTTGCCCAGATGCCGGTATCGGAATACCACCGGCACCGGGCCGCCCTCGAGACGAGACAGAATGACCTGGGCGGCGTATTTGCCCTGCTGCTTGGCCACCGGCGCGATGCCGGGGAGCGGTTTTCCGTCGGCATCGAAGACCGTCGCGGTGTCGCCGAGCACGAAGATCTCGGGATGGCCCGGCAGCGTGAGGTCGGGCTCGACCTTGACCCGGCCCGCCCGATCCGCCTCGGCACCGAGCCACTTGGCCGCCGGCGAGGCGGCCACCCCGGCGGCCCAAAGAATGGTGCGCGCCTCGATGCGGTCGCCGGCGATCGTGACACCGCCTTCGTCGCATCGTGTCACGAGCTGGCCGACGCGTACCTCCACGCCGAGCTTCTCGAGCGCCCGCTGTGCGGCGGCGGAGAGGCTCTCGGGAAACGTCGCGAGCACGCGAGGTCCGGCCTCGACCAGCATGACCCGGGTCGCGCGCGGGTCGATGTTGCGGAAATCGGAGGCGAGAGCCTTCCGCGCGAGCTCGGCAATGGCGCCGGAGAGCTCGACGCCCGTCGGACCCGCGCCGATCACGACGAAGGTCAGGAGACGGCGGCGTTCGGTCTCGTCGTCCGTGGTCTCGGCTGTTTCAAAAGCCATCAGGATGCGCCGACGAATGTCCGTGGCGTCGTCGATCTTCTTGAGCCCCGGCGCCGCGCTCTCCCACTCGTCGTGCCCGAAATAGGCATGCCGGGCGCCGGTCGCGGTGATGAGCGTGTCATAGGGAATCCAACGATCCTCGAGTTCGACCTTCCGAGCATCCTTGTCGATGCCGGTCACCTTGCCGAGCAGGACGGTGGTATTTCGCTGGCGGCCGAGGATGCCCCGAATCGGCGTCGCGATATCGGCTGGCGAAAGCCCGGCGGTCGCGACCTGGTAGAGGAGCGGTTGGAACAGGTGGTAGTTCCGGCGATCGATCACCGTGAGCCGCACTGGCGCGCTGCCGAGCTGCTTGGCTGCCGTGAGACCCGCGAAGCCCGCACCCACAATCACCACCCGTGGCAGGCCTTCATCACGGCCGTGCTTGAGGGTCTCGGAAGTGACGGCTGCTGCGGGCGACAGGGTGTCCATCTTACCGATTCCGGCCGCGCAGGAATTTGCCCGCGAGCAGGTGATCCACGGAGAATGCGCCCGGTCCGCGCGTGAGGATGAACACCAGGATCGAGGCCCACATGAGGTGCTCGATCCATTGCTCCGGGTAAACGAACACCTCGATCACAAACGTCATACCGAGCATCGGCAGGGTTGCGAGCCGAGTGGCCAGCCCCAGGATCAGCAGCACGGGGCAAGTGAGTTCCACGGTCGCCGCCAGCCCCGCCGCGAGCTCCGGCGGCAGGATCGGCACCATGTACTCGTCCCGGAACAGTACGATCGTGGTGTCCCAGCTCGCGATCTTGGTCATGCCGGAGTGCCAGAACACCGAGGCAATGCTGAGGCGCAGCAGGAACTGCAGGATTGCGGCGGGAAACCGGCTCAGTCCTTCGAGCACGGCTTCGACACGCTCGACAAGCGTCGTCGCTGCATGGAGGGTCGCGGTGCGGGTCATCATGGCTCAATCCTCCGAGGGTGGCTGCAGGCGAAAGCCGGTCACGATCCCGTCCTCCAGGATGGTGCCGAGCGCGGCGGCAAGATCGAAAAGCAGGTCGAGGCGGAGCGCGATATCGGCAGCGTCCGCGAGCGAGTCGCCACGGGCGAGGGCTTGCAGGAAAGCGAATTCACAGGGGCTCAGCGACTTGAGCATGACCCGGTCGCCGCGGCGGTGGACCTGCAGCCGGACGCCGCCGCTGTCCAGATCGATCGAGAGGTCCGGATCGCCGTCCGCCTGATTGGCGCGCCAGATGCGCTCGACCGGCCAGCGCGATTCCACGAGCCTGAGGCCCGGGTGCATCGTCAGCACCAGGCGAGGTGCGTCCGCGGACGAGATGCCCGAGAGGTCGCCGCGCGCGATAGCGGCGACATTGTCAGCGTGAAGCGCCTGGTTGATCGCCCATTCGAGCCGCGCGATGTCCGCGATGTACCCGAGATCATGGCAGGGCGGGAATTGCGCGAGGAAACCCGGAAACTCCGCGCCATATTCCGCAAGATTCGGCTGCTCCGGTAGGTGCTCACGAATGAACTCATGCGCTGCATAGGCGAAGAAACGGTCGCTCACGAGGCGGCACACCACCGGATATGTCGCCTTGAGCGCGTCCGTCAGCGTGATAACGGCGTGGTTGCGATAGATCCGGAGTCGCGATGCCGGGTCCATGCCGTCGCCGGCGATGAGCTCGGACACGCGCGTGTCATCGCCGACGCAGATCGCGTCGCAGATGTCCTTCTGCAGCTCCTCAAGCGACGGCACGGGTCCTCCTCTCGGCCGCCTGCATGGCACCGATGCGGTCGGCATAGTGCGCCTCCGCGAGCAGTACCGGCAGCGCTGGAAGACTGGAGTCCCACTCGATCAGCGTGGGCTTCGGCCCAAAGCGGTCGAGCGCGTGAGCATAGAGGTCCCACACCGGCTTGGAGACGGCAGAGCCGTGATCGTCGATCAGGATGCTGCGCCCGTCGACGTCGGCGCGATGGTGGCCGGCAAGATGGATCTCGCCGATGGCGCGCACCGGCAGCGCCGCCAGATAGGCCCAGGGATCGAAGCCGAAGTTGTCGGCATTCACGTAGAGATTGTTGATGTCGCAAAGAATGCCACAGCCGGTGCGGCGCACGAGCTCGACCAGGAACTCGCTCTCCGCGATCGTCGAGTGACGGAAGCGCAGATAGACCGAGGGATTCTCGATCAGGATCCGCCGGCCGAGCGCGGCCTGTGCCTCATCGACATGATCGCTCACGACCTCGAGGCTTTCATCTGTATAGGGGAGCGGCAGAAGATCGTTGAGGTAGATGCTGGGCAGCCCACTCCACGAAAGGTGCTCGGACACCAGATCGGGCTCGATGCGGTCGACGAGCGTCCGCAAGCGCAAGAGGTGCTCGCGGTCGAGCGCGCCCGCGCTTCCGAGCGAGAGGCCGACGCCGTGAATGCTGATAGGGTAGTCGTGGCGGAGGTCCTCGAGTGCGGCGACGGCCGGCGAGCCCGTCATGTAATTCTCGGCATGCACCTCGAGGAAGCCGATGGCGGGGCGGGTCTCCATGATCTCGGCGACGTGAGCCGAGCGCAGGCCGATGCCGGCCGCAGCCAGGCCATCGCGTGTCGAGCTCTTGTGCCGTGTCATGATGCCCGCCCCGCTTGTGTCCGTTATTTCGCGGCGAGGCTGCCGCCGTTGATCTTCGCGCAGGTGCCGGCCGGCACGTAGATCCAGGAATCGGCAGCCGCCGCCTTTTTCGACTCGCCCGCGCAGGAATGAGTGGCGGTCTGGCAGTCGTTCTGGCCGGTGGCGGCGACGCCGAAACACTTCTCCGCCTTGAAAGCGGGCGCCGGCGCGGGACCGGCACTCGCAACGAGCGGCAAAGCGACGGCAGCGGCGACAGCAGAAGCAACGAGCAGGGATGTCTTCACGGAGGATACTCCTTTTAGGTCCGGTTTTCGTGACGAAGCCGCAGCGGCTTCGGTGTCAGCACCCTACGAGCGGGCTCAGCAGCGCGGAAATGCCGTCTGTCTATTGTTGCGATGACTCCGGTGTATGAAACAAAAGCCGCGAGACTCGGCGGTATTGCGCTATTTTCCGTCCAGAACGAGAACTGGCGTCCAATCCGGGGAGGGCGGCTCGGCCAAGAGCCGCCGGCATCGCTCGATGAGAAGCTGCGACGGGCGATCACCGCCGCGCGCCCTGTTCGCCCGTTCGAATTGAGCGATCGCGGATTCCCAATGGCGCCCGGCGTAGGCGTCGAGCCCCGCCTCATAGGCGGAAATCCAGTCGGGGACGCCGCTGGCGCTTTGCTCGCTCATTTCCAACAGCTCATATATCCAGAGGCCCTGCATGCGGCCGTAGACGGCGACCCGGTCGAGCCGGCGCACCACAACGGCATCGCCTGCGGCGACGCGGGTGTCCTCTCCGATCAGGATTCCGGTGTCGTAACGCTTGTTCACGGCCTCGAGCCGGCTGGCGACATTCACGGGGTCGCCGATCACGGTGTAGCTGAGCCGCTCGCGCGAGCCGATGTTGCCGACCAGCATCCGGCCGGTGTTGATGCCGATACGGATGTTGAGAGCCGGACGGCCGCTGCGCTCGGCGTCTCGGCGCTGCTGCTCGAGGCGGCGCTGCAGGTCGAGCGCCGCCGCGCAGGCGTCGACGGCGTGGCGCTCGTTTGGCACCGGCGCACCCCAGAAAGCCATCACGGCGTCGCCGATGAATTTGTCGATCGTGCCCTGCCGATCGTGAATGGCGGCGGAGGCGAGCTCGAGGTACTCGGTCAGTGAGATCACGACGTCGTCGCCGAGTTGCTCGGAGAGGCCGGTAAATCCTGCGATATCCGTGAACAGCACGGTGAGTGTTTCTTGGTGTCCACCGGGACGTGCCTCTATTCCGCGCGACACCAGGGTCCGCACGAGCGCCGTCGGCATGTATTTCTGGAACGAGGCGAGGCCTCGGCTCATCTGGGTGAGGGCGCCCGATAGATCGTCGAGCTCGCGCAGGCGCGATGGAATGTGGCGCACGTCCTCGAGATCGAAACTCTCGATGTGCTTGAGTTCGCCGGCGATCCGCGCGAGTGGCGTCCCGATCAAGCGGTTGGCAGCAAAGATCGCGAGCGCCGCCATGACGATCGTCAGCGCCGCGAGCGCCATCAGCAGCAGCTCGGCAGTGCGGTCGATCGTGGCGAGGAAATCACTGGAGGGAATGATGGTCGCCACGACCCAGTTGTCGAACTTGAGCGGCGCGAAGGTGACAAAATAGTCTCTATGGTCGTCCCCTCGCATGCGAAGCTGCCGCGCCTCGGCGAGCGCGGAAAAATCAAGATCGGTGCTCGCGAGTGCGCTTCGTACCACGCGAAGCTGCGCATTGCCGTCACCGAGCGTGTTGAGGCCCGGCATCTCGCCGGCTTCCTGCTGCTTGAGCGCCCGCGGGTCCGCGGAGGCGATCACGCCGCCATCGCGGTTCAGAATGACGGCCGTTCCAGTCTTGCCGACCTGTATGGTCGTCAGGAATTGGGAGAGCCGTTGGAGCTCGATCACCACACCGACGACGCCGGCGAACGCGTTATTCACCTCGAGGGAGCGCGAAGTTGTGATCGCTTGGCGATCGCTGTTCGGAAAATGACCGGAATGGCTCCAGCCCGACCCGTTTTCCTCGGTCGCTTGACGGTACCAGGTCTCCTGCGTCGCATCGTAGGTGCTGGGATCGACCTCCCGATTGCGGAAGATAATGTCGCCGACATCGGGGGCGTAATAGTCGACGCGGCGCTGGGCGCTCCCATGCGCCTCGTCCCACTTGACCTCGACCATGTCGATCTCGTCGTCGCTCACCTTATGAGCGCCGAAGAAATTGCCATTCGAGAAGCCGAGCGAGATCCAGGAGAGGCTTGGCTGCGAGCGCAACAGGGACAGGAATAGGAACTCGCGCTTGGCCTCGTCCGTGGTTCGGATGGTGCCCTGGAAGAAGATCGAGCGCAGGGCTTCCTGCATCGACCAGGCGTCATCGAGTACGCCGCGGACCTCGTGATGGATGCTGTCGACGATCTCGCGGTTGAGCTGGCTCACCACATCGGCCACGTTCTGCCGGGCGGTGTAGGACCAGGAAAGGTGGATCAGCAGCGCCGTGAGAGAGACGGTCGACGAGACGAGGATGGCAAGAGCGAGACGCAGGCCCAGGCGTTTCCGCCTGGACCTGCGCTCGCCTGGGGCGTCTCTGGCGGCATCGTCGTGTCGGCGGGGGGACGCCGATGCGCGGAGGGGGAGCGCCGATGCGGCCACAAGGACGCCTCAGAGGTATTGCTCGCGGATATCCACCGTGGATTCCTGCCCCAGGCGATCGAAGTTCGTGCTGAGCCAGGCCTCGGCGCAGCCGCGGCCGATGTCTCGAAGGTGGGTGAGGAACCCCCAGTCGCCGTTGAGCTTGCTGGCGACGCCGAGCTGGTTCATCTCGTCCTCGGCGGAAATGCCGTGCACATAGAGGCGCTTGAGGTCATTGCCGCTCACCTTGCCCTCGTCGATGAGGCGGGTGACGAAGCTGATCGCCCGCATCTCCCGCATCAGCGAGGAATTGAAGCTGATCTCGTTGATGCGATTCATGATCTCCATCGCCGTGCGTGGCAGCTTCTCGCGATGCAGCGGGTTGATGTGGACGATGACGACGTCGTTGGACTCGCAGTTGTAGATCAGCGGGAAGAGCGCGGGATTGCCCATGTAGCCGCCGTCCCAATAGGCCTCGCCGTCGATCTCCACCGCCTGGAATACGAACGGCAGGCAAGCCGAGGCGAGCGTGCGATCGGCGCAAACATCATGGCGCTCGAACACCTTCACCTTGCCGGTGCGGACGTTCGTCGCGGACAAGAACAGCTTGACCGGGCAATCGGACTTGTTGAGCGCCTCGAAATCGACGCTCTGGATCAGCACCTCGCGCAGCGGGTTCTGATTGAACGGGTTGAACTCGTAAGGGCTGAATAGCCGGCTGATCAGATCGAACGCGACGAAAGCGGGTGAGAACTGGAGCGAGTGATTGCCCGAGATCCGGTCAAACCAGCTTGGCTGCAGCGGGCTTGCGAGAGCGGCGTGGCTGACCCGCCGCCAGAAACTCGTGAGCGCCTTGCGCGCGCCATTGCGCCCGCCCTCAGACCAGCCGTAGGTGAAGACAACAGCATTCATCGCGCCGGCGCTGGTAGCGCTGATGCCGTCGAACATGATCCGCTCGTCCTCGGCGAGCCGGTCGAGCACGCCCCAGGTGAAGGCGCCGTGGGCGCCGCCGCCTTGGAGCGCCAAATTGATGGTCTTCTGAGCGACCGGTGTCGCCGAGTGGGCTGACTTTGCCTCGGCCGCGCGATTTCGTGAGCCGTCCATGTCCGGTTCTCCTCCCAATTAATTCTGTTGCGGGCGCGTCAGTGGGCAGTCCAGCCGCCGTCAACCGGCAGGGCGGCGCCGGTGATCGAAGCGGCGGCGTCGCTGCACAGGAACACCGTGAGCGCGCCCAACTCATCCACGGTGGCGAATCGCTTGTTGGGCTGCTGCGCCAGGAGCACGTCGTGGATCACGGCCTCACGCGTGATGCCATGCGCCTTCGCCTGATCGTCGATCTGCTTCTCGACCAGCGGCGTCCAGACATAGCCGGGGCAGATCGCATTGCAGGTGACGTTTGACTCCGCACCCTCGAGCGCCGTGACCTTGGTCAAGCCGACGAGGCCATGCTTCGCCGCCACATAGGCGGCCTTGAAGGGCGAGGCGATGAGCCCATGGGCGGACGCGACGTTGACGATTCGTCCCCACTTGCGCGCCTTCATGCCCGCGAACACCGCACGGGTCGTGTGGAAGGCCGAGCTGAGATCGATGGCGAGCACCGCGTCCCACTTCTCCGGCGGGAAGCTTTCGATGGGTGCCACGTGCTGAATGCCCGCGTTGTTGACGAGAATGTCCACCCGGCCGAAGGCGTCGGCAGCACGCGCCACCATCCGGGCAATCATGTCCGGCTTGCTCATGTCGGCGCCGTCGAACAGAGCGTTGATGCCGTGCTCTTCGGCGAGCTCGGCTCGAATGCGCTCGATGCCCGCACCGTCGCCGAAACCGTTGAGGACGATATTCGCGCCGCGGCTCGCCAGCGCTTGCGCGATGCCGAGGCCAATCCCGCTCGTCGAGCCCGTAACGATGGCCGTCCGGCCCGCGAGGGAGCGCTCCGAAGTGGCTCCAATCGGGCTCTCCCGCTTGCTCATCAGCATTGACCGACTCTCCTTGTGCGAAGCCCGAGGCAGCAATAAGTGATGCCCGAGGCTAAGCGCCGGCGTGCGTCAGAGCTAATGCCGAGTCCCTATGGTATTTATGTCCGGCCCCTATCGCTCAGGGCCAAGAGAAGGATTCGACGGCGTCCACGAGCGCGCTGACAGGGGGGTTCAGCGGCCGGTTACCGACCGTCACCAAACTCACTTTGCGCTTCACGGTCGGGTCCGTGAGCTCCCGCACCATCACCCCTGGCAAGCTCACGGAGTATTCCGGCATGAAGCTGATGCCCATTCCCGCGATCACGAGAGCCTGAATCCAGTCCTCGCGCTCGCTCCAATGAGCCTCCACGACGTCGACTTCGCAATTTCTGCAGAGATAGTCGAAGTAGTCCTGATGCTCGCAGTTGATTCGCGAGAGGTACGTCTCGCCGTTAATGTCTTTGATTCTGACGACCGGAGCCTCCTCGAATTTGTGGCCTCGGGGAAACGCCACCACGAAGCTCTCGTCATAGAGCTTTCGCACATTGAAGCGCTCATCGAACGGCTTGGGCTGTGCCATGACGGCGATGTCCAATGCACCACTCAGGAGCAGCTCGCTCAACTGCATCGGCGTTGATTCTATGATGGTAAGCTCGATCCCCGGATGCTCCGCGTGGAAGTGATTCAGGAACTTCATGAAGCGAAGCGGTCCGATCGTGCACATCACGCCCAGCTTGAGCGGGGCATCCTCGAGTCGGAGAAAGCTGCGCGCGGTGGACTTCGCGACCTCCGCTTGTCCAAAGATCGATTCGAGATACGGCCGCATGAGCTCACCAAGGTCCGTAAAACGCGTGGCGCCGCGCTGGCGCCGGAACAGGAAGCCTCCGAGCTCAGCCTCGAGAGCCTGGATCCCACGATTCAATGCGGGTTGAGAGACATGGCACTTCTCGGCGGCGCGGGTGAAATTCAGCGTCTCGCAGACGGCGAGAAAATACCGAACCTGGTTCATCTGCATGGCGCGATTCCCCCACAAGGCCCAACCGGCGGGGGTCGATGCGCCTCGAGACCCCGCGCTCGGATCCCCAGACAAGCAACTCCGCTGGATTCGAAACGTCGCCGGCGCAAATCGCAAGCGCCAGCCTTGTCTGATATGTCCGCAGGCTCTAGCTAACGGCGCTCGGCGCCATTTGGCAACAGCGCCGTCAGGCCGCTGAGGCTTTCGCAAGCGGACTTCCCGAGGATCGTCATAGTCTCTTGCTGCACCTTCGCCGTGATGTCGACGAGTGCCAGCGCGTGCCCGAGCGCGGTCTCGACCGCTTGCCTCGCGATCTCCGGGCCGGGTCCCGCTCGCCAGTCAACGACAGCGGATGCGCCAGCAAAGAGCTCGGCCGAGAGTTTCGTCATTGCAGAAGTGGCCTCGCATTGTCGGAGGGCGATATCGTGCATGCCCTCGATCGTGGCCCGCATCACCGTGGCCATCGCGCGCAGGGCTTGATCATACCGGGCCGTCACGCCATCGAGATCGAGCTTGTCAGCCACAGGATTCTTGCCTTGAGCCACGGTCCCTCTCCCAATCTGCGTGATGATCCACCGAGAGCACTGTGTCAGGGCCCTGAGGTAGGCTGAAATGCAAAGACGGCATCGTCTTGATGCGACGGGCGTATCGGCTGCTCGATCGCCAGCCATTGAGCGATCTCCGCAGGTCTAGACATCGCCGCGGCCTAGGGGATCGCCATCACAATGCGGTGATAGGAGCCGGACGCCGACGGGCGCGCGCCCTATCGTTTCCATGCAGCATCTCGATCACCAACCCGCCTGATATAGTCTTAGAGTGACGGGAAGGTGATCCACTCGCAGGGAAAGCGTCATGCGGCCCACTCGGAACACCCCCTTGAAAGCCCAAGCTGCGATCGTCCTGGCCGCGGTCCTCGTCATGAGCCTGCGTCCAGTGCCCGTCTGGGCGCGGCCAATGACCGTCATGAGCTCGTTTCCGATGGTGAACCAGATCATGGACGGGTCGGCGAGATCGTTTTCGATCCGGTTCGACGGTCCGGTCGCGCATGGCTCGGCCCGACTCACGCTGATCACGCCGAACGGTAACCGCTCCCTGCGCGCCAGGCTCGGCAGCGAGCCCAATACGTTGTTCGCGGCAGTCGGCAATTTGCCGCCGGGCGGCTACGAGCTTCGCTGGCGAGTCCAGGCGATGGACGGCGACGAGTCCACGGGCACTATTCCCTTCAACGTCTCCGCACCCTGAGCAGAACCCTCCGAATCACGGGTCGATAGCTTTCGCTCATCGAATCCGTACTCATTCGGTATTTCCGTTCTCGCCGCGTCTCCTCGATCCTGCATCACGACGCTGCAGCCCAGCCGGGCGCAGCCGCTGCAAACCAAGGAGAGAGACCATGTTCACGAATACAAAGAGCGGTCGCGCCGTCTGGCGGAGCCTGTCGATGGCGGCCGTCCTGATGGGCGGGCTAACCTTTGCTGCCGGCGCGGCTAATGCGGCCGGATGCCCCGCGGACAAGATGGGTGTCGATGTGACGAAGCCCAGCACACTTCCGGCCAGCGGCGTCACCGACAAGGTGCTGGCCGCAATCGATCTCGCCAAGGAGCCCGCGAAGCTCGACGGCCGGATGCTTCGGCTGCGCAAGCTCGAGATCCAACCGGGCGGCGTCGTGCCCTGGCACAGCCACGGCGACCGGCCCGCGATCATCTACATCATCCAGGGCGAGGTCGTGGAATACGCCAGCAATTGCTCGGTGCCGATCGTGCACAAGGCGGGCGACGTCACGGCCGAGACATAGATCGGA
>Ga0209517_10003920_pt1 | contig 19884 bp, 18 predicted proteins | sample PeaSoiMetSII2010_FD_187695 | JGI IMG/M metagenome (GOLD analysis project Ga0209517, IMG submission 187695) | Peat soil microbial communities from Weissenstadt, Germany - SII-2010 (SPAdes) (version 2) | ecosystem: Environmental > Terrestrial > Soil > Wetlands > Peat | place: Germany...
AAGCCGGGGTGAAGTCGCGCTCGCCCAGGTGCCAGTCGATGCGCGCCCGCGCCGGGCCGTGCGCCAGGGCCTGGAGCAGCACCTCGGCCAGCACGGCGAGGCGGTCGGGGGGAGTATCGGAACGCTGCCCGGCGAAGAGCGGCCCCTCGGCGAGGTCGTCGGCCCACGGGGGAGGCACCGCGACGTTCAGGTTGACGACGGCGCCCAGGCCGGTCCCGCGCAGGCCGATCTCCAGGTCGCGGACAAAGCTGGCTGTGGCACTTTGCTCGGGGAGGGGAGAGCGAGCCAGCGCGTGCTCGACGCCGTCGAGCGCCACGACGCCGGCCGTCAGCTGTCGCACCTCGAGTAACCGTTCGAGGAGCGGCGTCAGGGGTGCCGGGGCGCTGGCGGCCAGTTCCAGGGGAGCGTCAAGGTTCCCGATGGTCAGCAGGCCGTCGTGCTGCGCCGCGACGAGGTCGCGCGTAAAGACCGCGCCAAGGGCGTAGGCGCGCCGGCACTCCGCGAGGACCGACGGCAGCGGATCGGTCGGGACGAACCGCACGGAGATGGGCCTGGTCGCGGCGCCCTGCGCGGACTTCCTCCCTTTGTGATCCGCATAGGCGCGGGCGAGGGTCGGCTGACCCAGCTCGCGGACCACCTTGGCCACCAGTTCGGCGATGTCGGCGGTGGTGGGGATACTGCCTTCGGCATCGCTGCTGAGGAAGTGCAGGACTCCGTCGGTCAATTCGCGGGCCAGGAAGGCGTCGGAGCGGCCGAGTTGCTCGGTGGCGGCGAACAGCGAGCGGCTGATCTTGTCGGCCTCGAAGGGGACGAGGCGGCCGTCGCGCTTGTGGACCCAGGCGGGCGGTGTCATGGCGGAGCGGTCCTCCGTAACCGAGAGAACGAGGATCAGGCCGGCCAGTCCGAGCCGAGCGCCTCGCGCTGGCCGCGGGTGACGGCGTCGATGCCCAGCTTGCCGAGTTCGAGGAGGCGGTCGAGCTGGTCGCGGCGGAAGGTCGCCTCTTCGCCGCCGGCCTGCACCTCAATGATGTCGCCGCCGCCGGTCATCACCAGGTTCAAATCGACGTCGGCGTCCTTGTCCTCGACGTAATCGAGGTCGAGTAACTCGGCGCCGTCGAGCAGGCCGACGCTGACCGCGGCCACGCTGCCGCGCACGATGCCCGACGCCGGGCCGAGCGCTTCGCGGTGGGCGGTGAGGGCATCGACGAGGGCGACGTAGGCGCCGTCGATCGAAGCGGTGCGGGTGCCGCCGTCGGCCTCCAGGACGTCACAGTCGATCCAGAGGGTGCGCTCGCCGAGGCGGGCCAGGTCGGTGACGGCACGGAGACTGCGGCCGATGAGGCGCTGGATCTCGACGCTGCGGCCGTCGATCTTGCCGGTGCGGTCGCGCGGCTTGCGCGGGCTGGTGCTGCCGGGGAGCATGTTGTATTCGGCCGTGAGCCAGCCCTTGCCGCTGCCGACGAGGAAAGGAGGCACGGCCAATTCGACGGAGCAGGTGCAGAGGACGGTGGTGCGCCCCATGCGGACGAGGACGCTGCCCGGGGCGCGGCCGGTGTAGCGGCGCTGGAACGTCAGGGGGCGGAGTTGGTCGGGCCGGCGGCTGTCATGACGTCCGGACGACATGGTCACGCCCTCCCCGCTCGTCGGGCCTTTATCCAATCCTGAACATAGGCGACAATCTCCGCTGACCCGGAATGAAAACGGCGTGCCACCTCTTCGCGGGCCTCATGGCCTTCCCCGGACCAAATCAACTCGCCGTCTTGCCAAATGCCGACAAGCGGGGTGTGGAATACAGGGTGATTTCTGGGGACGTACTTCTTGAAATCTCGCCGCCGCAGGCACTCTGCGGTGTTGAAGACCTCGACCAGCGGTTGACTCGCGCCCCCCCCGCGGAGAGATTCCGCCAGTACATCCAGGAGCCGCATGTCGTAGCCCGACCACGTCGCGACGCCGACGAGCAGCCGGGAGCCCCGCCCAATGATCGGGTCGCCAGGCCGCCACAGGTGCAGCGGACTCTCGGCCACGATGGCAGGGAACTCACGATCTGCCCAGCCGGGCTCGGGGGAGGAGCTTTTCCGCTCGAAAAGCGCGAAGAACGCATTCATGGCTTCACGTAGTGAACATCGCCGTTATCAATCCATCGCCCACCACTCTTCAGGATACGCCGAACCTCGCTAGTTTGGATAGTGGGGCCCCAATGCGTCACCGAGTCGAACGGAGGGACGTTGTTCGTGAGAACTTCGTCGCAGCATTCGTCGGGCAGCGGCAGATCGAGGTTATCGCAAATCAAGAAGCGGTAGCCGGCATCGACCAATTGTTTGAAGGTCTGGATCGTCTCGCTGGATCGCCACCCCCGTGTCAAGACCCACCGACCTTGCTGATTCAGCACGCCGGGGACTTCGCCTTCCCCGCCGAGGTTAACGCGGAATGGTGACATGAGCGCCTCACGTCATCAGCCACTTCAAGAGTGCCTTCTGCGCATGCAGCCGGTTGCCGGCCTGCTGGAACACCACGCTCTGCTTGCCGTCCATCACGCCGTCCGTCACCTCCTCGCCGCGGTGCGCCGGCAGGCAGTGCATCACCCGGGCGTGCGCCGGCGCCAGCGCCAGCAGCGACTCGTTCACCTGGTACGGGCCGAAGTGGGCGTTCCGCCGCTCGCGCTCCTCCTCCTGCCCCATGCTGGTCCACACGTCGGTGTAGATCACGTCCGCATCGCCAACCGAGTGGCGGGCGTCACCGTTCTGGACCAACTCGCCGCCCGTCACCTTCGCCTTGTAGGTTCGCAGGAAGTCCTCGTCGAAGTGGTAGCCGTCCGGCGCCGCCAGCACGAAGCGCGCCCCGAGCTTGCCGCAGCCGACTGCCAGCGAGCGGGCCACGTTGTTCCCGTCGCCGACGAACACCACCGTCCGGCCAGCCACGGCGCCGAACAGCTCGCGCACCGTCAGCAGATCGCCCAGCGCCTGGCACGGGTGGCAGTAGTCCGACAGGCCGTTGATGACCGGACACGTCGAGTAGCGCGCGAACTCCTCGACCGTCGCGTGCTTGTAGACGCGCAGCACCACGGTATCGACGTACTGGCTCATGACGCGGGCGAAGTCGGGCACCGACTCGCGCGACCCTAGGCCGCATTCCTTGCCGCCCTGGAAGACGCTCACGCCGCCGAGTTGGGCCATCGCCGTCTCGAAGCTGACGCGAGTGCGCAGCGACGGCTTCTCGAAGATCAAACCGAGGACGCGCCCCGGCAGGATCGGGACGTACTCGCCGCGCTGGCGGGCCGCCTTCAGACTCGCCGCCTCGTCGAGCAGATGGGTGATCTCGTCCGCGCTCAGGTCCAGCAGGTCGATCAGGTGTCGCATGGCAATAACCGGAGGTCAGTTGTCGTTATCAGGCGGTGCCGTTTAGCGGCGGGTCGCAGACCCGCGCGGGTCTGCGACCCGCCGCTAAACACTTAGTGCGGCTTGTGCGCCAGCAGCACCTCTTCGAGGATGCCGCAGCCCTCGTCCAGTTCGGCGTCGGTCAGCGTCAGCGCCGGCAGCAGGCGCAGGACCGTGCCGTGCGTGCAGTTGATGAGCAGCCGACGCCGCAGGCAGGCGTTGACGACCGGCACGCCGTCGGTCGCCAGCTCGACGCCGATCATCGTCCCGCGGGTGCGGACGTCCACGATCAGCGGGCAGCGCGCCCGCAGCGCCTCGAAGCGGTGCCGAAACGCTTCGCCGATGGCGAGGCCACGGGCCAGGAGGCCGTCGGCCTCAATGGTTTCGATGGTCGCCAGGGCGGCGCGGCAGGCGATGGGGTTGCCGCCGAAGGTGGCGGCGTGCGTGCCGGGCCGCAGTTTCTCGGCCACCTCCGGGCGGGCGACCAGGCCGCCCATCGCCAGGCCGCCGGCCAGCGCCTTCGCCAGGGTCATCGCGTCCGGCTTAACCGGCCAGTGCTGGTGGCCGAACCACTTGCCGGTGCGACCCATGCCCGCCTGCACCTCGTCGAAGATGAGCATCAGCCGGTGCTTGTCGGCCAGCTCGCGCAGCCCTTCAAGGTAGCCGGGGGGCGGCAAGTTGATACCGCCCTCGCCCTGGATCGGCTCTAACAGGATGGCACATGTTTCGCCATCGATGAGCTTCGCCGTCGCGTCGAGGTCGCCGAAGGGGGCGTAGGCGAAGCCGGCCAGCAGCGGCTCCAGGCCCTGGTGGTACTTCGGCTGTCCGGTGGCGCTGAGGGCGCCGAGCGTCCGGCCGTGGAAACTGTTGAACATGGTGACGATCTTGTAGCGGCGATCCGGCTTGCCGTTGAGCCGGGCCAGCTTGATCGCCGCCTCCACCGCCTCGGTGCCGCTGTTGCAGAAGAAGGACTGCCCGTCGATGCCGCTGCGCTCGCCCAGCGCCTGGGCCAGCAGCCCCTGCGCCTCGGTGTACCAGGTGTTCGGGACGTGGATGAGTTCGCCGACCTGCTCGCGCACCGCCTCGACGACGCGCGGCGGGCAGTGGCCGAGGATGTCGCAGCCCCAGCCGGGGAAGAGGTCGAGGTAACGGTTGCCCTCCGCGTCCCAGACGCGCGACCCCTCGCCGCGCACCAGGCAGACCGGGTAGCGCGTGTAGTTGCCGATGACCCATTTCTTGAACAGGTCGATGATGGTCTGGGAAGTCATGGTGAGAATCCCGTGCCCGTGCCCGTGCCCGTGCCCGTGCCCGGTTCCCCAGATCGGGCACGGGCACGGGCACGGGCACGGGCACAGGATCAATGAGCGAGTACGATTTCCGTCCCCACGCCGCGGTCGGTGTAGATTTCGAGGAGGAGCGAATGCCTGAGTCGGCCGTCGATCATGTGCGTCTTCTTGACGCCGGCGCGGAGGCTGTCCAGGCAGGCCTCCACCTTGGGGATCATGCCGGTGTCGATGACGCCGCGGCCGATCAGGTCGCGGCAGCCGGCCGCGTCGAGGCTGCGGACCAGCGACTCCTCGTCGCGGAGGTCGTGCAGGATGCCGGGCGTGTCGGAGAGGAAAACGAGCTTCTCGACCTGCAAATGGGCGGCCACGGCGGCGGCCGCGGTGTCGGCGTTGACGTTCAGCCAGCCGCCCGCGTCGTCCAGGGCGATCGACGGGATGACGGGGACGACGCCGGCCTTGCAGAAGTCCTCGATGAGCGGCCGATCCACGCGCGTCACCCGGCCGACCCGTCCGAGGTCGATGGGCCGTCCGTCCGTGCCGGGCAGCAGCAACTGCTCGCCGAAGAGGCACTGCAAGGGGCCGGTGTGCAGGCCGACGGCCCGGCCGCCCAGGTCGCGGATGCCGCGGACGACGCCGGCGTTGACCTCGTCGCGCAGGACGCGGACGACGATATCGAGGGTGGCGCCGTCGGTGAAGCGGCGGCCCTGGACCTTGCGCGGCTCGAGGCCGGCGGCCGCCATGGCCCGGTCGATCGGCTTGCCGCCGCCGTGAACGAGGACGGGGCGCAAGCCGACCGTCTCCATGAAGACGACGTCTTGCAGGGTGGCCCGCAAGGCGTCGGCGTCCTCCATGGCGCTGCCGCCCAGCTTGATGACCGTCAGCTTGTCGCGGAAGGTGCGGATGTAGCTGAGGGCTTCGATCAGGACGTCGGCTTTGCGGATGGCGTCGTTCATCGGTCCCGGCGCTGCTGTTCTTCACAGGGTCCACGGTTGCGACAACCGTGGTTACGCCCTGGTGATCACCCTGAAGAGAAGAGTTGATTGTAGGCGCGGTGGCATTGCCGTCAATGGCGAATGCCCGGCCGCGGAGCGAAGTGCCTCGCCGTGCGAAATAGCCTGTTGCTTACCCGCCGGCGCCGGAATATACTCCCCCTTACGTTGCCTTCGGTCCGTACACCGGGGGACGGAGAGACACACAAGGGAGGCTGCACATGAGAACTGCTCTGTCGATGCTGCTCGGCGTGGCGATCGTCTTCGCCCTGACGCTGAGCGTGACCGCCGAGGAGAAAGAGAAGAAGGAAGTCACGGTCACCGGCTCGATCACCTGCGCCAAGTGTGATCTGAAGGTCGAAGGCCAGTCGAAGTGCGCGACCGTCGTCAAGGGCAAGATCAAGGACACGGACAAGGAAGACTCGATCTTCTACTTCGACACGGACAGCGACAAGGAGAACCACAAGACGATCTGCAAGGAGGCCAAGAAGGGCAAGGTGACCGGCACCGTCACCGAGAAGGACGGCAAGAAGACCATCAAGGTGAGCAAGGTCAAGTTCGACGAGTAAGCCTTGACAGACTGGCCGGATCGACCCGCAACGCCACCCCATCGGGGTGGCGTTGTGCGTTATTGTTCGCATTGGCCTGCTTGACGACCCTCGCTAGGATAGGCGCGTCTCTCAAGGAGGTTCCACGTGAAGATCATCCTGGCGAACCCGCGCGGCTTCTGCGCCGGCGTCAACATGGCCATCGAGAGCCTGGAACGGGCCCTGCAACTCTACGGCACGCCGCTCTACGTTTATCACGAAATCGTTCACAACCGCCCCGTGGTGGAGCGCTTCCAGAAGCGCGGCGTCGTCTTCGTGGACGGCATCGACGAGATTCCCGAGGGGGCGACGGTCCTGTACAGCGCCCACGGCGTCGCCCCGGCCATCCGCGCCGCTTCGGCCGAGCGCCGCCTGCGCGCCATCGACGCCACCTGCCCGCTGGTGACCAAGGTCCACCTGGAGGCGGTCCGCTTCGCGCGCGAGGGCTACACCATCCTGCTCATCGGCCACGAGGGGCACGACGAGGTCCTCGGCACGATGGGCGAGGCGCCCAACGACATCCGCCTGGTGCAGGACCTGGCCGACGTGGAGGCGCTCGACCTGCCGGCCGGCGCCCGGGTGGCCTACCTGACGCAGACGACCCTGAGCATGGACGACGCCAACGTCATCATCAGGGCCCTGAAGCGTCGCTTCCCGCAGGTGATCGGGCCGTCCAGGGACGACATCTGCTACGCCACGCAGAACCGCCAGGAGGCTGTTAAGGAACTGGTGCCGGAGGCCGACGCGGTGCTGGTCCTGGGCAGCCAGAACAGCTCGAACAGCAAGCGCCTGGAGGAGATCGCCGGCGCCTGCGGCAAGCCGGCCTACCTCATCGACGGCGTCAAGGATCTGCGCGAGGGCTGGTTCAGCGGCGGGGAGACCCTGCTGGTGACCGCCGGCGCCAGCGCCCCGGAGGACGTGGTCGAGGAGTGCATCGACTATTTGCAAAGGCGCTACGGCGCCACCGTGGAAAGTCGCACGGTGCGCGAGGAACACGTCAGCTTCCCGCTGCCGCGCGAGTTGCGGGTGATCGCGGGTTGAGGCCGCTTGCGGCTTCGCAGGAGAAGAACGATGGCCACTGTAACGAGAACCGCGAAACTGGGTCCGCTGGACCACGGCCTGCCCATGACGTGGGACGACTACATCGCGGGCGACTACCAGGAAGGCTACCGCTACGAACTCATCGATGGGAGGCTGTACGTGTCCCCCTGGCCGAACTTCCCCGAGGACTGGGTTAATGCCTGGCTTCGCATCAAGCTGGCGGTCTATGCCCAGGCAAACCCCAAGGTGATTAACCATGTCACAGGTCCGGGGCGAGTTTTCGTCCCTGACCGGCCGGAGGACGAGGTCTCAGCGCCAGAGCCGGACGTGTTGGCGTACAAGAACTTCCCCCGCAACCGACGTAAGCGCGACATCCGTTGGCAGGACATCAGCCCTATCCTCGTCGCCGAGATACTCTCGGCCGACAACCCCCATAAAGACCTCGTCCGGAACGTCGCCCTCTACCTTCTCGTGCCGTCGATCAAGGAATATTGGATCCTCGATGCCCGCGAGGACGCCGACTTGCCCACGATGCGCGTTTACCGCAGGCGAGGCAAGCACTGGCAAGAGCCGATTGAGGTCGGCCCGAACGAGACGTACACGACACCGCTGCTGCCGGGATTCGTCCTCACCCTCGACACCGCGGGGTGAGCCGGCCCCCGGAAGGGCACTCTCATGGACCTCTCCCTCGACTACCTCCCGCGCCTGCCGCGGCGCAAGGACTTCCGCATCGGCTGCGCCGGCGCCGGCTTCATCATGCGCGACTGCCACCTCGTCGCCTACCGCCAGGCCGGCTTCAACCCCGTGGCCATCGCCTCACGCGACCCGGCCCGCGCCCGCGCCGTTGCCGAACAGCACAGCATCCCCCGCTGTCACGCCACCCTCGCCGACCTCCTCGCCGACGAGTCGGTCGAGGTGCTCGACGTGGCCGTGCCGCCCGACGCGCAGCCGGGGGTCATCCGCGAGGCCGTCCGCCACGCCGGCCACATCAAGGGCATCCTCGCTCAGAAGCCGCTGGCCATGTCCTTCCGCGAGGCGAAGGAGTGCATCGATCTCTGCGCCGGCGCCGGCATCGTCCTCGCCGTCAACCAGAACATGCGCTACGACCAGTCGGTGCGGGCGCTGAAGGACGTCCTGCGCAAGGGGTGGCTTGGCGAGCCGGTGCTGGGCACCATTGAGATGCGTGCCATCCCGCACTGGATGCCGTGGAGCGAAGGGCTGCCGTCGCTGTCCACGTTCATCATGAGCATCCACCACCTCGACACGTTCCGCTACTGGTTCGGCACCCCCGACCGCGTCCTGGCGAGCACGCGGCCCGACCCGCGCACCCGCTTCCCCCACGACGATGGCATCAACCTGTACATCCTCGAGTACGACAACGGCTGCCGGGCCTCGTCGTGGGACGACGTCTGGACCGGCCCCGCGCGCGAGGGGTCGGAGTCGGACATCGCCATCCGCTGGCGCGTCGAGGGGACCGACGGCCTGGCGCGCGGCACCATCGGCTGGCCGAGCTACCCGGCGAAGACGCCCAGCACGCTCGACTTCACCACGAAAAAGCAACCCGGCTACTGGTTGTCGCCGCGCTGGAAAGAGGTGTGGTTCCCCGACGCCTTCGTGGGGACGATGGCGCAGCTGCTGTGCGCCCTGGAGGACGGGAGCGAGCCGGAGATCAGCGGCCGCGACAACCTCGAAACGATTGCGCTGTGCGCGGCGGTCCAGGCCGCGGCGCGGGAGCACCGCGTGACCACGGTGCGGGAGTTCTTGCGATGATTGCGGCGCCCTGATCCTTGTGGCGGTCGTCGCCGGGGCGTAGAATCGCCGCACGTGTCAATGAGATCGGTTCCAGGGTCAAGCGCACCGCCGATGACAGCCGCCGAACCAGGGAAGCTGCGCCGGGAATTGGTCGTCGCCGTCGTGGCCAGCACCATCGGCACGACCATCGAGTGGCATGACTTCTTCCTTTACGGGTTCGCGGCCACCCTCGTCTTCCCCCGCCTGTTCTTCTCGGAGTTCGACCCGTTCCTCGCCCAGATTCTCTCCTACGCCACCTTCTGCGCCGGGTTCATCGCCCGGCCGGTGGGCGGTGTGGTCTTCGGCTACATCGGCGACCGCGTCGGCCGCAAATCGACCCTGGTCGCCACCCTGCTCCTTATGGGTCTCAGCACCGTGCTGATCGGCCTGGTGCCGACGTACGCCCAGGTCGGGCCGACGGCGCCGCTGCTGTTGACCGCGCTGCGGTTCGTCCAGGGCCTGGGCGTCGGCGGAGAGTGGGGCGGCGCCGTGCTGCTGGCCCTGGAGTACGGCCACCGCGGTCGGCGCGGCTTCCTCGCCAGTTGGCCTCAGGCGGGCGTACCGCTCGGCCTGCTCGCCTCGACCGGCGTACTCGCCTTGTTCCAGACGATCCTGTCCGAGGAGGACTTTCTGGCCTGGGGCTGGCGGGTGCCGTTCTACCTCAGCGGCCTGCTCATCGTCGTCGGCCTCGTGATCCGCGCTCGCCTTGCGGAAACGCCCCTCTTTGCGCGCGTGCAGCAGGAGAATCGGGTGGCGCACGCCCCACTCCGCGAGACCTTGCGCCGCCACTGGCGCGACGTTCTCCTGGCGGCGGGCTGCCGGCTGACCGAGAACTCCTGCTTCTACCTGTTCACCGTCTATGTCCTCGACTACGGGCGGCAGGTGCTGGAGGTGGGGCAGGGGGTCTTCCTGCTGGCCGTCAACCTGGCCGCCGCGGTGGAAGTGTTCGCCATTCCCGTGTACGGCCTCCTGTCCGACCGGACGTCGCGGAAGGGGGCCTACGCCGCGGGGTGCCTGTTCCTGCTGGCGTTCGCCTGGCCCTACTGGGCCCTGCTCCAGACGCGAGAGCCGATCTGGATCATCGTGGCGACGCTGGCGGCCATGACGGGCGGCCACGCGGTGTTGTACAGCGTGCAGGCGTCCCTGATCCCCGAGCTGTTCGGTACCCGGCTGCGCTACACGGGCGCCTCGCTCGGCTATCAACTGGTCACGCCCGTGGGCGGGCTGGCGCCCATGATCGGCGCCGCGCTGGTCCACGCCTTCCCGGGGCGGACCTGGCCGCTGGCGCTGTACGTCGCCCTCATCTCCGCGGTGTCGTTGACCTGCGTGCTGCTCCTGGCCGAGACGTCGCGCAAAGACATCAGCACCGCCGACTGACTCGTCCTCCGCACCTCCGCAGTCCGGTTCAAGGAACTCGTCGTTCCGACTTGTACGGGCCGTCACGCCCTGTCAGAATAGCCCTTATCGCATAGACCCGCGGCGCTTGCTGGAGTCATGCCATGCCGGAACAAATCGACCCCCGCCCCGCCGACGCGGTTCCCTCCGAGTCCCATCGCAATGGCGACGCGGAGCCGCCCGGAACGGTCGCGACCGGGTTGACCCGGGAGCAGTTGCCGCCGTTTGTAAGTCCCACCGACATTCTGCTGGTGAGTCCGCTGCACCGCGAAGTTATCGCCGAACTCCGCTGGGCTTACGAACAGTGTGAGCGGGGGGCGTTTAACGCCTACCTGGGCCAGTACCTGGCAATCGTCAATAGGACCGTCGAGGCGGTCGGCGACCCCGGTTGCGCTCGGGACGAGGCGGCTAACAAAACCGGTGTCCCGCCGGAGCGCGTCGCCCTGTTCTACGTCGGCGGCGAGTGAGCGGAGACGGGAGGGCAAGGTGGCCGTCATCCGAATCCCTGTGGTGAACGAACCGCGGCAAAATCCCATCCGCTACTTCGATGAAACAGGGCAACTGCACGAGTTGCCACTCCTGCGGTTGCGCGCGGACATCCTGATCGGGACGGACCCGGCTCGCTCCGCCGAGGACCGTCGCCCCCAGTTCCCGGCAATCCTCGACACCGGTGCGCCGCTGAGCGTCTTCCCCAAGCGCGTCTGGCAGAGGTTCGAGCCGGCAATCACGCGCCTCCGGGTCGCGGACGAGCGGCCGCTCGCCGGCTCGGCGGGGGGCCGCCGCTTTACCTACTTCCTCGGTCGCGTTTCCGTGGCTGTCACCGACCTTTTCGGCCGGCGCTTGCGAGCGGTCCCCGTCCTCGCCCAGTTTCGCGAGGACGACATCCCGGAGGGGGAGCCGCGCGCAGCGGTGCCGCTGGGACTGGGGGACGGCATCCTTGAAGGGCGCGCGCTGACGCGCTGGCCGACGGTCGAGCGCTACGATCCGGACATCTCCACGCTGGAGAGTCACGGACAATGGTGGTGGCTGGCCGACCCGTGACGCCGCTGACCGCGGCGGGGCCGTGCGTACCGGTCCCCTGGTTCGGCGCAACCCGCAGTCCGCGTCAGCGGCGCCGACGATATACCATCGCCATTGGAAAACCGACGTTTAGCCGCGCGCGCGCGCTGGTAGTGACCCGATTTATCGGGTCCTTCTGGTGAGACGACCGCATAAATGCGGTCACTACGAGCGCGCTGGTAGTGACCCGATTTATCGGGTCCTTCTGGTGAGACGACCGCATAAATGCGGTCACTACGAGCGTGCTCGCGGCTAAACCACCGGAAATAGAACGACGCCAGTACAGTCGTCGTCATTCCTCTTACCCCTCCGCGGCCCCGGCAGGCGCGACCGCGGGCTCGGCGGCGCCCGGGCCGAGGAGGGAGGCGTACTGGCTCACGGCGTCGAACGGCGTGAGGACACCGACCGGGCGCGTCGCGTCGTCGTCGGCGACGACGATGAACGGCCTGACGGGCTGCTGCAGGACGAAGATCCGCATCGCTTCTCCCAACGGTTTCGACTCGGCGAAGATCGGGGCCGGGCGCGACATGATCTCGGCCAGCGGCGTGGTCGGCGGCTTCAGCCCGTACACCGCGGCGTTGAGGTCGTCCGCGGTACAGACCCCTTGCAACCTCCCCTGGGCGTCCACCACCGCATGCACCCTGGCCCCATCGCGGCGCAGCTGGGCGATGGCGTCGGCGAACGTCATCTCGGCCGGCAGCGTCGGCGCCGGCCCGGTCATCACGTCGCGCACCAGCAACCGACCCAGGCGCGGATCCTCGTGGACCTTCTCGCGCAGGGTCCGCGCTCCGCTCAGGCGCTGCGCCCGGCGCTCCAGGTCCGTCCGCAGCAGGCGCAGGTGGTCGGCGAGGTCGAGAACCCGCTCCCGGCTCATGGCCAGGACGTCCAGGGGCTCCTCCGCCCGCACCGACACCTGTTCGCTGGTGGAACTCAGGATTGGCCCCGCCCCGAAGGGGTCACCCGGGCCGAGGAGCGCCACCGGCTCCGCGAAGCCCTTGACGTAGATGCCCGCCTTGCCCCGCTCGATGATGTAAAACTCCTCCGCCGCGTCGCCTTCGTGGAAAACGTACTCGCCGGGTTCGTAATGTGCCCGCGGCACCCGATGGGTGGTCCGCGGGTTGAGCTGGACAAGGTCGCGCGGGAAGAACATGTCCCACAGCCAGTCGAAGGCGACCTGGATCTTGCGCGCCAAAGTCGGCATCTTCCCGAGGTAGATGGCACGCCACATGACCCAGGCGAAAAGGCCGGAGACCTTCAGGCCGAGGACCTGTCCGACCGCGTTGTGGTGCCCGATCGCCGCGAACGACCCGAGCATGCGGAAGGAGAAGGGGTTGGTCGGCTCCCCCGCGACGGCCCGCTTCAGGTTGACCGCCAGTTGACGGGCCTGCCGCAGCGCGAACTGGGCCAGCGTCGGCGACGGCTCGCCGTCCTGGGCGTTCGGCACCAGGGCGCAGTCGCCGAGCGCCCAGACGTTGGCGTGGCCGGGGACCCGCATGTCCGGCGCAGTGCGCAGCCGGCCGTGCTCCAGCGGCAGCACCGATGCCGCCATGAGCGGACTGACCGTGTTGCCGATCGTGCAGACGACCGTCCCGACTCGGACCAGGCTGCCGTCGTCCAGCGTCACCCCCTCCGGGCTAACGGCGTGCGCGTGCGTCTCCAGCCGAACGGTGAGGCCGCGGGCCTCCAGGCGGCGGCGGGCGTAGTCGCCGAGGGATTCCGGCAACTCGGTCAGGAGTCGCTTTGGGCCGTGCAGGATCACGACGCGCGGCGGCTCGTTTCGGAGCGAGGGGTAGAAGCGGCGACTGGCGATCAGCAGGTCGTAGATCTCGCCGGCCACTTCGACCCCGCTGAAGCCGCCGCCGATCACCGCGAAGCCCAGGATGTGGCGACGACGCTCCGGGTCGGTCTCGACCTCCGCGCGCTCCAGTTGCGTTAGCACGTGGTTGCGCAGGGCCAACGCGTCGCCCATAGTCTTGAGCGGCAAGGCGTGCGCCGCCACCCCCGGCATGATGTTCGTATTCACCACCATGCCGCAGGCTAACACCAGGTGCTCGTAGGGCTGCCTCGCGGTGCGCCCGTCGGGAAGGCGGTACTCCACCTCGCGGGCCTCCAGGCGGAGCCCGGTCACCTCGGCGGTGCGGCACAGGGTGCGCCGCAGGAACTGTCGGACCGGCCAGACGACGTGCTGGGGGCTGATCGAGGAGCCGACCACCTCCGCCAGCAGCGGGGTAAACGTCAGGAAGTTCTCCTCGCTGAACAGGACCAGTTCCCACTCCGCGGGCAGGCTTCGCTCCAGGCCGCGGGCCAGGTAAGCCCCGGCAAAGCCGCCGCCGACAATTACGATGGTTTTGCTCATGGTGTACCCGTTGGGAAGCCGTGCCGCCGCGCGACGGTATCGTCAGCCGTTCTCCGTGAAGCCCGGGTAGAGAGTCATCCCGCCGTCCACGAAGAGGGTCGTCCCGCTGACGTAGTCGGCATAGTCGGACGCCAGCCAGACGGCCGCCCAGGCAATGTCCTCGGGCTCGCCGATCCGCTTGTAGGGCACGAGTTCCAGCAGTTTGTTCAGCGCCTCCGGCGTATCCCACGCCGAGCGGTTGATCGGCGTGCGGATCGCGCCCGGGGCGATGCTGTTGACGCGGATCCGGTGTGAGGCCACTTCCTGGGCGATGCTCTTCATCATCATCATGATCCCGCCCTTGGAGGCGGCGTAATCGACGTGGCCCGCCCAGGGGATCTCCTGATGCACCGAACTCATGCAGATGATCTTCCCGGCCGCGCAGGAAACCTCCTGCCGCACGCCGCGCCGGATGAACTCCTTGACGGCTTCCCGGCAGCAGAGGAACTGCCCGGTCAGGTTCACGCCGATGACCGTGTTCCACATCTCCAGGGTCATTTCGACGAGAGGCGCGTCCCGCTGGAGTCCGGCGTTGCTCACCAGGATGTCGATGGTGCCGAACTCCTGGATCATCTTCTGGTACATGCCGATGACCTGGTCTTCCTTCGACACGTCGGCCTGGTGGGCGTAGGACCGCACGCCGCCGCGCTGGATCTCCTGCACCACTTCCTGCGCGGCTTCCGGATGGCTGACGTAGTTGACCACGACGTCGGCCCCGGCGTTCCCCAGGCCGATCGCCACGGCCTTACCGATGCCGGAGTTGGCGCCGGTTACGAGGGCCTTTTGACCCTGAAGCATCTTCAGCAGAGGCTTGCTCATCCCTGGTGCTCCTTGGAAATGAGAGGACGGTTTCAATGGGCTTCTTTTCTTGGCTGAAGCAACTTGGCGATCAGCCCGGTCCAGCCGGTTTGGTGCGAGGCGCCGAGGCCGCGCCCCGTGTCGCCGTGGAAGTATTCATGGAACGGGACGTAATCGCGGAAATGCGGGTCGGTCTGGAATTTCTCGTACTGGCCGAAGACGGCCCGGCGGCCCTTGGCGTCCCGCAGGAAGATCCGGGAGAGCCGGCGCGTCAGCTCCTCGGCGACCTCGAGAATGGTGACCAGCCGGCCCGATCTGGTCGGGCACTCGATCTTGAAGTCGTCGCCGTAGTAGTGGTGGAACTTCTGGAGCGATTCGATGATCAGGAAATTCGCCGGGAACCAGACCGGCCCGCGCCAGTTGGAATTGCCGCCGAACATGCCCGAGGTCGATTCCGCGGGCGCGTAGTCGATCGTGGAGTGCTGGCCGTCCACGGCAAAAGTGTAAGGGTGGTCCTGGTGGTAGCGCGATACGGAGCGCACCCCGTAGTCGGACAGGAATTCCGTCTCGTCCAGCATGCGCCGTAACAAGCATTTCATGCGGTGGCCGCGCAGCAACGACAGCAGACCGCGCTTGCCCACTCCCGGCACGTCCCAGTGTGAAACCAGCTGGTACAGGTCGCGCCGGTGTTGCAGATACCACAGCAAGCGTCGCCGGAAATCCGGCACGTGTCGCAGCGACTCTGCGTCCATTGTCTCCACGGCCAGGAGCGGAAGCAGTCCGACCAGGGAACGCACCTTCAGAAAGATTCTCCGCTCGCCGGGGCAGTTTACCGCGTCGTAATAGAACTCGTCTTCGGAGTCCCACAATCCCAGCGACTTGCCGCCGAACGTCTCCCGGCCGCTCATGGTTTCAGCGATCTGCAAGAAATGTTCAAAGAACTTGGTGGCGATGTCTTGATAGACCGGATCGTTCACGGCCAGTTCGAGTGCGATCCGCATCAGGTTGAGGCAGTACATGGCCATCCAGCTGGTGCCGTCCGCCTGATCGAGGTACCCGCCTCCGGGCAACGGTTCATCGCGGTCAATCACGCCGATGTTGTCCAGGCCGAGAAAACCGCCCTGGAAGATGTTGCGATCGTGAGCGTCCTTGCGGTTGACCCACCAGGTAAAGTTGAGCAAGAGCTTGTGGTACACGCCTTCCAGGAAGGCGAAGTCACCCGCGTGTCCGTTTTGCTTGCGATCGATCTCAAATACTCTCCACGCCGCCCAGGCATGGACCGGGGGATTCGCGTCGCTAAAGTTCCACTCGTAAGCCGGCAGTTGCCCGGTGGGATGCATGTACCAGGTGCGCGTCAGACGGACCAGTTGGTCCTTGGCGAAGGACGCGTCGATCAGTGCCAGCACGACGCAATGGAAGGCCAGGTCCCAGGCCGCGTACCAGGGGTATTCCCACTTGTCCGGCATGGAGATAATGTCGCAGTTGTTGAGGTGGAGCCAGTCGTGGTTGCGGCCCTCGATCCGCTGGGGAGGAGGCGGCGGCTCCGCCGGGTCTCCCTTCAGCCACTGTCGGACGTCATAATAATAGAACTGCTTGCTCCAGATCATGCCGGCCAGGGCCTGGCGCTGCACGTTCCGCGCGTCGGGGTCCGTCAGCCCCTCCTGTAACTCGGCAAAGAAGTCATCGGCCTCGCCGCGGCGCCGCTCCAGCAGATCATCGGCCTGCCCGAAGGGGTCGGATTGGGCGGCGTTGCTCAAGCGCAGGCGGACGCTGACGCAACCGCCCCCCCCCACGGTCAGTTCGTAATGGGCCGCGGCCTTGGTGCCGTTCTGGTGTGGGCACACGGCCGCACGGTCGCCCTTGACGACATACTCGTGAAAGGCGTCCTTGAAGTACCCGCTGGCGTCAGTCATTCCGTACAGTCGTCGGGCGTTCGTCTCGTTGTCGCAGAAGAGCAGCGCGGGTTTGCCTTCCACATACAGCCAGTAGTCCCCGAGCACCTCATGCCGGGCGCGGATGGCACCGTCTCCGGCGGCGGACAGGGCCGGCCGTGGCGCGTTGGCAGTCCATGACCAGGTGTTGCGAAACCAGGCTTGCGGCAGGAGATGAAGGGGGGCCGCCTCCGGGCCGCGGTTGTAGACGGTGATCTTCGCCAGGACGTCCTCCGGGGTCGCCTTCGCATACTCCACGAAGACGTCGAAGTAGCGGTCGTGGTCGAAGAGTCCTGTGTCGATCAGTTCAAATTCCGGTTCGAGCTTGCCGCGGAGGGCGTTCTCCTCGATCAGCCGGGCGTAGGGATATTCCCCCTGCGGATACTTGTAGAGCATCTTCAAATAGGAATGAGTCGGCGTGGCGTCGAGGTAGTAATAGAGTTCCTTGACGTCTTCGCCGTGGTTCCCCTGGCCGTTGGAAAGTCCGAACAGGCGCTCCTTGAGGATGGGGTCGCGGCCGTTCCACAGGGCGAGGGCCAGGCAGAGGTTCTGCCGGTCATCGCAAAAGCCCGCGATCCCGTCCTCGCCCCATCGATAGGCCCGGCTGCGGGCGTGGTCGTGGGGGAGATAGTCCCAGGCGTCGCCGGCCGCGCTGTAGTCCTCGCGCACGGTGCCCCACTGACGATCGCTGACGTACGGCCCCCATTTGCGCCACAGCGCCTTCCCAAGGCGGTCGTCCTCAAGGCGTTGCTTCTCGACGTTCATCGGCTAAGTTGGCCTCGTGGCTCGAGGTGACACGGTCCGTTTGGCGGCCGCCCTCGGGGCGGCCGCTAAACTGCCGGTGGGCGCAGTTGAGAAAGATACATCGCTGCGTCGTCTGATGGTTCAGCTTGGCGCACAGGACACGGTGGCGCCCGCGAACCCACGCGTAACACTCCGCCGCGGCGAGCATGGCCAGCGGGGGGGCGGTGAAGTAGACCCACCACGTCGTCCAGACGCCGGCGGGGACGGCGGAGCCGAACGTGCGGGCCGGGTTCATGCTCATCCCAGAGAGCGGTGCTTCCACCGTGACGAAGATCACGAGCAGCACGCCGACCATCCACCCAGTGTAGGGGGCCAGTGGTGGATTGTTCGAGCTGTAGAGCACCGCATTCATCAGCAGGAACGAGATCGCAAATTCCCCCAAAAACGCGACGACTGCCCCTTCCAGCCCTGGAACTGTGACGATGTAATCGACGCCCGGGGAAGCCAGCGCCTTGCCCAGCACCGCGGCAGCCAGCAGGACGCCGGCCAGGCCGCCCGCGAACTGAAAGACGACATAAAAGGCGGCGTCCCACGGGTGGATTTTACCCAGCCGGAGGAACGTCAAGGTAACCGCCGGGTTGAAGTGAGCGCCCGACCGTTTGCCCCACGGCGAGTAAATGATGGCGACGGCCGTGCCCCCCATGGCGAAGCCCATGAGAAGCCTTTGCAGCACGGGGATCGGTAAGGCCCGGGCCACGGGGGACTCCGCGTCGAAGAGCACGACGGCGGCCGCGCAGGCCGCGAGCATGAAGGCGCCCAGCTCGGCAGCCTCCATCAGGTACTCCGGCCAGTGACTCCTCAAGGCGAGCCACATGAGTCGTCCGATCCCCCGGTGTGGCAGTCCCATTAACGCAAGCGCTCGAGCAGGTGATCGCCGACGCGCAGGGCGTTGGCGATGGCGGTCAGCGAGGGGTTGACGGCCCCGATGCTGGGGAAGAAGCTGGTGTCCACGACGTACAGGTTGTCCAGCTCGTGGGCCTTACAGTTGACGTCGAGAACGGAGGTCCCGGGGTCGGTCCCGAAGCGGCAGGTGCCGGCCTGGTGCCCGACGCCGGCGATCGGAATACTCTTGCCCAGGTACAAGGTGTTGGGGATCAGGTGCGGGTGGCAGTCGATGTGCCCCAGCAGGCCTTTCAACTTTTCCAGCAGGCGCCGGGTCGGCTCCTGGTTGTTGAACTTGTAGTGAAGCTGGATGTTGCCCTCGGCAGTCACGGTGACGCGATTGTTCGGGTCGGGCAGGTCCTCGGTGGTCAGCCAGAAATCGACGGCGTGCCGGGCCATCATGTCGAGCGTCCAGCCGGGGGCGAACCGCGGGGCGTCGTCCTGGAACATCGGCCCCTTCGATTTGCCGATCATCTGGATGTTGCCCAGGGGGTACGCGAAGTCGTCCGACTTGAAGTAGAAGTCGTTGATACTGAGCGTTTTCTGGAACTGGGTCGTGTTTTCTCGTCGCGACAGGGCCACCATGGCCGAGCTGTTATGGAACATGTAGTTGCGGCCCACCTGGTCCGACCCGTTGGCAAGGCCGTTGGGATGCTTGTCGGATGTCGATTGCAGTAAAATCTTCGCGGTGTTGGAGGCGCCGGCGGAGATCACGACGACGGAGCCGCGAAACGTCTCGTCTACACCCTGACGGTCCACGATCACTTCGGTGACTTCCCGGCCCGAAGGGCTCGTGTTTAGCCGGACCACCTTGGCGTTGAGCACCAGCGTGATGTTCTTGTGCCGCAAGGCCGGGCGCACGCACATCACCTCGGCGTCGGCCTTGGCGTGGACGAGGCAGGGAAACCCGTCGCAGGTGTCGCACTTGAGGCAGGTGCTGATGGCACGATGCTTTTCGTCGAGCAGGATCCCGCAGGGGGCGTGGGCGGGGTGGTAACCCGCCTTCGTCAGGCCATCGACAATCTCCTGGATGCGGGGTTCGTGCGCCACCGGCGGGAAGGGGTACGGTTCGCTGGCCGGCGGGTCGGTCGGATCCTCGCCGCGCAGGCCGTGGACGCAATAGAGCTTCTCCGCCGCGGTGTAGTAAGGCTCCAGGTCTTCGTAGGAAATGGGCCAGCCGGGGGAAATCCCGTCGTGGTGTCGTATTTCCTTGAAGTCTTCCTTTCGCAGGCGAAAGAGGGCGGCCCCGTACATCTTCGTCGCCCCGCCGACGAAGTAGTGGACCCCCGGCTGGAAGGATGCTCCCTTGTCGTCGTACCACGTATCGGAGGAGACGTAGCGGTTCTTGACGAACACCTCTTCCGCGTCCCAGTTCTGTTTCTCGCGCGGCAGGAAATCGCCGCGTTCCAGCAGGAGGATGCGCTTTCCGGAGGGAGCCAGGCGGTGTGCGAGCGTGCCCCCGCCGGCGCCGGTCCCGATGATGATGACGTCGTAGGTCGATTCAGTCACCTGGCCCTCCTTCCTCGTTTAGCGGCCGCCCTCGGGGCGGCGC
>Ga0209517_10003923_pt1 | contig 19869 bp, 11 predicted proteins | sample PeaSoiMetSII2010_FD_187695 | JGI IMG/M metagenome (GOLD analysis project Ga0209517, IMG submission 187695) | Peat soil microbial communities from Weissenstadt, Germany - SII-2010 (SPAdes) (version 2) | ecosystem: Environmental > Terrestrial > Soil > Wetlands > Peat | place: Germany...
TGGCTCCAGGCGACTCCATTGTCCATCCGTCACATCGGTGGGATAAGAAGCTCGTTTTACCACTCCTTCTCATACCGCATCCCGGGAACAAAAGTCCAGTATTTTGTTTTGGGGCTTTTTTGACACGCTCTGAAAGATTTCATCCGCGAGCGCCAGCTTGCGGAGCCTTCTTTATTCGTGGACCAGTTGTTCCAGGCCGTTTCCAGCCCGGCACAGGAAGACGACCTGACCGTGGTGATGGCTCAGTCCGAATAGGATCCCAGAAGTCCCGCTGTGTCGGATTGACGCAAGTGTGTGTTCATCGGCCGACGGCTGGGGGAGTCTGCACCACGGACAGTAGCAGGCAAAACACCACCAAAACCGCGAGTCCCGCTGCGACGAGCATAAAATCCTCTCACCTCTACAGATCGTTAGAGCAATTGGATTGCCGTAAGCCCGGGCAGGGGCCAGAGGCCGGGGGCCTGGCCAAGGAAATAAATATCGTGATACGATATAAATGTGCCTAGAGGCGACCAGTTGACGGCGGCGGATTATCGATCGCTGGGCGACTTTCGTTACCAGATCCGGCGATTCCTGCACTTCAGCGAAGAGGCGGCCAAGGCTGAGGGATTGGAGCCGCAGCAGCACCAGATGCTGCTAGCCATCCGGGCTTTGGACGAGCCTGGCGGCCCGACCGTGGGGAGCCTGGCGGAGCACCTCATCATCCGGCACCATAGCGCCGTGGGTTTGATCGACCGGCTGGTGGAGAGGGGACTGGTGGAGCGCGTCCGCGGGCAGGAGGATCGCAGACAGGTCAGGGTCCGGCTTACCTCCGAAGGCGAGGGGAAACTCAGGCGGCTTTCGACAATACATCGCGAGGAATTGCGCAGTTCCGGCCGGATGCTGGTGGAGACGCTGGGCGGGCTGCTGTCCACATAGTTGCGAAATGTACACCAAAACTACAGCAGATTCTATACAGGAGAAACTGGGCGATTTCACAACCACCCCGCGGGTGGTGTGGATCGCGTTTCTGGCCGTCGGAATCGGGCTCGCCAGCGCCTTCATCGCGCTGGCTCTTCTGAGACTGATCGGGCTGTTCACCAACCTGTTCTTCTACCAGCGTTGGAGCAGCGCGATGGTATCGCCCGCGGGGAACCGGCTGGGACTTTGGGAAGTGTTGGTTCCCATCGGCGGGGCGCTAGTCATCGGCGTGATGGCGCGCTACGGCTCGGAGCGCATCCGCGGTCACGGTATCCCGGAAGCGATTGAAGCCATTCTCATCAACGGCAGCCGGGTGGAGCCGAAGGTGGCGATTCTGAAGCCGCTCTCCAGCGCCATCTCGATCGGCTCGGGCGGGCCGTTCGGCGCGGAAGGGCCGATCATCATGACCGGCGGCGCGTTCGGATCGATGATCGCGCAGCTCTTCCATCTTTCGAGCACGGAGCGCAAGACCCTGCTGGTGGCGGGCGCGGCGGGCGGCATGTCGGCGACCTTTGCGTCGCCGGTGGCGGCGGTTTTGCTGGCCGTGGAGCTTCTGCTGTTCGAGTGGAAGCCGCGGAGCCTCGTCCCGGTGGCGCTGGCCAGCGTGGCGGCCGGCGCCATGCGCAGGTACATCCTGGGGTTGGGCCCGCTGTTTCCGGTTCCGCTGCATCCGGTGTTCATCGGCCCCGAGGGCCTGTTGGGATGTGTAGTGGCGGGCGTGCTGGCGGGCGCACTCTCGGCGCTTCTGACGGCCGCGGTATACGCCGCGGAAGACCTCTTCCGGCTGCTGCCCATTCACTGGATGTGGTGGCCTGCGCTGGGCGGGTTAGCGATCGGGTTGGGCGGGTTGATTTTCCCGCAGGCACTGGGGGTGGGATACGACACCATCGGCGCGCTGTTGCAGGGCGATGTGCCGCGGAACGTGATCGTGGGAATCCTGCTAGTGAAGTCGGTGATCTGGGCGGTGTCGCTGGGGTCGGGGACGTCTGGCGGCGTGCTGGCGCCGCTGTTGATGATGGGCGGTGCGCTGGGCGGACTGGAAGCCGGGTTTCTGCCGCATGAAGGCGCCGGATTCTGGCCGCTGGTCAGCATGGGCGCGATCCTGGGGGGCACCATGCGCTCCCCGTTCACCGGCGTGATTTTCGCGTTGGAGCTGACGCACGACGTCAACATGCTGGTACCGCTGCTGCTGGCGGTGACCATCGCCCACGGCTTCACGGTGCTGACATTGCGACGCTCGATTCTTACGGAAAAGGTCGCGCGGCGAGGCTACCATTTGAGCCGGGAGTATGCGGTGGATCCACTGGAAATCCTGATGGTGCGCGAGGTGATGCGGAGCAACATCGTCGCACTTCCGGCGAAGACCACGCGCGCGGAACTGGCCGGCGCCATGAAGCCCGATCACGACCACCGCGGCCAGTTGCTCTATCCGGTGGTGGAGGAAGATCAGACCCTGGCCGGTGTCATTACCCGCACGCGCCTGAAACAGCTTCTGGAGGACGGCGCGGGTGAGGAGCGGCCGCTGGGCGAGCTGGCGAACCGCAATCCGCAGGTGGCTTACGCCGGCGAGCCGTTGCGCGCGGTGGTTTATCGCATGGCGGAAACGGGCTTGACGCGCCTGCCGGTGGTGGAGAGCGAGCAGAGCCGCACGCTGGTGGGAATGGTCTCGCTGAATGACCTGCTGCAGGCACGCACCCGCTCGCTCGAAGAAGAGCGGCGGCGCGAGCGCGTGCTGCGGATTCACCTGCCGTTCGGCCGGCGGCGGGAGACGTGCTGACCATCGGGCATTCCAACCGGCCCCTGGCGGAACTGCTCGCTATGCTCGAGGCGCACGGCGTCAACCTGCTGGTGGACGTGCGGACGGTGCCGCGATCGCGCCACAATCCGCAATTCAACGCGGAAGCGCTGCCGGAGCCGCTGGCGGCGGCTGGCATTCGGTACGTCCACATGCCCGGCCTCGGCGGACTGCGCCTCGCGCGCAAGGATGCGCGCAACACGGGCTGGCGGAATCTCAGCTTCCGCGGCTATGCGGACTACATGCAAACCGCGGAGTTCGAAGAGAACCTGGCGCAATTGCTGCGGCTGGAGGAAGGAAAACGCGCCGCCATCATGTGTGTCGAATCGGTGCCCTGGCGGTGCCACCGCTCGATGATCGCCGACGCGCTGACCGCGCGCGGAATCCACGTAGGGCACATCATGAGCGCCACCAAAGCGGACCCCCACAAGCTCACGCCGTTTGCGTGGGTGGAAGGAACGAAGGTGACCTACCCGCCGACGGACATGGAATTATTCGAGGAGTAGGGGCCGGGTTTATTTCTTGCACTCCTTGGCGTCTTTATTGGCGGGATTCCTGCAATCGATGGCCGGAGTCTCCTTGGTCTTGTCGTCGGCGAGCGGCGGAGGCGTCGTGGCATCCGAGTCGAAGGTGATTTCCGTCGAGGCCGAGTACTTGCGGTACAGGCGGAACTCCTCGTCGATCCTCTGCAGACTGTCGCTGAAGCTGGCATCGACCCGCGCCTTCAAGGGCAGCAGGAAAATGTGCCCCGAGAGATCCGTGTAGTCGTAATCCAGCACGTTGCTCACGGTTCTCACCGGAAAGGACTCCGGGACATCCACGGCCTCGGTGGTGATGCGCATGATGACATGCGTTTCGGGATCCACCTCCACCAGACCGCGATACGCTGTCACGATGCTGAGCTTGGCCTCCTCCACGGTGATCCGGTACTGCGAGCGCGACTGTTCGATGCGGTATGCGAATGCCATCACGCGCTTGCCGCGCAGGGTGCCCCAGTGGTCCCATTCGAAGCGGGCCTGGCTGAAGGGCTCGAAAATCTCGCGCATCATGCTGCCGAAGTCGCCGAAGGATTTGCTGCCGCCCACTTCGGAGTAGTCCTTGTTCACGATCGTGTTGTTGGCCAGGATGACCTTGTACTGCTCCTTCTGCTCGAAATAGCTGAGGCGGATCTGCAGCGTGTCGAGCGCCTGCCAGTAGGGTTCGCCTCCGGGGCTGCCGCCGTATCGGGTGCCCGGCTTGGGCGCTCCGAAGCGCCGCGTCACTTGCGTGCAGATGAAGTCGGGCAGGTTCTTGCTGTAATTCAGAGCGTAGTTGCGCACGTCATCGATGATGGCGGCCTGTTCCAACGAGGAAGGCGGCGGAATAGGCGTCGGGGCGGCCGGTGGAAGGATGGGCTTGGCTGTGGCCAGCCCCTGGGAGCGGTCGCGCAGGGCTTGCAGGGCGTGCAACGTGTTCGGGCCGATTTTGCCGTAGCCCTGAATCTCCTCGATCATGCGGTCGTCCAGCCGTTCGGTGAGCTTGACGGTCGTGAGATACTTGGCGAGCTCGCGGTCGGTCATCTTTCCCTCGGCGATGAGCTTTTCGGAAGACTGGAGAAACGAGACCAGCTTTTCGACGGACAGAGCCTGGCCCATGGCGACGAGGCACACCGCGAAGAAAGCAGCCAACAGGCGATTACCCATATTTCTTATTTTCTCACGGACGGGGAGGCGGGACCGGGGCGCCCCGGGCACACCCACCCGCCGCATGGGTGGTGGTGGGGCGGTTCTTTTACCGCCTAGCCGCCGCCGTCCAGTTCAGCACGATGGTGAACGGCTTGGCCTCGCCCTCGATCGACTCTAGCACCAGGAACCTCTGCCCGTCGCCCGTCACCGCGAACTGGTCCCATTGAGGTGCGACAGGAACCCGTGTCGGAAAGAGGATTTTGGGTATGCCGGCTTCGAGTGCAGCGCCGGGCTTGATCGGCACTGACACCAGGTTGCCGTCGAGCGAGAGATAGAACAACTCCTTGCCGTCCTTGCGCCAGTAGCCCTGAACCCCACCGTTGTTCGAAACCTGGCGTCTTTCCGTGAACCCAGGGAAAGAAGCGATATACACCTCCCACCGTCCGGATTCATCGGTGTTGTAAGCCACCCAGTGCCCGTCCGGTGAAACCCGAGGTTCGTCCTTCGAGTATTCCGTTTTCAGCAGGGTCTCGGGCTTCGAACCCGCGCCGGGAGGCAGCCGGTAGAAGGACTTGCCCTGAAAGCTCATGTACAGAAACGATCCGTCCTTCAGCCACTCCGCAGGGTAAACCGCCTCCGCGGAAGCCTGCACGAGCTGCTCGTCTCCTCCGCCGACCACTTTGCGGTAGAGATTCAGAATGCCGCTCTTGTTGGAACCGAAGAGTATCTCCCGTCCGTCGGGTGACCAGGCGACGGTGTCCTTGGTGGATGGATCCGAGGTCATCCGGGACAGGATGCCGCTGGTCAGGTCCAGCAGCCAGATGTCGTAAGTTCCAACCCTCGGGTCCAATATCTGCCCGGCAAAGCGCTTCTCGTCCGGCGACAAAGTGCCTTGCCGGTAAATGCGAGGCTCACCGACAGAGCCGAGCCGCTTCCCGCTTCGGTCGTACCAGGCAGGCTGAAGATCGGCCGCTGAAGAAATCTCCGACTGGTACACCAGGGCGCCGTCGGGCGACGAAGAATAGATGCTGTTCTGGGTGACCTCCGAGCGGCCGACCAGGTCTGCCACGGGGAATGGATCGCCGCCGAGTTGGAGTTTCCCGGAATCGAACTGCTGGGCCATCAACACCCGCCCGCGTCCGAAAAGAAGCAGGCCGGGCGATACGAAGCTCGCGTTGGATACCGTATCGAGAAGCCGGCGGGACTCCTGGGAACCGATGGAGCCCAGGTAGATCCCTCCTTTCCCCACTTCACTACTGAGCGAAGCGTACAGAAAATGCCGGCCGTCCGGCAGGAAGTGGGGCCACCCCTGCCCAGTCTCCTTGCGGGCCGTATCCAGTTGGAGCAACGGTTTCGGCTCGCCGCCCGCCGAAGTCACCTGGTGTAGCGGCCCATTCGTCTTTCCAAGGACGATGATCCCATCCCGATTCCAGGTCCCCCCAAGAAAGGTGGGTGTGTCACAGAGGATTTGCGGAGGCCCGCCGTTGGCGTCGATCTTCCTTAGCTTCCCATTGGCGAAGTACCCGATGAACCGGCTGTCCGGCGACCAGAACGGTAACCGCGAGTCCTCCGTTCCCGGTAAGGCCGCAGCCTGGACAGCATCCAGGCGCCGGAGCCAAAGCATGGTCTTGGCGCCCGACGTTATGCCCGTATACGCAAAACTGCGCCCGTCGGGCGAAACCGCCGGCACATCATATCCGCGCAGTGTGTTTTTCGGCGGCACCGGCTGCTCGAAGCGAACCGGATCGGCCGGGGCCGGGGTCTCGCGAAGATGCAAAAAGCCGAGCGCCAGCGCCGCCGCCGACGCGACCGCCGCCACCGCCCAGGACAGGCGTTCCCGCCGCTTGCGGTGCTCCACCACCGGCTTGGGAATTCCGGCCTGCGATCCACCCTCGGCGATCCAACGCAGCTCCAACAGGACGTCGTGCATGTTCTGACGCCGGTCGTCGGGATCCTTCGCCAGGCAAGTGTTGATCAGGTGCACCAGCGCCGGCGGGATCAGCGGCTGGAAGCTGGTCACGGGCTTCGGTTCGCCCGCCAGGATGGAGGCGATCAGGTTGGCGTGGGTCTTCCCTTCGAAGGCCGGGCAGCCCGTGATCATCTCGTAGAGCACCAGTCCGAAGGCGAAGATGTCGCTGCGCCGGTCGGCTTCCTGCCCCTCGAGTTGCTCGGGCGCCATGTACCGTGGCGTGCCCAGAATCGTGCCGTCTTGTGTGACCGCGTGTTGCGTGAGCGTGGCGGCAAGGTTGTCCTGCGCCGGGCTGGGCGCGGCGTTCGCGCGGATCAGTTTCGCCAACCCGAAATCCAGCACCTTGACGCCGGACTTCGTGACCAGGATATTGGAAGGCTTCAAATCGCGGTGAATCACGCCGTGCCGGTGGGCATGGCTTACTGCCTCGGCAATCTGGATGGCCAGCCGCAGGGCTTCACCGATCGGCAGCGGCCCCTTGATCTCGGTCCCCTCGATGAACTCCATGACGAGGTAGTCGGGGCCCACGTCATGCAGGGTGCAGATGTTGGGATGATTCAACGAGGCGATGGCCTGCGCTTCCCGCTGAAACCGCTCGCCGAGTTCTTTGGCGGAGACTTTGACCGCGACGACCCGATCAAGCCGGGTGTCTCTCGCTTTGTACACCTCGCCCATTCCGCCCGCGCCGATGGGGGCCAGGACTTCGTAGGGACCCAGTTTTTGGCCAGCAGAGAGTGTCATGAAATCGGTTCCACAATTGTACCTTACTCGGTAACGCCGGCGGTCGAGCGCAACGAGCCGGCGCCAAAGACCGCCGGCGTTACCGGACGGCCGCCGCGTAGTGCGATTTGACGCGGTGCGCGGCGGCGCGGCCCACCACGGCGGCCAACTGGTCCTCCGAAGCGGCGCGAACCAGCTCCGAGCTGCCGAATTCCTTCAGCAGTTTCAGCACGGTCTTCTTGCCGACTCCCTCGATGGCGTCCAGCTCCGAAGTAAGCTGGCGCGCGTTGCGTCGCGAGCGGTGGAAGGTGACGGCAAAGCGGTGCGCCTCGTCACGGATGGATTGCACCAGGTGCAGGATGGGCGAGAAGCGGTCCAGCACGACCGGCTCATCCTCCTGCCCGTAGACGTAGATGATCTCCTCGCGCTTGGCGATGGATGCCAGCGGCTGGTCGATGATGCCGATGGCCTCCAGCGCTTCGGCCGCGGCGTGCAACTGCCCGAGCCCGCCATCGATCAGCACCAGTCCGGGCATGGGCCGCTTTTCTTCCTGGAGCCGAGAATAGCGGCGGGTCACCACCTCGCGCATGCTGGCGAAGTCGTCGTTGCCGATTACCGTGCGGATGATGAACTTGCGGTAGTCGGCCTTCTTCATGCGGCCTTCTTCCCACACCACCATGCTGGCCACCTTGTCGGTGCCCTGGATGTGGGAGATGTCGAAGCACTCGATGCGCGCCGGCGCTTCGGCAAGGTTCAACGCCTCCTGCAGCGCCTGCTGGATGGCGCGCGAAGAAGGCTTGAGCACGCGGAAGCGCGCGTCGAAGCTGTGTTTCGCATTGTTCTGAACCAGGTCGAGCAGCGCCTTCTTCTGGCCGCGCTGCGGCGTGCGGATCTCCACCTTGCGATTGCGTTTCTCGGAGAGCAGCTCTTCGAGCACGTCGCGGTCTTCGAATTCCACGGGCACGTGGATCTCGGCCGGAACGTACTGCTGGTCGAGGTAGACCTGTTTCAGCAGGGAAGAGAAGAAGTGCGCTTCGTCGAACTCCTCCTGGTCTTCCCAGAAAAACTCGCGGCGGTCGACGATCTGGCCGTTGCGGAGGTGGAAGAGGTTGAGCGCCACCAGCGGCGGTTCGGCGTAGCAGGCGAAGATGTCGACGTCATCGCCCTTGGCCGCGGCCATTTTCTGCCGCTCTTCGATCTCTTCGACGGTGGCCAGCAGGTCGCGCAACGACGCGGCCTCCTCGAAGCGCATGTTCTGGGAGGCGTCTTCCATGCGCGCACGCAGGCCGCGCGCCAAGTCGGTGTGGCGTCCTTCGAGGAAGAGCTTCACGTTATGCACAGCGCCAGCGTAAGCATCGTCGGTGGTCAAGCCCAAGACGCACGGGCCGAGGCAGCGGTGGATGTGGTATTGCAGGCACGGCTTGGGGTGGTAGCGGGTGAGATCGACCTTGCAGGAGGGCACCAGGAAGTGGCGATGGATGAAATGCACCAGGCGGTGCGCCAGGTTCGCCGGGAAGTACGGGCCGAAGTAAGTGGCGCCATCCTTGCGGAGACGGCGTGTGACGTAGACGCGCGGGTATTTCTCGCTGGTGAGCTTGATATACGGGTAGGTCTTGTCGTCGCGCAGCAGGATGTTGAAGCGCGGCTTGTACTGCTTGATGAGGTTATTTTCGAGCGCCAGGGCTTCTTTTTCGTTGTCGACCAGGATGTAGTCGACGTCGCGCGCTTCCGATATGAGGGTGCCGGTTTTGACGTCGGCGAGCTTGTCGTCGGAGAAGTAGCTGCGGACGCGGTGGCGCAGGATCTTGGCTTTGCCGACGTAGATGACGCGCCCGCCGGCATCCTTATATAGATACACTCCGGGCGCCAGCGGAAGTTGGCCGGCCTTGTCGCGAAGTTCCATGGGGAGTGGCGCCGCCTAATCGCTGATCTCGATCTTCGGCCCTTCCTGTTTCGACACTTCCTCGGAGCGGGCGACGGTGTTGCGGGCCAGTTCCAGAAACGGCTCGCTTTCGCCCTTCCGCAGGACGATGGGGTTGCCGGTGTCGCCGCCGATGCGTACCTGCGGGTCGAGCGGCAATTCGGAATTGCCGTGGACGCCCATCTCGTCCGCGGTGCGGCGGCCGCCGCCGTGGCTGAAGACGTCGATGCGCTCATGGCAGTGGGGGCAAGTGAGAAAGCTCATGTTTTCGACGATCCCCAGAATCGGCACCCGCACCTGGTGAAACATGAAGACGGCCTTGCGGGCGTCTTCGAGGGAAACGTCCGACGGGGTTGTGACCACGATGGCTCCGGTGATGGGCGCGGTCTGGATGAGGGAAAGCTGGACATCGCCGGTGCCGGGCGGCAGGTCGATGATGAGGTAGTCGAGATGGCCCCAATCCACGCCGCGCAGGAACTGCTGGATGACGCTGTGCAGCATGGGGCCGCGCCAGACGAGCGGCTTGTCGCCAGGATTCAGAAAGCCCATCGACATCAGCTTGACGCCGTACTGGTCGAGCGGCTGGATGCGCTCGCCGAAGGCCATGGGGGTGCGGTTGATTCCCATCATCAGGGGCACGTTGGGACCGTAGACGTCGGCGTCCATGAGGCCGGACTTGTATCCCAAAGCGGCGAGGCCTACCGCCAGGTTGACCGCCACCGTGGTTTTCCCCACACCCCCTTTTCCGGAGCCGACGGCAATCAGGTTCCTGACGCCGGCGATAGGCAGTTTGGGGGCAGGGGATTGGTTGGGGGTCATGGATTCTATGGTAGCAGGCAAGGGGTCTGGGGCCAGGGGCGGGGGGTTAGGGTGACGCATCTTTTCCGGGTATGTCAGTTTATTTTTCACGGCGTTGTAACTTCCTCTGTTTCTGTGGGTTGCGGAGAAGGTTAGAGATTTTGTGACGCATCTGGAGAAGGGTTTTTACAATATGCGTCACGAACCTCCTGGCAGAGGCGAAGTCTGACGGTCGTCTTGATCGGTTTCATAAATGCCTCCCCCAAAAAAGGAAGACCGCTCACGGTGAGCGGTCGGTTAAATTTAGAATCAACAACTTACCGAGCAAAACCGCTCAAATGTGAGCGGTTTGGATTCTTCCGGAAAAAGCGGCCCGGATGGCCGGTGCGACTGCTTCCCCGGGGGCGTTCCGGCTGCGCGCGCCACGCCGGGCGCGAATCTCTTCCTGATTTAAATCTAGCAGACAGACTTGCGCCGACAGGGTCGTGCGGCGCTGGATGGGTGGGAGTAAGTAGTTTTAGAATCAGCAAAACGGTGAGTCAAAAATAGCGAAAATAAAGTTGGTTCCGCTGTGACCGTGTTTTTTGAGGGTGCGGATTGCTTTGGAAAAGGGATGGGACGCCGGGCGCAACTCTACTTCGGGGATTGTGCCGTATAAGCGTTGGTCGTATCGCAAGGCGGGCCTGTGCTGGCAAATGGCAATGACTTCGCCGTGACGGACCTGCCTTCTATGGGCCGTAGCGCCCACGCCTCATCGTGAACCGTCGTCCCATGACCGGCGTGCCACGGGAACGACCAGCATTTGAACCTCGATCCGGACGTCGTCGGATGCAAGCCGGCTTAAAGGAGCTAGTTCCGTGACTGGGAACGATGCTACACCGTGATCCCAGGACTCCTTATAATGAAATCACGAACCGATGCCCACGATTCTCTATGTGCAGGGCAGGCGGTTCCATTTCTACTCGAACGAGGGCAATGAACCGATGCACGGCATGCGGTGAAGGGAGATGCGGAGTGCAAGTATTGGCTGCATCCGGACCGCTTCGATATCGCGGAGGAGTTTGAATACAACTGCACGCCGCGTTTGCGGCGCGAGGTACGCCAGATCATTTTTGAGCACTTCGATCAGATCGTTGCCGCTTGGCGGGACCATTTCGGAGGGGATCGTGCAAAGTAAGACCAAGCCGGTTTTGGCAAAGGCAATTGAGACGACGCCCGAGGCGCTCGTTGTAATTCTGGAAAGCGAGTCTGTAGCGATTCCGTGGGAAAAATGTTCCGAGCGGCTGGCCCGCGCATCCCTGATCGAACGAAGTCGAGCGGAACTCTCGCCTTCCGGCTATGGGATCCACTGGCCGTTGATTGATGAGGACCTGGCGGTCGGCCCTCTACTTCGGGCCGTTGCGTAATGCGTCGACGCCCGTACCACGGAAGAGATTCTTGGATACGATGATTTCGGGATTCCCGGCCGATGGTAATCGACAGAACGGCTTTGATTGCCGATTGTCCTCGGGGAACTCTCCCTGGGAAGGGCCCCTCACGACGAAGTTTGAGCGGAACCGTCAGCTACCAGCTTCGCCAGATTTGACAAGCTATCATAACCCAAATCTGGTGCCAAACGAGCCGGTTGGCAAACAAACTTCCGGATGGCGCGTCATTCAGCACCTATCTACCTGCTCATGGCTCGCGCGGTACAATCGTTTCGAACTGATGCCCTTGAATCCCGGAACCCGCTTGGGGCCCTATGAGGTTCTTGCGCCCATCGGCGCGGGCGGCATGGGGGAAGTCTTCAAGGCCCGAGATACGCGTCTTGACCGCATAGTCGCCATCAAAGTCTCGCAGGCGAAATTCTCGGAGCGATTCGAACGCGAGGCGCGCGCCGTGGCGGCGCTGAACCATCCCAACATCTGCCACCTTTATGATGTGGGCTCATCGCCCGAAGCCCCCGGCTATCTGGTGATGGAGTTTGTAGACGGCTCGCCGCTTGCGCCCGTCGACGGCACGCGCAAGGTGCTCGATCTGGCCGTGCAGATCGCCGACGGGTTGACCGCGGCGCATGCCGTACAGATCGTGCATCGCGATCTCAAGCCGGATAACATCCTCGTCACCCGGGACGGCCGGGTCAAGATTCTCGACTTCGGCCTGGCTAAGACCGCCGCGACTTCCGCAAGCGCGGCGGAAGCTACGCGCACTATCGGCATCACCGATCCGGGGACAACGGTCGGCACGGTCAACTATATGTCGCCCGAGCAGGCGCGTGGGATGGATCTCGCGCCGCAATCGGATCAGTTCTCGTTCGGACTGATGCTCTACGAACTGGCAAGCGGCAAACAGCCCTTCCGGCGCGGGAGCGCGCCGGAAACGATGGCCGCCATCATCCGCGAGGAAGCCGAGCCGCTCCCGGCCCACGCGCCCGCGCCGCTCCGCTGGATTATTGAGCGGCTACTCGCGAAGGAGCCTTCGGAGCGGTACGATTCGACGCGCGACCTCTATCGCGACCTCAAACAGATCCGAGACCGGCTTTCGGAAGGCACGAGCGCTGCGCACGCGGTTGCCGCCGGCGCAGGCCCGAAACAAAGCCGTCTGTTTGCGCCGCTTGCCATAGGAGCGGCGTGCCTCATTGTTGGCGCTGCCGCCGCATCGCTACTGCTGCCGCGCTCCGCAAGCGGACCCGATCTGGCGCACTACAGATTCACGCCCCTCACTCAAGGCGAAACCGAGGAAAGGGGTCCGCGTTGGTCGCCGGATGGAAAGAGCATCGCCTACACCGCGCGAATTCACGGCATCATGCAGGTCTTCACGCGGAGGCTCGGTTCGGATGCCGCGCAGGTTACCAGGGCCGAACAGGATTGCGACTCCCCATTCTGGTCGCCGGACGGAGCGATCGTCTATTACGTCTCCGGCGGCAACTTATGGTCCATTCCCGCGGCGGGCGGCGCGGCGCAGATCGTATACCGCGATGTCGCCGCTGCAGCTCTTCATCCTGACGGCAATACACTGGCTTTCAAGCGTGGCCGCAAAATCTGGATTGGTTCTCTCAATGGCGGCGACGCGAAAGAGTTTTGGCAAGGTCCCGCCAACGGCGGCCTCAACTTTTCCCCCGACGGATCGAAGCTGGCTACCGACAGCATCGGGCCCGTTTGGGTGTTGCCCTATCCCTCCGGCGCGCCGCGAGAATTCAACATGGGAATTGCGATCACGGCGCCGAGCTGGTTTCCGGACAGCCGCTATCTGGCCGTATGCGCGCGCACCGCGGCTGGCGACGCGGGTACGCTCACTATTCTTGACGTAACCGACGGAACCCGGCGAATCATTGCCTCCGCTCCCACCGGCTTCACGTATCCCTCGATTTCGCCGGATGGAAAGCGCATCGCCTACTCGTCCGGTCACATCGAATGGGACGTTCTCGAGATCTCAATTCCGAATGGCCAGGCGCGGACGCTGGTTTCGGGCGGAGTCTCCTTTTGGCCGGATTGGGCGCCCTCCGGAACCCATTTCACTTTCGCGGCCCCTGTTGGCGAGAACCCGGGAATTTACGACCGGCAGGCGGGCGAGGAGGGGTTTTCCCGGCAGTTGGTGGAAGCGGCCGGAGTGTTTGAACCGCGTTGGTCTCCGGATGGGAAGCGCCTCGTCTTTTATGCCGAATTCAATGGCGAAGCGAAGTTCATGCTCGTGAACGCTTCGGGCGGCGGATCCGTCTTACTGGATTCAACCCGTACCGGGGAGTTGACCGGGATGTCCTGGTCGCCGGACGGGCAGTGGATCTCCTATATCCGCGAGGTCGCGGGGAAACAAGATCTCGCTAAAATCCGCGCCGCGCCGGGCGCGGCTCCCGAAGTTCTGGCTAACGCCAAGGTTCAGCAGCTGCTGCGGTCGGTCACGGCGTGGTCGCCCACGGGAGACTGGATCGCGTATCCGGCGCCGGATGGAATCGATCTGATTTCACCCGACGGCAAATCCGGGCGTAACCTCACCGCCCGCAAATTCCAGGCCTATAGCTTCTCGCGGGACGGCAGCCAGCTCTACGGCATTTTCCACAACACAACGGGACAGGGCGCGCAATGGCAGCTTTATTCCGTAAACGTGAACACCGGCGCGGGGAGATTCCTGGCGCCCATCGATCTTCCCCCATCCACGGACGTCGTAGCGGGATTCAGTCTTCACCCGGACGGCAAACGCTTCCTCGTCTCGATCGCCAAGTTCCCCTTCGGTATTTGGATGCTGCAGGGTTTCGAACCGCCGCGGGCGGGAACGTGGCTGGACCGCCTGCTACGGCCGCGCGGTAGCTCGATGCCATAAGTACGCAGGAAAAGACACATCGGCTGCCGGCGAATTACCCAACGATGGAAGTCGTAGGAACTCGGGAAGTCGTGGGGACTCGGCGCCAACGCAAGCCCGTCTGCGTCTCCCGAATGGCGGCCGCGGCAAGTCGCTAACCCTCGGACGACATCCGGCGGACTCCATTCGGGGGAGAGACTCCCTGCGCGGACGTGGTCGCACCGGCTCCGAGTGATCGCCTAACCGGGAGTTATCCGTGGTTGGCTGAGCTGGGCTGTCCTGTGCGTACGTAAATTTCCTTTTCGTGAAGTCTCCCCAACAGGCGGTCCGCGCAAGCCGTAAGACGAGCGGCTAGCCACTCGGAAACTGCGTCACTGGCCGTGAAACCGGCTTTCCGGAGAATGGACCGACTAGTCCGCCATCGGCGGCCCAATGGAAAGAGCGCACTTCACGGCACAATCGCCGGGGCTTGGTAGGAACCACTTCTGCGGTTAGGACGTTTCTCGTCAATTGACGGCGTCGTACCGGGATATTCTCGTATCTTGGAGACATTATGATCAAGCGATCGACACCAATAGCGATACTCCTCGCGTTCAACGTGTGCCCGTTTGCGCCCAGAAGAAGGAAAACGAGAGAGTAGCCAACGCTGGCCGAGTGATGAGCGAAATTCTCCGGATCCCGGACAACCTCCCCTCGGACCTGCGGCAGAAGGCCGAGTGCGTGATCGTGCTGCCTTCGGTGCTAAAGTTTGCGGTGGGGATCGGCGGCAGCTACGGTCGTGGCGTGATGGTCTGCCGGGGCGGAGACGATTTCAATGGCCCTTGGGGGGCTCCTTCCATGATTGCCCTCGAAGGAGGAAGCTTCGGGCTACAACTGGGGGGGGCAGGCGACGGATTTCGTTCTACTGGTCATGAACCGTCGAGGTGCGGAGGGAATCCTCAGCAGCAAGGTCAAAATCGGCGCAGATGCGTCCGCCGCCGCTGGGCCGAAAGGGCGAGATGCCGCGGCCGCAACCGACGCTACCATGAGGGCGGAGATCTTGACCTATTCCCGTTCCCGCGGGCTCTTTGCCGGCGTGTCGCTTGAAGGCTCAACCCTGCGACCGGATAACGAAGCCAATAGGAAGCTGTATAAGAAGGAACTCCACGCCCGCGACATCGTGTTGCATCGAGCGGTTCGCGCGCCCGCCTCCGCCAGGCAATTGCTATCCGTTCTCAACAGTAAATCCCCGAGAAACAGATCGCAACCCGGCTGAGTGGGCCTTTCACGGCTGGCCGAGTTGAGCGCATGGTGGCCGCCGGTTGAGATCCCACAACCCATCGCGCGTGCCACAAGAGAGCATTGGGCGTTTTCCATCCAATGACAAAACCGGAGCAAAACCCGTGTGGTCCTTTTTGGACCCTCAGAAGAGTTTCCTATTGCCGTAGTATCGCCAGCGCATGGCGGGGCCAATCGCGCTAGTCGCAGCGCAGCGCGAGAATAGGGTCGACGCGTGTGGCCCGGCGCGCTGGCATGTAGGAGGCCATCACAGCCACGAGCGCAAGGAGGACAACGCCGGCAATAAACGTAAGCGGGTCGAAGGAGCTGATTTCGACCAGCATACCCCCCACCGTTCTTGCCGCGAGTGCGGCAGCCACCATCCCCATCAGCAGTCCTGGAATCGTGAGCCGCAAGCCCTCCTGCACCATCAGGCTCCGCACATCGGCGGGCTGCGCGCCCAAGGCCATGCGGATGCCGAGTTCTTGTGTGCGCTGGCTTACGGTGTAGCTCATAACGCTATAGAGGCCGATGCCGGCCAGTAGCACGCATACGATGCCGGCGACCGTCAACAGGCTGGCGGCCACTCTCAGCGGATAAAGCGAAGCGGTGGCGAGTTCGGCCATCGGCGTCGTATGGAACACGGCGTCCTGATTAAGGGCCAGCGCTTCGCGGCGCAGCACCGGCTCCACGCGTATGGGGTCGCCCACAGTCTTCAGGAGCACGGAGAAATTCAGGCCGGGCGCGAACCACTGGCGGAAAGGGACGTAGAAGAACGGTATGGGCGCTTCGGTCAGGACGTGATATTTGCTGTCTTTGACCATCCCGATCACGGTAGCGGACGTGCCGCCGAACTTCACACTCCGTCCGATGGGATCGGCCCCGCGGAATGAGCGGCGCGCGAATGTCTGGTTGACGATGATGACCAACGGCTTGGTCTCGTCATCGCTCTCCGCGAAATCGCGGCCTTCCAGCAGCGGAATGTGCAGGAGGTCGAAGTAACCGGGCGGCGCGGTGGCGTTGTGAATCAGCATCTGCTCGTCGCGCGCGGGAGCATAGCCGGGCACTTCAACTTGGTTCGTCATAGTTGTGCCCACCACGGCTCCGAGCGGCACGTAATCCGTGTAGGTCACCCCTATTACGCCCGGAATGGCCTCCATGCGCTGCCGCAGCATGCGGCAGAAGCGCCGCTGTTCGTCGGCCGAATATCCCGCATAGGACAAATAGAACTGCGACGAAGAGACGTTCGACATGTCGAAGCCAGGCTGGATGCCGCTGGCGTTCTGAAAGCTGCGGAAGAAGAGGCCGGCGCCGATCAGCGCCACTGTGGCCAGGCCCACCTCGGCGAACACCAGAACCGAACGGAGGCGGTGGGAATGCCGCCCGAACGTCCCGCTCCGTCCGCCTTCTTTCAGCATCTCGTTGAGGTCCGCGCGGGCCGCCAGGACCGCCGGAGCGGTGCCCGAAATCACTGTGGCCGCCACTGCTATCAGAAGGGTGAAACCAAGTGTGTCCGGGTTCAGCCCGCCGGCCGGACTGAGCGCCATATCCGTCGGGGGGAGCAGCAGCATGAGCGACTGGCCCATCCACAACACCAGAATCGTCCCCAAGCCCGCTGCCGCGGCTGCCAACACCAGGGTCTCGGTCAACAACTGCCGGGCGACGCGGATCGGGTGGGCACCCAAGGCGAGCCGGATGCTGAACTCTCTCTGGCGGATCACCGCCCGCGCCAGCAGCAGGTTGGCGACATTGGCGCAGACAATCAGCAGTAGCAACAGGGAGACCGCCATGAGGATCCGCAAAGGCTTCAGCAGCAGCCCCTGGGCGCCCCAATGGCCACCCCAGACCGGCACCATGGTGGCATCCACGCCACGGTTCGTCTCCGGATATATGGCGGCCAGCCTCCTGGCCACCGCGCCGGCCTCGGCGCCAGCCTGCTCGATGGTTACGCCCGGTTTGAGACGGGCGATGGTGGAGGTGATATCCCGTGTGGCGCGGTAGTTCAGAGTGCCGTTCCCTGTGCCCATGGCAGTAGCCATCGTGATGGGCATCCACACGTCGTAGACGAGTCCGGCAATGGTTCCGCGGAATGCGGGCGGGGCTACGCCGACGATGGTGATCTCGTGACGGTTCAGCCGGATCCTCTTTCCGAGCACGCGGGGATCGCCCTGAAAGTAGGTCTTCCAGAGGCGGTCGCTGATGACGGCCACCGGATAGGCCCCCGGCTTATCGGCACCCTCCTCGGTCAGAAACGTACGGCCCAGTTCCGGCTTAACCCCCAGGACGTCGAAGTAGTTGGCCGAGACCAGTTCGGCCCAGGCTCGCTCCGTGCGCCCGCCGCTGCCCATGCTCAGCGGAGTGAACCGCCCAATGGCGAGGCCCGAAACCAGCTTTAGATTATCGCGGTAATCGCGGTAGTCGAGGTAGGACGTCGCCACCAGGATCTCGCCGGAAGGCGTCACGGTTTCAACGAGTGCCAGTTCGCCAGGATTACGTACGCCGGGGAAGGGGTGGACCAGAACCGAATCGATCCAACTGAAGACGGTGGCATTCATTGCGATGCCCACCGCCAGCGTCACAACCGCAATAGCAGTGAGTGTACAGTTCTTCCGCAGGAGGCGAAGCGCGAAGCGCAGATCCTTGAGAGTGGTCATTTTGTCAGCGGGCCTAAACGTCAAACGAAGTAGCACGCCACGTGCCACTCATAGGCCGTGGTCATCCGTGAGATATATAGGAGGCAGACTGTCCGATTATGGCACTGGCTGTTCAGAATCGAAGAGGAGATTGGAAATCTGAGAAAATTGAGGAAAGCACAACACCTTGACGATTAAGTCGCCGACTCGTAGAAGTGCCGCCGCTATCGGCCACCGCCGGATTCCCGCGTGTGGCCGCCCAGACGTTTACCTACAGGGGTGCAGGGAGCGCATCCGCAAGATGGGGAGTGATAAACCGCCTTGTCGGAAAGTGGCCCGACACCTCGCCTCCACCCATCGCGCTGGACGCGCTGGAAGATCCCATTGAACTGAATCGGACAAGATGGTATAAAAAGCGTGCGTGCAGCACCGAGGGAGGAGAACTCCATCTATGAACCGAAGGGAATTATTTAAGACCATAACCCTGGCGGGCGTAGCTGTTCCGCTGTCTGTGAAAGAATCCGCGGCACACGTCGTGGCTCATAACTGGGACAAGTACGATTTTGGTTCCGGTCCGGCGGTGACCGGCCGGCTCAACCAGGGGCCGTTTCCGGAATACGCTCCCGAAGATCTGTATCCCGGAGGGAATGTGGTGATGGCCACGACCCCCGCCCAGGAGGCCGTACCGAATTACGGCAGGGGCCTGATCACGTATATTGCCGCGGATTCGGGTACTGCCGAGATTGTTGGAGACGACAAACCCAAGGCCATCGAAGAGCTGCTGCGTCTACCGATGGGGCAGAAGCTCTATATCCGTCCGACTTGGCGTGAGGTCCAGCAGCAGCGCGGCCGCCTGAGTTTTCCGGAGTACTGGAAGCAGACTCTGGACCTGGCACGCCAGCACAACAAGCGCGTCGCCGTCCGCATCCAGATGAGGGCGCCAGACTATCAGGAAGAGGCCCTGCCGGACTTTGTCCTGGAAAAGGTGCCGATGGTGAAGTTGGAAGGCGGCCAGTGGAGGCGGAACGGAAAGACGACGTTCTCGGAGCCGCGCTACGATCACCCGGTGTTTCAGGAAGCGTTCCAGGAACTCAACGCCCTGCTCGCCGCAGAATTGAATGGGAATCCGCGGATCGAGTTCATCGACACGTTCATGTACGGGTTCTGGGGGGAAGGCCACACCTGGCCGTTTAAGAGCAACCCGTTCCCGGATTCTGCAACGGCCGAACGGACCTGGATGCGGATGATGGAAACCCAGCTCGAGCATTGGACGAAAACTCCTCTGGTGACCAATACTCAGCCGGATTACAGTCAGGTTGGAAATTCCGAGATGCTCGACCGCACCATACGAACCCATAATTGGGTTCGCACGGACAGCATCTTCATCGAAAACATGCAGATCGAGTCCCTCAGCAACCGTCCACCGTGGACTGCTGCCGTTCTGGAAGTGGGAATGCACGCGGGCCCTCCCGCGGCCACGTCCGCCTCATTCGACGGAGTCAGCGACGCGGAGAACCGCCTTGCTCACGTTCTGGATGTAGGCGCCAATTACATGTCGCTGTGGAACTTCCACAGGATCAGCAGTGATTACGTAAAGTCAGAGTCGGCTGGCATCGAAGCCCCTTTATCTTGAGCGCCTTCCGGGGTGGTCGCCTGCTCAGGGCATTTTTGCAAATCTCAAATAGTCCTTGACTTAAGCCGTTTCTGACACTATTATTAGTGTCATACAGCAAATGCCCAGCGATCCCGCCCTCGAATTGCGCGGCAGGCTCATCCGCAGCCTTGGTGCTCTGCGCGACATGCTGCCGGGCTCCTTCGTCGAACGCAAACGCGCCTGCGGCCGCCCCAACTGCCATTGCGCCGACGGCCAGAACCTG
>Ga0209517_10003926_pt1 | contig 19858 bp, 15 predicted proteins | sample PeaSoiMetSII2010_FD_187695 | JGI IMG/M metagenome (GOLD analysis project Ga0209517, IMG submission 187695) | Peat soil microbial communities from Weissenstadt, Germany - SII-2010 (SPAdes) (version 2) | ecosystem: Environmental > Terrestrial > Soil > Wetlands > Peat | place: Germany...
AGACGCATCCGGTCCCGTAGTTGGATGCCCTCTTCCGCAGCCTGTTGCTCCTCCGCCGCAGTCCCTGCATATGCCTTCCGCATCTGTGTAAAAATCTGCTGGTACGCAACCGCGGCAGCACCGGCAAACGTTCCCAACTGGTCAGGGCGATAGCAGCGGCGACCAAAAAACGGGTCATCAAGCCACCTCGGATCTCCGGAGCGAGCTTTTCCGGAGTGATCCGAGAAGGTGGTGGCTACAGTTTCGTTCTTCCCGATGAGGACAAGCCTTCCCAGAACGCTCCCTGATTCCCGTGGGGACGTTCTCTAAGATGGTTCGATCACAGCCCTCCTCCGATTTCTCGCAACGTTCGCACAACAAAGCACTTATTCAAAAAAGTGTCCGCATAGCTGCACGCATTATAGTAGGAGGCGTTTTCGGCCATGTGGGAAGCTTAATAATCGCGTTTAGTTCACCGGGGAAGAAACCGCTTTCAATTGCAACAATCGAAGATCCCGAGTTGCTGCGCATTGCAGCCCGTTTGGCGATTCGGCAGGCCGAAGAGCGTGCAGCGGAAGTTGCCGGATCGGATCCGGTGATGGCAATGCTGCAAACAGCCGAGGTTGTGCGCCTTCGAACCGCACTCGAGGTTCTTGTGCCTGATTTGGATGAGCCCACGTCAGATCGCAGCGATGCCACGCTAATAAATGTGATGTGAATTAGCGGTAGTCCGCAAGGTTTTAAGAGGCAGACAACAGCAAGACAAGAAACCGAAATTCCCCGAAGAGTCGCGTGCTCTATTTAACTCTCGCCAGCTCATCCTTATGCGGAGATGACCACGTAGGTGACTGAACTGAACCTCAATGAAGAACGGCACACCGAACACCGCGAACCACAGCGGCGCCGGAGGTGTGTCCGAAATGGCCTTCGCCCGCCACTTCACGGCTACGGAGCTGGCGGAAATCTGGAAGCTTGATGAGACAACGATCCGGAGAGTCTTTCTCGATGAACCAGGCGTTCTGAAGATCGGGAAATCGAACCGCAGGGACGGCAAGCGGGACTACGTGACCCTTCGCATTCCGGAATCGGTTGCGTTGCGCGTCTACCAGGAACGTACCAAACCTACCAGGTGATACAATGTCCGAAATGTTGACTATCTGGCGCCGACACACGGCCACGTGCGCGAATCGAAAAAAAGGGCGCGAATACTTAAAGTGTAGGTGCCCCCTTTGGGCCGATGGCTATGTTAATGGGAAACGCGTCCTTCGGAAGTCGCTTGTCACGCGAGACATGGCCCGCGCGCGCAAAAAAGCTGTCGCCCTGGAAGCCGATGATAATAGCGTTCGCAAGCCGGTTGGTGATGCGGTCGCCGCATTCCTTGGGCATTGCAAGAGCGAAGGGCTGAAGGATGGAACCGTCAGCAAATATCGCAACGCCCTCGCGAAGCTGGCGGATTTTTGCGAAGCGGAACAGATCGACACCCTCGATGAAGTAGAGCCGGAAAAGCTAGACGCATTCCGGGCTGCTCGCGGCATCAAGCAAATCACGGCCTCGAAGGAATTGGAGATCCTGCGTGTGTTCTTCGGATTTTGCGTGGATCGCAATTGGACCAAGGAAAACCCGGCAAAGAAGATCAAGCTGCCGCGCAACATCAAGCCGAACGAGGTCGTGCGGTTCACTGCGGCAGAAGTGGCAGCAATCGTAAAAGCGTGTGACAGCTTTGGAAAAACGCAGTACGAACGTCTTCGCGGCCGTGCCATGATCCTGACCCTGCGTTATACCGCACTTCGTATCGGTGACGTGTCCATGTTGGCCAAGGACCGGATAAGCAGGGATGGCGACAAGTGGCGTATATTCCTACGGACTGAGAAAAGCGGCCAGCCGGTGTTTCTGCCCGTTCCCCCCGACATGAAGGCGGCTCTCGATTGCGTTCCGGCCCCGGTCAGCAACGTGGATTCGCGCTATTTCTTCTGGAATGGCACTGGCAAGCCCAAAACACATAAGGCCCACATTGACCGCTGCTTGCGCGCCGTGTTCAAGGAATCAGGCGTGAAGGGCGCTCACGCGCATCGTTTTCGCCATACGCTGGCTACTGAGCTTCTGGGCCGCGGTGCCAGCTTTGAGGACGTTGCGGACATCCTAGGCAACAGCCCGGAAATCGTGCGAAAGCATTACGGGAAGTGGTCACCGGCCCGGCAATCTCGCATCGACGACCTCATGCAGCGGGTATACGTGGGGACGGATTACAGAGTCCAGGAACGGACGCGGGTTCAGTGAAGCGGGCACGTTTTGGGCACAAACCAATAACGCGCCCGCAAGATTCGTAGAATCAGCAGATGTCTGGCGGAGGAAGAGGGATTCGAACCCCCGAGCGAGTCACCCCGCTAACGGTTTTCAAGACCGCCGCCTTCAACCACTCGGCCATTCCTCCACTTTTGATCCTACCTGATTTCCTCACGCGCCGATAGATGCCGGGGGCGCGGAATCCGGAAGATTTTACGCTGGCCTCTGTCATTCTTACTGGACCGCGTGGCCGCAGTGGTGGCTTGTCCGGAAAACAAAACTGAGACTTCACGTCGCTTTAACGCGAATGCAAACTCCGGCGGCTACGGTTGTAGTCCAGGAGGAAGTTAACCATGTTCGTTAGAAAAAATGCGACTGCAATGGCGATCTCTTTCGCCACGCTGATTGCTCCCCAGGCTTACTCACAAGACGGGAACCACTTCAACAATCGTAACGGCATCCGCCGAGTTCTGTTGATCAGCATCGATGGAATGCACGCGGTTGACTATGAAATCTGTGCGAAGAACAATACGTGCCCCACTTTGGCTACGCTCGGAAAGACGGGCGTAAATTACACTCGCACGACCACCTCGCGGCCCTCCGATTCATTCCCTGGACTGATGGCGTTAGTTACGGGCGGGACACCCAAAACCGTGGGCGCCTTTTACGATGTCGCCTGGGATCGCGTCCTTGCCGCCCCGATCAACACTACCGGAAACGGCCTCGCGGGTACCGGAGTCCCCGGGTGCAAAGCGGGTCAAAACAACGGAACGCAGACCGAATATGAGGAAGGCGTCGAAATCAATCAGTTGCTGGTGAATGGAGGCGGCCCTTACAAGTCTCCCATCGACGGAGGGGTACTCTCTATAGATCCCACCAGGCTGGAGCGCGATCCATTCTCCAAGCCGACAGCTTGCGCTCCCGTTTACCCTTGGAATTTCATCCGCACCAACACCATTTACGGCGTGATTCACGCGGCCGGCGGATACACGGCCTGGTCCGACAAACATGCCGTTTACGCCGCGGTTTCCGGCCCCACGAATACACCCAACCCCAGCAACGTGGACGACTACTATTCGCCGGAAGTCAATTCCAATCAGGTCCCTTTGCCGGGTGTCAAAACAGCCGGGAAGCAATTCGATTGCGGCACGATCAAGGCCAGTGGCAGCGCCACAGTGGCGGGCAATGACTGGACCACCGATTTTCAGGCCATTCAGTGCTACGACCAGTTGAAGGTCAACGCCGTGGTGAACTGGATTAACGGTAAGACCCACCTGGGCGGCAGCAAGGCGCCGGTGCCTGTAATCTTCGGAATGAACTTCCAGGCGGTCAGCGTCGGTGAGAAACTGATCGAGAACCCTGGTACTCCGGGCTTCCCGGTTACTTGTAGCTCGCCCACCATTTGTGGCGGCTACACCGACGGTGCGGGGACGCCGTCTGCCGCGCTGCTGAGTGAAATCGAGTTCGCCGATGCCGCGATTGGTCAGATGGTGGAGGCGCTGCAGGACCAGAACCTTCTGGATTCGACCGCCATCATCATCACCGCCAAGCATGGGCAATCGCCGATCGATCCCCATCGCTTTTTCCCGATTCCCGGCAAAGTGAATAACGGTGAGTCGCCCGCCAATATCCTCGCGGGCCTAAGTTTAATTCCGGGCGTGGAAGTCAATGGCCCCGGGCCAACCGAGGACGACATATCCCAGTTGTGGCTCTCGCCGGGGAACACCACCGTCTCCCCGGCCACCACCGTGGCGGCGGTAAACGTTCTGGAAGCCAATGCCAAAACCGCCGGAATCGGCGAGATCTTTTACCTCACCTCGCTCGAGACCATGTTTAACGCGCCCGGCGTGCCCACGGTTAACGGTCCGTGCTGCAAACTGCTTCCCGGCGGCGACCCGCGCTCGCCCGACATTATCGTTGCGCCGAACATCGGCGTGATCTACACCGGAAGCAAGTCGAAACAGGAAGAGCATGGCGGCTTCGCTTTTGACGACACCAACGTCATGCTGCTGGTTTCGAACCCCAGCATCCAGGCCAATACCGTCACCAGCTTCGTCGAAACCATGCAGGTGGCCCCGACGATCCTCTCAATCCTGGGCCTCGACCCGAATTCCCTACAAGCCGTCCAGACGGAAGGCACTCCGGTGTTGCCGGGGTTGAGCTTCGGGCAGTAAGTGTCGTAGTTCGCTGCGGGCGGGCGCCGATCCGGCGCTCGCCCTCTATGACGCGGGAGACGCAGTATGCTTGACTTGCGCGACCGCGAGGCGGCGGAGCATGGAGCGTTTCTTCAGTTGATGAGCCTGCATGCGCTGCAGAACATGATCGAGGAAGCGGACAGCGTCGACGATGTGCTCGCCCTTGTTCAGCATCACGCACTCGGCGCGGACGCCCATGGCGGCGTCTGTGACCTCGGCGCGCGAGGGGATGCCGGTCTTGGCGAGCGTTTCGAGGACTTGAGTGGCCCAGACGACCGGAATGTGCGCGGCTTCGCTGAGCCACAGGATCTCTTCCTGGACTTCGGCGAGACGTTCGAAGCCGATTTCGATGGCCAAGTCGCCACGGGCCACCATGATTCCGACGGGATGATGGCGCAGGGCCGCGATCATGATGAGCGGGAGCTGATCGAATCCCTGCTGGCTCTCGATCTTGAGGATGATTCCCAATCCGCTCTTGCCGCGAGCGGTCAGCTCCTGCTGCAGTTCGAGGACGTCCTCGGGCCGGCGGACGAAGGACAGGCCGACGATATCGGCGTGCTGGGCGACAAAGTCGAGGTCGCTCCGGTCTTTCGCGGTCATCGCGTCGATGCCGAGGTCGGTTTCCGGAAGATTGATGCCTTTCGCTGAGCCGAGCTTGGCCCCGCTGGCGGCGGTGTGCACGATTTCGATCAGCATGTGATCGGGATGAACCTCGCGGATGCGGCCCTCGATCTTGCCGTCGTCGAAGAAAATCGGCTGGTCCGCCTGGGCCGTAGAGAAAGCTTCCGGGAGCGTGCATGAGATGTGGGGGACGTCGCGATGCGCCGCAACAGAAATGTTTTCCTCCTTGGTCAGGACGAGTAGGTCACGCGGATGCAGACGAATCGGTTCCTCGACGAAGGGAAGTTCACCGACGCGGCTCTTGGCGAATTCCCGGCCGCCACGGACCAGAGCCAATTTGGCTCGGCTGAGAATGTAGGCGCCCTGCTTACAGGTGCCGACGCAGACGTGATCGGCTTTGTAAATCACGGTCAGTTGCCGCTTCCGTTTGCGGCTGTCGGTGATCTGGAGGGTGTCGCCGACTCGGACGGAGCGCAACAGAGTGTCGGTCACGGGGAGCCGCACATCGGATGGGGGCACGGATTCCGAACCCGCGAGCCCGGCGTTCTTGCCGACCAGGGCGACGTGCGCGGGAGCGGCGGCGACGCCGCGCGCGTCCTTGTCGACGCGCCAGCGCACCACGTGATATCCGCGGTGGATGGGTCCGGTGCGCAGCTTCGGGCCGGCGAGGTCCATCAGCACCTTGCATTGTTTGCCCGATTCCTGGTTGGCGCGGCGCATGTGGGCGATCATGCAGTCCCATTCGCGCTCGGAATCGTGGGCGCAATTCACGCGCATCACGTCCATGCCCGCGTCTACCAGGCCTTTGACCAACTCGTAGGAGTGAGCAGCTTCCGAAGGCATCGTCACCATGACGCGGACCGCGCGGCTTTCGGGAACCGGTCCCAGGAGCTGGTCGGCCCGCTCGGCCAGGATGGCGGACCCGGTCTGGAAGTCGACGCACGTCCCATTCGGCAACGGATCGAAGCAGCGCTCGCCGGCGAGCGATTGCAGGATCGCAATGATGGCCTCGATCCCGGCCAGCGCGCTCGATTCGCTGCGCCCGAGGGAAGAGAGCCCCAGAGCGGCCAGCCGGGATTGCAGGTCGCGCAAGTCGTGCTTGCGCAGAGCGAGGTAATGGAACAGATTCTGCACGCTGCGGCGGGTCTCCGGGCAGGCCTCGGCGATGGAGGTTCCAAATTCCTGTTCCATGGCCAGGCAGGATTGGCGAAGATCTTGGAGTTCCGCGAGCAGGGCGGTGATGTGCTGTGCGGCTGGGACCGGCATGCCTGAACTGGTGCAACTGAGCGGCCTTGTTATAAACGCGTTACAAACGCGTTAGGTGATGGCATGGGGAGGCGTTGCGACGCGCCGCAGAACGCCTCGGCGGAGTAATCCGCGCGAAATCGCGCAGCGCGTGCTTGGAACGCGCAACCGGCTGCGCCCGACGCCGCACGCCCGGCGCGCCCGTCGTGCGAGAATAACCGCGTTGGGGTGACCTGAACTGGGCGTTTCCGCCGCACAACCGTTCCTGATCGGGATCGCCGGACCGTCCGGCTCGGGCAAAACCGCGCTGGCGCGGCGGCTGGCGCCGCTGCTGCCGCGCGATTCGATCGTGATCTCCCTCGATTCGTATTACCTTCCGCAGTCGCACCTCGCGCCGGAAGAACGCGCCAAGCTCAACTACGATCATCCCGACGCGCTCGATTGGGATCTGTTGCTTACTCACCTGGACCGCCTGCGACACGGCCATGCGGTGGAACAACCCATCTATCGCTTCGATCAACATACGCGCGACACCCGCACGCGGCGTGTGCCTCCGCGGCCGTATCTGATTCTCGAAGGGATTCTGGCGTTGTACTCGCCCCAGGCGCGCGACATGATGGATTTGAAAGTGTTCGTCGACACCCGCGACGAGGAGTGCCTGGGGCGCCGTCTGCGCCGCGACGTCGCCGAGCGCGGGCGCACCGAAGGGAGCGTGATCGAGCAGTATCAGACGACGGTGCGGCCGATGGCGGAACAATTCGTGTTGCCCACGCGCCAGTTTGCCGACGTAATTGTCAGCGGCGAGTTACCCATCGACACGGGAGTCGAGCGCGTCTTGGCCGCTGTCCGCGGGCAGACGGGGTGAGTGGGCTTTGCGATTGCTCATAGCGATCGCCACATTCCGCATGAACCCCGCGTATTTCGGCCGTCCTAGCGGCGTGCCGCGCGCAAACTCCTGGAACTCCGACTCCGTCATCGAGGCCAGATCCTCCAGCGAGGGAATTGCGCGAGGAGCGAAGTTCGCCTCCGCGGTCACAGGGGCGCGCGAGTTCCAGGGGCAGACGTCCTGGCAGATATCACAGCCGAACACCAGACCGCCCATCCCGGCGTGATGCTCTTCGGGGATGGGACCACGCAGTTCGATGGTCAGGTACGAGATGCACCGGCGCGAATCAAGTGTCCACTGATCGCCATCCGGCACCAGCGCTTCGGTGGGACACGCGTCGATGCAGCGCGTGCAGGAGCCGCACCGGTCCAGCGGCGGCGAGGCGGGCGGAATGGCCAGCGTGGTGATCAGCTCGCCGAGGAAGAACCACGAGCCCCAGGGCTCGTTTATTAGGCAGGTGTTCTTGCCGATCCACCCCAGCCCCGCCAGGCGCGCCAGGCTGCGTTCGAGCAGCGGCGCAGTATCGACGCACACCTTGTATTCAAACGGTTCGATTTCACGCAGACGGTGCGCCATGCGTTCCAAGGCGTCCCGCAGAACGTCGTGATAATCGGGCCCCCGAGCGTAGCGGGAAATGTGGGCGTAGCGGGAAATGTGGACGCCGGCGGGCTCGCCGGTGTGGTACAGCTTGCCCACGCAGATGACCGATTGCGCGCCTTCGAGCAGATTCGCGGGGTCTTGGCGAAGCGACGCCCGGCGGCCGATGAGATAGCGCATCTCACCCGCCATCTCGCGCTCCACCCAGGCTTGATAGCGCGCGAAATCCTCCAGCGGACCCACCGGAGCGACACCGGCCAGTTCGAAACCACACTCGCGAGCTACGTGCTCGATGGTTTCCCTATTCATTTGCCTCACCGCGCCGTAGTCACATTGTAAAGGCTTTACTCTGCGCGGCGTGGACCCTTAATTGCCTAAGCATTGTCGAGGTGCGCATGCGTTTCGTAAACCGCGCAGGCGGTACGCTCGTTGTCAATAATGCGGGTGAGAGCAACTTTGGGAGACTGGAGGCGGCACTGAAGTCATTCTCCCTCCGGGGTGTGCTCATGCTCCTGGCGTTGTCGAGGCTTTCGCCAGCAATGACCGTTGCTTTGCACGCTTCGGCAGCCTTTCCTCTGCCACTCGGCGGACCCGTAACCTGGACCGCCGCGGCTTCTGGAGCCAGCGCTGGGACGCTCTTGTATCGCTTCCGGGTCCAGGATCCCAGTGGCGCGTTCCATACCGTCGTGGATTACGGACCTAAAGCGTCGCTCACCTGGACGACCATCGGCCAGGAGGGCGCTTATCAAATCGAGGTCTCGGTGTTTAACAGCAATACACTGGAAGAGTCGGTTACCACGGCTACGACGGTTTTCAGTTCATTGGTGAGCGGCGCGGCTCCCGTGGTGACGCCCAGCACTAATCCTTTGGTGTTCATCTACAGCGCTCCGCCGTGCCCCCCTGGTGAGCGGATGCGAGTTCAGTTCCAAGCCTCCAGCGGTCCGGTTCAATTCACGCCCTATAAGGCGTGCGTGGCCGGCAGCAGCATGAACTTTTACCTGGCCGGTATGCAGCCCGGCACGCAGTACCAAATTCAGCACACGCTTGACTCCGGTCACTTCCTGGCGGCTGGGCCTGTGGTGAACTTCTCGACGTCTGTCGGCGCCACCGACCCGCTGACGTTCACCGCGTTAAAGTATGCCTCCGATCCACAGGGGTTGTTGTTACAAAGTCTCCTCGGGAGTCCGGCCATGGCGACCGACCTGCAGGGTAACCTAGTGTGGCTGGGTCCGTCCGATGTCACCTACCTGACTCGGCCGGTAACGGGCGGTACCTTTCTAGGCATCGGCGAGGACCCCACCAAAGATCCCTCCCAACAGTTCCTGCGCGAATTCGACTTGGCCGGCATTACCGTCGCGGAAACCAACGCGGCGCGCATCAACCAGCAATTGGCCTCCTTCGGTGTGCACGCCATTACCGGCTTCCACCACGAACTGAGAAAGCTTCCGGGTGGCGGTTACCTGGCGCTGGCGGCGTCGGAGCGCATCCTTACCGATGTGCAAGGTCCCGGCACGGTGGATGTCATCGGCGACACCATTCTGGTCCTGAATTCAGATCTGCAGGTGACCTGGGCCTGGGACGCCTTCGACCACCTGGACCCGCATCGGATGGCCACTTTGGGGGAGTCTTGCACCTACCCGGCCGGAGTCGCGTGCGCGCCGTTCTACCTCAGCACCTTCGCTAACGACTGGCTCCACGGCAATGCGTTGCAACTGACACCCGACGGAAACATCCTGTATTCCGCCCGCCATCAGGATTGGCTGGTCAAGATCGATTACGCCAACGGAAACGGCGCCGGAGACATTCTCTGGCGCATGGGGGCCGGCGGCGACTTTCAAATTGTGTCCTCCGATCCGAATCCGTGGTTCTCCCATCAGCATGACCCGCATTTCGAACAGAACGACACCGTGCTCCTGCTCTTCGATAACGGCAATGTGCGAGCCGCGGCCAATCCCAGCGCCCACAGCCGCGGGCAAGCGCTCGAAATCGATGAGCGCAATCGAGTGGTCCGGCCCCTGCTCAACGCCGACTTGGGGCTGTACTCCGGAGCGCTTGGTTCGGCGCAGCTGCTGCCAGACGGAAACTACCACTTCGACGCCGGGTTCCTGCTCAGCGTGGATGCCAACGGGAACGCCCTGGACGCCGCGCAGTCGCTCGAAGTGGACGCGTCCGGCCACATTGATTTCGGCGTTCAATTCAACGCCCTGGAATACCGGACGTTCCGCATGCCGGACCTGTACACGGCGCCAGAAGACGTGTTGCGCCTATTCGGCAGCCACGCTACGCCTGCCAAAAAGTAACACTGGCCGTGCGCGCTAGGTAAATTTTGCCGCATCCGCGGATGGGTCTTATCGCGCACATTTCTTGACAACCCCTCAAGGCGCCGACTACACTAATTAAGTTTGGGTTCATCTGCCAAGCGGATTACCGAAGGCCTCAGTGCGATGCGCCCGTGTGTTTTGGCCGGCTAACGAAGTAGGAAGTGCAGATGGGTCAAGAAGCTCTTTCGAGACGTGCGTTCCTCAACGCAGGAGCTGGAACGCTGCTTTCCGCTTCAGCGGTTCGCGCCCAATCCTCCCGGCCTCCTAACTTCGTACTGATCTGCTGTGACGACCTGGGCTATGGCGACCTCCATTCGTACGGATCGTCGTTACCGACTCCGAATCTGGATCGAATGGCCCAGGAAGGCGTCCAGTTCCGGCAGTTCTATGCCGCGAGCAACGTCTGCTCGCCGTCTCGTGCGGGCCTGCTGACCGGTTGCTATCCCACGCGCGTCGGCGTGCCGGGCGTGCTGTGGCCCACGGACACCACCGGCTTGTCGGTTTCCAACCCGACCATCGCCGAAGTTCTGAAGCCGGCCGGGTACGCTACGATGTGCACCGGAAAATGGCATGTGGGCACGCAGCCGCAGTTCATGCCGCGGAGCCGGGGCTTCGACCAGTATTACGGGATCCCCTACAGCAGCGACATGTCGCCGTCGGTGTTGATGCAGAACGGAGCGGTGATCCAATCGCCGGTCCAGTTGGACACGCTCACCCAGCGGTACACGCAGCAGTCCGTCGATTTTATCGCGAGCAACAAGACCAACCCGTTTTTCCTGTATCTCGCGCATAACTTGCCGCACCTGCCGCTGGCGGCGTCTCCGGCGTTTCTGGGTAAATCGCCGCTGGGGTTGTACGGCGATGCGGTCCAGGAAATCGATTGGAGCGTCGGCCAGATTCTTCAGGCTCTGAAGGACAATGGAATCGACGGCAACACCATGGTGATGTTCACCAGCGATCATGGGCCCTGGTATCAAGGCAGCGCGGGGAACCTGCGCGGCCGCAAGTGGTCGACCTACGAAGGGGGTCACCGCGTGCCCTTCATCGCTCGCTTCCCCGGCCGGATTCCCTACGCTCATGGCTCGGTCCCACGCACCGGAGACGGCGGGGTTGGACGCGTGAGTAACGCCGTAGCCACGGCCATGGACGTCCTCCCAACGATCGCCAATATGGCCGGGGCTCCGATCCCGAACAACTTGGACGGCGTCGACATCGGTGCGGTCCTGTCCGGGCAGGTGGACAGCGTCGATCGGGACGTCATGGTGTATTTCGATGGCTGGAATTTGCAATGCGCCCGGTATGGGCCATGGAAACTGCACATTTCCCGCAACAACACGTTTCCCTGGAGTCCTGAGCCGGTCGGCGGCGCATTCAATCTTCCGTTGCCCGCGCCGGAGCTTTACAATGTGGAACTCGACCCGGGCGAAAGCTGCGATGTGGCCCCGGCGAATCCGGACGTCGTCGCGGACATCACCGCTCGCGTGCAGAAGCGATTGCCGACTTTTCCGCAGGACGTAATGGACGCGTGGAATAACACGATGAGCCAGCAGGTGCAGGCCATGTCCATCGGCGCTCTACCGGCCAAGGCTTCCTAGCCGCGACGAGGATCATATGTCAACCGGTCTCTTCGCGCTGTACACCGAGAGACCCGTAAGCGCTACAGCTCCGCCGATTACGTCTCTGTTGATCAAGCCGGTTTCCGCCGTCTGCAACCTGGATTGCGCCTACTGCTTTTACCTGGATCGCGATGCCGACCCGTATAAGGAACTGCCGGCGCGCCGCATGACGCTGGACACGCTGGAACGGCTGGTGGACAACTACTTGTTCTATTCGTATCCGCGGAGCAGCTTTATTTTTCAGGGTGGCGAGCCGACTCTCGCGGGTCTGCCGTTCTTTGAAGCGCTCATCGAATTTCAAAAACGCTACGGGCGAAACGGCCAGCAGGTCAGCAACGCTCTCCAGACCAACGGCATCCTGCTGGACGAGCACTGGTGCCCGCTGTTCAAGGAATACGACTGGTTTCTCGGCCTGTCCCTGGACGGTCCCGAAGCGATGCACGATCTCTACCGCTACAACAAGGAAGGCCGCGGAACCTGGAAGCGCGTCATGGAAACCGTGGCCCTGTTGCAAAAGCATGGCGTGCAGTTCAACATTCTTTGCGTCCTGAGCCAGGCCAACGTTGCCAGCGCGAAGCAACTGTATCGATTTTTCAAGGGACTCGGCGTCGAAAACCTGCAATTCATACCGCTCGCGGAATTCGACGCGGCCGGAAGGCCGCTGGAGTTTTCGCTCACCGCCGAACAGTACGGGCGATTCCTGGTGGACCTGTTCGATGTGTGGTGGCCGGACCGCCACCGTATGCACATCCGCTTCTTCGACAATATCGCCGAGAGCCTCAGCGGCCACAAGCCGTCCAGTTGCACCATGCATGAAACCTGCGACAGCTACGTGGTCGTCGAGTACAACGGCGACGTGTTTCCTTGCGATTTCTTCGTGGAGAAACCGTGGAAACTGGGGAACATTCATGAGGAATCCTGGGCTGAGATCGCGCGCCGGCCGCGGCGCTTCCAGTTTGCCGCGAAGAAGACGCTGGACCACCCCGAGTGCCGGGTCTGCGAATACCAGTCCATCTGTCACGGCGGATGCCCGAAGTTTCGCGCCGGCCCGCAGCGCAGATTCGAAGACCTGGACTACTTTTGCAGCGCGTATAAGATGATTTACGCCAAGGCCACGGGACCGCTGCGGCGCGAACTCGCGACGGTACTGCGCGGCGGGCCAGCCAGCCCCGCTCGACGCTAGAGAGAGTCCGTTTGCGCAAGCGTAGTCGCGGGCTGCGCCCGGTGCATGCGGGGATTTGCCGTTGAGATATCAGCGCGGTCCCGTTTCCGTTGTGACCTGACTGAAGAACTCAATCCTCAAAAGGATGCCCCGAACCCCGAAATCTCGAACGGTTGTTCTCATTGCGCTGTTCAAACTGTTCAAGGGAATCCTGTTGACGGTTGTAGCGTTAGGGACCTTCCGGCTGGTCCGGCCCGATCTGCACGCAACGCTTGCGCGCTGGGCTCATGCGGTCCACGTCGACCCGGCGGGGCGCAGGGCCAACGCTGTGCTTGCCAAGGTCACCAATCTGACGCCGAAGAAGCTGGAGGAACTGGGATTGGGCGAGCTATTCTACGCCGGCATTCTACTGACGGAAGGAATCGGCCTGCTGCTGCGCAGGCGGTGGGCGGAGTACTTCACCATAATCTCGACGGGGGTGTTCATTCCCCTGGAAATCTACGAGCTGGCGGAACGCGTGTCCGTTCCCAGGCTCGCGGTCTTCGCGATCAACGTGGCGATTGTCTGGTACCTGGTGGCCCGGCTGCGAACGACGCAGGCCGCCGATCGAGTGGCTCCGGAACTGGCGCGGTCTTATCTGGACGCTGCCCGCGCGCATCGGGGACAATGAATCTTTATGCCGCAAGCCTTCCGCATCGGGCTGATTCAGACTAGTTGCTCCATCGACCCCAACGAGAATCTGGAGAAGACTGTCTGGCGCATTCGCGAAGCCGCCGGACGCGGCGCTCAAGTCGTGTGCCTCCAGGAGCTCTTCCGCTCGCAATATTTTTGCCGCGAAGAGAACGCGGATCTGTTTGCGCTGGCCGAATCCATTCCCGGTCCCTCCACCGAAACGCTGGGAAAACTGGCGCGCGAACTGCGCATCGTGATTGTCGCCTCGCTGTTCGAGCGCCGCGCCGCGGGCCTGTATCACAACACCGCGGCGATTCTGTCGCCCGCCGGAGACATTGCGGCGTTGTACCGCAAGATGCACATCCCCGACGATCCGCTGTACTTCGAAAAATTCTACTTTACGCCCGGCGACCTGGGCTTCAAACGCATCGATACGGAGTTCGGCAAGATCGGCGTGCTGGTGTGCTGGGACCAATGGTATCCGGAAGCGGCGCGCATCACCGCGCTGGCCGGTGCGGACGTACTCTTCTATCCGACGGCAATAGGCTGGCACCCGGCTGAAAAAGTCCAGTACGGCGCGGCCCAGCGCGACGCGTGGAGGACCATCCAGCGCGCGCACGCCATCGCCAACGGCGTGTACGTCGCCGCGGTGAACCGCGTGGGTTACGAAGGTCCTCCGGGTCCCGTTGGCCTGGCGGGGCCGGGCCTGGAATTCTGGGGCTTGTCGTTCGTGGCCGATCCGTTCGGTCAGGTGATCGCCGAGGCCTCTTGCGACCGCGAAGAAATCCTGATCGCCGAATGCGACCCGCATCGCATCGAAGAAGTCCGCCGCAACTGGCCGTTCTTGCGCGACCGGCGCATCGACGCGTACTCGCCGATCCTCGAACGCTGGCTGGATAAATAATCGACAAGTGACGGCTGGACAAATGAAAACTCGCGCTCGGCTCATGCCTGCCGAGTGGGAGCCACATGAAGCCACGTGGCTCGCCTGGCCGCATGAAACCTCGGACTGGCCCGGTAAGTTCGCGCCCATCCCGTGGCTGTACGGCGAGATCGTGCGGCACCTGGCGCGGGTGGAGAAAGTCCGCATCCTGGTTCAGGACTCCGCTGCCGAGCAGCGCGCCCGCAAGATCCTTAAGAAGTGTCACGCCGAGCTCGCTGCGGTCGAGTTCTTCCATCACCCCACCAATCGCAGTTGGACGCGCGATTACTGCCCGCTGTTTGTAAAAATGTTTGTAAAAATGCCCGTCAAGACCGTGGGCCAGGGCACCGCGATCACACATTGGCGCTTCAATGGCTGGGCCAAATACGATAACTTTCGCGACGACGCCGACGTGCCCCGGTTCCTCGCGCAAGAACTGGGCCTGGAGCGCATCGAGCCCGGCCTGGTGCTCGAAGGCGGCAGCATCGATGTCAACGGGGCAGGGAAGTTGCTCACCACGGAAGAGTGTCTTCTATCCGATGTACAGGCGCGCAACCCAGGTGTTTCGCGACGGGATTTGGAGCGGGCCTTCCGCCAGTACCTGGGCGCGCGCGAAACCATTTGGCTGAATCGCGGCATCGCCGGCGACGACACCCACGGCCACATCGACGACATTGCTCGTTTCACCGACACGGATACAGTGGTAGTCATGATCGAGCCCGATAAGACGGAAGTGAATCATGAGCCGCTCAAAGAAAATCTCGCGCGCCTGCGATCGCGCGGCGATCTGCGCGTGGCGGCCATCCCCTGTCCCGAACCGGTATACTTCGCGGGTCAGCGCCTGCCGGCCAGCTACGCGAATTTTTACATCGCCAATCGCATCGTGCTGGCGCCGGTGTTCGGTGACAAAAACGATACAGCCGCGTTACAAACGTTGCAGCGCCTATTCCCCGGCCGCGCCGTGATTGGAATCCCGTGCCGCGATCTGGTGCTGGGCTTGGGCGCGCTCCATTGCATGACCCAGCAGCAGCCGGCTTAGGAACATTCCGCTCACGTATTGTTCGAACCTTTTTGTCGAACCTTTTTCGGCCCAGCCTCGTCTAATGGGATATAACCCATGCCTGTGACCATGCCACAAGTGTCGCTACGACGCGGCCACGAATGGACCGACTTCGGCTACGCCCAGTTGATCGCGAATCTGGGCTCGCTGACGCGCGCGGGCGCGTTTGCGGAAGGCAGCCTGGCGGGCGCGCTGGCAGTAGCGCGCCTCATCGATCGCGGACGCGTTCTGCGGTCGGGGCTCCGCGCCTGCGAACTGCGGAGGGCCCTCGAAACTTATCGCCAGGGCGCGGATTGGAGTCCCATTCCGGCCATCGAGCGCGCCTTGGAACAAGCCATCGCGATCGCCGCGGAAGCCGCTATCCAGAAGGCCGTTGAAGAGTGCTAGCGACGCGGGTGCGCACGCTTTGGCTTGCGATGGAGTGCCGTCCGTAGTGAAAAGTGGCCCGGCCTAGAAGATAAAGCTCAGCCCACTGCGAACGCCGCGCGGGGAGTTCGTCAGGATGGCGTGGTTGCCGCCCATGCTGAGGGGCAGATAGCCCTGTGCGAGAAGATTGCGCAGATCGGCGGTGGCTTCCATGCGGAATCCGAAGAATCCCGGCAGCGGCTGGCGGACCAGAATGTTCCAACCCGTCTCCTGCGTCCCGGCGATGGTCAGGGACTCATGCACCGGAGTGAGGGCGCGGAAATCCGTCCAGCCGTAACCGGTCGAGATCCGCGTGCCGGTGGGAGTCACGGTAGTCGTCGCGGTGAGCGTCACCCATTCGCGCTCGGACTTGCGGATCATGGCCCGCAAATCGTCCCCGCTGCCGGAAGCGGCGCTGCCGCTCGCTCCGGTGAGCGCGCCTCCCCGGCCTCCGGCCACTGTGAATTCGGTGTGCTGTCCGGCGCGTTGCGTCACCGAAGCGACGGCACCGCTTCGCTCCAGATTGCCCACGTCGAAGATCATGCTGAGCGAATTCAGGTCCGGCATCACATCGCCGCGCGACACAAAACCGCTGGGCGACAGCAGGAACGAAGCATCCGCCAAGGAATCTCGATATACCGCCACGGCGTAAGTGCGGGAGCCCTCCACTATCTGGTAGCCCGCTTCGTAGCTGCGTGTGCGCTGCACCCGCGTGCGACCGTCCTTGCGCGAGATCCGCGGCAACTGACCCAGCGCCGCCAAGTCCTGATTCAGATCCGGCCGAATCCCCGGAGTGTCGCTCGCCGCGTCGAGACTTGCCGATGAGATCGGCGACACGTCCGCGGTTGCACTGGATAACCCCTGCTCGGAAGGCTGGAGGCTGGCGCTGTACGCCACTCGGAACGATCCGCGCTTGCCGAAATCGTAAGTCGCTCTCGCGAACGGACTGGCGTAATTGTACTTCTGCAGGAAGGAAATCGACTGCAGCGCGAAGCCGTAATCCAGGTGCAACTGATCGGTCACTTCCAGCTTGTCGCGAACCACCAGCGAGGCCGTGCGTAGCGCTGGTCCGGTGTCTCCGGAGTCCGGTATCGTCCCCGATCCCAGCAGGCTCGGCATGTACACCTGGCGCACGGTTAAGGAAACCTCCGGGCTGCTGACCCCGTCGCTGGAGCGCGAATAGGTGGCCCGCACACCCGCCGACGGCAAACCCGAACTAGGAAGGTACGCCAAATTCCCGCTGAGCCGGACGCGCGATGCGCCGTTGATCGAGGTCGCCAGCGCGAAGGCGGTACCCATGTCCTCCCCCAATGCGCCTCCCGCCAGGTCGCTTTCGCCCGCCGAGAACTTCACCATGCCGAAGGTATCGGAGAACTTCGAGGCCATGGCCGGGCTCCGCGAAGAACTCGAATCCGGCAGCAAGCGCAACGTGGGACGCGTGGCTTGCGACGACCGCAGGACCCACTTCCAGTCGTCGCTCATCAGGGTCCCGGGCGAGGCCCCCGGAGGCGCCAGATCCACCGTGCTCAGCACGTTCGCCAGATTGATGCGCAACAGGCTCTCCGAGCCCGCCAGCACCGATATGTTGCGCCGGAACGCCGGCATGAAGCTCGCCCGGCTGATACGAATGGAGTACAGATCCGCGGGCAAAGCGTCGAATCCGAACCGGCCAGCCGGATCGGTCACCGCCTGCCGCACCAGGACGTCGTAGCGGTTGAACAGGAGCACCGCCGCGCCCATTTGCGAAATACCGGCGCTGCTGGTGACTTCGCCGAGGATTCTTCCCGTCTGTAAGTAAGGATCACCCGCGAGAGCGAAAGGTGTCGCCCAGGCCAATCCGGCCATCAGACCAACGGCGATCCTGGAAGTCCGCAAACTCATTCCTCGGAGTTTATCGTCCTGGGCCTTGCCCCCGTTATCGTGATACGACTTCCCTCCAGCACGCCCCGGAACCGCTGCGCCTGAAAACCAGGCATGCAACCGGCCCGGCCGCGCCTAGCCCCGCCAGGCGCCTAGCTATGATACTACCGTAAATGTGGCGCTCGGCGTGATCGTCTGCTCCCGCTTCTTATCGATCACTTTCATCTTCAGCTCGTATTTGCCAGGCTCCAGACCCTGCAGCGGCAGGAGTTTCTCGATGGTCATCTGGGCCGCTCCGCCCGTCGCCGTGGTCAGGTCCTCAGTGTAATCCAGAACGCTTTCATCCGTGCCGGCCTTCACGATCCGGTACTCGATGGAGCCGTCCGGCTTCCGGGTCTTCTCATCCGGCTCGAAATTGTAAAGCTGGAGATAGATCCCCATTTTCTCGCCGCGCTTGAAGGTGTCGTCCACGCGCGGGCGCACCTTGGTCGTTCCAATGACGAACGGCCCGGCGCCGATGCTGCGCGTGTCCACCTTCTGAATCTGATCGGCCAGGATCAAAGAGCTGGAAGCCAGAGTGTCGTCCTCGAATCGCGGAACGTCGATGGCCTGCTCGTAATTGGTCATATTGCCGCCCACGATATCCTTGGCGACCACATTCAAGCGGTACCGTCCAGGGGCCAGCGGCACCACCTTTTGATACACGCGCTTGCCGTCCGTGGCGGCCTCCTTCAGCAATTCGCTGGGAACGTCCACCGTCACCACGTCCTCAAACCAGTTGGCGGTCCGCCGCGACATGGTAGTGAGACGCGCGTAGATATTCACCGAAGCCTGCGAGACGCCCTCTTTCTGCTTGAACTGCAGATCCTTGACATCAAACTGAATCGTGATGTTAGTCAGCACGCTGGAACTGGTCACCGGGACAAAGTCCGTCCGCACCTTCATGGGTAACAGGTTGTACTTGATGGTCGAGTTGACCGCCGCTTCCAGATCTTTGTACTTGACGGCCGGCTGCGCTTGCAACTTTGCGAACTGTTCCAGCCGCGTAAATTGGTTCATGCTGGCCGGCAGCGGCATGCCGCCTGTGCCCAGGCGCGTGCCGTCGGTGCGATTGAAGCGGTCCGCTTTGCACGCCAGACCGAGTTGCTCGTACATGGTCAGGCCAGCGCCGGGAACGTTGGTCAGCGCGTCCTTCTCCGACGGGTCCATGGTCATGTGATACTCGCCGGTCATCGACGGGTCCACGAACTCGATGTTGACGTCGTTGCCGATCCCCTCGATGTAGCGGTAACGCCACTTCTCGAAAGGATACACGGTGGTGGTGCCGCCGCCTTCTTCGATCGGCCGGTCGTAAGTGCCGCCCGAGGGATGCTCTTCGCGCTCATCCGGCGGACCATATTTGATGTAGATCATCCCGCGATCCGTCTTCCATCCGGGGATACCCGAAGCGAACTGATCGTTGGTGTAGGCGATGCGGCGGTAGTGCTCTTCGCGGTATTCGTTTTCCTCGGTGTCGGGTGTGGGATCGCGGCGCAGCCAGAATTGTTCGATGAACTGCTGGCGCTCTTCGTCGGTCTTCAGCCCGCCGAAGGCCTTACGCTCCTCGTCGCTGATGATGTAGATCACTTCCTCGTTCAGCCACTTTTTGTAGGGCGTCTCGAGTTCTTTCCTAAGGCGCGCCTCGGCCGCCTTCTTAGCCTTCTCCGTCATCGGCTTGGCGATGGTTTCGCGCTGGCTGTCGGAGCTGGCTTTTTTGTCGTCCTTCTTGGCCGGGGTCGTAGATTGACCCGCCGCGACACCCAGCGGCAAAACGAACCCAGCGAAGACCAATACGAGGACCCGGTTAGACCGCATAAGGTTATACACCTTCCCTGATTCTACTCTGGACTGAAGACGCAGGCAATGGGGAGTCTTGTCTCATGCAAGATGAGCCTGAAGCGGGGGTTCGTTTCTCACACAAGATGAGCCTGAAGGGCATGCTGGGGATTGATCATCCGCATGAAGTCCTCAGAGAAGTTGAGCCTGGAGCAGATC
>Ga0209517_10003928_pt1 | contig 19855 bp, 20 predicted proteins | sample PeaSoiMetSII2010_FD_187695 | JGI IMG/M metagenome (GOLD analysis project Ga0209517, IMG submission 187695) | Peat soil microbial communities from Weissenstadt, Germany - SII-2010 (SPAdes) (version 2) | ecosystem: Environmental > Terrestrial > Soil > Wetlands > Peat | place: Germany...
GTGGGCATTTCGTCTTATAACACCAAGCAGACGTCCGAGGCGGTAAAGATTTTGCGCGACCTGGGAACGCCCTGCCTGATTCATCAGCCGAAGTATTCGATGTTCGGGCGCGATCCGGAGCAGGGATTGCTCGACGTGCTCGAAAAAGAAGGCGTGGGAGCGATCGTCTTCAGCCCCCTGGCGCAGGGACTGCTGTCGGATCGCTATCTGAATGGAATTCCCAGTGACTCACGCGCCGCACGCGATTTCTTTCTGAAGAAGAAGGACATCGGGGAAACCACTCTCGCCAAGGTGCGCGCGCTCAATGAAATCGCCGGGCAGCGAGGGCAGACGCTAGCGGAGATGGCCGTCGCGTGGGTACTGCGCGATCCGCGCGTCACCAGCGCGCTCGTAGGTACGAGCAAAGTGTCGCAGGTGGACGACAACGTGGCCGCACTGAAGAACCTGAAATTCTCAGCCGAAGAGTTGCGCAAGATTGACGGCGTTCTCGCCGGCAAGCGACCTGCGTGAAGGGTCGGGAGCCGGTTCCACAGATGAAAGCACGTAAGAAAGATGTTGTACGCTGCACGTGGGCGAGTAACGATCTCTCGATCCTCTATCATGACCGCGAATGGGGCGTCCCGCAGCATGACGACCGCACGCTATTCGAGTTTCTGATTCTGGAGGGTGTCCAAGCCGGTCTTAGCTGGGACACGATTCTGCGGAAGCGCGAAAACTATCGCGCGGCCTTCGACGGCTTCGACCCGAAGAAAATCGCGCGTTACGACCGGCGAAAGACGCAGCGGTTGCTGCGTGATGAAGGGATCGTCCGCAACCGGCTGAAGGTGGCTTGGGCGATACAGAACGCCAAAGCATTTCTGGCGGTGCAAGAGGAGTTCGGCTCGTTCGATCGCTACATCTGGCAGTTTGTCGGGGGCAAACCGCGAGTGAACGGTTGGCGGCTAGGGAAGAAAATTCCGGCGCGCACTAATGAATCGGACGCGATGAGCAAAGATCTGAAGAAACGCGGCTTCACCTTCGTCGGCTCGACCATCTGCTACGCCTTCATGCAGGCCACCGGGATGGTGAACGACCACGCGGTCGAGTGTTTCCGCTATCCCAGGTAGTTTCCGGTTCCAGCGTCGAGCAGCCGCACTTCCAAACGCCTGTCATCTGTATTTGGCATTTTCGATTCGAGCCGCCAGGCCAGATCCTTGCGGCGTTTCTCACTCACACACTTCAACCTCGCATGGGGTTACGATGTGGGTAGGCTCTACCACACACCTTACCGCATTTGCGAAAAAGGGCTAAGCTCCGGCATAATAATACTTTGTCTTTACTTCGCGGATTCTTCCGGGCAAAGGATACTGAAGTCTGTGTTAATGATCCGACTGGCGCGCTTTGGTGCGCGCAAACAACCGTATTACCGAGTGGTGGTGATTGAGAAGGAGCGGGCTCGCAATGGCCGCCCGGTGGAAGTGGTGGGCACGTATAATCCACGCACCAATCCGGCCACTTTCGACCTGAAACGCGAGCGCATTGAGCACTGGGTTTCGAAGGGCGCCCAGCTTTCGGACCGCGTCAGGAAACTGCTTGCTCATCCCGCGCCGGCCGCGGCCGCTTCGGTAGCCTAGCCGTTCTTACACTCACCCACTCAGGAGCCGAGTTCAGGACAAAGTATGATCGAGGCCGCCGCCAGCCCGCACGCCATGATTGAGTACATCGCCAAGGCGATCGTCGATGCCAAGGGCGAGGTTTTTATTGAAGAGTACGAAGACGGGGACGAAACCGTCATCGAGCTCGAAGTGGCCGAGGCCGACTTGGGCAAAATCATCGGACGCTCCGGCCGCGTCGCCCGCGCCTTGCGCAACGTGCTGAGCGCGGCGGGTTCGAAGCAGAACAAGCGCTACGCGCTCGAGATCATCGAATAGCCCATCGTTGAACAGGAGATCATCGAATAGCGGCATCGGACGCAACCGGCGAATGGATTACCTTGGCGGTCGTCATCAAGACGCAGGGGCGCCGCGGAGAAGTAGCGGTCGAATTGCACACCGATGTCCCGGACCGCTTCCGGCAAGACATGCGCCTGTGGGCGCTCGCGAAAGACGGCCAGCGCCGAGAAGTAACGGTCGAGGATCTCTGGCCGCATAAGAGTTTTCTGGTGCTGAAGTTTCAGGGCATCGAGACGATTTCCGATGCCGAGCCGCTGGTGGGCGCTGAACTTCAGCTTCCGCGCAGTGAACGCGCCCGGTTGGAGCCGGGCTGGACGTATCTGAGCGACCTGATCGGTTGCACAGTGTTCGACGGCCAGCGCGAGATCGGCGAGATTGAAGACGTGCAGTTCGGCGCGGGAGAAGCGCCGCTGCTTGTAGTTCGAAGCAAAGAGCATCGGGGAGCGAAGCTGCCCTACGAAATCCCCTTCGCCGAGGCGTACCTGGAGAAGCTGGATTTGGAGCATAAGCAGGTTCGTATGAAGTTGCCGGAAGGCTTGCTGGAAGTAAACGCGCCGCTGGCAAAAGAAGAGAAAGAAAGAAGTCGTTAGTCGTTGGTCGTTCGCAACTCGCTTGCGGTGGAAGGTTTTTGCTAACGACCAACGACGAACGACCAACGACTGGTTTCCGCAAATGAAGATCGACATTGTCACGATCTTTCCCGACTTCTTTCGCGGACCACTCGATTACGGAATTGTCCGCCGGGCGCGGGAAACGGGCCTGGTGGAAATCAACATTCATGATCTGCGGGCTTTCACGAAAGACAAACACCGCACCGTGGATGACCGCCCGTTCGGCGGCGGCGAGGGCATGGTCCTGAAGCCGGAACCGATCTTTGAATGTTTGGAGTCGTTCGGCGACGTGGCCTCACGCGAACTCCGCTTAAGCCCGGGCGCGAAGCAGTCGGTGATTCTGCTTTCCGCACAGGGACGCAGGCTCGACCAGTCGCTGGCGGCGGAACTTTCCGCGCTCGACCGGATCGTCCTGATTTGCGGACGCTACGAAGGCGTGGACGAACGCATCAGCGAGCACCTGGCGGATAGCGAAGTTTCGATCGGCGACTATGTACTAAGCGGCGGCGAACTGGGCGCAGCGGTAATTGTGGACACCGTTACGCGGCTGATCCCGGGCGCGGTGGGCAACCAGGCTTCGACGCGGCAGGAATCGTTCACCGAGTCGTTTACAGCAGGTGCGGAGCTGGCCGGCGACGGCCCGAGTTCCACCTGCGTTTCCGGCGGATTGCTCGACTATCCGCATTACACGCGTCCCGCGGAATTTCGCGGCATGGCTGTACCGGGTGTGCTGGTGAATGGCAACCACGACCAGATTCGCAGCTGGCGGCGCAAAACGGCTTTGGCAAAAACGCTGCGCAACCGTCCCGATTTATTGGAGCGGGTTGCGCTGACGGCGGAAGACAAGGAATTGCTGGCCCAGATCAAGCTGGCCCAGGACATATTGACCCAGACCAAGGGCAAGAGTTAGGAAGGAAACGTTATGCGCAATCCGATCATCGAAAAACTGTTGGCGAAATCGCGCCGCACCGACATTCCGAAGTTTGGTCCCGGCGATACCATCAAGGTGCAAGTCAAGATCAGAGAAGGCGAAAAAGAGCGCCTGCAGGCGTTCGAAGGCGTCGTTATTGCCCGGAAGCGAGGCGCCCAACCCAGCTTTACCGTCCGCAAGATCAGTTTCGGCCAGGGCGTGGAGCGTATTTTCCCCATCGACTCCAAGGTCATCGACAAGATTGACGTGGTGCGCTCCGCCAAAGTCCGCCGCGCCAAGCTTTACTACCTGCGCGGGCTTAAGGGCAAGGCCGCGCGATTGAAAGAAGTCGAACAACAGTAGGCCGCGGTCGCTTTTCCGCGCTCGTTTGTATTGACATTCATGCCGCAACCTCCAGACCCTGGCACGCTACTCTTGCGTCGCGCCTCTTCTTCGGCGAAGATGCTGAGCAGATTCCGTGTCCAAGTCCGCGCGCACATCGAAGACTTCCAAAGCAGACAATCTGTCTGCCTCCGCCGCCAAGTTGCGTCTGCTGAAAAAACTGCGCTGCACGCTTAATTTTGAAAAGCGGGCTTGGGCCGCGGGCGCCGAACACGTTGCCGGAGTCGATGAAGTCGGCCGCGGATCGCTGTTCGGCCCGGTCGTAGCTGCCGCCGTTATCCTCGACCCTGCGCACCGCATTCGCGGCCTGCGCGATTCCAAACTGCTTCCCGCTGAACGCCGCGAAGAACTCGCGCTCCGCATTCGCCAGCATTCCATCGCCTGGGCCGTGGCCGCCGTGGATTCCGCCCGCATCGATCAAATCAATATCTATCAGGCTTCGCGCCTCGCCATGCTGCATGCCGTTCAGCAACTGGCGCCGGCGGCGAGCTATCTTCTGGTCGATGCCGTGAGACTCGATTGCGAGCTTCCTCAACAACCGATCATTCATGGCGACGCGCTCTCTGCTTCCATCGCCGCCGCCTCCATCCTTGCGAAGGTCGAACGGGACCGCATGATCTCCGCCTGGGACCCGGTCTTTCCCATGTACGGCCTGGCATCGAACAAGGGATACTGCACGCCGCACCACCTCGCGGCGCTGCGCGAGCACGGCCCCTCGCCGCTGCATCGCCAGTCGTTTTCGCCGGTGTGGAGCGCGCCGATTCCGCAGGAAGTTCTCGGCTTTATGCTGGACGAGACCGATCCGGAAGTAATTTCGAGTGACGAAGAGCCGGTCCCGGCGATCTCAGAGGGCTAGCAGCGTGCGCAAGAACTCTGCCGTGGAGACGCGGCTTGCCGCGCCTCCCTTGCCGCGTCTCCTTGCCGCGTCCGCGGGAGACGGGGCAAGCCCCGTCTCTACAGGCAAGAATTTCCCCGCTTCTTATTTCGCCCTATAAATCTCCGTAAGCAGATCCGGTTTCGACTCGTCCCGCACTAGGTGTGGATACTTCTCGCCACCGTGATAATCCAGTTTCACTACCCGGAAATAATCTGTGTTCTCCACGATCAGCTCAATCGGCGACGGATTGGTCTTGGCGGCTCGAATGGCGTCGCGCCAGGCATCCGGCGAAAACCTGCGGCCGTTCACCGCGACAATCTTCATCCCCGGCCCGATCCCCGCCTTGGCGGCAAGCATCCCCTCGACCGTGTCTCGAATCACGCCATCGCTCCCGGCCAACAGTCCCACCGAGTAATGCGCATTGATCGTCTTTCCGTCGCGATCCTGGGCGCGATCCAGTTCCGAAGGGAACTCGTCGTACACCAGTTTCCATCCGCTTCCTTCGACTCCGCCGAGCGGGGCGCCCGGGCCATGGTTGGACAGCCGCTCCGTCCAGAATCCGCGCCAGTCGGAGGAAGCGACCTGGTTCAGCGCGTTCACCACGTCGTCGAAGGTGTAGGTCTTCACCATGGGCGGACCGCTTGGCGCACCATGAAACAGTTTGCAGAAATCGTCCAAAGACTTCGTGCCCTTGCTTTGCTGCCGGATGATTACATCGGCCGACAACCAGTTGAGCACGTCTTCGTCGTAATAATCGAGCGGGCGGCGATAATCTTCCCAGGAGCGCGGAGCGTTCTGCATTGAGGGAACGCCATCGGCCGTATCCTGCAAATCGCGCCAGATCCGGCCCGAACGATGATCCAGATCCGCCGCCATCTGCGCCAGCGCATCACGAGCCAGCGACGGCGTGCGCTCGCCGCTGCGCGCTGCCAGCATATCTCCCAAGTACGACGTCAGGCCCTCATACACCCACAGCAAGTCGGTCTGCATCGGCTGTTCGAAATCGGGCGTCGTCAGATCCGCCGGACGCCGGTACTTCCCATTCCACGAATGCACATACTCGTGCGGCAGAAGTCCCGCGGTCAGTTTCCGTCCGTCTTCTTCCACCAGCGACCGCTCATCGACCCGGCTGTCGTTCGATTCGTGATGCTCCAATCCGAAATGCGCAACGTGATCGCTCAGGGTCAGCAGGAAGTGGTAATCGGTGTAGTGCCGCGCGCCAAACAGAATTCCGGCTTGCTTCACCAGGTTCCGGTAATGTTCCCAGACTTCTTGCGGAGCATCGAGCGCCGCGCTGCTGTCGGCCGCAACATCGAGTTCCGCGGGAGGATCTTCGGAGGGCGGCGTCAGTGGCACGACTTTCAAATATTCGCCCGTGATAACCGGACCATCCACCAGCATGGTCAGCGAAACGGGCGCAAAATGAATGTCGCTGCCCGCCTGATTCGAAACATGCAGCGACGTTCCAAACTTCCATCCCGCGGGTAGTCGCAAGCTTGCGCTATACGTAAGTTCATCGGACCCGAACCCGGCGGGATACAGCAACAGCGTGTTCCAGTTGACGATGTACAACTTTTCCGTCGCGGCCATCCCGGCGCTGTATCCAGCCTCCTGCGACGCGGGCGAAGCGTAATCGAGATTCGCGGTGACTCCGTTCTCGCCCGCCGGAACTTCCACGTGAAAAGTAAAACCGTCGAGCAGATCGCGACGCCATTTCAGCGTCTTCCCGCTGGCCGTAAACTTCAAGCCCGTCAAATCCGTGATCGGACCCGTTGGCCCGTGCTCGCCGGGAATCCATTTCGGATAGTAAAGCGTGAGCGTCCCCGGCTTCGCCGGAATTTTCAATTGTGCGTGGAAGATCTTGCGTGGCGCTTCCGACGCGTCCACAGAGAGCGCGACGGTCGGACCATTTGCTCCAAAAGCTGAAAACGATGACAACAGAACAATTGCGAGACAAAAAAAGTTCCTTACCCCACAACGTAAGCCCATTCCTCCTCCAGATTGTCGAGTGTCCCCACAGCGGCGCAGATAGAACCGCACGTTGAATATAGCAGTCTGTCGGGCCGGTTCGCCGCTGGCAGGCACTCATTACTCATTACTCATTCCTCATTGCCTGTTCCCGCCTGCTCGCCTGCTATCATCTCCGACGTGCCCGCGCGCGGAAAATTTATCACGTTCGAAGGCCTCGATGGCAGCGGCAAGAGCACCCAAGTCGAGAAGCTGGCACGTTCCCTGCGCGCCCACAGCCTCTCCGTCACCATCACCCGCGAGCCGGGCGGCACCCCCGCGGGCGAAAGGATTCGCGAAGTGCTGCTGCACTCCGCCACATCGGGGCTTTCTCCGTTCACGGAAATGGCGCTCATGTTCGCTTCCCGCGCCCAGCACGTTCACGAAGTCATTCTGCCCGCGCTCGCCGAAGGACGCATCGTCCTCTGCGATCGCTTCACCGATTCGACCGAGGCTTACCAGGGTGGAGGCCGCAAGCTGGGCTCGAAGCCGGTGCTGCAGATGCACGAAATCCTCTGTGGCAACCTGCAACCCGACCTGACCATCCTGCTGGATAACGAAGTGGCTTTCAGCGTTGAGCGCGCCCGGCGTCGCAATCGAAAACACAAAGGTGCCCGGTCAGAAAAAGGCTCGGAAAGAGACGAGAACCGTTTTGAGCAGGAAAGCCGGGCTTTTTTCGGACGGGTCCGCCACGCCTACCTGGCCATCGCAGCTCGCGAGCCCCACCGAGTGCACGTCGTAAACGCCCGAGGGACGCCGAGTGAAACGCATGCGGTTATCATGGAGTTGGTGCGAAAAAAGCTGAAGGTCTAGTGCAACCGCTGTTCGCTTTTCGCTGTTCGCCTTTAGCGAAGCGCTAAGAGCTAAAAGCCAACAGCGAAAAGCGAAGAGCCAACAGCGCCTCGTATGCCATTTTCTGAATTCGCCGGCAACCCGGAAACCATCCATCGCCTGCGCGAGATGCTGGCGCGCAACCGCTTTCCGCACGCCGTCATTCTTTCCGGTGCGCACGGATCGGGCAAATACACGCTGGCTCTTATGCTCGCGCGCACCATGAACTGCCTGGAGCAGCCCATCACCGACGGCTTGCCCGATTTCTGCGGGCGCTGCTCGAACTGCACCCGCATCGCGCAAGCCGGAGACCTCGACGCCCGCTTCGCCGAAGCCGTCGAGGCTCGCGAAAACCTGCGCGACACGGACAAGAAAGAAACCCGGCTGTTCGTCCAGACTCACCCCGACGTACTCATCATCCCGCCCGATCCCCCGCAACTGATGATCAAGGTCGACCAGGTTCGCCGCGTGATTGAGACCATCTACTATCGCCCCGCGGAAGCTCGCGAACGGGTTTACGTATTCACCAGTTCGGCCTTCATGAAAGAGGCTGCCAACGCGCTCCTCAAGGTTCTTGAAGAGCCGCCCGAGTTCGCCAGCATTTTTCTGCTTACCGAAAACCCCGGCGAATTGCTGCCCACGATTCGTTCCCGCTCCATGACCTTGACCCTGGGTGCGCTCCCGTCCGCCGAGATCGAGAGCCGGCTTGCCCAGCTTCGTCCCGATTGGAATGCCCGGCAGCGCGCGCTGGTCGCCCGCCTCAGCGAAGGTGCCATCGGACGCGCCTTATCCTTCGATCTCGAAAGCTATGTCGCCGCTCGCAACCACGCCCTCATCATGCTGAAATCCGCGCTCGGCGGTGGCGATCACACCGACTTGTTCAAAACCACCGAAAGCTACCGGCCCGGCGCCGAAGGCCGCGAGAAAATCGACAACCTTCTCCGAACCCTCTACTCGTTGCTCGAAGACCTGATGTTCCTGCAATCCGGCGCGGCGCAACTTGTCCGCAATACAGACATTCTTGGCGAACTCAAAAAAATGTCCGAAGCCGCCGACTTCGCCTGGGTCCAGCGTGCCGCGGACGGTCTCGGAGAAGTCGAGCGCGGCCTGCGCCGCAACCTGCTGCGCTCGCTCTCGCTCGATGCCTTCGCGACCGCGCTCGAACGCGCTGTCTGAACCGACAGGCTGCGGAAAAACTCGGGGTATCAGGGCATCACTTTCGCGGTGCCACAAGTTCAACCGCCGGTAGAGACGGAGCGTCTCTACGGGAAATCAGATGCCCCTTTTTGGGGGCTGGGCATCGAAAATCGACCTTTCCCCCAGCCTGTTAAGCCGGAAAACATCGCGGCGGAAACCCGCATCGCAAGCGGCACGGTTTAGGCGGTTGCACAAAAGACACTGCACAAGACATTGTCATCCCCTGCCCGCTGTGATACCGTAACCCTCAGTTCACACCTCTGGACCCACAATCACAGGTGCTCAAGTGTTGTGGTATATTCTGCCCGCCCAGCGCGCAGGTGGTGCAATTTGAAAGATGCCCTCGACTCCATACCAGCCGAACAATCCGCGGATCAGGAAAGCTTCGCGAATCGCAAGCTGATCCGCCCAACCCTCAATCGCGCCGATCACGCGCACAATAACCATGGCCCCAACCACGTGCCCGCCGAACGCAGAGATGGGGGTCGCGACCGCGACCGTTCCACCGCTCCGGCCAGGAAGACCGCGCCCACCGAGCAGACCAACGCCGAAAATTTCTATTATCAGAAGCAGATGCAGTCCAAAACTCCCATGGTCATCGTGTTGCGCGACGGCGAGGAAGTCCACGGCTATATCGAGTGGTACGACAAACATTGCATTAAGCTGAACCGCGCCGGCGCCGCCAACCTGATGATCTACAAGCCCGCCATCAAGTACATGTTCAAGGAAGGCGAGAACGGGAAGAAGTGAGCAGCCTGCCGTCCAATCTGCCGCGCACGGCGTTCTTTCACCGCTGAAATTGCTTGCTAAGCGCTAAAGCCTGCTGTTGGTATGACGACCCTATGTCTGCGCCGTAGATCTTGTCAGGGCGTGCCAAAAGGTGCATATACGTCAAGCGACCCACGACTTGGCCATGTTCCACCATGAAAGGCACCTCATGCGCCCTTACTTCCAGCACCGCCTGTGTTCCCTCAATGTTGCTAGTTCCATAACCAAAACCAGGATCGAAGAATCCGGCATAGTGGATGCGGAACTCGCCAATTGACGCGTCAAAGGGAACCATTTCCGCAGCAAAATCCGGCGGAACTCGGACCCTTTCTCGGGAAGCTAAAATATAGAAGTCGCCCGGGTCCAAAATCAAACTTTTGCTCGGGGGTTGGCGCCTGATTTCCCAGAAATCTTCCGGCGAATAATGGTTAATTTTCGCAAGGTCAATGGCGGGAGTGTTTCGCCTAGCTTTGTACGCAATGATTTCCGTAGGGTCCCCTGAGGCCTGCAAATTGAGCGTAAACTTCAAACCGCGGTCGATTTTGGCTCTTCCGGGACTTTCCTCGCCAGCAAAGACCAGCTTTCCCTCTTCGTCTAACATCGAAAGGACGCTATCGCTCGATGGCGGATTTCCGCGAACGAAGCGTAACTGGTTTAGCTTCATTCCTGCTCTGACGTCGACAGTAAAGGTGCCGGGGACGATTTCTGCATACAGCCTTCCCTTGTAACCAGCTGGAACCCGATCGAACTCAACTCCGTAGTCGACTATCAAACGGGTGAAAATGTCTAATCTTCCCGTGGTACTCTTGGGATTCGCTTTGGCGGCGATATCCGCTGGCAGGCTTAGCTCCTCGACTAGCGGCACAATATAAACGCACCCCTTCTCGAAAAGCGTCGGCCTAGTCAGGTCGACTCTCGCCATCCTCAACTGCTTTGCTCTTTCTTCGACGGTGCTCTCACCGGGCAAAAAACTGGCTTGGATTCGATATCCCATATCTCCAAGCCGAAGATCGAGACTGGCAGGCTGAATTTGGTCCTCGCTCACAGGTGGGCGTGCAAGAATGCGGCCGTGAGCAACTAGCTCTCTAATGGATTGAGAGGGTAGTACTCCAGTTGTGCGTGGCTGCGATTCTTCGGATTTCCAGTCCGGAAAGAGCCCCATCTTTACGTTGCTCAGGTCGGAATTAGGCATGAACTAGAACTCCTGATCTCCTGCTGCAGTCTCCCTGGATGGGTGGGGGTTTCAATCACAAATTACAAATTACCAATTGCAAATTCGCTTCGGCTGGTGTTGCCATATTACGAGATTGATCCCCCGGTTGACAATCCGCCCTATCTCCCTTAGCATCAATAACTTGAGGCATACCAATCCTCAGGGAGACAGGGGACGCGCGTGATCAAGCTGGACATCATCAACGAAGTGGTCAACCGCACCGGGATCACCAAGACCAAGGCGGAGCTCGCCGTCGAAACCGTCTTCGAGAGCATGAAGAAGGCGCTCGCCGCCGGCGACCGCATTGAACTGCGCGGTTTCGGCGTGTTCAACGTGCGTCCGCGCAAGACCGGCATCGGACGGAATCCGCGCACCGGCGCCGAAGTTTCTATTCCGCCCGGCAAGGCCGTCCGCTTCAAGCCCGGCAAGGAACTGCAGTCGATTGATTAGGTAGCACCGGCGTCCCGCCGGACTGACGATGCGGACTGCCCCGCATCCGGGCCGCAGTGGGTTGCATCTGAATCAGGCCCGACACCGTATGTCCGAACCCCCATCCCCTTTTCCGACCGCCCTCGAATGGGAACAACAGCCCAGCGTCTGGGTGATCCCGCCGCCGCGCCCGCGCTGGTGGCTCTATGTACTGTTTTTCGTGCTGACCCTGTTCAGCACGACGGTCGTCGGCGCCCGCATGGAGTACCATTTCCTCCACAACCAACCGGTGTTTTTTCTGGATGACGACTTCTTGTCGCCATTTGTAACCTGGATTGCACATCCCTCCGAGTTGCTTCCCGGCCTTCGCTTCTCGCTCACGCTGATGTTCATCCTCTTCTCGCACGAGATGGGGCATTATCTCTACGCCCGCCATTACCGCGTGTATGCGACGCCGCCGTTCTTCGTGCCTTTTCCCAGCCTGATCGGCACGCTCGGCGCCTTCATCCGCATCAAGAGCCCGATTCCGTCGCGCGCCGCACTCTTCGATATCGGGATCGCCGGGCCGATCGCAGGATTCATCCCGGCCAGCGTGGCCTTGGTATATGGGCTCTCGCTCTCCCATCCAATCGCCGGTTCCGCCGCGTCAGATTTTCAACTAGGGTTTCCGCTGGCCTTCGATCTAGCTAGGCGCCTGCTGCACACCGCCGTACCGCTCTCCGCGCTCTCGCTCCATCCGATCGCCGCCGCCGCGTGGGTCGGAATGTTCGCCACCGCACTCAACCTGTTGCCGGGCGGCCAGCTCGATGGCGGCCACATCGTATTTTCCATCTCGCCTCGCCTGCATCGCTGGATCTCGCTTCTCACCGTCTTCGCGCTCGTACCGCTTGGAATACACTTTTGGATGGGCTGGTTCCTCTGGGCAGTACTGCTGGCCATAACCGGACGGCATCCGCGCGTGCCGCGCTATCCCGATGTTTCCGGACCTCGCCGTATCGTCGCACTCTGCGCCGTGCTGATGCTGGTTCTAACATTTACCCCCACACCCTTGACGCACGGCTCCGGACGAGAAGCCTGGCGCGAAGTCTGGCCAGAGATCCGCGATGGAAGCCGAGAAACGCTGCACGATCTCCGCGACGGCGCTCGCCACCTGCTGCATCGCAAATAACCGCGGCCAATCCTCAGCGGAGCGCTGCGACAAGCACCGAGCGGCCATCGGCGAACGACCAACAGCGAACAGCGAACGACGCTACATCAGCCACACCGCATCCACATCCACAATCACCTGTGTTCGCGGAATTTTTCGCGCTGCTACCTCCGCCAGCATCGCCCGTAAAAGCGCATTCATCTTCTCACGGCTGGGAGACTTCAGAATGAAGTGATAGCGGTAATCTCGCTTCAAGCGCGTGATCGGGGCCGCCGCCGGTCCAAGCACGCGTATGCCCTCGTGCCGCGTCTTCTCAAACCAGCGCCCGAGTTCGCCCGACCAGGTCAGCGCCTCGTCCAGTTTCTCGCTGCGGATGAGCACATTCGCAATCGCGCTGTACGGCGGATAGTGCATCCAGGCGCGAAATTGCAGCTCTTTATCGTAGAACCCGGCAAAATCATGCCGCGCCGCAAACTGCACCGCGTAGTGCTCCTGAAAATAAGTCTGCAGCACAACCTTCCCCGGAGACTGCCCACGTCCCGCGCGCCCCGCCACTTGCGTCAAGAGCTGAAAGGTTCTCTCCGCCGCGCGGAAATCCGGCAACCCCAGCGCCATGTCGGCCCCGATGACGCCGACCAGCGTCACGCCGTGGATGTCGTGGCCTTTCGCGATCATCTGCGTACCCACCAGCATGTCGAGTGCGCCTTCATTCAGTGCGTTCAGCGCATGCTCGAAATCTTCGCGCCCGCGCACCGTATCCCGATCCAGCCGTCCGATCCGCGCCTGCGGAAACATGCCGTGCAGCAACTCTTCCAGCTTTTCCGATCCCGTCCCGACAAAGTAGACGTACTCGCTGCCGCAATGCGCGCACTTATCGGGGATGCGCTCGACGTGCCCGCAATAATGGCATTCCATCTTGCGCTCGCGCTTGTGGTGGGTCATGGAGACGGCGCAGTTCTTGCACTGCAACGTCTTGCCACACGCGCGGCACAACACCACCGGCGAATACCCGCGCCGGTTGAGCAGCACCATGACCTGCTCTTTTTTTTCCAGCCGCTCGCGGATTTCCTCCGCCAGTTTGCGCGAGATCACCTGCTCCTGTCCCGTTTCCTGAAACTCTTGCCGCATGTCGACAATCTCGACTTCCGGCAGTGGACGCCGCTCTACGCGGTCGGGCAGTTCCAGCAGAGCGTACTTGTTCTTCTTCGCGTTGTAATACGACTCGAGCGATGGCGTGGCTGAGCCCAGTACCACGACCGCTCCCGCCATCTTCGCCCGCATCACCGCCACATCGCGCGCGTGATAGCGCGGCGTCTCCTCTTGTTTATAAGATGAATCCTGCTCCTCATCCACGATGATGAGCGCCAGATCGCTCACCGGCGCGAACACAGCCGACCGCGTTCCCGCCACCACCCGCGCCTCGCCGCGCCGGATGCGATGCCACTGCTCCGCCCGCTCCGCATCCGACAGCCCCGAATGCAGGATGGCAACTTCATCGCCGAACACCTGGTGCAGATCCGCCGCCACCGCCGGAGTCAGTCCGATTTCAGGAACAAGCAGGATCGACGACCGCCCCTGCTCCAGCACTTGCCGCATACATGCCAGATACACTGCCGTCTTTCCCGACCCGGTGATGCCGTGCAGCAGCAGACCGCCGAATTTGCGCGATAACACGCCCTCGCCAATCTTGCCGAGCGCTTCGTTCTGCGCCGCGCTGAACTCGAACTCAAACGGAGACTGCCGCGGCTTGAGCTTTGAAACTGAAACCGTGAAGTCTTGCGGCTCATCCACCAGCTCAATCAACCCGCGCCGCACCAGCGTGCTAAGAGTAGTACGCGGCACATCCAGCGCGCGCAAAGCCTCGACGGGCAGGCGCCCGCCGGAAGCCGCGAGTGTCTCGATCAAAGTCCGCTGGTTCCCGTTGAGCTTCTTAGCGATTCCGGTGGAGGGACGGGCGCCCCGCCCGTCCAGCGGAGGCGAAGCCTCCGCAGTTTCCGCGTCGAGCAGCACCGCGACCTTCACCAAGCGCGCCGCATCCCGCGCCGCCGACACATCCTCGCGTGCAATCCACTTCTTCCGCACCATCCCGTTAAGCAACGCCTTTGCCACCCGCGTCACCCCGCGCACACTCTCCTCGCGCACACTCTCCCGCGCCGCCAGATAATCGAGCACGCGAAATTCGATCAGTTGCTGTTCCGGCGTGCGCTTCGACCGCGCCGGAGAACCCGACATCCCCGCCAGATGCAGCGCCAGCCGCCCCTCATCGGTGATGCGGCAAGCGATCGCCCGCTTGAACTCCGCCGAGAGCGGCAGCATGGTGCGAAACACCTCACCCACCGGCGCGAGATAGTAATCGGCAATCCACTTCCCAAGGTTCAGCAGATGTTCATCGAGGACCGGCGAGAGATCGAGCGCCTCGATAACCTTCTTGGTTTTGACCTGCGGCGGACGGTCATGCGACTCAACCACGATGCCCGACATGCGCTGCTGCCGAAAAGGCACCAGCACCCGCCCGCCAACGACCGGCTCCATGCCCGGAGGAATGGCGTAGGTGAACACCATGTCAAGCGGCACGGCGAGGGCGACGTCACAGAAGAGAGGCATGTGGGAGGTACCAGGAACTCAGCCGCTTTGGTTTGCTGACATTGTGGTTTGTCATCCGTTGTGATCTTGTCATCCCGAGCGAAGCGAGGGATCTGCAGTTTGCAGGCTGCCGTTCAACTGCAGATCCCTCGCTTCCCTCGGGATGACAATTCAATTGAGTTTCTGAGTGAGCCTTTAAGCATCTTGTTTCCCCGCCTTTTTCATTCCCAACTCCTTCATCACCATCTGCAAATCCTTCCACGCTTCGCCCTTCTGCCGCGGATCACGCAGCAGAAACGCCGGATGGTAGGTGACCACCAGCTTGCATCCATCCCAGTTGGGATCGTTGCTGCGCACTCCCGCCGGCCTGAAGTCGTAAAAGCGCCCGCGCAGTTGCATCATCGATGCATTCATCGCCAGTAGTGTCTTCGCCGCCACCGCTCCCAGCGCCACGATCACCTTCGGCCTGATCGCCGCGATCTGCCGCATCAGAAACGGTGAGCAGGTCGCGCACTCCTCGCGCTCCGGCGTGCGATTGCCCGGGGGGCGGCACTTCACGACGTTCGCGATATAGACCTGCTCGCGCTCGATCCCCATCGCTTTGATCATGTTGTTGAGCAGTTGCCCGGCGCGCCCCACGAACGGCTCGCCCTGCGCGTCTTCATCGGCGCCGGGCCCCTCGCCCACAAACATCAACTCCGCCGCCGGATTCCCCACGCCAAACACAATCTGCTTTCGTCCCTGCTTATGGAGCACGCAGCGCGTACAATCGCCCAGATCTTCGCGGATGATCTTCAGCGCCTTCACCGGATCGCTCACACTCTGCTCGGGCTTCAGCGCAATCACCTCAAATATATTTTCTTCAATCGCAACCGGCATTGCGACCGCCGTGGCCTTCCGTGGACGCATTTCTTCTCCCGATTCTGGATGATTTGTCGAAATAGCGATTTCCGCTTCGTCCACCGAAATCTGCACTTCCCCCGCGCGGTCCGACAGGGGTTGCCGGTAAAAGTCGAAGATCCCCATCTCGTTGTAGTAGCGAATACGCGCCGCCAGCGCGCGTCGAAGTTCAGGATCAAGAGTGGTGGACATTGCGGATAAGGATAACAAACCGTGTGGCGCGGGCGCCCTCGCCCGCGAAAGCAGGGGTTCGAAGATTACTTCAACTCAATCTCCACAACCTGGCCCACAGTCGTCCCTTCGTTGGCCAGCGAGTGCGTGACCTTGGCATCGACCCAATGAGCGTCCCCCGCCTTCACTTCGTGCGTAAGCGACTTCTCTTCGGGATCCGTCATCTTCAGCACCAGCGGTGTCGCCGAAATAATCAGGTAGGGACGCTCGTGTGTGTGCATCGCAGACGTAGCTCCCGGCGCCAGGGTCCACTTGTAAATCCGCGCGCTTGGATTTTCCGCTTCCACCTTCCCTGCGGCCGGACCCGAAGCTTTCGCTGGCCGGTGAAGCAGTTCCACATCCAGCACTTCAAACTTGACGGCGCCGGCGTCATGAACCCGATGGGTGTAAGGCCCATTCAACTCCGCCGCCGCGACGTCTCCAGGTTTCGTCAGCTCGGGCGCGCCTTCGGGCTCTCCAGGCTTTTGAAGCGTGATCGCGGCGCTGGTCAAATCAATTGCCACCCGGTCATGCGAGTGCGTGTGGAACAGCGTGCTTTCGCCCGGCAGAAGCTTCACCCGCAGAACCATGACGGAGTCATTTCTTAACACGAGATGATGGTGCGGCTCGTCTTCTACCGGCACGGGTGATTGCTGTGCTGCGACGAGAGTGGACAAGATGAACACCAAGGCTCCGCACAGATAGATTTTCACGAGATTTTCCTAACGGACAGCCGCGCCACGATGTTTTCGCAGCTTCACTACCTGGTCCAGCACGCGGTGCGCGACCTCCCACTTCGAGGTCTCGGGAACCTCGACCACTTCGCTCGGAGAGATGATCGTGACCGCGTTACGGTCGGAATCAAAACCAATGTCCTCGCGCGAAACGTCATTCACCACAATCGCATCCAGCGATTTCGACGCCAGCTTCTTGCGCGCGTTTTCCAACACGTTCTCCGTCTCAGCCGCAAATCCCACGACGACCTGAGAAGTCTTCCGGCGCGCGACCTCCGCCAGAATATCCGCTGTCGGTTCCAGTTCCAGCGTCATCTCGCCCTTGCGCTTGATCTTCTGCCCTGCCGCCGCTTTCGGCCTGAAATCCGCCACAGCCGCCGTCTTGATCACCACCGTACTCTCAGGCAGCAATTTCAAAACCGCCGCCAGCATCTCTTCGGCGGTTTCGACCCACGTCAGTTCCGCCGCGCCCGGAGCGTCAATCGTAGTCGGGCCGCTAACCAGCAGCACGCGGGCTCCGCGGCGCAGCGCCGCTTCCGCAATGGCATATCCCATGCGCCCGCTCGAACGGTTCGTCAAATACCTTACCGGATCGATCTTCTCTCGCGTCGGCCCCGCCGTCACCAGGACCGTTTCGCCCGCCAGATCTTGCGAGGCGCCGAGCGCTTCCATCACCGCCGCCACAATCGTTTCGTTCTCCGCCAGTCGCCCCGACCCGGTCATTCCACATGCCAGATATCCCTTGCCGGGCTCAACAATGCGAACGCCGCGCTGGCGCAGGATTTCGAGATTTGCCTGCGTTGCCGCGTGATTCCACATGTTGACGTTCATCGCCGGAGCGACAACCACCGGAGCGGTGGTCGCGAGATAAAGAGTGCTCAGAAAGTCGTTCGCAATCCCCTGCGCGAAGCGCGCCAGCACATCGGCCGTTGCCGGAGCCACCACGAGCGCATCGATCGCCTGCGCAATCGCAATGTGCTCGATCGCCGACTCGACATTCGCCTGCTCGGGCCCAGACCCGAACATATCGGTGATCACTTTTTCCCCGGAGAGAGCGGCGAACGTCAGTGGACGAACGAACTCCTGCGCCGCAGCCGTCATCACGACTTGCACACGAATTCCACGGTCCTGCAGCAGGCGCACGATTTCCGCCGCCTTATACGCTGCAATCCCACCGGACACGCCCAGCGCAATTTTCATAGCGGAAGACGGTGGCCACAGCTTCAGTATCCAGCCCCGTCTACAGAATTGATGCCGCCACCTGGCGCGCGATTCATACCCCGCGTTGGCGGCGCAAAAAACAACGCCGTAATCATCGTCATTGCGATGGCCGGCGATACATGTCTACGCGTCTTCCGGGAACACCTTGTTCAGAATCTCGCTGGCCGCCACTACCGGCAATTTCGGAATCTCCGGTATCAGCCATTTCACCTTGCCCGCCTTGATTTCATCCTGCGCGATGCGGCAGGGCTTGCGCGATCCGGTATCGATCACCGGCGGTGCGCCGCCTTGCAGTTGCCGTGCCCGCCGCGCCGCTACCAGAATGTAGCGGTAGTTGCTGTCGAACCCTTCAATCAGCTTCATACACTCTCCCCTGAAACTTCACGTGCCCTTTACCGCCTGCGGGTTAAACGAAGCCAGAATCGGCTGCACGCGCTCACGCGCCTGTTCCAACCGGCAAGCTCGTGCGCTCTCCACTCGCCGCTTTTCCTCACCGGAAAGTTCCGCCCCGCTTCGCTGCGCCCGCTCCGACAGTACGATGTCCTTTAGTTGGTCCGCAGATTTCTCAAGCACGTTGTTTACTAATATATAGTCGTATTTCGAGTAATTCTCAATCTCTCGTCGGGCCGTGTCCAACCGGCGACGGATTACTGCCTCCGAATCCAGCCCACGATTGCGCAGCCGCCATTCCAGCTTCTCCCGGTCCGGCGGAAGAATAAAGATGCTCACCGCCTCCGGCATCTTCTCCTTGACCTGGCTCGCCCCCTGCACATCGATATCCAGCAGCAGGTCGTTGCCGCGCGCCTCGGCCTCGCGCAGAAACCGCCGTGCCGTGCCGTAATACTCGCCGCGCACTTTCTCGTCTCCGAAGACTTCGGCGTGCTCCAGAAACTCATCGGCCGCGATCATGGCCTCAAATTCTTCCCGTGAGACGAAGAAATATTCCTTGCCGTTCTGTTCGCTGCCGCGCGGCGGGCGCGTGGTGTACGAGATCGAGAAGTCCAGATGACGAACCATCTTGAACAGTTCGTTCACCAGCGTGGATTTCCCCGAACCCGATGGCGCGGAAACAATGTAAACGATGCTCATTCCAGATTCTGCACCTGCTCCCGCGATTTCTCGATCTCCGACTTCATCAGCAGCCCCATCTCGGTAATCTTCAAGGCTTCGCCCGCCAGGCCCGAGGTCTTCGAGAGCAGCGTGTTGGCCTCGCGGTTCATTTCCTGCAGTAGGAAGTCCATCTTCTTGCCCACCTCGCCACCCTGGTCGAGCAAACCGAGAAAATGCTTCACGTGCGCATTCAGCCGAACCAGTTCTTCCTGGATGTCGCTGCGATCCACCAGCACCGCCACTTCCTGCAGGATCCGTTCTTTGTCCACCTGTGCGCCGAGCAATTCCACCATGCGCGACTGCAGCCGTTCCGAGTAGCTGCGCAGAATGGTGCTGCGATGGGTTTCTACCCCCGCCGCCGCTTTTTCCAGACTCGCCATGCGCACGCGCAACTCCGTGCCGATGCTCCGGCCTTCTTCTTCGCGCATCTCATTCAGCCGGGAAAGCGCTTCTTCCACTCGCGCCATCACCGCTGTCTCCAGTTCGTCTCCCGATTTCTCGGCTCCCGCATCCATCGCGCCCGGCATCCTCAGAACCACGTTCAGATCGGGCTCACCCTCAACCCCAAATTCATCGGCCGCCACGCGAAACGCCTCCACGTAGCCGGCAATAAGTTGCCGGTTGAGCGCAACCCCGTTTGTGCCCGAGCGATCCAGGTTCAGGATCACTTCCACGTGGCCGCGAGCCAGTTTCTCTTTCAGAATCCGGCGCAGCTTCATCTCCAGCGCGTCGGTATCGGACGGCAGTCGGAAGTGAAGATCCAGAAAACGATGA
>Ga0209517_10003930_pt1 | contig 19853 bp, 12 predicted proteins | sample PeaSoiMetSII2010_FD_187695 | JGI IMG/M metagenome (GOLD analysis project Ga0209517, IMG submission 187695) | Peat soil microbial communities from Weissenstadt, Germany - SII-2010 (SPAdes) (version 2) | ecosystem: Environmental > Terrestrial > Soil > Wetlands > Peat | place: Germany...
GAGACTGGCGGCGACCTCCTTGAACACTTTGGTCGCACGCCGTCTGGCGGGGGTATCCGGGCGCTGCTGAGCTGCGGCTTCCGGAGCGGCGAATGCAAACGGCGCCAGCAGGCCGGTGGAAAGTGTTCTGCGAGTGAATTTCATCGGGTATCTCCTAAATCCAAAAAGATCGTATCATGGCGGGCAGCTCAGAAGCTGAACTTCAGGCCGAAGTCAAACAACCGCGGCTGGTTTCGCGCCGGCGTCACCTGGCCGGTGGTGGCGAGATTCACGTTGGTGGCCGCCGAGAAGCTGGGCGTGTTCAGCGGAAGAAGAAAAGGCCTCATCGTCTCCGGAACCGTGGGCCGCCGCGGGCAGTCCGTGACGATCCGCCGAACCGAGGCCGGCGCGGGCGCGGCGGTCGATTCCCTCGCCTCCAGCCGCGTGATCGCGCGATTGCCTCGCAGGCGCGCTGTAGGCTCGTGAGCCGCAACATCAGGCGACGCGCCGGGCTTCTCCTACGAGTCCACTACCGCGGATCTCCGACTCCGGCGTGCCGGGTTGCTGACGCCCAGGACTGATCAAGCCCGCCGGTATTGGCCCCATCGAACCCGAGCTCGTTAACGAACTGGAGCACGACTCGGCGCGGCGTGACAGCCGGGTTTTGCCGTCAACCGGGCGTGAAGGCATACAGACGTTACTGGTTCAATACGAACGCGAATAACTGGTCGCCGCCGGTGGCGAGCAGATACTGGTGGCCGTCCAGCACGTAGGTCTCGGGCGCGTTGCCAGTCGATCCGATCCGGGAGTGCCAGAGCCACTTGCCTGTGGCAGCCTCATAAGCAACCAGGTTCTGACCGTCGCCGCTGAAGAGCAGGCCTCCGGCAGTGGTCAGCATTCCCGCGCTTCCCGAGACTTCATGGCGCCACGAGATCTTGCCCGTCCGATAATCGATGGCGTCGATGAACGAGCCGTACGAAAAGCCCGCGCCGTCCGAGGTGCCCCCCAGACCCATGGAGCCGCGCGGATCCGGGTCGATCAGGTAACTGATATGCGCCTGGTTATTTTCGGGCACATAGAACAGGCCCGTATCCGGTGAGAAGCTCGGCGGCGGATAATTCGTGACAGACCCGTTGACCAGCGAACCGGGAATGGTCGCGTCCTTGGCGGGATCGCGCTTCGGGTGCCCCTGCTCATCGAGGCCCGAGGCCCAGTTGTTGTAGAGTCCGAATTTGCCGGTCACGAGGTGCTCGCCCGTAAGGCGGTCGAGAACGAAGAAGTACCCGTTGCGCTCCGCCGTCATCACCAGCTTGCGCATGCGGCCGTTGAACGGCATGTCGGCCAAAACCGGCGTCTGCGTCGAATCCCAGTCGTGCGTGTCGTGCGGCGATGTCTGGTAATACCAGGCCATCTTGCCCGTGTCCACGTTCACCGCGATCAGCGCGCACGTGTACAGATTGTCGCCTTCGCCGCGGCCGGTCGTATAAGCTGGCGTCGGGTTGCCCGTGCCGAACATATACAGGTGGGCCTCGGGATCATAAGCGCCCGGAATCCAAACCTGTGCGCCGCCATGACGCGCGGCATCCAGGCTGGCCCACGTTTCCACCCCGGGGTCGCCGGCATTCATAGGCACGGTGTAGTGGATCCACTGGCGCTCGCCGGTCTCCGGGTTGAAGGACTGGAGGAAGCCGGGCGCATCCATGTCGTTGCCCGTGCCTGCCAGAATGTGATTGCCGACCACGATCGGCGCCATCGAGGAGAAGTACTGCTGGTCGAAGCTCGAAATCTCCTTCTTCCATTTCTCCTTGCCGGTCTTGGCGTCGAGGCAGATCAGGTAGTCGTCGTGGACCTCCAGGTAGAGGTTGTTGTGCCACATGCCCATGCCGCGATTGCCGGTGTGAGTGCCGCCGCGCGTCTTCCAGTAGTAATGCCAGAGAATCGTGCCGTCGCGCGCGTCCACGGCCCAGGCATTGTCCGGCGACGACATGTAGATGACGCCATCAACCATGAGAATGCCGCCGCCGAGGCGCGCGCCCCCGCAGGTGTTGAGGTCCCCGCTGCCCAGCCCGCCCACCATGATCGGGGCCGCCGCGCCGCCACCGCCGCGTCCACCAAACCCGCCCGCGGCCCCCGCATTCCCGGCGCCGTTCGCTCCGCACCCCGTGGTGAAGCGCGTGACCCACGCCAGGCTCAGGTTCTTGACCGTCGACTGGTTGATCAGCTTGAGCGAGCTGTAGCGCTTGCCGGTGTAGTCGCCGGAATACGTGGGCCATTGATCCCCGAGCGGCTTGAAGATCTCGGCCGGATCCAGGCCGCCCTGTCCCAGGACCGGGCCAGGCGCGATCAATAGTGAAAACACGATCATGATCCGTTTCACAATGGTTAACCTCCATCGATTCACTTCATGGTGGCCAGGTAAGCCGTCACATCATGCATGTCCTTGTCCCTGAGAGTGAAGACCAGCTCCTTATGCGCTTCGTCGGGATCGTGCACTTCGACCTTGGGCGCGTCGCCATTGCGCGCAATCGAGTTCCGCGTGCCGTCGGCCATCGTGAGCGTCACGATAAAGTCATCCTTGCGGACCAGGACACCCTCCAGTTTCCGGCCGTCGGCGAGAGTCACAGTGACGGTGGAAGGCTTAGTGGGTTCACCGCCGCCTCGGCCAAAACCGCGGCCACCACCGGCTCCACCCGCCACCCACGTGTTCTGGAGTGTTCGGGGATCGGGGTACTTCGACGCGATGCCCTTCAGGTCACCGGCGATGGAGTGGCAACCCGCGCACTTCGCCTTGAAGTACACCTCGCCGGCCGGCGCCGCGCCGACCAGCACGTTGAGCGTCGATGGATCGGTTGCCCCTGGCGGACGGGCCTGCGACCCCACCATCGCCAGCACGCTGTGGATGTACTCGGCGACCGCGGTGACGTCCGCATCATTGAGATTGAACCCCGGCATGCCCTTGTCCTGGCGGGCGCCGCGCACGATGGGCGCAATCGCTTCGCCGTGCTGATCGCTCAACGCTGCGAGCGACCGGAGAAGGCTGGGCCCACTTTGGTCGCCCCCGCGAAGGTCGGCGCCGTGACAGGCCGTGCAGTTGACGCCGTAGACGGCTTTGCCGCGGGCGATGACCTCCGGAGAAGCCAGTTGGCGCGTCTGCTGTGGAAAGTTCGGGCCGCGGCCACCTCCTCGCCCGCCCTGCCCGCGGCCTCCCGGCGCGCCGGGGGGACTCTCCCGCGGGCGGCTGCGCCCGGAGCAGACTGCTCCCGCCTATGGAGATTATAGATATCACAGTCAGGGCTACGACCTTCTTCATCCCAGTGTCCCCTCCCTTACTGCGCTTATCGCAGCATCGTTTAGAGCATTTTACACCCGAGACCTCCCCTCGCAGCCAGCCGCCTTAACCGATTCGAGACCTGTCGACGGAACCATCAACTCGGTGCCGCAATGGCTTTGGGGGGCGTTATCGTCTGGATATCGGCAGCTACGGCCCCGCCGTGATTCCAGCCGCTCGCCGCTGCAACTCTGCCCGAAACTCGCGAACGCTGATCCCCATGGCCCGCGCCGTCGTTTCGGCCAGGCTCTCCTTTGGTCCCCGTACGATCCCAAGTTCGCCCTGGTGCGAGAGCGCGTTTGGCATCGGCCGGCGCGGCGTGCCCATCGCGCGATCACGCAGCGGAAGGCGACGGAATCTGCGCAGCCGCGCCCTGCAAAACCTGCGAAGCGCGGCAGCCGATCCTGGAGCGCCTCCGGGCGACGCCGGCCTTACTGGGCCCGCGCCCGGCGCAGATACGTCAGTAGTAGATATCCGAAAATGATGGCCGCCAGCAGCGCTGCAATCGCCCAAGTCAGGTCACCCAGAACTCCGTATAGGGTCATCACGCGATCGCTGAAGAACCGTCCCAAAGTGATAAAGACGGCCGCCCCAGTGACTTCACCCAAAATGTCCCAAAAAAGGAATCGGTGCCACGGGTACCCCGCCGTGCCGCTGGCCAGGTTGATCCAGGGTCCGAGGGGACTGAGCAGCCAGCGGGTGATAAAGATGCCGGAGCCGCCCCAGGCTTTCACTTTGGCTTCCATTGCCTGCAGGCTGACGCGTTTTCCGAACAGGCCGCTGAGCTTTGTCACGACAGCCGCCCCTCCCCATCGGCCGATGGCGTAGCCGGCCTGATCGCCGAGGATGGAACCGGCTCCGGCCGCGCCAATAGCCCACCAGAGGTTCATGGCGCCTTGCGAAATCATCGAGCCCGCGACAATCAGAAGGAGCGTGATGGGCAGCGGCACTCCGATGGCTGCAATGGCCACGATTCCGAAAAGGGCCGGCGTGCCGTACTGTGAAACCGCCGCGAGAAGCCGATCGTTCATCGCGGTTGGCCGCCCGGTGGTTGCGCGGCGGCATCGATGGCGCGTTGCAGTTGGGCTATCAGTTCAGGAACGGGGCGGTTCAGTTGGTGAGCGATGTGGCGAACTGATCGCCGATCATGCGGCTCCTGCGGATGAACCCCAATGGCTTGAAACAGTACGGAGGCGGGGACGTGGTGGGTATGGGCGACAAATGGGACCGACATCCATTCCCGGATGGGCTCATTTGCCGTGTGGATCTGCCGCGCCCGCCGACCGGCCCTGGAGGCGAAGATGAAAGTGCCCGCACTCGCCAGCACGAAGGCAAGCCCAACAGCCAGCGTGCGCCGCCACGTTTTTCCCACAATTCAATATAGCTATAGCCAAGGCCGGCGAGAATCGACGCCATTTCAGGCGGTTTTGGCCGGAACTGAGAGGGCGGTGCGGGGCTGTCCGAGTACTTCATCCCCGCGCGCGCCGCCTCAAGCGGAGCGATCGACCAGACTCATCGAGCGCACGTTCCATTGCGGGCCGTTCTTCATCGGCATGGGCAGATAATCGGCGAGCGCGGAATGCGTGCTCTATTTTGGTTCGTCGGGTCGCGGCCGTCTCTCGTCCATTCGAGTCGGGCGTCGTTCCATGTTGCGGGACCCTTTTCCGCGCCCCTCGTTTGCGTGGTTGGCGGAAAACAGGGACATCTTACTCTTCGGCCGCGGGCGTGATCGTGACGTTGCGCCGGCTCAGTGTGGGTTGGCTTCTGCCGGCATCGGCTTTGGCCTGCAGGAGGAAGTCGCCCGCCGTGTTCGGTACGTCCAGATCGATGTAAATGGTGGTCTGCCCCAGACTGCCAACTTCGAAAGGCGCCTGGGCGCGCGCCACCTCGCCGCGGCTCTTGGACTGGAGGGATACGGTCACGCTTCCCGCGGCTGCGTGGTATTCGTCATTTACCAGCATCACCTGGAATGTATGCTTGCCCGCCGCCAGTTTCGCTTGCCAGAAGCTCAGGTACACACCGAGCGGCGCGAAGGCTTGGGACACGTAGTCGCGGAAGTGCGGCTCTAGTTCCAGTTTCTCCACGTCGCGGAAGTGATCGGCCGTGTAGCCGAGCGGATCGCTGCTCGTCAGATACACGAAATGGAGCACGGCGGCGTATTGCCGGTAAGCGCGCCAGAACTCCGTGATGCCGCCCAACAGGTAAGCATTCAGCGCCAACCGGTCTTGGGCGGTGGCGTTCTTCGGCAACAGGCGCGGATACAGATCCTTGGTCAGTTCCGTGGGCGAACCATCGCGGTTCAGCCACAGCCACCCGTACTCATTCAGGATGAGCGCGTGGCCGCTCGGTGCCCCCGGGGCCTTGCCGTTAGACTTCTCGAACGTGGTCATGCTGAACTCCGGGCCGTCGCGCTTGGCCATGTCATGAAACTCGTAGGGATGATCCTCCACCGGATCGTCCGGGCCGGCGGGCGGGTTATAGCTGTTTTCCCAGGGCCGGTTCGAAAGGTCGAGTCCGCGCACCGCCGGGATGATCTTTGCGTCGAACACGGGATCGAAGGTTTCGTTATTGGCGTCCCAGATGGCGACGCTCGGGTGATTCCAGTTGTCGCGCATCCATTCGCCGTATTCGCGGATCATTTGACCGGCGTCGAAGCGGACCTGGTTCTCGGCGCCATGCCAGCCTTTGCCCGTCCACACGAAGTATTCGTTCTGGATCAACAATCCCGCCTCGTCGGCGATGTCCAACCATTTGTCGGGCACCGGACCAATGCAGAAGCGGAATGCATTCCAGTGCATCTCTTTCGGGATCTCGACCAGCAACTTTCGCACCCATTTCTCGTCCCACGGCAGCACGCCCGATTTCGGATCCTCGAAAAAGCGGTGCAACGTGATATTGGAGCCACGCATGAAGTAGGGGCGGCCGTTGAGGTAAGCGCGCTTCGTCGCCGTTTCGAAATGGAACTCGCGCATTCCGAACCGGGTGCTGGCGGCGTCCCCACCCGTGCCGGTTTCGAGCAGGTATAGATTCGGCTGTTCCGGCGTCCACAACTTGGCGGCGGGTATCGCAATTTGCTGCGTAACGGTCCGCTCTTCCTGAGCCGCTAAATGGATCCGCATCGCCGGGGCGCGCGCCGCCACCGCATCCGACTTCCATCCGTGCACCGCCTGCTGGAGCGCGAACGCCACCGCTCGTGTTGATTGATTGCGCAGCCTGGTCTGCACGGTAATCGACTGGAGGTCGCGGCTCGGCGCCACCTGTAGGGTCTCGATGGCGGGATTGTCGCTGAGCGCGAGCGAGACGCTGTCATAAATCCCGGGCGTCCAGCGGTTCTTCTCGAAATCGGTTCCCGCTGACACGGAGGGGGGCAGCACGCCCGGATGCGCGCCTACTCGCACTACGATCTCATTCGAACCCTGCCGTAGTTTGTCCGAGACGTCGAAGATCGCGGCCGTGAAGCAAGCGAGATGCTGGCCCGCCTCCTGGCCGTTCACCCACACCGCTGCGCCGAATTGCGCTTTGTTGATCCGCAGAGTCGCTACGCTCCGAACGCCAGGCACATCGAACCGCCGCCGGTACCAGAACCAGTTCCGCTCCTGCCGCGAGACGCCGGCATTCGAAACCAGTGCCGACGCAGGCGCGAGGCCCCGCTCAACACGATTTTGAATTAATTGACGGCTCTCGAATTCATCCACATTCTTGAAGCCGGGCACGGCCGAATGCGCGAGGCCCGGGACCGGCGCCTTATGGGAATAGGCCGCAGGCAGGCTCTCGCCGTCGACAGAATCGGCGATGTCCCACTGTCCGTCAAGCGACAGGGTGGTCCGTTGCGCGGCCCATAGCGGGGCGGCAAAGACGACCAGGAACAACAAAAAGGTTGGCAATTGGGTTCAGTCTCCTATCCCGAATTTATCGCGGACATTGGCGGCGAGGGGGAGTCGCAGCCCCGGCGCTTGCCGGCGACCGAGAGCGCGTTGGACGTCGGCGGGGCGCGGCGTGCCCATCGCGCGAGCGCGGAGGAAAAGACGCCGGAGTCGAATGCGCTCGTATGCCCCGACACGCGCGCCCGGTTTCAACGCTTCCACGGCCATAGCCTCTCCCAGAATGAGCGCGGCGGGTTGAACCCGTCCAGAATCCATATGTCGCCTTCATTCTTTCGGATCGTCGTGATGACGCTCTTGCCATCCGGCGCAAGCGCCAGACGGGTCGGACCGCCGTAGGGTCCGCGGATGTCGAAGTCGCGCGGCAGGGTCGAAAGCGTCTGAATCCGTCCGGTGGCGGGATCCACCTCAACCAACTCCTGCTTGTCGTCAGCCTGGCGTACGGCGTAGATCGACGCGCTGTCCTTCGAAAACGCGGCTGTGACCATCCGTTCCGTCGTCAGCACCCGTGCCTCGCGGCTTTCGAGAGACACGATTGTCAGGCCGGCCGAGGCCGGACACACGATCCATTTGCCGTTGGGCGACGCGGCCGGGTCGCATGAGGCATCGAAAACCTGCTCCGGCGCATCACTGGTGCCGAGCCGGTACCGCCAGATGCCGCCGCGGGGCGGATTGAAAAGGATGGCGGTGCCGTTCGAGGTCCATAGCGGCGCGTATCCCACTGCCTGATCCACCGCTGCCGGTGTTCCGCCGCTCACCGGCGAAATCCAGACGCCCTGCTGCCTGCCCTGATAACCGAACAGCGTGTAGAGCAGGCGCTGGCCGTCGGGCGAGAAGGACGGCTTTTCGAACTGAAGCTGGCCGTAGTAGCCTGGAAAGTCGCGGTGCGAGACGACGGTGCGTTCAGCCGTGCCAGCTCGGTTGCGGATGCGGATCTCTTCGTCGTAGACGTAAGCGAACTCCGTGCCGTCGGGTGACAAGGCGAGCTCGGAGTTGTTCACCCGCGAGCCGAGGAACGGGTGCGGAGCCGAACCGTCGAGCGGAATCTCCATGATGCTCGCGCGTGCCACGCCCATCGTGCACGCGATCTTAGCGCCGTCCAGAGACACCGATATCGCCCCGATCGGCGTGGCCGACGGGAGAACCGCCGTCATCTTGCCGGTGCGTGTGTCGATCAGGCGGATTCCCTGGTCCGCCGGTGAGGTGGTCACCAGCACGTCGCGGCTACCGGGCAGCCAGGCCGCATACACATTCCGGCGGGTGCCGCTTTCAAGCAATGTCCGCGCCGAGCCGTCGCGGCCGACAACAATCGGCTCGACGCCCGTCCCCGCTTGCTGCTTTGCGAGCAGATGGGACGAATCCGGCGACCAGGCGAGGTTCTGCAGGGCGCGCTCGCCGCCGTAGGGAATCTTCATCGGCGCCGCGCCAATGGGCGAGGATAGCCAGAGACTGTATTCCAGACGGCGGTTGTCGGCGCTAGTCTCAGAGCGCGAGAAGGCGATGCTTGTGCCGTCGGGCGAGGCGGCTACCGAAAACACGCGCGAGTTCAGATCGCCGAGTTTCAGCAACTCCGGAGTCCCACCGGTGCGCGCCACCGACCACGCCTGCGAGCGGAACAGATAATACAAACGCGATGCGTCCGCGGACCAGCTCACGTCCCCCATCTCGACGGAGCCGCTGAGCCGGTACGGATGGCGGGTGATCGCGGTGGGAAGCCCGCCGTCAACGCTCTTCACCAGGAGCCGGTATTGGTTGTCCGCGACCGCGCAGTAGGCGATCGATCGACCGTCAGGCGACCAGACCGCTCCGTATTCGGGATATTCCTCAGTCGCGAAGGGAATGAATCGGTAAGAGTCGAGGTCGGGTTGCCAGGGACGCAGAGCCCACAGGGCGGCGAGCAGAACCAAACCCCCGGCGGCGGCCGCGACCGCGGGCCGCATGAAGCGCCGTCCGCGAACGGGTGTCTCCAGAGGCTTCGCCGAGATCGTCGAACCGTTGAGTGCACGCAAGGTGTAGGCGAGGTCGGACGCCGATTGGAACCTTCGCGCCGGTTCTTTCTCGAGGCAACGCTCGACGATGCTTTTCAGCCTTAGGGGCACGGTGTCGGGGAGGGGTGGAGGGTCCTTCTCGATGACCGCACTCATGGTTTGCACGGCCGTGTCTGCCGCAAACGGCTGACGGCCGCTCAGCATTTCATACAAGGTCGCGCCGAAGCTGAAGATGTCGCTGCGGGCATCGGCGGGCTGTGCGCGGACCTGCTCAGGCGACATGTAGCCCGCCGTCCCCATCACGGTGCCCGCCACCGTGCGGGTGGCGTCGCTCTCGTTCAGCAGTTCGCTTTGGGCCTGGTGCGCCAGACCGAAATCGAGGATCTTCACCCGGCCGTCGCGCGTCACCATGACGTTGTCGGGTTTCAGGTCGCGATGGGTGATGCCGGAGGCGTGTGCGGCGGCGAGGCCGTCCGCGACTTGGGCGGCCCAGTCAATCGCCTCGCGCAGCGACGGTTTTAGACTGTGGAGCGACCTCCCGTCCACCAATTCGGTTACGATGTAGTCGCCGCCGATGTCATAGATGGCGACTATGTTGGGATGATTGAGCGCGGCGACGACTTTGGCCTCGCGCTGGAAGCGCTGGGTGTCGGCGCCGGGATTGAGAAACTTGAGGGCAACATCGCGGTTGAGGCGCGGATCGCGGGCACGGTAGACCTCACCCATGCCGCCCGCGCCGACCAGCGACTGAAGGATGTAAGGTCCAAACTGGCTGCCGGGATCTCGAGCCACGGGGTTCTGGTCAGTCTAACAGGGAGAGGCAGCGGCGCGCAACGAGTCGAACAAGGAAAGCTTCACGCCCGGCGCCCCAACCAAGTACTGAGGTTGCCGATCGCTCCCTTCGCCTTTATGTGTCCCCCGTTGCGTGGTTTGCCATAGACGGGAGGGGCCTCGGGAGCGGCGGTTTCCTCGGCCAGCTCTCCGAGAGCGCCGCGCGCGAGGGACGGCGGCGGGCGCGGTTTCAACTCGGCGCGGCCTCCCTGCGCCGCGAGCGCGCTTGACGTCGGCGAGGCACGACGGGCCATCGCGCGATCACGCGGAGGAAGAACGCCGGAGGGCAATATCCCGCGTCAGCGGACTCGTAGTCAGAAGCCCGGCCGCGTCGCCCGATGTTGCGACTCACGTGCCTCTGGCACGCCAGTGGTCCGATCACGGAACGGCGGATACGCGACGCGCGCTTGTTCTCATTGGTCTATCCCTGGGATGCCGCCAACCAAGGAAGCGGGGTTGCTCATGTACTTCATGACCGCGCGGTAGGCCTCAAGCGGGAAGAGCACAGTAGGTCTACCCCGGTCTGGGAGCCCTCCATGCGCGGCATGATCAAATCCGCAACGATGAACGTCTGCGTTGAAGGCGGTAGATCTTTTCATCTCGCGCCGGGACTGAGCTTGCGGCAGCCCCGTCAACGGCGGCCGCCACCGTGTGAAGCGCCACCGCCGGCGCTATGGCCGCCGGAGCTGCGCGTCCCGCCGCCGCTGCTATAGCTGCGTGAGGCGCCACCGCCGCCGTAGCTACGCCCGGCACTGCTAGGTGCGGAGTATCGTTGCGCCGGAGCCGAATATCGTTGCGCCGGAGCCGAGTATCGTTGTGCCGGAGCCGAGTATCGCTGCGCCGGAGCCGAATACCGCTGCGCCGGAGCCGAGTATCGTTGTGCCGGAGCCTGGTTGCGTTGCGCACCCTGGAAGTGTTGCCACTGTCCCCCGGTCGCGCGCCCTGCGCTCTGCGGTGCGGCACTGCGAGCACCTTGCGTCGCCGCCGAACGGTTAGCGAACGACGACGACGCCGTCCCGAATCGGTTCCAGCTTCCCGTGCCGGCCGACCGGGCGGAATTGACGCTGCCCGATCTTGTCATCGCGTTCCGCGAGCCCATCGATGCGGCCCCATACCGGGAGGCCAGTTGACTGTTCGGGTACGAAACGCCCAAACGGTGGCTCGCGTCGTGCTGCCACGCCGCTCTCCCGCCAAAACCGCCCGCGTATAACCCACCGCGGAAACCATATCGGTTGAAGAAGCCGCCGTTGACGAACAAAGAGCGGCCGAACCAGTTCGGGCCCCAGCCCCAACCCCAGCCGCCGTAGCCCCAGCCGCCCCAACCGCCGAAGTACAACCCAATGTTGATCCCAGGATAAAAGCCAAAGCCGTATCCGGCATAATAGAGCGGCGGATAGTAGCCCCACGCGGGGGGTCCCCAGACGTAAGCCGGGTCGTATTGCGGCACGTAGATCACCTGCGGATCGGCCGGCGCAATGTCAATGGCCGTCTGCCCACCCTGTGTCTCGGTGGTAACCGTCTGTTGCGGAGTGGTAGAGAGCCTGCCATTGGCTTGCGCCCGCGCGCGCATTCGCTGCACTGCGGCCATCACGTCCGACTGCTGGGCCAGGAACGCATTGCCCAATGCCGTGGTCCATTGGACGTCCTGGTTCAGCATCGTCAGAACGTCGGGGAAGGCCACCATAGCCTGGACGCTGGCATCCCAGTTCTGTTGCCGGGCCGCTTCCGTCAACTGCTGGCCCTTCAGGTTGCCATTCCGTTGCAGCCACTGTTGTGCCTCAACCACTTCCAGCGGGTAGGTGCTCGCCACCAGAACCTGGCTCAGCAGTGGATCGGGATACAGCGCAACAGGCGCGACCAGGGTGTCCAACTGTTCCGGTGAAAGGAGTTGTGCGGGAGCCTGCGCGGGAGGCGCTGGTTGTTGCGCGACCATAAGGCCGCCAGCCAGAAGCGGAACCCAAACCAGACAAAGGGCTCGGCGAATAACCTGCTGAACTTTGATAGTCTTCATGATGCACCTCCATTGGGTGCCACGTCACCTTTTCCTGATGCACGCTGCGGGCCAAACGCCAACCTATTGACCAGCAGTCACTTGATGCGAGCGGCCGGGCGGTGCGGCTGGTGGAAAACCACCGTCTCGGTGCATCGCGGCCAAGTGCAGGCCAGACTGCTCGCTTGGTGGGCGCGAGAATCTCGTAAGGCTGAGTTGGTCGCCACACTGAAAGCCGCATATCAACGCTAACAGTCAGGCTGCGCCAGCGCGCACGGCTCGCTTGTGGGTCCTAGAGGAGGTGTGCCACGATGCCCAGAACGAGCCCGTTTTCGATTCATCTTCCGAAACGGCCGAATTGGCAGACGCTCCACCAAATATACGTTGCCGTATTTTCAGTCCAGCGTGCCAAAATCATGCTTGATGGCCGCCGAAGGATTGGAAAACAACGAAATTGCCGCACGGCTGGACACCCGCCGCGACGTCGTACGAACTCAAAAGTGAAACTAAACTTTCACTCGTCCTCCCGCAAGCCATTGATCGTATTGAGAAGCCCTTCGGAAAAGTGAAAGTTTACTTTCACTTTTGGCCCTTACGGGTGCGTGAACTCGTTGGCGTGTGGAATCAGCTCGAAGTACAACCGGCTGGGAAGGTCGGTGCGCCAGTGGCCGGTCCACTGGGCATATCCGCAGATCCCCAGGAACAGTGCCGCTACCCCGGCTGCCATCACCCACGCCGGAACTCGCCTTTTTCGCGGCGCCGCCATCAGCAGCGCACCCGCCGCCGGACATTCCGCCACGCACATCAGGCAGCCCGTGCACTCGGCCGATTGTATGGCGATCAGCCGGTCCACCGGCAGCGCCGAGGGGCACGCCTTGGCGCATTTTCCGCAGTCGATGCACAGCGAGGTCTCGCGCCGGATGCGCAGCGGGCTCCCCAGCGCCGCCAGGCCCATCAGCGCGCCGTAGGGGCACAGATAGCGGCACCAGAAGTTCTGCACCATGACCGACGCCAGCACCAGGAGCGCCACCACAATCCCCCCGGTCACCCCGAGCAAGCGGAAAAAGTTGAGCATTTTGACATCGTCCACGATGCCGTATGGCCCTTCCAGAAACGCGCGGATCGCCGGCACGGACATCGAGCCGACCGCGTATCCGAAAAGCCCCAGCAGGATGTACTTCAGGCTGCGCAGCCCGATATCCAGACGCCGGGGCAGGCGGAACGTGCGCCCCAAGGTCTTGCGTCCGAGCCGCCAGAGATACTCCGACACCGTCCCCACGGGGCAGAGCCAACTGCAAAAGCTCTTGCGGAACACCCACGACATCCCGAGGAAGGCGATCAGCAGAAACATCCCCGCGGGATGCAGGCGCGGCATCTGGCCGGTCAAGATCAGCACCTTGAGGTTCATCAGGGAGGCGATCGGCAGCCAGCCTTCCACACCCGCCGGCCGCCCGGCCCACACCGATCGCCCGCCGGTTTCGTAATACCGCACGAAGAGGTAAAACTGGACCCCGATCCACACGTTGAGCGCCAGAAACGCCAGTTGGAAGCCCCGCCGCAAGGCCTGTGACCGGTCGGGACCGGCGCGCTTCAGGAGCTTCTTTCGGGGACGGGCGGCAGGCGCTTGAGCGAGTGTGGCCATTTCGAACAATCTCTACTCCCAGCCTATGCCGTGGTGGATTCCCAAGCTGTGACCTGAGTCACAGGGCCTGGGTCAGCCGGGTGCTCCACACCGAGTAGAGCGCCTCGCGCTCTTGGGGGCTCAGGGGCGTGGGATTCGGGCTCGCCTCGTCCTCCAGGCAATGATTGTGGACATAGCAATCCAGTTTCTGCCGCATGGCCAGCCGGCCGCGATGCAGCCGCGTCTTGACGACGTCCGTGCTTAGGTCGAGGATGTGAGCAGTCTCCTCGGTGGAAAGCTCTTCCAGATCGCGCAGCAGGACCACCGCGCGGTAGGACGGCGGAAGCTCCGCGATGATGCGGTCCACTACCGCGCGTAACTCGGAGCGCAGCAACTCGGTGTCGGGTGGACCGCCGGCATCCGGCACTTCGACAGTCGGCGGCAGTTCGTCGAGCGAGAGCTCGTGGGCCGGAGCGAAGACGCTCTTGCGGCGCTGCATCAGGCAGGCGTTTTTGGCGATGCGGAAGATCCAGGCGCGCACGCGCTCGGGCTCGCGGAGCTGGTCGAAATTCTCGAAGACTTTGAGGAGAGTTTCCTGCGCCACCTCCTCGGCGTCTTCCGGCCGGCCGCACATCAGCCAACTGTAGTGAAACACCTTGGAGCGGAAATGATCGACGAATCTTTCGAAAGCATCCGTCTCGCCGGCGAGAAGCGCGCGCGCCAGCTCGGTCTCACCTTGCTTGTCCACATCCTTATTGTAACGGGTGTCACGCCGTTCGCGAGTTTTGCATCCTGTGGTGTGATGGGGAAAATAATCGTCTTTCTGATCGGCGCTCCCCTGTTGGCGCAGGAGCCGATGTCGCTGCAAGAGGCCGTGCAACTGGCGCTACGGGGCAACCACGCCATTACGGCCGCTTCGGAGAGCGCGCAGGCGGCCGCAGCGCGAGTGGACCAGGCTCGCGGCGCCCGCCTGCCCAAGCTCAACTATAGCGAGTCCTTTGCGCGCAGCGACAACCCCGTATTCGTCTTCGGCTCGCTGCTGACCCAACACCAGTTCGGCGAATCGAATTTCGCCGTCGGGCCGCTCAACCGTCCGGATTTCCTGAATAACTTCCAGTCCCAGCTCACGGTGGACCAGACGCTCTACGACGGCGGCCAGGCGCGCCGCGCCGTGAAATCGGCCGATCTGGGCCGCCAGTTGACGGGCGAGGAGGCGCGCCGCGTGGAGATGGAAACCATAGCGAGTGTGGCGCGCGCTTACTACGGCGCAGTCCTCGCGGCCGAAAGCCTCAAAACCGCGGAGCAGGCCGTCCGCTCGGCGGAGGCCGACCTGCGCCGCGCCGAAACCGTGCGCAACGCCGGCATGTCCACGGACGTGGATGTGCTCTCGATTCGCGTGCATCTCGCGGGCGTGACCGAGCAGCGCATCCGGCGCGCGGCCGATCTGGACGTGGCGCGCGCAACGCTCAACGACGCCCTCGGGCTGGCGCTGGATGCGCCGCACTCCCTCACCACCGCGCTGGCGCCGGCCGCCATTCCCGATCTCGGATTGGATGGGTTGGAGCGCGACGCCACGGAGCAGCGTCCTGAGATGCGCCAGGCGCGCCTCTCCGCGAGCCTGGCCCAAACCCAATCCGAAAACGCGCGTTCGAGCCTGCTCCCCGAAGTTGGGTTTCGCGCCGTGTTTGAAGCCGACCGCGAGCAATTCATCCGGCGCGGCGGCGCCAATTGGCTCACCGCGGTGACGCTCCGCTGGAACCTCTTCAATGGACTTACGGACAAAGCCCGTATCGCCGAGGCCAGCCACCTGGTGAGCCGCGCCACCGCCGACGCCGAGCGCACCGATTCGGCCGTGCGCCTGCAAGTCCGCCGCGTATTCGCCGACCTGCGCGCGGCCGAGCAGCGCATCGAGGTGGCCAAGGCGTCCGTCGCCGAAGCCGAGGAGAGCCTGCGCATCACGCAGAACCGCTATGAAGCCGGCATGAGCAACGTGACTGACCTGTTGCGCACGGAGACCGCCGTGCTGGAAAGCCGCACACGATACCTGGCCGCGGTGCACGACCAGCGCGTGGCGGCTACCATTCTGGAGTTTGCCGCCGGGAAGCTGACGGCCAGCTCGGAGGTACTGAACTGATGAAACTGGTTCCGATTCTGGCATTCGCCGCAATACTGGCCGGCTGTGGGCGCAACCAAGGCCGCCCCGTTGAAGCGGCGCCGGCGCGAGCCGTTGAGGTTCGCGTGGCCGCGGCCTCGCTCCAGGAGTGGCCTGCCGTCTATGAGGCCACCGGCACCGTCCGCGCCCACACCACGGGGGTGGTGTCGAGCAAAGTGACGGGCTACGTGCAGCAGGTGAACGCGCGCGCGGGCGAGCGCGTCAGCGAAGGGCAGGTGCTCGTCACGCTGGATACGCGCGAGCTTGAAACCAACCTGCGCCGCGCGGAAGCCGGGCAGGCCGAGGCGCAAAGCGCGGTGCCCGAGGTGGAGCAAGCCATCGCCGCCGCAAAGGCCAATCTCGACCTGGCGCAGGCCACCTTCCGGCGCATCGAAGATCTGTACGCCAAGAAGTCCGTATCGAACCAGGAGTTCGACGAGGCTTCGGCCCGGCTCAAGGCGGCCCAGGCTGCCCACGAGATGGCGGTGGCGAAGCGGGCCCAGGTCCAGGCGCGGATTGCCGGGGCCGGTGAGGAGCAACGCGCCGCCAGCATCATGCGCGACTACGCCAGCATTGCGGCACCGTTCGCGGGCGTAGTGACCGAGCGGTCGGTGGAGCCCGGCAATCTGGCCGTGCCCGGCGCGCCGCTGTTGACCATCGAGCGCGAAGGGGCATATCAGCTCGAGGCGTCCGTCGAGGAATCCAAACTGCCGGGGGTGCGCACGGGGCAGACCGTAAACGTTTCGATCGATGGATGCCAAGCTCCGGCTCGCGTGTCGGAGATCGTGCCGGCGGTGGACGCGGCATCCCGCAGCTACATCGTCAAGATCGCCCTGCCATGCCCGGCCGCGCGCTCGGGCATGTTCGGACGCGCCGAGTTTCCGCAAGGGACGCGCCGCGTGATCGCCATCCCGGAAGCAGCGGTGCTGGAGCGCGGGCAGTTGCAGACGGTGTTCGTGGTGGAGAACGCCGCGGCACACTCGCGCATCATCACCGCCGGACGAAAATCGCAGGGCATGGTGGAAGTGCTCTCGGGGCTGAGCGACGGCGAAAAGGTCGTCGTGCCCGTGCCTTCGGGGTTCGCGGATGGCGCTCCCGTGGAGGTGCGGCCTTGAAACGGCTCGGGCCGGCGGGGCAATTGGGACCGGCGGGCCGGTTCGCCCACGCCTGGATCTCGTCCAAGCTAACGCCCCTGATCATCGCGGGCTCGCTCCTCATCGGCGGCTTCGCCGTCTGGAAACTGCCCCGAGAAGAGGAGCCGCAGATCATCGTGCCGATGATCGACGTCTTCGTACAGATGCCCGGCGCATCCGCCCGCGAGGTGGAAGAGCGCATCACCAAGCCCATGGAGAAGCTGTTGTGGGAGATCCCGGGAGTCGAGTACATCTACTCCACATCGAGCCCCGGGATGTCGATGGCCATCGTGCGCTTCTACGTGGGGCAGGACGAGGAGAAGAGTATCGTCCGTCTCAATCAAAAGCTCTACGCCAATTTCGACCTCATCCCGCCGGGCGCATCCACGCCGCTGGTAAAGCCGCGCTCCATCGACGATGTGCCGATTCTGGCGCTCACGTTGTCCAGCCGGCGCTACGGCGACTTCGAGCTGCGCAGCATCGCCGCCCAGGTTCACGACGCCATCAAACAGGTGCCCGATGTTTCCGCCGTGACGCTCATCGGCGGGCAGCGGCGCGAAATCCGCATCGTGCTGGATGAAGCCCGGCTCGCGGCCTACAACCTGGCGCCCCTGCAGGTGGCGGGCGCCCTGGGACTCGCCAACCGGCGGCTCGATTCCGGGCGATTCTCGACCGGCAACCGCGAGTACCTGCTCCAGACCGGCGAATTCCTGCGCACCGCCGAAGATGTTCGCAACGTGGTGGCGGGGGTGGCCGGCGACAAGCCGGTGTTCGTGCGCGATGTGGCCGAGGTGAGCGATGGCGGCGCGGAACCGAGCGAGTACGTGCGCATGGCGAAGTCCTCCGACCGCCGGCTCTTGCCGGCCGTGACCATCGCGGTTTCGAAGCGCAAAGGCACCAACGCCGTGGCCGTGTCGGAAAACGTGCTGCGGCGCATCGAACCGCTGAAGGGGCCGGTGATCCCCTCGGATGTGAGCGTCGATATCACGCGCCACTACGGCGAAACGGCCGCGGAGAAGTCCAACGAGCTGCTCTTCCACATGCTCATCGCGGTGGTCTCGGTGAGCCTGCTGATCGCTGTCACGCTGGGCTTCCGCGAATCGCTCATCGTGTTCATCGCCATCCCGGTGACGCTGGCGCTCACGCTCGCGGTCTTCTATCTCTACGGCTACACATTGAACCGCATCACGCTGTTCGCGCTGATCTTCTCGATCGGCATCCTAGTGGATGACGCCATCGTGGTGGTGGAGAACATCGTGCGGCACTGGCGCATGCCCGCGAATCGCGGCCGCGCGCCTCTCGAGGTGGCGGTGGAAGCGGTGGACGAGGTCGGCAACCCCACCATTCTGGCGACCCTCACGGTGGTGGCCGCCATCCTGCCGATGGCGTTCGTCGGCGGGCTGATGGGGCCGTATATGCGGCCAATCCCCATCGGCGCCAGCGCGGCCATGGTGTTCTCGCTGCTAGTCGCGTTTGTGGTGACGCCGTGGGCCGCGGTCCGCATTCTCAAGCCCTCGCATTCCGCAGCGCACGGTGAGCGCGAAGACCGTCTCACTCGCGTTTACCGGCGAGTGATGGGCACGATCCTCGGGCATCCCGCCGTGCGGTGGGGGTTTCTGGGCGGTGTGGTGGTGCTGCTGCTCGGGTCAGTCTCGCTGTTCTACTTCCAGTTCGTCAAAGTGAAAATGCTGCCGTTCGACAACAAGAGCGAATTCCAGGTGATCGTGGACATGCCCGAAGGCACCACGCTCGAAGAGACCGCGCGCGCCGCCGATGCGCTGGCCCGGACTGCCCTGGAGCAGCCCGAGGCCATCAACCTGCAGACCTACGTGGGCACGGCGTCACCGTTCAACTTCAACGGGCTGGTGCGGCATTACTATCTGCGCCGCGGATCGAACGTCGCCGATCTCCAGGTGAACCTTCTGCCCAAGAGCGCCCGCAGCCTGCAAAGCCACGAGATCGCCAAGCAGATGCGGACGCGCCTCGCCCCGGTGGCGGAGCGTTACGGCGCGCGCATCAAGGTGGCGGAGGTGCCGCCCGGGCCGCCGGTGCTCCAAACGCTGGTGGCCGAGGTGTACGGACCATTGCTCGCGGGCCGCCTGGGTATCGCCCGCGCGATCCGCGACCTGTGGAAGCGCACGGATGGAGTCGTGGATGTGGACTGGTACGTGGAAGACGACCAGCCGGAGCACCGCCTGATCGTGGACCGCGAGAAGGCCGCGCTCAGCGGCATCTCGGAAGACGACATCGCCCGCACCGTCGAGGTGGCGTCGGCGGGATACACGGCGGGCCTGCTGCATGCCGATGCCGCCAAGGAAGACGTGCCGCTGGTGGCCCGTCTGGGCCGCGCGGAGCGTTCCGACCTGAACGGGATGCTGCGCCTGAAAGTGGCGGGGCGCAACGGCAAGCTGGTCGCGCTCAGCGAGCTGGTGCGCGACGAGGCGGTGGTCGCGGACAAGAGCATCTACCACAAGAACCTCATGCCCGTGACCTACGTGACAGGCGACGTGGCCGGCGCGATGGAGAGCCCGGTCTACGCCATCCTCAAGCTCGGTCCGGAGATGGAGAAGATCAGGGCGCCCGAAGGGTACGCCATCGAGCAGCACATGGCCGCGCTCCCTACCGATGCCGACCGCTACTCCATGAAGTGGGACGGCGAATGGCACATCACCTACGAGGTGTTCCGCGACCTGGGCATCGCCTTTGCGGCCGTGCTGATCCTGATCTACGCGCTGGTGGTGGGGTGGTTCCAGTCGTTCGTGACGCCGCTGGTGATCATGGCGGCGATTCCTTTCTCGCTGGTCGGCATTCTGCCGGCGCATGGACTGATGCACGCGTTCTTTACGGCGACGTCGATGATCGGCTTCATTGCCGGGGCGGGCATCGTGGTGCGGAATTCCATCATCCTGGTGGATTTCGTGGAGTTGCGCCTGGCCGAGGGAATGGCGCT